>PVBE012172373.1_pt1 | contig 33849 bp, 23 predicted proteins | sample 1631181 | NCBI WGS metagenome assembly PVBE01 (sample SAMN08397723, study PRJNA350692) | Marine metagenome, whole genome shotgun sequencing project. | isolation source: water | place: Pacific Ocean | collected 2012-04
ACTTCTGAACGGTGTTGCGATGATGACTTCGGTTCGCGCTGGTTCTTGGATAGCGAGGTCCGGGTTGGTCCTGGCGCTCACGGCGTGCGAAGAGCACCCTGAAATCGAGATCTCTAAGGTTCGCGAGAACGGCGAGACCGTCCGGATCGGGGCCACCATGCGCGAGCGGTTCAACTTCTCGGAGAAGAGTACGGGGACCCCCGAGGAGCAGATCGCGGGCATGCTCGAGTGGACGGTTCCCGCCGGGTGGGAGCAACTGCCTTCGCGTCCGCTGCGCGTCGTGAACATGCGCGTGGGCGATGTCGAGTGCTACGTCACGTATCTCTCGAGTGGGACCGCGGCGTGGAACATCAATCGTTGGCGCGCGCAGATGGGGTTGCCCCCGGCGAGCGCCGCGGAGATCGCCGCGATGCGGCGGGGCACGCTCCTCGATCGGGACGCCCACCGCGTGGACATGACCGGGACGTTCAGCGCTCACGGTGGCGTGCCCAAGGAGAACCACCGCGTGTTGGCGAGCTACGCACAGTTCCCCGAGTTCGCGATGTCCGTGAAGATGCTGGGTCCGAAAGCCTCCATGGAGGAGGCGATGGCGGGATTCGACGAGTTCTGCGCGTCGCTCGCCTTCAAGGGCCGCTTTGGCCGGCGCGCGAGCAAGGAGCCCGGCGCGGAGACGCACGGTGGCCCCAAGCTGAATTGGGACGTTCCCGACGGTTGGGCGAAGATCCCAGGCCACGAAATGCGCCACGTCACCTTCTCGACTGGCGAAGGCACGAGCTGCTGGATCACGTTCCTCGGCCGCGCGGCGGGTTCCTGGGCCGACAACGTGACTCGTTGGACGGGCGAGATCGGCGAATCAGGGCTGGACGGCGAGGCGCTGGCCGCATTACCCAAGTTGTCCCTGTTCGACAAGCAGGTTTCGATGCTCGAGTCCTACGGCAAGACCAAAGGTGTACTCGGGGTCATGGCGATCCTGCCAGTTGCCAACATGTTCGTTAAGTTGACCGGTCCCAACGCCCAGGTGAGAGCGCAGAAGAGCAACTTCGCAGCGTTCTGCGAGTCGTTGAGGATGGACAAGTGAGCGACATCGAGACCAGGACCGATCCCGAGAAGGCCGACGCGCTGCATGACGTCAACGCGAGTTCCCCGGACGCGCCCCTGGCGGCGACCGTCGAGAAGCCCGGCAAGGTGAAGAAGCCGAAGGGGTTGTTCGAGTCGGTCATGTCGCCGCTCTCGTCCGTGGGCTTTACTTGCATCATCCTGCTGTGCTTGATGGTGCTGACCTACTTCGGGACGTATGCCCAGAAGTCGATCGGACTCGTGAAGGCGCAGGAGGTGTACTTCGACAGCTTCATCTGCCGGATCAACTTCGCGGCGTTCGACCTGCCCGATCTCGGGATCCGCTTCCCCGGTGCGTTCCTCCTGCTCAGCTTGCTGGCGGTCAACCTGATCTGCGGAGGCCTGGTGCGCATCAAGTGGCGCCGGCGGAACACCGGGATCCTGATCGGGCACTTTGGCATCATCTTCCTGCTGATCGCCGGCCTGGTGAAGTTCTCGCAGTCGACGAACGGCTACGTGCAGCTGTGGCCGAACGAGAAGACGAGCATCTACACGAGCTTCCATGAATGGGAAATCGCGATCGGGGAGCAGCTCGGCGACGGGACGGTCCGTGAGCATCTGATTCCCGGCGGTGATCTCGAGCGCCACGGTTCCTTCCACAGCTCGAAGGTGCCGTTCCGGCTGATAGTCGACGATTACTTCGAGAACTGCCGCCCGCGGAGCGCGAAGACGTCCCTCGCCACGAACGTCGTCGACGGCGTCCTCCTCGAGGAGATGCCCTGGGTGAAGGAAGCGCCCATGAACATCGCGGGGGCTTACGTCACCGTGCACGCGGACGGTGAGAAGCCGTTGCGCGGTCTCCTGTTCGGCTACGATAACCACCCGTGGACCGTGACCGTGAAGGGTGTGCCATGGACGATCGATCTGCGCAAGTGCATCTTCGACCTCCCGTTCGAAGTCCGGCTCGATGAGTTCCGGAAGAAGGAGCACCCGGGAGTCAGCACGCCGATGCTCTTCGAGAGCGACGTGACGAAGATCGACAAGGGCACGGAGCAGAGGTTCCACATCGCGATGAACGAGCCGATGCGTTACGGCGGCTTCATGTTCAGCCAGAACAACTGGGGGCCCCAGGACAACCGATCCGGTCGGTACTATTCGGTCCTCTAGGTCTCGAGCAACCCGTCGGATCAGTGGCCGAAGTACGCCTGCTTCGTGATCGCCTTCGGGCTGTTGATCCACATGCTGACGAAGCTCGCGAAACACGTCAACAAACAGAATGCCCTGCGGAGGACCGTGTGATGAGAGAGGCAACGGTCAAGAACCTGTTCCGTCTGTTCGCGGTCCTGCTGACTTTCGGAGTCGTCACGGCCCAGGACGCGGTCGACAAGAAGTCGCCAAGCGAGTCCTCGCGCATCCGGATGGAGCCGTGGCCCCAGGAGGTGCTCGACGCCGCATCCCGGATTCCGGTGCAGGAGGAGGGGCGCATCAAGCCTCTGCACACGTACGCCGGATTCCAGATGCTCCGGTTGAACGGTAAGCGCACGTTCGAGACGGAGTGGGGCGAGAAGCTCAAGCCGGTGGCCTGGTTCCTCGATTGCCTGTTCTTCCCCGAGCAGGCGTGGGACTACAAGGTCGTGCGCGTCGACGACACGAAGGTCGTGAAGGCGATCGGGGTCGCCACTGCGGGCAAGAATCGTCGCGACCGTTTCTCGATGCGCGAGCTCGAGGACAGTCTGCAGGAGCTGTTCAAGCAGGGCGACGCACTCTCGGAGAAGAAGCCGGACGAGCGAAACTCGATCGAGACGCAGATCGTCACGCTGTCTCGCACGCTCCCGCGTCTGCGCTACATCCTCGGCACCTTCGACTTCGCGCGAGAGAAGCACGACGTCTCGGGCTTGCCTGGGTTCGACAAGGCGTTCCCCGGCAAGAAGGAAGTGCGCTTCCTCGATCTCGCCCCGAAGTTCTCCGAACTGGGCGAGGGGCTGCACGCCCCCGCCAAAGAGCTCGAAGATCGCGTCTACGACCTGCTCGAGGCGATCCGCATCACCCGCGAGCTCAGCAAGTACGTCCACTTCCTCCCGCCGAGTGACTCGAAAGAGGAGGAGTACCTGGCCTGCTCCGACGTGGTCCAGATGCTGCTCCGCGGCGAGGACGTGGATCGGGAGCAAGTTGCGATGCTGCGCCGCATCGAGGCGCTCTCCGACGTGCGGAAAGACATGGCGAAGTTCTCCTCGGAGTTCAAGGCCTTCTCCGATGAGTGCGTCAAGCGCGCGACGGATCGGGACGAGTTCAGCAAGATCGACCTCGAGGTCGGGTTCTACAAGTCAGACTGGTTCACGCGGGCTGAGTACGCGTTCGTCTTCGCCTTCTTGTGCTGTGCGTTTCTGTGGATCAAGTCCCGTGCGAAGTGGGTCTACAGGGTGGCGTGGGCGACCGCGATCTCGGGCGCGGTCATGCTGATCACCGGGATCGTGCTGCGGTGCATCATCCGCTCGCGCCCGCCGATCACGACGCCGTACGAGGCCATCCTGTTCATCGTAGGCGTCGGCGTACTGCTCATGATGTTCGTCGAATGGACGCGGCGCTCGGTCATGCCGATGTCGATCGCCGCGGTCGCGGGTGGTCTGGGCATCATGCTCGCCTCCTGGCACGAGGGAGTGGAGAAGGTCGACACGATGCAGCCGCTGGTCGCGGTGCTCGACACGAACTTCTGGCTCTCGACGCACGTGACGATCGTGACCCTCGGATACTGCGCCGGGACGCTCGCAGCGCTGTTGGCGCACGTCTACATCTTTGGAAAGGTCGTCCAACTCGTCCGCAGGCGGCTCGGGTACAAGCTGATCCCAAGCAAGTTCTACAGCGACCTCTCCCGCGTCATCTACGGCGTGCTGTGCTTCGGTCTGTTGTTCTCGACGGTCGGCACGATCCTCGGTGGAGTCTGGGCGAATGACAGCTGGGGCCGCTTCTGGGGTTGGGATCCCAAGGAGAACGGCGCGTTGATGCTGGTGCTCGGGTTCCTGGTCGTGTTGCACGCCCGCATGGGCGGCTACGTGCGGGAGTTCGGCATCGCGTTGTGCGGCGTCTTCCTGGGCATCATCGTGATGTGGGCCTTCTGGGGCGTGAACCTCTACAACATCGGGTTGCACTCGTACGGCTTCACCGAGACCAAGAAGGCCGTGACGATCGGCTACTACTGGGTGGAGTGGTCGGTCCTGGCCGTGGGGGTCTCGGTCTGGGGCATCGAACGCCTGCTGAAGTCGCGGGCGATGCCCTAGATACCCTCGGCGCCCGATGCGCGTAGCGTGTTGCGCATCAGCATCGCCACCGTCACGGGGCCGACGCCGCCGGGTACCGGTGTAATGAACCCCGCCACCTCCGCCGCTGCCTCGTAGTCGACGTCGCCGCAGAGTTTGCCGTCCACGTGGTTGATGCCGATGTCGATCACGACGGCGCCGGGCTTGATCATGTCCGAGTGGATCAACCCGGCCTTGCCGACGGCCACGACCAGGATGTCAGCGCGCTTTGTGTGGAAGGCGAGGTCACGCGTCCCGACGTGGCACACGGTCACGGTGGAGAAGTGATGCAGCAGCAGGATCGCGATCGGCTTGCCGACGATCTCGCTGTGTCCGACTACCACGGTCTCCGCGCCGCGGAGATCCACGCCGGTATGTTCGATCAGGTGGAACGCCGCCATGGCGGTGCACGGCGGCAGGCGCGGTTCGGAGTACAGGAGCGACCCCATGTTCGCCGGGTGCATGCCCTCGACGTCCTTCTGGCGACGGATCGCCAGCTGGATGCGCCGCGGGTCGATGCCGACGGGCAGCGGTCGCTGCACGATGACGCCGGAGATCGAGTCGTCGTCGTTGAGCTCGTGGATCAGGGCCGTGAGCCGCTCCTCGCCGATGTCCATCGGCAGATTGCGGGCCTCGAAGTCGATGCCCACCCTGTCGGCCGCGCGGCGCTGATTCCGCATGTACACCTCCGCCGCGGGGCTCTCGCCGACTTCCAGGGAAACCAGGCGGACCGCGCGATCGCCCAGCTCTTTTCGGGCCAGGATGAGATCCTCGCGGATGCTGGCGGCCAGGGCTCGTCCGTCGATGATGTTGGCGGTCACTTCAGAATCTTCGTCCAGGAATGCGGCAGTGCCGTAGGAAGCGTGCACGTCTACGATAGGAGCCGGCGCGCCACAAAACCACCCGAGCGAGAAGGGTTCACGGTTTGTGGCAGGCAGCCAATTGTCTGGGCACGTGCGGAATCGATGAATAGTATCGGCTCCGGGCTCTTGATCAGGTCGCCGGCAAGACGGACATGACGCAATTTGAACCAGGACACCACGGTCACTTCGAACGGGCTTTTCCCACGCTCACCTCCGGGATCAAGATCCTGCTGGCCATCAACCTCGCCGCGTTCGGGATCAAGAACATCGGCTGCGATCTGATCCTCAACTTCAGCATCGTGCCGTACGTCGGGTTGAGCAGTGCCAACGTGCTCGATGCCTTCGGCCTCGGCGCAGTGAGGCTGGTCACGTACCAGTTCTTCCACAGCTACACCGACATCTTCCACCTCGTCTGGAACATGGTTCTACTCTACTTCTTCGGCACGCTGGCCGAAGGGCGGATGGATGAGGGGTTCGAGCAGAGTCACCTGCGCCGGGGACGCATCGGGATCATTCGCCTCTACCTTGCGGGTGGAATCTTGGGTGGGCTCGTCTACGTGGGGCTTGCTGTCGCGATGGGCACAGCCGCCATTCCGGTGATCGGCGCGAGTGGCTCGGTCTTCGGGATCATGGTCTATGCGGCCTGCATGTTCCCGCGGAGGCGGATCAACATGGTCTTCATTCAGCCGGAGATGCGCTACTTCGTGGGGTTCTTCGTGTTCCTTGGTGTCTACTACCAGCTCATGGGGTTGCGGCAGTCCGCCGGTGACAACGTCGCGCACAGCGCTCACCTCGGTGGTGCGCTCTGGGGTTTCATCGCGTTCAAGCTGTCGAAGAAGGGGATCGTGGTCTCCGGTGTCGGACCCGTCGCCTGGCTGCAGCGCAAGCGTGCGGAAGGGGCACAGCGCTCGAAGCGGCGCGAACAGGAGGCCCTCGACAGGATCCTCGACAAGGTGAAGCAGCAGGGCATGGCGGAGCTGACGCCGCCGGAGCGAAGGTTCCTGGAGAAGGTGAGCAAGAGGTCCCGCAAGTAGCTGGCTTGATCGAGGGCCAACTGGTGCGGACAGGGCTCCGGAGGGCTGCCGGAGCTTGGGGCCGGAGGAGGGCCGCGCTACGATGACCGGCACTTCAAGCCCTTCCGCACACCCGAAGCAGACCCGATGAAAGCGCTTCCCCTCCTGCTCGCCCTCGTGATGTCGTCGACCCTCACCGCCCCGCTCGCGGCGCAGGATCCGTACGACTTGTTCGTCAAGACCTTCAGCCAGGCGATGAAGTTCAGCAATGACGACGCCATCGCCAAGGCCGTCCAGGGTCAGCCGGCCTCGGCGATACGCCACTACCAGGCGCTGCTGGTTTCACAGCGCCGGACGGAGAAGAAGGAGGAGTACAGCCCTTCGCTGGGGAAACTGAAGACCGGGTTCGTGGCCGTGTTCGAGGTCGACACGCTCGATTACGTCGAGCGGCTTTACACCCGCGCCAACGCGGACCGCATCAATCAGTTCTACAAGGCGGAAGAGAACCGCGGGAAGCTCTACAAGGACTGGCTCAAGCTCAAGGAGGCTGGCGACCGCAAGGGCATCCTCGAGATCGTCGACCAGGGCTTGCTCCTCGGGCGGCGTTGCGAGGAGATCGGGCACAAGATCATCGCCGCCGACGTCTACTCGACTCTCGCCGTGATGGTCAACGCCATCCCGAACCACACCGTGCAGGACACGAAGGACGCGATCGACTACGTCAAGATGTTCATGGCGCAGCGGGACTCTTGGAACTGGAACAAGGACACCTCCTACCTGCAGTGGAAAAACTGGGTCGCCGGCACCGAGCTGACGATGAAGGACGAGAAGAAGAAGGCCAAGGAGCGCAAGGACGCTGGCCTGAAGAGAGACGTCGAGGGGCTGGAGAAGTTCGTCGACGGAAAGAGGAAGCCCTTCGTGAGCAGGCTCGCATTCAAGCCGCTCAAGGCTCTTCCGAAGGACTCGTGCTTCAACGGTGGTGCCGTCCCGACGAACTGGCTGTCCTCACGGATCGAGGAGAAGCCGGCGAAGATGGTCTGGTTCAAGAAGCAGGAGGTCTACCTCGTGCGCACGGGTTCGTCCAAGATCGGAATCTCGCTCAAGGGCACCCCCGGCGAGAACGTCACCAAGGTCACCGCGGGAACCAAGATCAAGCCGTCGCTGGTGCAGCTGGCCGACAAGTCTCCCTACAGCTTTGCGTTCTTCATTGGCGGCTCGACCGAGCCGTTCGCCGGCGCGGTCACCAACGTCGCGCCGACGAGGGAGCACATCAGCGTCTACTACCGGAGCATGTCGAGCTGGGTCGCGAAGATCAACGAAGAGGAGATCACGTTCTACGACGACAACTGCGATGGCTTGTTGTTCAGCGCGGACCCGATGGCTTACGGGTTCAAGACTCGCCTGTACGGCTACGGCCCCACGGACCCCCGCGGTGTCGCGATCTTCGATTCGATCAAGATCGGCAAGAAGGGAGCGGTGGTGCCCTACTCGAGTGCGGTCAAGATCAAGGACACGTGGTTCCTGCTGAAGAGCGCGGACCGGGGGAAGGCCGTCGAGGCGGAGCCACTCCACCCGGGTTTCTTCGATGTCGGAACGGTCACGATGAAGTGGAGCGGAAGCCGCAACGTGAAGCCGCAGCTCCTGATCATCCGCGGTCGGGATTCGCTGCAGACCACGGCCTTCAACATCGCGGGCAAGAAGGCCGTCGAGGTCCCGGCGGGCGAGTACGACATCTGCTACGGTCGCGCGGAGAAGGGCAAGGGCGCCCAGACGCAGATGGCGCACATCTTCAAGGGCGACTCCAAGGTGATCAAAGTCGAGAAGGGCAAGAAGACCGTCGTGAAGCTCGGCGGGCCGTTCAAGTTCGACTTCAAGAAGGGTGGCGACGAGACCAACGTCGTGATCGATTCGCTGTTCTTCCGGATCCTCGGCGTGTCCGGCGAGGTCTACGGCAAGATCCAGGGGCCGACGCCCGCCCCCGAGATCGTCGCGGCCAAGAATGCCAATGGCCGCGGCGCCAAGGTCGTCGGAACCTACGTCGGTATCAGCGGGCCAGTGATCCTCAACACGGCGTCGAAGACGCTCGGCGATGCCCACGTCAAGGCGGGCAACATCCAGGGGATGGGGGTCAACGTCGCCTATTTCCCGATCGTGAAGGGGGACAAGACCTGCTCCACGGTGTTGAAGTTCGAGATGCCGTACCCCGGCGCCCTGATCGGGCTTCGGCTGAAGAAGCACAAGATGTTCGGCAAGATCGTGGTGCCGAACTTCAAATAGGTTCCATCCAGAAAACGCGCGTCGAATGGGAGCGCGGGCTTCGATAAAGTCCGCGCTGCCATTCGATCCCCAAAGCTGGAGTTTTCGTGCTCGATCCCAAAGTCATCCGGGAGAACCCGGACGCCGTCAAAGCAGGTGCCATCAAGAAGCACTTCCCCGACCGCGTCGAAGCCGTCGACAAGTTCCTCGGGCTGGACGCGGCGATCCGCGGGCTCATCCCGACGATCGACGGCCTGCGTTCCGAGCAGAAGACCGCGAGCAAGGAGATGGGCAAGATCATGGGGACGCTGTCGCCCGAGGAGCGCGAGCAGTTCCTGGCCAAGCAGAAGACCTTGAAGGCTGAGCTTCAGGGCCTCGAGGAGAAGGAGCGCCAGCTGAAGGCCGACCGGGACGAGACCTTGTCATGGATCCCGAACATCCCCGATGAGGGCGTCCCCGAGGGCAAAGACGACCAGTTCAACGTCGAGGTGCGGACGTGGGGGGAGATCACGAAGCCCGACTTCGAGGTGCGACCGCACTACGACCTCGGGGTGGCGCAGGGCTGGATGGACTTCCAGCGCGCGGCGCAGATCGCCGGTTCGCGCAACTACTTCCTGATGGGGGACGGGGCTGCGCTGCAGGACGCGGTGCTGAGCTACGCCGTCGACCACATGGTCAGCAAGGGCTTCACGCTCGTCGACCCGCCGTTGCTCGTGCGAGACGAGGCGATGCGAGGCACGGCGTTCTTCCCCGGTGGTGAGGAGCAGACCTACCGCTGCGAGAAGGACGAACTCAACCTCATCGGCACCGCCGAGGTGCCGGTGACGTCGATCCACTCCGGCGAGGTCCTCTCCGAGGACGAACTACCGAAGCTCTACGTCGGTCGGAGCTGCTGTTTCCGGCGTGAGGCGGGGACCTACGGCAAGGACACGCGGGGTCTCTACCGCGTGCACCAATTCCAGAAGGTCGAGCAGGTGATCGTCGACATCGGCGACGTCGAACGCAGCAAGGAACACCACGAGTTCATCGTCCGTAACGCGGAAGAGGTGTTGCAGGCGCTCGAGTTGCCGTACCGCGTGGTCGTCGTCTGTGGGGGCGACCTAGGCGCGCCGCAGGTCAAGAAGTACGACATCGAGTGTTGGATGCCGTCACGAGAAAACTACGGCGAGACCCATTCGGCTTCTCGTTTCCACGACTACCAGGCGCGACGCCTGAAGCTGCGATACCGGCGGAACGAGAACAAGAAGGTCGCTTTCTGCCACACGCTCAACAACACGGTGTTGGCGAGTCCGCGCATCCTGATCCCGCTGTTGGAGATCCACCAACAGGCGGACGGCACGGTAGCCATTCCCGAGCCGCTCGTGCCATACATGGGCGGGCGCACGACGATCGGTCGGGCGCTCTGAACAGCCCGGGCGTTGTTCGGTCGGGCATGCCGCCCTGTTGCCTCGAACTCCCCGGACAGGACCGTTAGCGCTTGCCGCCGCCGAACGGATTGCCGCCGCCACCGCCGCCGCCGCCGAACATCCGGAAGAGGCTGTTGATGTCGATGTTGCCCTGACCACCGCCGGGGGGGAATCCCCGCGGCATGCTCGGACCGAAGCGCTCGACGACGCGACCGCTGCCGCGATTGCCGTCACGCTTGCCGCCTTCACCCGCCTCGATCGGGTCCAAGGCGCCACCGCCGCCCTTGCCGCCTCTGCCGGGTCCCGCGGGACCCTTGACGCCGCCGTCTTCGCCGCCACCAGCGCTGCCGCTGCCACCAGCGTCCCCGGAGCCAGGCGGCCCGGGGAAGACCGGGATCATCGCGACCTTCGGCTTCAGGATGTCCATGTACTCCTTCTCGAGCACGATGTAGTGGGTGTACTTCTTGTTGTTGTCCTCGAAGTCGTCCACCTCGGAGTGGGTCACTTCGTTGCTGCTCGCGAGCTTCCGTTCGATGGTGAACTCGATCTTGAGCACCCGGGGCAACTCATCTTTCTCGCTCGAGTCCCACTCTTCGATCTCCTCGGCGTTGTGGCCGAGCGTCTTGTAGTAGGTGATGTTGAAGCTTCGCAGTCGGTCGTGCACCAGCTGGAATCTCCCGTCCAGGAGTAGCTCGTCGTCGACCATCGGATCCTCGCGCCGCCACAGCTCCATCAGCAGCGGGTCCTTCGGATTCGGTCGTAGCCAGTAGCCCACTTCGCAGACCGAACTGTGCGCCGGGGTCTCGGCGACGTTCTGGATCGTCGAGACCGAGTCCGTGCTCGTGATGAAATCGATGCGGTCCGCGGGTTGCCCGTTCAGGTCCAGGTTGCGACCCTTCAGGATCTCGTTGTTCTTGATGTTGTAGATCCAGAGTCCACGCAGGTCTCGCTCCAAGAGGTTGAGGATCCGCGATCCAGCCTCCGTCGACTCCGTGAGGCTCTCGACCTCGCGGTGGGAACGCAACGTCGTAATGAACGTCGCGGAGACGGCGACCATCACCGCCGCCGTGATCGCGATGGCGATCAAGACCTCGATGAGCGTGAAACCGTGTTGCTTTGCGTAGATCACTTTGTACTCCTGACTGCTCATTTCGAGATACCTCCGCCGGGGGCACCTTCTGCGGCGCCCTCGGGACCCTGGACTTGACCTTCGGCGATCGTCTCCGCTTCCTCAGGGGTCAGCCCCTGGATTGCCATGGTGGACAACCTCGCCTTCAGGACGAAGTGCGAGAACTCCCCACCGTGGTCCTGGACTGCCCGGACATTGGGGAAGAACACGAACACTGCGACCTCTTCGAATTCGTCTTCACTCGGTGGGAGTTCGTCTCGGGCGAGGCGATCCTCTTCTTCGAGGTCGGACTGTTCGCGGTACTGGTAGAACGAGACGCCCTTTTGCCGCGCCTCGCGCAGGTCGTCGCGTTCGCGTTGCCACGCGCGCCGTTCCGAGACGGTGGCGCTTGCCTGGTCTTCGTTGCCGACCTCTGCCTCGCCCTCGATGTCGCCCTCGAGTGACGAGATTTTCTCCTCACCGATCACGATCTGATACGACCATCCGTCGACGTCCTTCATCTTCGGGATCGACTTCCGGTCCATCTGGAAGTCGGGTGGCTCTTCGCGCGCACCGGCACGCAACTCCGAGAGGATCTCCTGGGCGAGCTCGCGGGCCACGCGCCAGTTGCGCGCTTCGCTGGCGTCCACCAGCGATCCGGTCCGGAACATCAGGCAAGTCGTCACCACCAGCGCGACGATGGCCAGGGCGACCAGCGCCTCGATGAGCGTGAATCCGGATTCTTCGGTCTTGGTCATCAGAAATCCGACTGTTCCGTGGCCTTGAAGATGGCTCGATCGCCTTCAAAGTTGCGGTGGACCTCGGTGGTGCCGCTCAGGCCCCGGAGGTGGACCGTCCACATCATCTTCGAGCCCTCCTCATCATAACTGAAGTACACCGACTGGTCGGCGGAGAAGCCCTGCTCATCGAACGTGATGAGGATTTTATCCTTCATCTCGATTTCGCGGCCAGCGATGGAGTGGCCCGCAAACTTGACCCAGTCCTTCAGCGGCTTCCAGCCGACCGGAATCGTCTTTGCGAGGGTGTCATCCTCGGTTGTCACGAGTTGGTCCTCGGGAGGCAGCACCAGGCGGATCCGGTTGCCCTGGAGGTCGAGTTCCATGCTGTAGGGCTTGCCCTGGATCTTGGCCTCGGATCGGAGGAAATCGATCTTCGAGCGGAACTCGTTGGCCTGGCTATCGAGGGAGGACTCGGGGATCCACGCACCCATGTTGGAGACCACCACCTTCGTCACCAGCCCGAGGATGAGGACCACCACCATGATCTCGATGAGGGTGAATCCACCCTGGGAATCTCGAGAGTTTTGGGAGCGGTGTGTCACGTTTGCGTGTGCAAGGCCAGGGCGTTCGACTACTTCTGCCTGTCCTTCGCGGTCTTGGAGCTGATGTCGTCTTCGGTGTCCGGCTGGCCGTCAGGGCCGTAGCTGATGATCTCGTACTTTCCGCGGTTCTCACCGGGACGGATCTCGAACGGGTTGCCCCACGGATCGGTGGGGGGCTCGGACTGGTTCGGGATGTAGGCGTGGCCTCGCTCGTTCTCGGTGATCAGCGCGTCGAACAAATAGGGCAGGCGGCGTTCCTTGATGTAGAACTCCTGCACCGTGTCGTAGAACGTGAGCGCCTGGTTGCGGGCGATGCTCTCCTCCGATTCGGAGAGGTTCTTGATGACGTTGGTGCCGACGATGGTCGCCAGGAGACCGAGAATGACGATCACGACCAGGATCTCGACCAGGGTGAAGCCGGCTTGTCGGTTCTTGCGATTATTCATGGTTTGGTAAACTGGGGTTCAGGATATCGGTTCGCGAGAGCTGCGACTTCGGAAGTGTACCGGACGGGGTCTCGTTATGTCGATTGGACCGGTCCCGTCCCGCGAGTATTGCAGGGATTCGACGGGTCCTGAGTCGTCGGTGGTATTGCCCGAAGGCCTTCCCACGTCAGTGTTTCACGTTCTGAAGCTGCATCAGCGGCATCACGATGGCGACGACGATGCAGGCCACGATCGCAGCCAGGGCGACGATGATCAGCGGCTCCAGCATGGATGTGAGCTTCTGGGTGGCGAGGTCGACTTCCTCGTCGTAGGTCTCCGCGACTCGCTCCAGCATCTCCTCCAGGTTGCCGGCCTGTTCGCCGACGCCCACCATGTAGCTCACCATGGGCGGGAACTGGCCCGACAGCTTCATCGGGGTGCTGATGTCGGTGCCCTCGAGGACGTGGTCGTGGACGTTCGTCAGGGCGTTCGTCAGGACCTTGTTGTCGAGGACGCTCTTGGTCACGTCGATGGCCTGCAACGCCGGCACGCCGGAGCGCAGCAGGGTCGAGAGCGTCGTCGAGAACCGGGCCATGGACTGCTTGCGCAGCAGATCGCCGAAGATCGGGAGTCGCAGCTTGAACCTGTCCCAGAGCAGGCCGCCCCGGTTGGAGTTGATCGCCAGCTGGAAGATGACCGTCAAGACCAGGGCGCCCATGATCAGGAAGAGCCAGTAGGCGAGCACGAAATCGCTCGTGGCCATCAGGATCTTGGTCGGCAGCGGGAGTTCATCGCCGCGGGAGCGCAGGAGCTGGGTGATCTTCGGGACGACGAAGGCCATCAGGATCGAGACCACGACCACGCCCACGATGATCATGATGGCGGGGTAGATCATCGCTGCGCCGACCTTGTTCTTGATCCGCGCCTGGTTCTGGAGGAATCCAGACAGTCGGACCATCACCAGGTCCAGGGCGCCGGCCGATTCTCCGGCCTTCACCATGTGCGAGTACAGGTTCGAGAAGTACGCGGGGTGGAGCATCACCGCGTCGCCGAGTGACAGGCCCTGCGTCACCTTCTCGCGGATGTTGCGGAACGTGGCTTCGATCTTCGCGTCTGGCGATTGCTCGATCACCATCCGCAGCGTCTCCGTCAGGGGGATGCCTGCCGCGAGGAGCGACGCCATCTGCCGCGTCACCTGGGCGACCTGCTCGTTCCGCAGCTTGTTCGGGAACTCGACGCCGGTGATGCCCTTGATCGCGATCTTGCGGGTGCTGCGACCGCGTTTCTCCGTGATGTCCGTGACGTAGAGGTTGTTGTCGTTCCGCAGCTTGATCCGGGCGTCCCGCGCGGAGTCCGCGTCGACCATCCCCTTGATGGTCTTGTTCGTGTTGTCGACGGCCTTGTAATCGAAGATGGGCATCTTTGTGGAGCTGCTGAGCTAAGCGATGTCGAGCTGCGTGACGCGCAGGATCTCCTCTGGAGTGGTCACTCCGTCGAGCAACTTGTCGGTGCCGTCCATGCGGAGCGTGCGCAGACCGCGCTGGATCGCGCCGCGCTTGATCGCGCTGGCGGAGGCCTTGTCGATGATCTGTTCCTGGATGATGGAGTCGATCGGCATGATCTCGTAGATGGCGGTCCGACCGGAGAAGCCGGACTTGAAGCACTCGTCACAGCCCTTGCCAACCAGGATCTTCTCGTCTTGGAACTGGGACAACTCGATCTTCAGATCCTCGAGTTGGTACAAGATGGATTGATCTGGGTTGATCTGTTCCTTGCAGTGCGGGCAGACCGTCCGCACGAGGCGCTGGGCGACCACCAGCAGGATCGACGACGACACGAGGTAGGGCTCGACACCGATGTCCAGCATTCGCGTGACCGTCGAAGCGGAGTCGTTCGTGTGCACCGTCGAGAACACGAGGTGGCCGGTCAGGGCCGCGCGGATCGCGATGTCCGCGGTCTCGTTGTCTCGAATCTCACCGACCATCATCACGTCCGGGTCCTGACGCAGGAACGAACGGAGGCCGGCGGCGAAGGTCAGGCCCTTTTTGGTGTTGACCTGTACCTGGCTGACGCCGTCGAGATTGTATTCGACCGGGTCCTCGATGGTCAGGATGTTCAGGCTCTTCGAGTTGATCGCGTCGAGGCCCGCGTAGAGCGTCGTGGTCTTACCGGAGCCGGTCGGGCCGGTCACGAGGATGACGCCGTGGCTGTAGTGGAGGTAGCGGTTGATCGTCGTCTGGTTCTCCTCGGACAGACCGATCTGATCGATGGTGTAGACCTTCGTCGTCTTGTCGAGGATACGGAAGACCACGCGCTCGCCGTTCTGCACCGGGATCGTCGAGATACGCACGTCGACGTCGCCGTCGCCGATGCGGATCGAAGCCCGGCCATCCTGGGGCAGGCGGCGCTCGGCGATGTCCATCTTCCCCATGACCTTCACGCGGGAGATGATCGCGTCCTGGGCCTTGCGCGGGATGGACTCCGTGTCGTAGAGCACGCCGTCGACGCGCATCCGAACCTGCAGGCGGTTCTGGAAGGGGTGCAGGTGGATATCCGAGGCGCGGAGCTTCAGCGCCTGGAACAGCAGCATGTTCACCAGCTTGATGATCGGCGCCTTGTTGGCGACCGACAGCAGGTCCTCGGACTCCTCCACCTGGTCGGCGAGACCGAGGATGTCCTGTTCCTCGATGTCGACGAGGGCTTCATCCACGCCGTCGGCCTTGTGGCGGTAGGCGCGGTTGATGAGGTTCGCGATCTCCTGCCGCGGGCAGAGCACGGCTTCGACTTCCGTGCCCATCATCGCCGCGAGGTCGTCCATCGGCTGGACGTCGAGCGGGCGGTGGGTGGCCACGCGGACGATGTTGCCCTCCTGGCCGAGCGCGACGAGACCGTGCGTCCGGGCGAACTGCACCGGGACGTTGTTGATGAAGTCCGAGGGAACGCCGACGCCTTCGAGGTCGAGGGCCACTTCGAGACCCAGGAACTCACCGAAGAACTGCATGACCTTGTCCTCGGTCATGAAGCCCTTGTTGACGAGGATCTGGTCGATCGATTGCTCGCCGTCCGCTTCGGCCGTGACGACCGCTGATATCTGCTCTTCGTCGAGGCCTGCGCGGCGCAGCAGGGCTTGCCGGATTCGATCCTGAACCATGTGGTGTGTCTCCTGGTGCGCCGCTACTTGGGCTGAGGTTGTCGCGGCGCCTGCCGGAAGTTCGGAGCCGGGTCCTCGCTGGGGGCGTTCTTCTTCCCTGGTCCGTCCTGCACGCGGTCGGGCCGCTTGTAGTTGGGGAATTCGAAGCCAAAGCCGCGGTCCAGATCCTCGACGGTCGAGCCCGGGTCGTCGAGTACCTCGGCCTTGGCCTTCGCCGGGTTCCACTTCGGATCGACGATCTCCATGCGGCGGTTGCCGATGTAGTGCTGTGCCTCGAGCTTCTTGCGCGTGCTCAGCTTGTCGAGGTCCGAGAAGTCGTCCTCATCGAGGATGTGGGGCGTCAGGAAGAAGTAGAGGTTCGTCTTGCGCTTCTCCGTCGCGTGGGTCTTGAACAGCCAACCCAGGAGGGGGATGTCCATGAGGTAGGGGATGCCCGACTTCGTCGTGCTCTCCTGGTCCTCGATCACGCCGCCGATGACCATCGTGTGGCCGCTCGGGAGCGTCACCTGGGTCTTGACCTTGCGCGTCGTCTTCACGCCAGGCGTCGCGGCGTTCGGGTCGAACGCGGTGATGAACCGCGAGACCTCGAGTTCGACGTTCAGGCGCAGGTAGTTGTTGCTCGAGATCGACGGCGAGATGGTCAGGTTGATACCCGCGCCTTCGAATCCGCCGAAGCTCTGCTGCGTCGTTGCCGTGCCCTGGTTGGTCTGCTGGGTCGGGCGATCTTCGCGCGATTCGATGAGGGCGTTCTCGTTGTTGTTGACGATTACGCTGGGCAGCGAGAGGACGTTCGCCTGGTTGTCGTCCTGCAGCGCGTTGATCAATACCGGGATCGCGAAGTCGCCACCGCTGATGATGCCTCCCGTGAAGCCGGTCAGCGGGTTGTCGAAGTCCGGCAACCGCGTGTCCGGCAATCCGTCGTCGTCGGTGTCCTCGAAATTCGACTGGCCGAAGTGACTGAAGCCAAACGGACGGGTGAAGTCGCCGCTCGCCTTGGTATCCAGCAGGCCGAGCTCGACGCCGAAGCGCTTGAGGTCGCTCGTCGACAGCTCGACGATCGCGCATTCGACCAGCACTTGACGCTGCCGTTCGTCGAGTTCCTCGATCATGCGGCGCAGCTGGGTGAACTTCGTCGCCGGGGCCGAGATGAGCAGCTTGTTACTCTCCTCGTGGGCGACCACGACCGGACGACGGGGACGTCGCGAGGAGGTGGCTTGCTGGCCGGTGCGCGCCTGGTCCTCGGCGGCTTTTTCCTGGTCGAGGAACTGTTTCAGCGTCTCGCGCAGTTCCTTCGCGAGCACGTTTTGCAGCCGGATGATGTGGGAGTCACCTTCGCTCTCCTCCAGCGGGCGGTCGAGCTGGGCGAGCAAGTCTTTCGCCTCCGTCACCTGGTCCCGCGTGCCGCTGAGGATCAGGACGTTCGTCGTCACCTGCGCGAGGATCTTCATCTGGATCTGCTGTGCGGCCGGCGTGGGTGCTCCTGTCGCCGGGCGTTGGCGGGAGCGGTCGCCGAGCAGATCGTTGAGGAGTGGCTCGAGCTCTTCGGCGGCGGCGTGCACCAGACCGACGGTCTCGATGACGAGGTCGATGACCTCTTCGGGGATGTCGACCAGTCTGAAGAGACGGTACGCGTTGTAGACCTGCGGGCCGTAGCCCTGGACGAGCAGCGACTTCCCGTTACCCGGGTTGCCGAAGTTCAGGCCGTTGCGACCGCCGCCGGCGGTGAAGAACGGTCGAACCTGCTGGCTGGCCTTCGTCGCGTCGAGGTGCTCGAAGTTGATCGACGTCAGCACCTGGACACCGGTTTGGTGCTTGTACTGATCGAGGTCTTCCACGGGCACGTAGCTCGAGCCGATGGAGATCTCCTGCACGCGTTGCCCGCGGCTCGAGATGATGTCCACGAGCTGGGACTCTCCCTCACCGCGGATCACGCAGGCGAAGCCCTTGATGTAGAGCATCGTCTGGAAGAACGCGAAGAACTGATCCTTGCGCAGCCGGACGGTGCCGATCCAGAGGATCTTGCTCTGATCGTTCTCGACTTCGGCCTTCGGATAGACGAACAGCTTGCCAGTTTGCCGCTCGGCGATCTTGATGAAGTCCTTCATCGGCATGCCCTGGTTCTCGTTGACGGTCATGACAATTTCATCACCCTCAATGTCGACCTTGTACGGCGGCTTTTCGTCCTGCGCGGGCAGGATCGAGGTCAGGGCGCAGAGTAGCGCGAAGGTCCAAGGGAGACGGTTTTTCAAGGTGGCCACGGTTTCGGAGTCCATCAGGGGTCCTCGCCCAATCGAAGGGGTAGCCCTGTGCGACGCGCCCCAAAGGAGGTTTTGCGGCCCGCACGGGCATTCTGGTGCGTCCGTTGACAGGGCAGCTAAGCCTTTTATTTCGCGGACCGTAGCGAATGAACTTTTTGATTTCACTCTTTCCGTTCCAGGGGCCGGTCTGATCTCCTTGGATCTCGCATCTTGTCAGACTCTTGAGACAAATCGGCGCCTCGAGTCACGGATTGCCATGAACCTCTCCCAGATCCTGACTCCTGACGAGATCCTGCTCGGATTCGACGTCCCGGACAAGTGGACGGCCATCTCTACCATGGCCGACGTGCTGTGTCGCACCGGACGGCTCCCGCAGACGATGGGGGGTGCAGCCAAGGAGGCTCTCCTGCAACGGGAGCGGCGGATGACGACCGGCATGGAGGATGGGATCGCGATCCCCCATGCGGCGCTCGCCGATCTGCCGGAGCTGATCGGCGTCCTGGCAATTGCGCCAGACGGTATTCCCTTCGAGACCCTTGATGGCGAGCCGGCCCGCATCCTGGTGTGCATGCTGACGCCGAAGCGGGACAAGTTGCTTCACATCCGCACCCTCGCGGAGATCGCCCGGTTGCTGTCCGACGAGAGCGTGCGGGAGCGGATCTGCCGGTGCGAGACGCCCGCGGCGGTGCTCGACACCATCCGCGCGGCGGAGTAAGCGTAGGGCATGGTACACCTTGCCGCGTGCCTGGCGGGCTTCGGTGGCCTGCTGCTGGAGATGGTGTTCGTGCGTCGGCACGGGTTGCTGATCGGCAACACCGCCGGCGCCTCGGCGATGGTCTTCGCCTGGTTCCTCCTCGGACTGGGCCTGGGTGGCTTGCTGTTGCCCCGTACCGCGCTGGCGCGGCGGCGCCCCCTCGGCGTGGCGGCCATCCTCTACGGCGGGGTTGCCGTGACGGCCGCGGCCGGCGATGTGCTGTTGTCCCAGCTTCCGCCGTTGGGATCGGTCCAGGGCGCGGTACTGGCTCTGCTCGTGCCGGGTCTCCCGGCGCTGCTCATGGGCGGGGCGTTCCCCCTGTTGTTCGCCGTGTTCGACCGGAACGCGCGACCCTGGCGCGCGGCGGTGCTGGTGGGTGCCAACCTCCTGGGTTCCGTGGTCGCCACGTTCGTCGGCGGCAACTTCGCGATCCCGCTCCTCGGCATGTCGGTCTGCGCGTGGATCGGCGTTGCGGCGTACGGCGCCACCGCGCTGCTCGTCGCCGTCTTGTCGCGTTTCGAGCGACCGATCGAAGTGGTGGACGATCCGCCGCCGCTCGTCGCGATCGGCCGCGACGAGGTCACGGTGCTGGCGGCGGGGTTCGTCGTCCTCGCGCTCGAGGTGATGATGCTGCGCCGGCTCCCGTTCTTCCTCGACGGATTCCAGCCGACGCTCTCCGGGGTGCTCGCTGCGTGTCTGCTCGGGGCCACGCTGGGCTCGGTGTTCGGGCCGCCCGCGTTCCGCCGCTTGTTCGGCGAACGGGCGGTCGCGGGGTCGGTGTTCCTCGGCGTGGCCATCGCGGCGCTCGGCCTCCACGAGTGGGCGGCGCCCGCGGTGGGACGGATCGGCGTCGATTCCGACATGGGGTTCCACCTGCGCATCGTGGCCGCGGCGTTCGTGGCGGCGGGGCTGCCGTTCTTCTGTCTCGGCGCGACGATCCCGCTGTGTCTCGAGCGCTTCGTCCATCCCGAGACGCGCGCGCCGCTCGCCGGTCGGCTGTTCTTCTTCCAGGGACTCGGTTCGTTGTGTGGCGCGATCACGGTGGGGCAGGTACTGCCGCGGGTGCTGGCGACGACGTTCTTCGTCTACGGGGTGACCGTGGTCTTGCTGGTCGGGTTGCTCGTCGCGTTGTTCGCCTGGGGGCCGCGGTGGAAACTCGCGTCCGCGGGCACCCTCGTCTGGGTTCTCGCCGCAGGCGGCTTCGGACTGACGGGGGGCACGGTGTTCCGGCACGATCCGGCGCCGGTCGCCGGCTCGCGCTACGACCATCCGGAGCGATACGTGTACCTGGAACACCGCACGGACGAAGTGACGACCGCCTCGGTCGTGTACGACCGTAGGTCACACGGGCTGATCCTGTTTACCGACGAGTTCCGCGCCGCCTACATCGATCCCGACAGTGGCTACATGAAGGTCCTCGGTCACCTTCCCTTCCTGCTGCGGGAGAACCTGCGCCGCGTCGCCGTGGTCGCGCTGGGAACCGGGACGACGGCCAATGCAGTCTCGCTCTGGCCCGACCCGGAAGAACTGCACGTCGTGGAGATCTCGCCCGCCGTCGTCTCTCTCGTCGACCACTTCGCGAAGGATGGACCGGCGATCGCGCCGGTCCGCGCGCCGTTCGAGGCGGATCCACGCACCCGCACCCACGTCACCGACGGGCGTCGATTCGTCGCGCGTCGCGACCCGGGCAGCCTGGACCTCATCTCGATGGAACCGCTGCTCCCGTACGCGCCGGGCACCGTCCCCCTCTACACCAGGGAGTTCTACGCGCACTGCGCCCGCGCCCTGTCCGATCACGGGCTGATGGTGCAGTGGGTGCCGACGCACTCGATGCCAGAGGACTACTTCCGCACGCTGATCGCGACGTTCGCGCGGGGCTTCGCCCATCACTCGGTCTGGTTGCTCAACCACTCGACGCTCTTGATCGGCTCGAAACACCCGCATCTGCCGCCGATCGACGAGCTTCGCGGCAGGATGATCGCGATGCCCGTCGCCGTGCGTCGTGACCTGCACGATGCCGGACTGGTCACGGCGGACGACGTGATCGCGGCGATGGTCGGGTCCGATGCGCTGAGGGTCTGCGATGTGCCCGACCTCGTCGACGACCGACCATTCCTCGAACGGCTGGGATACTGGGGCGCGTCCACGCGGCTGGGGTTCCTCGGTGGCAACCTCGCCGTTCTGCGCGAGATCGCGAACCGACCCCGGGAGTGGCCGGGCGTCCGCGAGTGGAGCGGCCTGCGCATGGACCGGTTGCAGGGTCTCTGCGATCTCGCGAACGGAACGGTCGCCGGGGACAAGACCGCGAACGCGCTCGCCATCCTGTCGCTGTCGCGCACGCGGGATCGACTCCCAGCGAGCGTGCTCCTGTACGGTGAGTTGCGTCGCGCGCAGCGCACGTTGGTCGAGAAGGAGGTGCTGCTCGTGGTCGGCGATCGCTCGACCTTCGATTCCCGGGTCGACACCCGGCGTATCCGCCGGCACCTGACTGGGGATCCGGGTAGTGCGTTCCTCTGGGCCGTGCTCGCGGCGCGGGAGCGCGACAAGCTCGCGCGTCACAACGCGATGCGCACCGCCCTGGCGCTGGACCCGACGATCTTCGACCAGTGGGCCATGTTGCGGGTCGAGAGGGCGCCAGAGCCCGGCGTCGTCCACGATGGGCCGTTCGCGGCCATCGCGCTCCTGCCCGAGGGCCGCGACCTCGTCCGCCGGGCTGTCGAGCCGGGCGCGGTGGGCGTGGCGTTCCGGGCGCGGTTTCGCGTGAAAGTGGGCTACGCGTGCCTGGGGCTCCTGGCGACGGCCCCGCTCGTGAAGGAGCACGGCGCGACGTTTCGCGCCGTGCTCGACCCTGCGTTCTTGACGTTCGCGGTGATCGCGGTGCGCGCGCGGGAAGGCGACGTGGTCCGCGAGATCCTCCCGCTATGGCGTCGTGATCTGCCGATCCCCGAGGGTCTCGACGCACTCCTGCGGGAGGGGCCGGACAAGCGGAGCGCCCTGGCGTCCGCGCTGAGCGGGCGCAAGGGCAGGCCGGAACTCGCACTCCTCGGTCGCCTGTTGATGGACACCGATCTCGCCGTGCGCCGCGTCGCCTCCGTCACCTTGTTCCGGACCCTGGGCGACGCGGTTACCTACGACCCGGAATCCAGCGAAGCCGAACGCCGCGAGGCTGTCGAACAGCTGAAACGCGTCCGCCGCTCGAGGTGACGGCTATCCGCCGAGCTCGAGGATCTCGTCCATCCGCCTGCGCAGGTGCGTTTCGATCTCGTTTCGCGTCTCGCGGTACACCTCGATCGGGCCGCCAAACGGGTCCGAGATACCCTCGTCGTCCGTGTGCAGGAGCGAGGTCTTCGCGCTCGCCTCGGCGTCACCGATCGCGATGACGTCCGCCACGTGCGACGGCGACAGGCAGTAGATCCGATCCGCTTCGTCGATTCGTTCCCGGCTCAGGCTGGCGCTCCGGTGTTCCTCGAGACTCATGTCGGATTCCTGCGCCGCCTCGAGTGATCCTCCGCTCGCGGGCATGCCATCGAGGGTGCCCGTCCCGGCGCTGAGGAAGCACAGCCCGTGCGCGAGCACGTCGCCCGTGCCGATCTCGAGGCGCTGTGCGACGAGCTTGCGGGCGAGGACCTCCGCGAGGGGGGAGCGACATGTATTGCCGGAGCAGACGAACAGCACCTTCGCGGCGGCGCCGGTGAGCATTTCGTCGGCCTGGAGGATCCCCGGTCGGACGATCTCGAGCTTGCGGTCGCGCAAGCGAACGATCGCGGACGGTTCGCCGAGTATTGGCGGTCCGGCGTCGGCGAGAATCCCGATGCGGGGGTCGTCGGCGAAGGCCTGCGCGAGGGCGTCCGGTCCGAGCAGCGGCGGCTCTCCCGACCGGTTCGCGCTCGTCATGAACAGACCGGTACCGAATTCTGCCAGGACGCTCGAGGTGAACGGGTGCGCCGGCACCCGCACCCCGACGTCACCAGGACCTTTCACCGCGGGCAGGATCGCTGTCAGCGGTCCTGGCCAGACGCGTTCGAGCAGCCGGTGCACCCGCTGCGGAGGAGGGGCTGCGACCCGCGGGAGATCCTCGATGGTGGCGAGGTGGTAGGTGAACGGCTGGTCCGCCGGGCGACCCTTGACGGCGGCGAGCCCCAAGACGGCTCCCGAGTGATTCGGATCGGCAGCCAGGCCGTACACGGTCTCCGTCGGCAGTAGGGCGAGCTGCCCGTTTCGCAGAGCGGAGACAACGTCCGCGATCTGGGCGGCGTCTGGCTGGTGCTCGATCTTCTGGCGCTGCAGGGGTAGGACTCTACCTTTGGGGGGTGGCTAAGGTTTCGGAGTGGATCGTTGGAGGATAGATTGCCAGAACACTTGGCGCGGAAACAAACACAACGCAGAAATCAGAACGGGTCGGCGGACGGACTCAGCGGTCTCTTCGCAGGCTTCGCCCACGAGGTTCGCAACCCCCTGTCGACGATCGGCTTGAACCTTGGTCTGATCAAGGAGGATTTTGAAGGCGCTGAAGAACCGCGGGACAAGCGGACCTACCGGCGGCTCTCGGTCCTCGAGTCGGAGGTCAAGCGGTTGCAGATGATCCTCGACGAGTTCCTGCAGTTTGTCCGCCACCCCGTTCTCAAGACGCGTCCGGTGGAGCTGAACACGCTCCTCGAGAGCCTCGTCGAGTTCATGGTCCACGAGGCGGAGCAGAATGGTATTTCCCTGCGTTTTTACCCTGGCCAAGATGTCGGGCTGTTCGAGGTCGATCCGGATCTCCTCCGAGCAGTGGCCGTAAACCTCATTCGCAACGCGATGCAGGCGTGTTGTCGCGGCGACGAGATCCTAATCTCGACCCAGCGACAGGGCGCCGAACTGATCGTGCGCGTGACGGACACCGGACCGGGGATGGACAAGATAACGCAGGAACAGGCATTCGTCCCCTACTTCAGCACGAAGAAGAACGGAACGGGACTCGGGCTCGCCATCGCGCGGCGCATCGTGGAGGCCCACGGCGGCACGATCCACATGAGCTCCGAGTTCGGCAAGGGCACGCAGTTCACTCTCTTGTTTCCGACGCGTCGTCTTCTCCAGGGGGGTGACGGGTGATCCGGGATCCGATCCTGATCGTTGACGACGACGACAACCTGCGCACGGTGATGGCCGAGTCCCTGGAGGTGTTGCCGGTCCAGATCACCCAGGCGAGCTCGGGCGCGGAGGCGCTGGAGTATCTCGCCAATCGAAACTACGCCGTGATCGTGACGGACCTCGTCATGAAGGACAAGGACGGCTTCGACGTGCTGAAGGCGGCGAAGGACCGCTACAAGTACGGTCGCGTGCTGATCCTCACCGGCCACGGCAGCCGCGAGGTCGCCGTCGACGCCATGCAGCAAGGCGCGTCGTACTACATCGAGAAACCGGTAGACCTGAACGAGTTCCGCACGAAGGTCTCCAAGTGTCTCGAAGAGCACAAGAAGGACCTCGCGTACGATGATCTTCGCAACCAGGTCGACGCGAGCAAGGGCCTCGACGGCATCGTGGGCCAGGACCCACGCCTGATCCGGGTCCTCGACATCGTGCGGCAGATCGCTCCGACGAACGCATCCGTACTGATACTCGGTGAGTCGGGGACGGGGAAGGAGATGATCGCCCGCGCGGTGCACGAATACTCGGATCGAAAGGACCGTCCGTTCGTCGCGCTGAACTGCGGTGGTTTGTCGGAGGGCACGATCGAGAGCGAGCTCTTCGGGCACGCGAAGGGCGCCTACACCGGCGCGATCGCGGACCGCGAGGGCAAGTTCGAGTACGCCAACGGGGGCACGATTTTCCTCGACGAGGTCGGAGAGATGCCGCCGTCGACCCAGGTGAAGCTCTTGCGTGTTCTCGAAGAGAAGACCGTGACACGGCTCGGCGCCAATACGCCGCGCCCCGTAGATGTCCGCGTGCTGGCCGCGACGAACTCTGATCTGCACGCGCGAGTCGAGGAACGCTCGTTCCGCGAAGACCTCTTCTACCGGCTGAAGGTCGTCACCATCGACCTGCCGCCGCTGCGTGAACGACGTGGCGACATCAAGTTGCTGATCGACCACTTCCTGCGCCACTTCGGCAGCCTCCACGAGAAGGACGTCGAGTCGATCGATCGCGACGCCCTCGTGGAGATGGTGCACTACGACTGGAAAGGCAACGTCCGTGAGTTGCGCAACGCCGTGGAGAGCATGGTGGTGCGGACGCAGGGCAATATCCTGACGAAGCAGGACCTCCCCCCGGAGATCTGGGCGCCGTCCCGGGCTACGGAGGACAACTGGGGATTCCTCGCGGGCAAGACGGCGCAGGATGTGGAGAAGAATCACATCCGTGTGACGTTGGAACTCACCGAGGGCAATCGGGTGAAGGCGAGCGCCGCGATGGGCATCAGCGAGCGCACGTTGTACCGCAAGATCCGAGAGTACGATCTCTAGCTCGCCCTCGGCGAGAATCCCCTGTTGGTGCCGCTACGACTCCCGTATCCAGACGGGTAGAGTGTTGTGAGCCGATGATGAGAAACCGCAGCCGAGCGCTCTTCCCGAGCACCGTCCTCCTCGCCTTCCTCTGTGCCGGACCGACCGCGACGGCACAGGACGATCCCTACCTCGAGGATGTGCGGGCTGCGGAGATCTCGCTGCGGAAGGGCAAGCACAGCAAGGCCCGCTCGCTCTACGAAGACATCTTCGAGGCCTACGAGGAAGAGGACGAGGAAGAGCGGCCCGGCGACGCCGCGATGCGGGGCGCGCGCCACGGGTTGTTGCGACTGGAACTCATCCACGGCAGGTACGCCCAGCTCCTGCGACTGTACGGCAAGATGTCGGCGAAGGAACGCGATGAGCCGCGCAACCTGCTCCTCGCCTCGCGGGCCCGGCAACGCACGGGAAAGTACGAGGAAGCGGTCAAGGCCCTGCGCGGGTTGGTCACCGCGGACAAGGGCGGCTACGAGGCGCGCTACCGTCTCGGGATCGCCATCGCTGCAGTCGGCGACATCTCGGCAGCCCGCAAGGTCTTCGAAGAGGCGATCGCCGCCGTCGAGGGCGCGCTCGACGACCCGATGGATCTCTGCTACGTCGCCAAGTGCCACATGGAACTCGGTGGTCGCACCCACATGGAGACGGCGGCGGGACTGCTCGCGGAATCGATCAACAAGGCGCCGGACCATCCCGAAGCTCGCGTCGCGTACGCCCAGCTCCACTTCGATGCGTACCGCGAATCCAAGAAGGGGAAGACCGCCGAGTCCAAGCTGAAGCGGGTCTTCGAGAACAACGGGGAGGTCGAGGACGCGTTGGTGTTGATGTACCGGTCGCGGAGTTTCAACATGTTCCTCGACGGTGCGAAGACCGCGTCGTTCCTCGAACGCGCACTCTCGCTCAATCCGAACAGCGTGCCCGCGATCGTTCTTCGCGCGAAGCGACTCGTCGATGACCGGTTGTTCGAGTCTGCCGTGCAAGTGCTGGACCGCGCGATCGGGATCAATCCCCGCGACCGCGTGGCGTTGTCGCACCGCGCGACGGTCGCACACATCTTGCACGACACCGCCGGCGCCAAGCGCTTCCGCGAGCGCGCGATGGCCAAACGACCCGGCTACGCGGAGATCGACCGGATCTTCGGCGACCACCTCTCCGCGCTCTACCGATTCAAGGACTCTGTCCCGTACTTCCGGGCCGCACTGCAGCGCCAACCGGACTACGTGGCCGCGATGCACGGATTGGCGAAGGCGTTGGTCTACCTGGGAAAGGGCAAAGAAGCCGTCGGGCTCTTGACCAAGGCGAAGGATCTCGAGAAGGGGCACGCGGACACGTGGCGCTACAACATCCTCCTGTCGGAGAGGCGACTCGCGAAGGATTACGACCTCGTTGAGTCGGATCACTTCTTGTTCATGATGCACAAGAGCGATCGGGCCGTGCTCGAGCGCTACCTGACGAAGTGGTACGAGGACGCGTACGAATACCTCGGTCGGAAGTACGGCTACAAGCCGAAGAACCAGATCCGCGTGGAGGTCCTCCACGAGTGGGTCGACTTCAGCGTGCGGACGATCGGGTTCCGTGGGTTCAGCGCGCTGGGCGCCTGTTTCGGCGAGTTCGTGACGATGGTCTCGCCGTCGGACCCCGTACTGCGCCGCAACGACTTCATGTGGTCCGCGACGGCGTGGCACGAGTACGCCCACGTCTTGACCCTCGCCCTGAGCAAGCACCGCGTGCCGCGGTGGCTGACCGAGGGCATGTCGGTCTACGAGGAGTCCGCGAAGAATCCCTCGTGGGAGCGTGGCATGGTCCGCGAGTTGCTCGACGCGTACCACAACGAGGACCTGCCTCCGCTGCGTCTGCTGAATCGGCTCTTCCGCGGTGACCGGATCTTGTTCGGCTACTACCAGGGCGGACTGATCGTCGAGTTCCTGGCTGAGCATCACGGCTTCGGGAAAGTCGTCTCGATGCTCAAGGCCTACGGCGAGGACAAGGGCACCGAGCAGATCATGCGCGACACGTTCGGCATGAACAGTCGAGAGTTCGACCGACGCTTCAAGGATTGGGTCAAGAGCAAGAAGATCGCGAATCTGAAGCTCGTGCCGCGGCTCAATCCCAAGATGGTCGATCGGCTGCGCAGTCGGGTTCAGATCGAACCAGGCGACGTCGACTCGCATCTCAAACTCGCGTGGCACTTCGTGCGCCTGGTCAAGTCGTCGCGCGGGAGGATTCAGCACGTCGGGCTGGTCGAAGCCGGGATCCATCTCGGCGCTGTGCTCCGCAAGAAGCCCGACCACCCGATGGCTCAACTCGTCCATGCCGAGCTCCTGCTGGCTCGCAAGCAGAGCAACGCGGCGTTCGCCGCCTACGAGAGAGGCTTCAAGGCCGGAGCAAACGACTTCGAGAGTCGATTGCACTTCGCGGACCTGCTCGTGGACAAGGGCGAACTCGACGCAGCTCTCGTGCAATACCAGTCAGCGAAGGCGTGTTGGCCCCACTGCACCGACCAGGCTCTCGCGCCGCGGCTCAGAATCTCCACGATCCTGCGCAAGCAGGGCAAGCTGACGGAAGCGATGATGGAGACCAAGTCGTTCTGCAAGACGACCGCGCGCGCATTCAAGCCGAGGATGGAACTCGCTGCCTACGAGAAGAAGCTCGGCAACCGCAAGTCGGAGGCGCAGTTCCTCGAGGAGTGCGTCCAGATCGATCCGTTCATGCGCACGCTGCACGTTCGGCTGGGTGACGCCTACATCGCCCTGGGCAAGCTGGAGCTGGCCCGCGGCGAGTTCGAGGTCGCGCTCGCGGTGCCGACCGAACTGGACCGGGCCCTCATCGACACGCCCCCCCAGGATCGGCCCGAGCCCGGGGGTCCTGATGACGCGGAGGCCCGTGGTGCACTGTACTTGAAGCTCGCACGCGTGTGCTGGGCGCTGAAGGACCGGCCAGCGGCGTTCGAATACCTCGACCGCGCCCAAACAGAATCCCCGGAATCCGACCTCGTCGACGATGTCCACGAGCTCCGCGCCAAGTGGAAGAGCAAGAAGGATCTCCCGAAGATCGAGAAGGGACGCAAGAAATAGACCGCGTTCTGTTTGGCGAGCTTTCCTTGCCGACCAGCGCCCGGAGCGGTACCTTGCCCGGTTCGACATGCTCGCGCTCCTCAAAGAGACATGGGTCCGGATTCAGGCGGACCTCAAGTCCCGGGTCGGCGACGCCGCGTACGACGCGTGGTTGCAGGCCTTGCGACCCCTCGCTCTCGAACGGGGCACGGTCTACCTCGAGTCAGAGAATCGCATGGCTTGCGATCGGGTGCAGCGTCTCTACATACCGTTGTTGGAGGACTGCCTCTCGATCGGAATCGGGACGCGGCTGAACGTGAAGGTCACGCCGGCGCCGGAGTCCCTGATGTTGGAGGGCCTCGAGGTTTCCCCGATGCGCCCGGTCATCGACGAGTGCAACAAGACCGCGTTCCTGGTGCTCAAGAGCCTCATCGAAAAGAACCGGGATCTGACCGCGCGCTTGTTCTACTTCTACGGGCCGCCGGGCGTCGGCAAGACGTTTCTGTTGCGGTGGTGGCGAGACGCGGATATCGAGAGGGCGCGGATATACGCCGGCGAGTCGCTCCGTCACGCGTTCCAACTCAAGATCCGAGACAGCAAGCTCGCTGATCTCGAATCAGAACTCACGACCGAGAAACCTCTCGTCATCGACGGTGTGCATCGGTTCGGGCGACACCGTCGTGCGCAGCGCGAACTCCTGAAGATCCTGAAGCGTCGTGAAGAGCGGGGCCTGCTCACGATGCTGACCTCGCGCTGGCATCCCCGGGACATCTGGGAACTCGACGCGGGCATCACGAGCTTCTTCCTCAGCGGCTTCGTCGCCGAGATTCAGCTGCCGGGTCACGACGCGAGGCTGCGATACCTGCGGGCGCTCGAGGGAACCGCGTCGCGGAACGGTCGCGCCGCCGCGGTCGAGAAGATGGCGCGCGAAGTGCGCGGCAGCTTCACGGATCTTTCCCGGGCGTGGACGCTCGATTGCCACGATCTCACGCATCCTCGGCATTCCGACTACCTGCAACTGATCGACCCAGGACGGGAGTTCCGGAGGTTGCGGGACCGCGTGGTGAAACGGCTCGACATTCCGATCGACGAGCTCCTGGGCAAAGGGCAAGTCCGGCGGGTGACGCTGGCACGTCAAGCGCTGGCATGGCTGGCGGTGCAGAAAGGTCTCAGTCAGGCGGAAGTCGGGCGCTACATGAATGGGCGATCCCGGGCTTTGATCAGCTACTCCATCAAGACGATCGAGAAGCGCATGGCCGAGTCCTCTGAAATCCGCAAGCTCGTCGAGGGGCTGCTTTGATGCCAGGTTGCTACCTCGTTTTCGAAGGGGGTGACGCGACCGGGAAGTCTGTCCAGGCGAAGCAAGCCGTTGCATGGCTCGCGGAACTCGGCTACCACGTCGTGCACTTGCGGGAGCCGGGTTCTACGGCGACCGGTGAAGCGCTGCGCCGACTCTTGCTCGATCCAGCGGGCGGCGACCTCGATCCGCTCACCGAGGCGTTGCTGTTCTCCGCGGCACGGGCTGAGATGCTGCACGTCGAAGTGCTGCCGGCGCTCGAAGACGGTGCGGTCGTGTTGGTGGAACGCTGCTATCTCTCGACGATGGTCTACCAGGGCCGCGCGAGTCGGGACGCAGTGGCGCCGGACGTGCTGCGCCGCGTGACCGACGCCGTCCACGGCGATCACTGGCCGGACCGGATCTATCTCCTCGACGTCGACGACGAGACGCGTCGTGGGCGCGCGGACCGCGCCGGGAAAGCCGATCGGTTCGAGTCCCGTGAAGAGTCGTTCCATCGCGCGGTCCGGCAAGCCTATCTGGATCTCGCCGAAGCCGATCCCCGGGTCGTCGTCATCGATGCGCGGCCCTCTGTCGACGAGGTGCAGTCGGAACTGCGTCGGCAGATCCAGGCGCTGCTCGCCGAGGTGTCCGCGTGAGCCACGAGCCCAAGGGACAGGGCGAGTCCTTCGCCCGCCTGGTCCAGCAAGCGCGATCGTTGCGCATGCACCACGGCGTCCTGCTGACCGGCCCGCAGGGGATAGGCAAGTCGATGGCCGCGGAATACCTCGCCCGGGCGCTGCTGTGCTCCGGCGACGATCCGATGGGGCCGTGCGGCGGATGCCCTCCCTGCGCGCACTTCGCCAGCCATCCCGATCTCCTGCGGGTCGGGACCCCCGAGGCCAAGGACGAGATTCCGGTCGACCTGGTGCGAGGACTGCGGCAGAGCCTGCAGCGTCACTCCGTCGAGGGTCGGGCGCGGGTCGTGATCGTCGATCCCGCGGACCGGCTCAACATCCAGGGCCAGAACGCGTTGCTCAAGACGCTGGAGGAACCCGGTCGCCGGGCGTTCCTGCTGCTGCCGACGCGCCGACCGGAGGGCTTGTTGCCGACGGTGCGATCGCGGGTCTCCGAACTGCGACTCCTGCCGCTCCCGGACGAGACCATTCAGCGCACCCTCGCCGAGGATGGCGTCGCCGACCCGGCGGATTGGGAGTGGGCCACCACCCATGCGGAGGGTCGCCTGGGCTGGGCCCGCACGCTCCTGAATGGGGAACTTCGCCCGCTTTTTGCCCTCGTGGAAGGGTTTGTGCACGACGGTCGAGGTACCTCGGTGACCGTCGCCCGAGCCGCCTTGGAAGGGGTTTCGGGCCCGATTCCGACTCTTCAGCGGGCGTTGTTAGTACTGTGTATTCTTCGCACGATCCTCCGCAAAGAACTGTTGGCAACCCTTGCGGACGATTCTACAGGTCCATACGCTGCCGCGACTTCGGTTCAATGCACAACCCAGATCGAAAGCTTGTTCGACGCGGAGTCGGACCTGTCCTCGCGGATCCCGCCGGAACAGGTCCTGACCCACGCATTGGCATCGGTCGTGCCGTAGGCGAACGGGTAACAGGCGGACTCGACGCTGGGTGTGCAACGAGCCGGACACCATCCGTGATGGTGGTGAGGGGTGCGATCTTTCGCGGTCCGGGGGGTCGTCTGACGACCGCCGTACCGACGATCCGATCGCAGGCGTTTCGGGGGCCAAGTTCCTGGCTCCGGAATCGCCGTATCAAGGGCGGGTCGCTGATGGTCGATAGAGCCCAACGTGGGCGTCAAATCGCACCATTGGAGGTAACCCGAAGATGTCATCGTCCTTCTCCGACGGACTGGAAGTCCGGATCTCGCAGCTGCGCAGGCGGGATCGTCGCTACGCGCGCAATAGCTACTACTTCATCCTGGATACCCTCGACTACACCATCGAGACGCTAGGCCGGGACCGCTTGACCGGCGCGAGCCGGCACGTGGGTGGCAAGGAGATGCTCGCCGGCGTGAGGGAGTTGGCTGCCGAACAATTCGGACCGATGGCGACCGTCGTCCTGGAGCGGTGGGGCATCCGCACTACCGAGGACGTGGGTGAAGTCGTGTTCAACCTCATCGAGAACGGACTCCTCAGCCGCCGTCCCTCGGACTCCCGGCTGGATTTCGCCGATGGCTTCGACTTCGAGCGAGCCTTCGACAAGAAATTCAGCGAGCGCATCGCGGAGATCAGCGAGATCGAGATCCTGGGTTAGCCAGCCGCGCTCCCAAGCAAGCGACGCGTGGACGCGTCACCGCTCCTCGGCACGCCCGCGTCGGCTACTTCTTGCCGACCTTCTTGGCGTCCTTCGTGGTCGCCTCGCCGAACTTGATCTTCAGGATGTTCTTGTAGGCCGGGACCTCGCGGATGTCCTTCTTCAGCTGCACCAGCACCGACCGGATCCCTTCCTGCAGCTGCGCATCCTCCTGGAAGTCGCCGATAGCCCGCCCGCCAGGGAACGCCTTGCTCCGCAGATCCGACACCTTGTCGCGGACGCTGTACCGCACCCAGCGCCGGATGTCGTCCCGCGAGAGCTTCGTGTCGAGGCTCTTGTAGAACGCCTCGAACGCCGGGTATTTCGCCACGCTGCCCTGGTCGCCCTCGGCCAGCTCGACGAACAGCGTCCGGTTCTTCGCCAGGTGCTGGTCCACGTACTTCGCGAACACGTCCTTCTCCAACAGATCGTAGATCACGGCTTCCTTCCAGCGGTCGCGCACCGACGTGTCGCGCAGCTGGAGCACCTTGTCCGGCGTCACGCCCCAGTCCGGATCGATGACCTCACCCTTCGAGTCGAACTGCTTGTCGACGCAGCGACCGCTCGGCAAGTAGTAGTGCGCGATCGTCAGCTTTAGCCGCGGTCCGATGTCGTACTTCCCGTTGTCGTTCAGATCCTCGTAGGGCTCCCATTCGTCGAACTGCCGATTTCGGTTGGTGTCCTTGTACGGTTCGGGTCGGTTGCTCATCAGCGGCAGCAAGCTCTGCACGCTTCCCTTCCCGTAGGAACGCTCGCCGACGATCGTCGCCCGACCGTGGTCCTGCAGCGCCCCGGCGGTGATCTCGCTCGCCGACGCCGAGTAGCCGTTTACCAACACGGCCAGCGGGATGTCCGCGAGGATGGCGCGGTCGCCGGTTATGTAATCCTGCCGCGGCACCTCGCGGCCTTTCGTGTAGACGACCATCTTCCGGCCCTTGACGAACAGCTCGACGACTTCCTTGGCGATCTCCAGGTAACCACCCGTGTTGTTGCGCAAGTCGAGGATAAGCCCCTTCACGCCGTGAGCCTGGAGGTCCGTCAACGCCTTCGCGAGTTCTTTGCTCGTCGCGCCGCCGAAGGTGATGATCTCGACGTAGCCGATGTCGTCGGGGAGCAACTCGTGGTTGACCGACGGCACCTGGATCTTGCGCCGTCCGATCGAAAACAACTTCGGCTCGTTCCAACCGCGGCGGAAGATCTTGATCTTCACCTTCGTGCCAGGTTTGCCCTTCAACTTCGAGATGATCTCGTCAGACGTGTGCCCGCTGGTCTCCCAGCCGTCGACCTCGAGGACCTTGTCCCCCGACCGCAGGTTCGCCTTGTAGGCGGGACCCGAGTAGATCGGTCGGACGATCGAGAACACGCCGTCATTGTCGAAGTTCACGAACGCACCGATGCCGCCGTACTCCGGATTGAGGTCGAAGTAGAACTTCTTGAACTGGTCCGAACTCAAGTACGTCGAGTGCCGGTCGAGCGAGCGCAACAGACCGCGCGCCGCCTCCTCGATCATCTGCTTGCGTCCGATCGTGTCGCCGCGCACGTGCCGCTGCGCCACGCGCGCCAGGATCTCGCGGATCAGCGCGAACTCCTCGTCCTCGGCTCCCTTGCCAGCCTTATCGAGGCCCTTCTCCGAGATCTGCCGCAACATCACGTCGAACGTGCGGCGCTGGTTCTCGATGCGGAGATAGGTGCGGGCGAGTTGTCCTTCCGGGGTCGGCTCGTCCGCGATCTCCTGCAGGATCGGCCAACCGGGGCTGTTGGAATCGGCGTTTATGTCGGCTCGCAGTTTCAAATCGTGATG
>PVBE011700358.1_pt1 | contig 33846 bp, 35 predicted proteins | sample 1631181 | NCBI WGS metagenome assembly PVBE01 (sample SAMN08397723, study PRJNA350692) | Marine metagenome, whole genome shotgun sequencing project. | isolation source: water | place: Pacific Ocean | collected 2012-04
AATTTGAATGTTAGTGCATCACCGGCCTTTGGTCCATTGCAATGACTTCTTCTGGAGCCGGAGGACGATAGCCTAATGCACTGTGGGGTCTTATCGTGTTGTAGTGTAATCTCAATCTTTTATCCGATTTATCAGAAGCATTGAGCTTAGAAGACCATGTTGCCCGAGCATCCGAGTGATAAAGAATAGGATAGCTAGTTGATTTTTTTAGGAGGCATCGTTAAGAGGACTGAATATCTAATCCGGAGCTGAAAATTTCCAGTCAAACGTGGGAACGGTCATGAATAAAAAAAGCAGTACCCTTAGCGGCGGACAGATTCTGGCCGACCAGTTGCGGGCAGAAAACGTCGATACGGTGTTCTGCGTTCCCGGGGAAAGCCACCTGGCGCTGCTTGACGGGCTGTATCAGCATCGCAACACCATTAAAGTCGTATCCACCCGCCACGAAGGTGGCGCCGCCAATATGACGGAAGCCTATGGCAAACTGACGGGCCGGCCCGGTATCTGCCTGGTTACCCGGGGTCCCGGTGCGACGCACGCTTCGGCCGGTCTGCATACTGGCTTTCAGGATTCGACACCGATGATCCTGCTAATTGGTCAAGTGGGGCGTAGCATGGTCGACCGCGAGGCCTTTCAGGAAATCGATTACCGCCGCATGTTCGGTGAAATAGCGAAATGGGTGGCTCAAATTGATGATGCTGCCCGCATTCCCGAATATGTTTCGCAAGCCTTTCACCGTGCCACATCCGGCCGCCCGGGGCCGGTCGTTTTAGCGCTGCCTGAGGACATGCTGACGGATAAAGCCAACGCACAGATTATTCCGGCGGCACAGCCCGTTCAGGCGGCGCCGCCCCCCGAGGCCATGGCCGAATTGAGAGTTCGCCTGGAAAGTGCTGAGCGGCCATTGCTGATTGTCGGAGGCCCGACCTGGACAGCAAAAGCAGTAGCGGACATGACCACATTCGTGGAAGCCAACGGGTTGCCCGTGGCAGCGTCTTTCCGGTGCCAGGATTGCTATGACAATAGGCTCGAAAATTACGTCGGCGACGTAGGTATTGCAGTAAATCCAAAATTATCGGCCGCCATCAATGATAGCGATCTGCTGATCGCCGCTGGGCCGCGTCTTGGCGAAATGACCACTCAAGGATACAACCTGATCGATATCCCAGTGCCTCAACAGGAATTCGTGCATATTCATGCTGGCGTCGAGGAACTGGGCCGGGTCTATGCGCCGACCTTGGCGATCAACGCATCGATGCCGGCCTTCGCCGCGGCCGCCAGGGCCATGCCCCCTGTCGACGGTAGACGCTGGCGAACCAGGCTGGAGGAATTGCGCGCCAGCTATCTCAAACACATCGTTCCGACCGAATTACCGGGTGCGATCAATCTCGGTGAAATTGTTTCCCATCTAAGCAATACCTTGCCCGAGGACGCCATCATCACCTGCGGCGCAGGCAACTATACAATTTGGGTACACCGGTTTTTCCAGCACAAAATGTTCAGAACCCAGCTGGCTCCCACCAGCGGCGCCATGGGATACGGCGTGCCTTCAGCGATCACCGCCAAATTGATAGAGCCCGAGCGCATGGTCGTCAGTTTTAGCGGCGACGGCTGCTTCCAGATGTACGGTCAGGAACTGGCGACGGCAGTCCAGCAGAAAGCTCCGGTGGTGTTCATCATCGCCAACAACGGTATGTTCGGCACTATCCGCATGCATCAAGAAAGGAACTATCCGGAGCGGGTGATCGCCACCAAGATACAGAACCCCGACTTCACCGCCTTGGCTCAAGCCTATGGCGCCCATGGAGAACTGGTGACCAAGACTGAAGATTTTGCGGCCGCCTTTGACCGCGCCGTCGAGTCCGGTAAACCGGCCGTAATCGAGCTGCAGATCGATCCGGAGGCCTCGACCCCGGTTCAAACTCTTAGTGAAGCGCGCGAGTCCGGACTGGGAGCAAATACCTGACCTCTCGTTAACAACACAGTACAACCTGATGTAACGAATTGAGTACAGGCTTAGGCACATCAATCCAAAAAATTATCGATGATGGGCCAGCTTATAGCTTTTACCGGCTGCACGCTGCCGGCGGAGATGTCGGAAAGGGTTGACGGCCCGCTTGCCTTTGCGGATTTCGAAATGTAATTGCGGCGAAACTACATTGCCCGATTTTCCGACCTTAGCGACAACCTGCCCCTTGTTCACCTTGTCGCCCCGCCGCACCAACAAGCGGTCGTTATGGGCATAGGCGGTTACCCAGCCGCCGGAGTGCTTGATCAGCAACAAATTACCGAATCCTCTTAATTCATTGCCGGCATAGGCTACAACACCATTTCCCGCGGCGCGCACGGCCGCACCGACCGGGGCGGAAATATTGATCCCGTCATTTTGCAACCCTTCGCCTTTGGCGCCAAATGACGACAGTATCCTACCTTTGATCGGCCAGAAAAACCTACCGCTGGTTCGGCCGGAATATTTTTGTACCGGGGCCGGTCGCTTCGGTTTTACCTTGGCGCTTTGTTCGGCTTTGGGTTTCGCTGCTTTCGCACGTGACGGTGGACTTCTTTCGATTATTTTACGTTCTTCCGATGTCACTTTGGGCAGCGGCAGGGTTTGTTTGATCACGGGTTCAGCTCTAGCGAACGCCTGCGCTTTTGCTTCCCTGCTGGATGAAGGCAGGCGCAGACGCTGGTTGATATAAATGCGATAAGGTGGCCCTAGCTGGTTCAAGCGAGCCAACTCATAGGTGTTGACGCCATAACGCCGGGCAATACCTGACAACGTTTCGCCACCACCAACCAGATGTTCTCGGGCACGCGGCAAGATCAATGATTCCCCAGCATGCAGACGATAGGGAGGGGTCAATTTATTGGCATCGATGATATCGCGGGCCGAAACACCGTAGCGCCGGGATACGATAAACAGGGTATCTCCAGGCTTAACTTGAATTACCCCGCTTGCCAGAATGTTAGCGCGTTTTGCATTGGCAACCCGGGAAGTCGAAGGAGACGATGACCCAGAGTAGATCGGTCCGCTCGAACTCGAGGGCGGCGGCCATTCAAGTCCACCGCAACCGGTTAGGGCAAGCGCAGCCAGCAACATAACCGGTGTAAAAAAATTTGTTACCAAAATCCTCATCTGAACTCCGTCGTTATGCGAAGGCGGCGGCATCCTCGGGGATCAACGGCACAAACCTAACGCCGTGCAATTCCTCGGTTTCCAGCCCTTTTTCAGTACGGCGAACACGCAACATGGTGTTGAATTCAGCATTATGTCCGATGGGCACCACCATAATTCCGCCCACCGACAGCTGGCCTGCCAGGATCGGTGGGATATCCGCCGCAGCTGCCGTAACGATGATTCGATCGAAAGGTGCCTGAATTTCCCAGCCCAAGGTTCCATCACCAGCTTTGGTGGTGATATTACGCAATCTTAATTGTTCGAAGCGTTTTTCCGCTTCGGCCAACAGGGGTTGGTGCCGTTCAATGGTATAAACCCGGCGGCACAGAGGCGATAGGATTGAAGTTTGATAGCCGGACCCCGTCCCCACTTCCAGAACCTTCATGCGGTCGGTCAGTTCAAGGGCCTCGGTCATCATGCCGACGACCGCTGGTTGGCTGAGTGTCTGGTGGTGGCCAATGGGCAACGTGACATCGTCATAAGCGCTGTCCTTAAATGCCACTGGTGTAAATAGCTCGCGGGGCGTTCGCTCCATGACGGAGACAACATATCGGTTCGTGACGCCGGCGCGTCGTAGCGCCAGCACGAGTTTCATCCTATTTGCATTCAATGCCGTTTCTTCCCCTTAAATGCCTGTTTTAATGACCGCATCGTTGCGCGGTGGGTAAGATCTAGCGACAAAGGCGTCACCGAAACGGCTCCTTTTTGGATGGCGGCCAGGTCCGTTCCCGCGGGATAGCGGTCCGATGTCTTCTGCGCCCCGATCCAAAAATAGGAATCTCCTCTCGGGTCCAGGCCTTCTATTACCTCGTCGCCGGTCTTGCGGCGTCCCTCGCGGGTTACCTCGATACCGGTCACTTTATTTTTCGGCACTGCGGGAAAATTAACGTTGATAAGTACATCACGCGGCCAGTTGACTGACGTGACTTTTTTAATGACCTTGGGCGCATAGGCTTCCGCCGCCGACCAAATCACTCGGCCGGCGCCAGTCCCGTCATCGTCCACCACATCCTGGCTGAAAGCGATGGCTGGAATTCCCAGCAATGTCGCTTCCATGGCGGCGGCGATGGTCCCCGAATAAGTCATGTCTTCTCCCACATTGCACGCACGATTGATGCCGGATAGCACCAAATTTGGCCGCCATTGTTGCATGATCCGGTTAACGGCAAGTAAAACACAGTCAGTTGGTGTGCCATTTACGGCAAAGCGAGTATTTGTCAGCTTTCGAATGCGGAGCGGACTTCTGAGGGTCAGGGAGTGCCCAGCGCCCGTTTGTTCGGTCTCCGGCGCCACCACCCAGACTTCCTTGGCCAGTTTTTTGGCCACATTTTCCAGCTTTTTCAGGCCCAGCGTGTTGATGCCATCATCGTTGGTGACCAGGATACGGGCGTTTTTGAGATCAAACGGCGCTTTAAACATTGGCCGTAATGACCTCAAGCCCACCCATATACGGGCGTAAGACTTCCGGTACGACCACCGAACCGTCGACCTGCTGGAAATTTTCAATAATGGCGATCAAAGTCCTGCCCACTGCCAGACCCGAGCCATTCAACGTATGAACCATGCGATTGCCTTTGCCTTCAGCGGGTTTGTAGCGAGCCTTCATGCGCCTGGCTTGAAAATCACCGCAATTGGAAACACTGGAAATTTCCCGGTACCGCCCTTGGCCTGGCAGCCAGACTTCGATGTCATAGGTCTTGCGGGCGGAGAACCCCAAATCGCCGGTACAAAGTGCAACAACACGGTAGGGTAGTTCCAGCCGCGTCAGTACCTCTTCAGCGCAGGCAGTCATGCGCTCGTGCTCGGCTTGGGAGTTTTCAGGTTTGGTAATAGACACCATTTCAACCTTCGCGAACTGGTGTTGGCGAATCATACCGCGCGTATCCTTGCCCGCCGAACCGGCTTCGGATCGGAAACACCAAGTCATTGCCGTGTAGCGATGAGGTAAATTTTTTTCTTCGACAATGGTATCGGCGACGATGTTAGTTAGCGGCACTTCCGCTGTTGGGATCAGCCAGAGATCATCTTCGGTCTGGAATAAATCTTCGGAAAATTTTGGTAGCTGGCCGGTGCCAAACAACGCATTACCCCGCACCAAAGCAGGCGGATTGACTTCGGTAAAGTCGTTCTCCGTTGTGTGCAGGTCGAGCATAAATGATGTCAGAGCCCTTTCCATTCGTGCCAAGGCACCGGACAATATTACAAACCGCGCCCCGGATATTTTAGCCGCTGTTTCGAAATCCATTTGCCCCAAAGTCTCACCGATGTCGAAATGTTCTTTGGGATCGAACAAGAATGATTTTGGCTCACCCCACTTACGAATTTCCAGGTTAGCGTTTTCATCATCGCCATCGGGTACATCATCAGCCGGAATATTGGGAATCGCGGCCAATTGTGCTTCTAACGTCTGGGTCGCGGTCCGGGTGGCCTCTTCAGCGTCGGCCTGCTCAGCTTTGGAACGGGAAACCTCTTTGATTTCAGCGTCGGCATCTTCGCCGGAGGCTTTCTTTTTACCGATGATCTTGGACAGCTCGTTGCGCCTAGTTTGCAGTTCCTGGGCTTTGGTCTGGGCTTCCCGGCGAACCTTATCCTTCTCAATCAACTCGGCAGCCAATGGCTCCTGCTTGCGCCGAGCCATGCCAGCGTCGAATTCATCCGGATTTTCACGAATGGCTTTGATATCGAACATAGGTTTTCTTGATCCAATAAATTTAAAATTTAAGCGTCATTGAAATCTGTCTCTTGGACAATTTCTTCTTCATCCTCGTCCTCCGCTTCGGCTTTTTTCTTTTCCACAGAGCGAACCGCAATGATGGAAATTTCATAGAGAATGATAATGGGAATGGCGAGTCCAATCTGGCTAATAATATCGGGCGGCGTCAAAATGGCAGCAGCTGCAAACACCATCACCAATGCATATTTTCGTTTGGCAGCGAGCCCTACTGAAGTGGTGATCCCGGCCCGCGCCAACAAAGTCAAAACAATCGGCAGCTGAAAACTTAGACCGAAAGCAAAGATCAGACGCATCACCAGAGACAGATATTCATTCACCTTGGCTTCCAGCTGAATTGGCAGGCCACCGGCGGCACCGACCGATTCAAAACTCAGGAAGAATTTCCAGGCCAGCGGAAATATAAAATAATAGACCAAGGCGCCACCGGCGAAGAACAGGATCGGCGACAGGACCAGATAAGGCGCCAGGGCTTTTTTCTCGTTCTTGTACAGCCCGGGAGCAACGAACTTCCAAAATTGCATGGCGATGAAGGGGAAAGATACGAACATCGCCGCCCAGAAGGAAACTTTGATATAGGTGAAAAATGCCTCATGCAGGGCGGTGTAGATTAGCCGACGATTATCGCCGGTTTCCGTAAGGATATTGGCAAGGGGCTGAACCAGAAAACTGTATATATATTCAGCAAAAAAATAGCAAACGCAAAAAACGACGAAGACCGCTGCAACGGAGTACATCAGCCGATTGCGGAGTTCTACAATATGATCGAGCAGTGGCGAGGTTTGGCTGTCGATATCCTCGTTCACGAACCTTCACCCTTATTTCGAACGCTTCCGCCATTTTCTCCGGCTTCCCCGCTGGTTTCCCGGCTGGCATCCTCACCGGTATCACCACCGAAATCCTCGGCCTCTGCTATTTCTTCGGGTTCGTAATCCATCTCATCCTCTTCATCGAATTCGTCGGGATCGACCTCTGAGGCTGTTCTTTTCTCTTGATCCTTGAAATCGAGCGCGTTGGCGAATTCATCGCCACTGAAATCCATGGCATCCTTGATATCGCCATTCGGGTCAATGGTATTTTCGACGATTTTTTCGACGTCCATCGAGCCAACGGAATCGATTTGTTTCTTTACTTCCGCCAATTCAGTCTCTTGAATCATATCGTCAATGTGGCCGCGAAACTCTCGTGTCAGTGCCTTGGCTTTGCCGACCCATTGACCGACAGTACGCAACACGCGCGGTAAATCCTTCGGGCCGATAACAATGATCGCCACAATGACAATGATGGTGATCTCGGCCCAACCGATATCGAACATTCTTTTGCCGTGGTTGTCGGGCAGCCAGTCCAGGATGGCTACCGGTGGATGAAAATCAGCTTTTAGCCGATTCTTCTTTATTGTCTGCGGACTCAGCCGCCTGCGTTACAGATTCTGTCTTGGGCACCGCTGTTTCGGATTTTGAATCAGCGACTTCATCCTGCATACCGGACTTGAAATTCTTCACGCCTTTTGCGACGTCTCCCATCACTTTGGGCAATTTCCCGGCGCCAAAGATGATCAAAACGATCACCAGGATGAGGACCACCTGCCATACTCCAATCCCCATAAGCTTAACTCCTGCAAAAAATTAAATTCGGAGGCGGATAATGGCAGAATCGGAGGTAGAGAGCAATGTCATGATATCCTAAACCTCAATTTATTCCGGTGCGCATTCTTACCTCCAGAATCCAATTATGACGATTTTTTTCCCGGCAACCAGCCATGCAGGCGGGATTGAACTTGGGGCGACATAAAATCCTGAATCGGGCCAAGAAAAGATTTGAGATAAACCAGTGATTTGGGATCATTTTTGGGCGCATTGGCAATCATTAGCTCAATGGTTTTGTAGATCGCCTCAACGAAGCGCCTGGATTCGCTTTCCGCAATTTCCCAGCCATTCTCATTTCCGCCGGCAACAAAGAGTACCGATTGCTGCAGGTATATTCTGTGGCGCAAATTACTGTTATTGAGGACAAAATAGGCCATATGTTCAATGGTAGGCCGTGGTCCGGATACGACCTCAACCGACTCATCGGCGAGATAAGACTGCGGCGAAATTTTACAGACAACCATTTCATCGGATGACCGACAGAGATGGATTGCTTCATCGTCACTGACGGCCCGGAGCACATAATCATAATCCATGGTACTCAGAAATTTTATCGCGCCAGCATCTGGTATTACCATTAAGGGATGAGGGAAAAGGCAATGGGCGACAAACACTTGCTGATCGACCCGCCAGAAGAGCTGATGGGGATAGGTAGTAAAGTTTTCTGCATCGACAAAAAACGATCTGGCTGCCGGGTGCATATGCTGCAGCGCCAAGCCAACCAGTTGCCGCGGGTTTAAATAGCGATGCAGATCACTTTTCAATAGAGGTCCGGCGCCTTCGTCGGTCAGTCTCAGCAACAGCGTTGATACCGCCCGCTTACCCTGAAGACGAAGCTCATGCAGCCGGACAAAAGTGCCATCTGAAATGATAAAGTCAGAATCCAGCAGAATAGCTGCCGCATCTGAATGCTGGGTCATTTGAGCGAGAAAGTGTTGGGCCGTCACCCCTTGAACATTATGTTTAATGGTTCCGGGATCGGAATTCTCCATTATGTCGGAGAGTTTATTGGCGTCGCGATAGTCTATTTCATCATAATAGTGAAAAGACACCTCAGCCAAATTCTGCAAAGGCACAATGGCGGGATGGAAATAAGGTTCGGATTCCCGGTCGGTGTAAATGTGATAATAGATATCGGCATCCGCAGCCAAGGCTGGCAAATTTCCCGGCGCCAGCTGACTGGTGAGCGAATAGGTCAGATATTTGTCAACAAATTTCTTACCCCAAAGGGTGACGAAAATATCGTATCGCAATAGACGCCGCCCTACTCCGCCCCGATACTATTGGGCAGGTCGACAGCACCTTCATCGTTCAAGCCATCATCGGGGTCAAGCGGATCAGCCTCTGTAATTTCCGTTTCCGGGACTTCTTCCAACATATCGGGGTCGGGTTTGGCAGCCAGAGGGCTGCGTGTCCCCAAGGTTTGAATGGCAGGTCGCTTATCCAAAAGGCCGGCTGCCTTAAGGTCATCCATTCCCGGCAGATTGTCCAGACTTTCCAAGCCAAATTGGTCGAGGAATTTATCCGTCGAGCCCCAGGTTACAGGCTTTCCGGGTGTCCGACGACGACCACGCGGTTTGATCCAGCCGGCCTCTAACAAGACATCCATCGTGCCTTTACTTAGACCGACGCCTCTGATTTCCTCGATTTCAGCACGCGTCACAGGCTGATGATAGGCGATGATCGCCAGTATTTCGACGGCAGCCCGGGACAGATTCCGTGTGACGGTCCGGTCTACCATTAACTGCTGGCCCAATTCCGGTGCCGTGCGAAATGCCCAGTTCCTGCCCACTTTAATCAGATTGACCCCCCGGTTTTCGTAGTGGCTGGAAAGTTCCTGCACCAAGGCGCTTATGTCCGCTCCCTCGGGAAGACGCTCTTCCATAACCTTCTCCGGTACGGGTTCGCCCGAGGCAAAAATAAGTGCCTCCAGTAGTCGCAAATGATGTCCTTCAATTTCATTCATTCGATTTTATGCTTTGCTATTAATTTTTAATTCTATTTCTAGTTTTCATGGGGACGGTCAGCCGCCCGAATAAATATTGGGCCGAAATTCTTCCCTTGCCGAATTTGCATTTTTCCTTCCTTGGTCAACTGCAGGGCGGCCACAAAAGTCGAAGACAGGGCCGACCGGCTGATAATATCACCGCGTAGTTCGATAGGTAGGAATTGTTCAATCCCAGACCAATCAACCATTTTGCCTAACATGCCAACTAATTGATGCCGAATATCATCGGGTGAAAAAAGATCTGATCCCTGAATATGCAGGGTTTTGACGTTTGATCGATGGGTATGCTCACCGTAGGCGCTTAATAAATCGAACAATGTAACCTCAAAAATCGACGTCGAGTTATAGCCGAATCTCTCAGTCTCACCCCGCTTGAAAAATTCTTTGCCCAATTGAGGCCGTGCCATCAATCGGGCCCCAGCATCCTGCATACCCTCCAGGCGGCGCAGCTGGAAAGCCAGCGCATCAGCCATTTCTTCACCGGTCGGTTCATCCTCTTCCGATAAATCAGGCAATAAAAGGCGCGATTTCAGGTAGGCAAGCCAGGCTGCCATGACCAGGTAATCAGCCGCCAATTCCAGATTGGAGCGCCGAAGTGCCGCCACCCACAGAAGATACTGGTCCGCTAATTCGAGAATGGAAATCTGCGTCAGATCAACTTTTTGATCCCGGGCGAGCGTCAGAAGTACGTCGATAGGGCCTTCGAAGCCGCCGACGTCAACGACAAGTTCGATACCCGGCGCCGCATTAGCCCGCTCCTCTTCCTCAAAATCGTCAATTCGCTCGGACATGCTCTATCCAACACCAACTACGCTGAAAATGAATCGTGCCATTCCTAGTGCCGGCTTGCCGACGATCCACCAGAATACATTCAGTTCCCGGCCTATTAGATCGCCAATAAACGGCAGTACAAACAACGCCCCTAGAATAATGGCAAAGCCCGCCCGTTCCAACCGTGCAACCTGACTCGACAAGGGGTCCGGCAAGATACCCACCGCAACCCGGCCGCCATCAAGGGGAGGAACCGGAATCATGTTGAAAATACAAAGGATTAGGTTGAAAAATACCGACATGGTCAAATTGGCGGCAAGCCAGGCGTGACTCCAGTCAGGCAGGTAAATCAGAACATGAAACAGGGCGGCGGACAGAAATGCGAGAATCAGATTTGTCAGCGGCCCAGCTATGGCTACGAGAACCATATCCCGCCGCGGATTGTTGAGGTTCCAAAAGGCTACCGGCACAGGCTTAGCATAGCCAAATGACATTTTCCCACCCGTAACCAACAACAGCATGGCGGGCAAAATAACAGTACCAAAGGGGTCAATGTGGCGGATTGGATTTAGGGTTAAACGCCCTTGCCGTTTAGCGGTATCATCCCCCAGTTTCCAGGCGACGAATCCGTGGGCTGTTTCATGCAGCACCACCGCCAACATGATCGGTAATAGCCATGTCGAAATCTTAAACAGCAGAGTGTTTTCGTCCATCATCAGCTCGGTAGAGTCCCAATAAGTTTGTTGAGTCGGTCAAGCGCCCCGTCCCGGTCAAATTCCTCCGGTTCATGTAACCTGCCGAGTGCATCCTGCAAGTGTTGCTCCGCCGCATCCGTCATTTCTGGAACGGCCGTCGCGACCTCTTTCATTTCAAGCATATCGCCGCTGCAATGGAGGACAACATCGCAGCCGGCGTCGAGGGCGGATGTAGTCCTCTCGCCATATCCGCCGCTTAGTGCTTTCATGCAGATATCATCGGTAATGAGGAAACCATCAAATCCGATTTCGTCTCTTATGATGTCCTTGATAACCGTGGCTGAACTTGTTGCCGGGTGCTCGGCATCCACCGCCCTATAAACGACATGCGCGGTCATGGCCATGGGCATATCAGCCAATTTGGCAAAAGGGGCGAAATCGGTTTGGTGCAGTTCGTCCCTAGGCGTATCGACCACAGGCAAGAGTATGTGGCTATCCACCTCGGCCCGGCCGTGGCCTGGGATATGTTTGACGACGGGTAATACACCGCCCGCCAAGAGACCATCGCAAACTGCCCGTCCCAATTCCGCTATTTGCCGAGGTTCCATCCCGAGAGCGCGATCCCCGATTATCGGGTCGGCATTTTTCTGCGGTACATCGAGCACTGGCAGACAATCAACATTAATACCGCATTCTAATAGATCATGGCCAATCAGCATGGCATTTAGATTGGCGGCTTCCTTGGCAATTTCCATGTTGATGTCGGCCAGCTCGGAAAATCTGGCGGCAGCTGGAGGATGACGCCAATGAGGTGGCTTCATCCTGACAACCCGACCACCTTCCTGGTCAATCAAGATAGGCGCCGTTACACTTCCGATACAGTCCCGAAGATCATTCACCAGTTTTTTCAGCTGTGCCGGAGACTGGCAATTGCGGGCGAACAAAATAAAGCCCGCCGGATTTGCATCAGTGAAAAAAGCTTTTTCATCAACGCCGAGTTCCAAGCCAGCGCAGCCATATATTGCGGCGGTGGACCTGGCTTTCCCCATCGTTACTTCTTAGGTCGAACGACGAGGCAACCGACCTTCTGCTTAACCAGCGCCTGGCAAAGGGTTTTCGCCGCCGTTAAGTCGGCAATTGGACCGGCCCGCAGGCGGTAAAAGATGCCTTTGTTGCCAAGGTCCGCCCGTACCACGTTAAGTGACAATTGGCCGAGCAAGTAATTGTGCTTTTTGCTAAGACGCTGCCATTCCGATTTAGCCGCTTCCTGCTTGCGCACGGCTGCAAGTTGAATCTGATAGCCATCGCCGGGAGCAGCCTTAACAGGTGCCGGTTTCGCTGTCGCTTTCTTCGCTGCGGGTTCCGGTTCTTTTACGAGCGGCGGTGGCGGGACTGCCGAGGGCTTGGTTGCCGCAATTACCTCCCGAACTGTCGGTGGCGCACTTTTGGGCTCCGGTGGCGGGGCAGATTTAGGGCCTTCGGCTGCAGATGTTACAGCTGTGGTTTCGGGCTCCCCTTTTGCATCAGGCTGGGAGGGTAATTCTGCTTTATCAACCGGCTTTTGTTCAGGCGGCGACAAGGGCACTTCCGGCCGCGGCAATAAGTTTTCCATGTTGGCTTCGGGTGGTTTCTTTTCCAGCCGGTCGTAAACCAGCTTATCTCGGTTGGGAATATCGATGCCGCCCGGTTGCTCTGGCCGAACCTTCATTGGCCCTTCCGGCGCACGCACCACAGGCAATTCATCAGCTTTTCTGCCAATCAGCCCGTCGCCCCATTTTTCCCAGATGGCATAGGCACCGCCACCAAACAACACCAGCAGGATAGCCCACTTCAATCCGCTCTTATTTCGGGGACGTTGACGGCTGACCCGTTCAAATTCCAGGGTGTCCGTTTTTAAATCATCCTCGTTCAGGTCCGGGATTTCCTCAAGGGGTGGATTTTTCTCCTGAGCCGACGCCTCATACCAGTCCTCGCTTTCTTTATTGGAACGAGAGTCGCCAAAACCAGGTTCTATTTTGCCCGTTTCGCTAGAATCTTTTTTCGGATCATTGTTCGGGTCTTTTTCACCTGGGGCCATTGCTACATCTCCTCAACCGGAACAACGCCCATCACCTGTAACCCTGAAGCGATCACCGTTGCCAGAGCTGACACCATGGCGAGACGTGCTGACGTTAGAGCCACATCTTCTTCGGTCAAGAATCGCAAGCTCGTGTCCTCCTTGCTGCCTTTTGTCCATAACGCATGAAACAATGACGATAAATCATGCAAATAATAAGCGATCCGGTGAGGTTCATGGGCTTCCGCGGCGCTTTCGACGATGCGGGGCCATGTCGCCATCATTTTGATCAAAGCAAGCTCCGCTGAATCAGTCAAGCGGTCCAGTTCCGCATTGGCTAGCCGAGCTGGCGTAAAATCAATGTCTTTGAACATTTCGGTAGCATGGCGCAAAACCGACCGACAGCGAGCATGAGAATATTGCACGTAAAAAACTGGATTGTCCCGACTTTGCTCCATTACCTTGGTAAGGTCAAAATCCAGAGCGGCATCATTTTTACGCGTGAGCATAATAAAGCGCACAACATCCTTACCGACCTGATCGATGACTTCACGCAACGTAACAAACGTGTCGGCGCGCTTGGACATTTTTACCGGCTCGCCGTTCTCCATAAGATTCACCATCTGACAAAGCTTGACGTCGAGATCACCTCGTTCTTCGGTCAACGCCTTAACGGCAGCCTGCATGCGTTTAACGTAGCCGCCGTGATCGGCGCCCCAAACGTCGATCATCTCAGAAAATCCTCGCTGGAACTTATCGAGATGGTACGCCATGTCGGTAGCGAAATATGTCCAGGACCCGTCGGATTTTTGTATCGGCCGGTCAACATCGTCGCCGAAATCCGTTGCCCGGAACAGCGTCTGCGGCCGGGCTTCCCAATCGTTAGTTTTTTTACCCTTGGGCGGTTCCAAGACTCCGGTATAGATTAAATCCCGGCTTACCAACGCCTCTACAACCCGGTCGACGCCGCCTTGCATCACCAGTTCCCGTTCAGAACTGAATGCCTCATGGCTGACTCCAAGGGCCGCCAAATCGTCGCGGATTAAATCCATCATTGCTTCGGATGCATAGGTGCCGAGAGGTTCCAGCCAGTTGATCTCCTCTTCACCAAGCCATTTGTCGCCGATTTCCCCGGCCAGCTTCTGAGCCGGAGCGACCAGATAGTCACCAGGGTACAAATCTTCCGGCATTTCCCCGACATCTTCACCCAGCGCTTCCCGGTAGCGAAAATGCAGAGACCGCGCGAGGGCTTCCACCTGGGCCCCGGCATCATTGATGTAATATTCCTTGGTAACGGCGAATCCGGCCTTGACCAAAAGGTTGGCTAATACATCGCCGATCACTGCTCCTCTACCATGACCAACATGCATCGGCCCGGTGGGGTTGGCGGAGACATACTCAACGTTGACTGCCCTACCCTGTCCAACATTCGAGTTGCCGTATTCCGTGCCAGCCTCAAGAACCTCAGCCAATCGCGCGCACCAGAATTCTTTGCTCAGGACAATATTGATAAATCCTGGGCCGGCTATTTCAGCGCTGGTTACGTCATCTAGTTTTATCAGTCCGTCGACTATTTTTCCAGCCAGATCATGAGGTTTCAGACCGGCCGGTTTAGCCAGCACCATGGCCGCATTGGTCGCCAGATCACCATGGCTGGGATCGCGCGTCGGCTCTACATTAACCCTCGAGAAATCGGTACCAGCTAGCAGGGCACCGGCTTCGACCAAGGCATCGAGGATGGCGACAATTTTATCGCGCAAATATTCAAAGTGGTTCATGAGGTTCGGGCCTGGACGTCGATAAGTTTGGCGTATTCGTCAAGGGCAAAGCGGTCAGTCATACCGGCAATGTAGTCGCTGATCACCTGCGCCGTCTGCGCACTTCCCGGCGCCCCCAGTTTCCGGTGCCAACCGTTGGGCAGGCTTTGCGGCTCGGCCAGCAGCACCGTAAAGAGATCACGGACTACGCGGTGCGCCTTGCTGGTCATTCGGTTCATTTTATAATGACGATACATGTGGTCGAATAGAAAACTTTTCAGGGTCTTGTCGATATCGCGCATGCGTTCGGAAAAAGTAATCATCGGCAGCTTCAGAGCGCGCAATTCCTCCACCGATGAAGGTGAGGCTTCTTTTAAACGCTGTTGTGAATCTGTCAAACAATCCGTCACCATTTCACCGATCAAGCGACGCACCGCTTCGTGGATGGTACGGGACCGCGATATGTCGGGATATTCATCCCTGACCGACGCAAATATGTCGCCAACCAGTTCCAGTTCATAGAGGTCTTCAATAGCGAACAGATTGGCGCGCAATCCGTCATCGATGTCGTGGTTGTTATAGGCGATATCGTCGGCCAATGCCGCTGCCTGGGCTTCGGCACTAGCGTAGGTGCCGAGTTCCAAATCATAGATATCGTTATATTGGCGGATTTCACGAGGCAGTTCTTCACCATCACCATGAATCACCAACGGCCCATTGTGCTTCACAATCCCTTCCAATGTTTCCCAAGTCAGATTGAGGCCTTCGAATTCCGGATACCGCGATTCGAGGCGGGTTATCACCGAAAGGGATTGGGCATTGTGGTCAAACCCGCCGTAAGGTTCCATCAACTCGGCCAGGGCGTCTTCTCCGGCATGACCGAAAGGCGGATGCCCGAGATCATGGGCCAGGGCGAGAGCTTCCGCCAAATCTTCATTAAGACCGAGATAACGGGCAATAGAGCGGGCGATTTGCGCAACTTCCAAACTGTGGGTCAGACGCGTCCGGTAGTGATCACCTTCGTGATTAACAAAAACCTGGGTTTTGTATTCGAGCCGCCGGAAGGCAGCCGAATGGATGATCCGGTCCCGGTCTCTTTGAAAACAGGATCGCGTTGCGCTGTCCGGCTCCGCATAGTAACGCCCCCGGCTTTTACCGGGATCACAGGCATAAGGTGCGGGTGGTGTGGTCTCCATCGTGTTTTTTCTTTCTTATCTGCATTTGATTTTAAAGTACCGGGAAGACAGTTCCTCCGCAACGTTCCACCATCTGAATTTCCGGAATTTTGGATAATACCAATTCGGTTAAAATCTTGGATATATCCCTGGTATAGTCTTCTGGCGTAATTGAGGCTGGCACGCTTGTAAAATAAGGGATTTACATTATTGCCCATGATGAAGAGACGCAAGAAGTCCAACCACCCTAACTTGACGGGTTGTCGCATCGGGAAATCAGCTTAGTTTACGATGACGCAACCCGTACGACCTTGTTCGCCAAACAAATTCAGTGGAGAGTGGTGCCCTCATCACTGTTGATATTGTTGATGGCATCGGTCTGGTGCATTTTATTTCCCAATCCGAAGATTTATGTGAAGATATTAAAACTCGTCATTCTATTTGCTGGGATGGCGGCGATTTTCCATGGTGATCATATTTCAATTATGGCAGTATCCGGAAAAAAGTCGGGTTTGGAGACTAATGCCCACCGCTATTTAATCCTGTTTTTTCATGATCGGTGCCATCGTACTCGGCGGCTTGTCTCGGTGATCAGCCTGGAAAAGATGGAAAAACCCATTTCAAATCAATTTGAATATAAGGGCCGGCCGAACAATTAGGTAGACGTCCAAAAATTCCGGAATTGACAAATTTGAATTCCGGCTTACATATCAACTGCGAACTGTTATTATTATTCGAACACATGAGTCATAGCTTAGAAGATATAAAATGTCCGCCACCAACACTATTTCGATAACGCTCAGCGCTGCCAAACGCGTGGGGGAACTTATTTCCGCTGAAGGTGGCGGCGCTTTGATGTTACGCATTGCCGTGTCGGCGGGCGGATGTTCCGGTTTCTCCTATGGATTTGATTTGGACGGCAAGCGTAACGAAGACGACGTGGTATTCGAGGATCACGGTATAAAAGTGATCGTGGACAAAATGTCTCTAGAAATTCTCGGCAACACAGAAATTGATTTTGCCGATGATCTGATGGGTGCCGCCTTTAAGCTTAATATTCCCAACGCCACCTCGTCCTGCGGATGCGGCGTGTCATTTGCCGTTTAGCCGCCGCGCAGGCTGTGCTAAATATAGCACATGGTTAAAATCGCCACCTGGAATGTAAACTCTGTCAAAGCGCGCTTGGCGCATTTGCTGCAATGGCTTGATGAATTCGGCCCCGACATCGTTCTGCTGCAGGAATTGAAATGCATCGAAGAAAACTTCCCCGCTATGGAAATTGAAGACAAAGGCTACAATGTCGCCGTTGCCGGGCAGAAGACCTACAACGGTGTCGCGATTCTATCCAAATCACCGATCGATGTCGAGGAAACCCAGCTGCCGGGTGATCCCGGTGATGAACAGGCCCGCTACATCGAGGCTTTCACGGCCAATCTTCGGGTTGCCTCGATTTACTTTCCCAACGGCAATCCAGTCAAAGACGATTCCAAACACAGCGAAAAATTCAACTACAAGCTGGCTTTCATGGAACGGCTTTATCACCATACGAAAACGCTTTTGGTGACCGAGGATGCCTTGGTTTTGGGCGGTGACTACAATGTCATTCCTGAAGACGAGGACACCTATGATCCCAAAGCCTGGCTTGATGATGCCCTCTTTCAACCGGAAAGCCGCGCGGCCTGGCGAAAATTAAATTACCTGGGACTGACAGAGGCCTTTCGATGTCTTAATGATGAAGCCGGTCACTATTCTCACTGGGACTACCGGGGCGGTGCCTGGAACCGCGACCAAGGAATCCGTATCGACCATCTATTTCTGTCACCGACAGCCGCCGACCGGTTAACGGCATCAGGAATTGATAGAACGCCCCGCGGGTGGGAGAAACCCTCCGACCATACACCGGTATGGTGCGATATCGATATTTGATAAGCCGATCCTCTAATTGACGATTCGGGCGCAGGGTAATTCGAAGGTGACCTTGGTGCCGTGGCCAATTGAACTGTTGATCTTCATACTGCCGCCATGCGCCTCAATAAGGCCTATAGTCAACGGCAGACCGAGACCGGAGCCTTCTCTTTCAGCTGTATCGAGGCGTGCGACCTGTTCAAACCTGGCAAGCGCCATTTCATCCCTGAATCATCCATGGCGATACCGTTAATTTTGCCATCAATCGTTATATCACCGCCCTCCGGTAAAAATTTGACGGCGTTGGATAGTAGATTAACAACGGCCAGCTTTATCCACCGGTCGTCCGCAATTAAAATCGGTAGGTCTTTATCAACTCTGTTGATGGGTCAAATACCGCCTTGACCAGCCCGCTGTTGCACCATGGGGATAGCCGAATCACTGAGTTCCCGCAAACTTATGGGGTTCTCGGTAAGTTCGAAATTGCCGGCCTCAATAGTGGAAACATCAAGTATGTCAGTAATCAATCCTAATAAAATGTTCGCCTAATTCCTTAATTCGGGCAACGGTCTCCTCTTGCCGAGAATCGACTATTTCTCCAAATATATCGTGAGCCAAGGCGTTAGAAAATCCGATGATAATGTTCAGCGAGGTCCGCAATTCATTGCTTATATTAGCAAGAAATTCTGATTCGGATCGATTGGCGACACAAAGCTGAGTTAACAAACAAGAACCTTCCCGTTATGTACTCGTAACTCCGGCGCCTATTGGCGTGTTTTCAAGGCGGAGAATAGCGTTTCAATCCCCCATCGGTTGCGATATGTGGATAGTGCCGTTTTGATCCTGATGCGACTTGTGACAACAATCAGCATTTCCCCGGTTTTCAATCGCATCATGGCGATCTTTATCGGCGTTGTTTCTTTTGACGGGTCAGCACCCACATACCAAGTGCCCTTCAAGATACGGCTTTGACGCTTTCTCAGACGGGTCGCATGGAAGGGCAACTTTACCGGAACATGGTTCTCATTCCAGACACGCATGTTTCCTTTGAGACGTAAAACAAAGGAAATGCAGGTTTTTTCATGGATGATGCCAGAGACTGACGGTCTCGTTTTGAATAATCAGTATAACCAGCCAGACAAGCGTTTCGCGTCTTGTTCGCCACAGGGAAATATGCTCATTTAAGGAAAGGGATAAAGACTTGGTCAGTGATTGATACATATTCAGAGACTTTCCTCCAACAGAGAACCTCAAAATATGAACCACTTTAGGTGCTTATCCCGTTAAGTCGGGTACTGTGGGTATCGTGTTAAAAGGCCCGGAATTAAAAAGTTATATCGATAGAGTTATTAAACGGAACGAAGTTATCAAATGCCTATAAGATTCCAACTCGTCTTAAAATTCCGCAATTATTTCGATGAACGGTTCATAGAGGTTACGACTGAATGAACGGTATTTTCTTCGCCATTGTCTTAATCGCCTTTGGCGTCGCCGGATTTCGCCAGATTTTCTGGGCTCCGCCCACCGCGACAGAAGCTGCCGCAACTTCCACCAGCGTCCTATCACCGATGGAACTTCTCGCCAAGGCGATGATCGATTCAGCTGAGGCCTCGGTAACTCTGGCTATCGGTCTGGTCGGTGTCATGGCACTGTTTTTAGGGCTGATGAAAGTTGCTGAAAAAGGTGGATTACTGGTCATAATCGCGCGGCTAGTCAGGCCCTTAATGCAGAAGCTTTTTCCGGATGTTCCGCCTGATCACCCAGCCATGGGTGCGATGATCCTGAATATGTCAGCCAATGCCCTTGGTCTTGGCAACGCTGCAACACCCTTCGGTATCAGGGCAATGCAGGAACTAGACAAACTTAACACCGCCAAAGGAACAGCCTCCAACGCCATGGTCCTATTCCTGGCCATCAACACTTCCAGCGTAACCTTGCTGCCGACCGGCGTAATTGCGCTGCGGGCAGCCGCAGGATCACAGGATCCCGCCGGCATCGTACCCACCACGTTGTTCGCGACCATCTGTTCAACGACGATTGCCATTATCGTCGCCAAGTTGTGCCAGCGTTATTGGTTTGATGATACAAAAATCTCACCGGATCAGGGTGAACCAGATCAAATTGTACCCGGGCTGGAAAAATTTGATTCTGATAGTCCGGCGTCTTCTCCCGAAAAATTGGACACCAGCGACGCTGATAAGCCCTATGCCGCTTGGATATCCTATAATGTCCTCTTCGGAATTGTGGCGTTGATACCGCTCACGGTCCTATTCGGACACCAAATTGCACCATGGATTATTCCAGGCCTGATGGTGTCTTTGCTGGGATTTGGTGTGGCGAGACGCGTCCGGGTCTACGAAGCCTTTGTCGAAGGTGCAAAAGAGGGATTTTTGGTCGCTCTCCGCATCATCCCCTATCTGGTCGCCATATTAGTCGCGGTCGGCATGTTCCGCTCCAGCGGTGCCATGAATCTGCTGATCAGTCCGCTTTCTGTATTTACGACTCCAGTCGGCATGCCGGCGGAGGCCTTACCCATGGCTTTGTTGCGGCCTCTTTCCGGTTCCGGCGCCTATGGAATTCTAGCATCCTTAATCAATGACCCGGCCATCGGGCCCGATAGCTACACCGGCTACCTGATCTCGACGCTCCAGGGTTCAACTGAAACGACATTTTATGTACTGGCGGTGTATTTCGGCGCTGTTCAAGTCCGCCGCATCCGCCATGCCCTTATCGCCGGATTGAGCGCCGATTTTGCTGGTATTGTCGGCGCTGTGGTGGCGGTATCTTTTCTGTTGAGTTGATCAATATTGTTGTGATCATCGGCAAGCTTTGTTAGTTTGCTTCACGTTGGTGCTCACTTCGTCGTGAATCACGCCGACAAAGAGAATTTTGAATCAGAAATATAAATCTAGAAAAGATCGTAGAAATAAAAAATTCACTCTAAATGGGAGACACCAAAATGGGAAAAGTTCTGTTATCTTCTTTGGTCATTTGCTCGGCCGTTGCTTTGTCGGCAGTTGCCCCGGCGCGATCAGCCGAAGTTACTCTTCGCATGCATACGTTTATTCCGCCGGTTGCCAATCCTGGGAAAACGTTTCTGGCGCCTTGGGCCAAAAAAATCGGCAAGGCTTCAAATGGCCGCATCAAGGTTCAGCCCTTCTGGGCTATGCAATTGGGTGGAAAACCGCCGCAGTTGCTTGGGCAGGTTAAAGACGGTGTTGTTGATATCGTTTGGACATTAACGGGTTTTACGGCTGGCCGCGCACCAAAGGTCGAGGTGTTTGAATTGCCGTTCGTGCACCGTAATTCGGTGTCCACAACGTTGGCCCTGCAGGATTATCAGGACAAACACCTGAAAGATGAATACAAGGACTACAAGATTCTTCTTCTACATTCTCATGCTGGCGCCATGTTCATGACTAAAGGCCCCGTCAAAACAATGGCGGATCTGAAGGGCATGAAACTGCGCTCACATTCACGCACTGGCGTCTGGCTGATCCAGGCTTTGGGCGCTGCCGGTATTTCTACACCTTTGGGCCGGATTCCTCCGATGCTATCCAAAGGCGTCATCGACGGTTCAATTCTTCCCTTCGAAATCGCGCCGGTCGTTAAAATGCATGAATTGGTCAACTACTTTACAGAATTGTCAGGTGATCAGCCGCGTCTCGGCACCGCCGTTTTCTCGTTCCTAATGAACAAGAAAAGCTACGCCAAATTGCCTTCTGATTTGAAAAAGATCATCGACGCCAATTCGGGCCGCAATATTGCCCGGTCCGCCGGTGAAAACTGGATGGCTATCGAGAAGCCGGGCGAAAAAATTATGCGCTCGAAATCCAAGAACAAGTTCTCCAAGCTGAGCCCGGCAGAGACTGCCAAAGTAAAAGTCGCTGCCGCTCCAGTGATAGAGCGCTGGTACCGGGAAATGAGCAAGCTGGGACATAACGGCCCGGCCCTGCTTTCGGATGCCCGCGCCATGATCGTGAAACATTCGAAGTAATATTTAAGTTCGTGATCGAAAAAAATAGTAAGGACTCAGTACTTTGAGTGAAGGCTTAGACAGCTCTGTCCGGCCCACTGATAAGGTGGGCCGGATTCTTTATAGGATCACGGCCGCTCTCGCGATATTCGGCGGGTTCGTTGTCGGAGCGGTAGCCCTGATGACAACCATCAGCGTCACAGGCAGGGCTGCGCTCTCGATGCCGGTCCCCGGCGACGTTGAATTGATCGAAATCGGCACCAACACAGCGGTCTTTGCTTTCCTGCCATTTTGTCAACTTATGCGCGGCAATGTCATCGTCGATTTCTTTTTGACCTGGGCGCCGCAAACCGTCAAATCAGCCTGTGATGTGCTCGGCACATTGCTGTATTTGCTTGTTGGGTCGATATTGACTTGGCGTCTGACTCACGGTGCCTTTGAAATGTATGAATTTGCGGAAACGACCGGAACTTTAGCGATTCCGCGATGGTATTCATTTCCCTATGGCGTCGCTTGCATGGCACTCCTGCTGATCGTCACCCTGTATACCCTAGTGAATAATATTTCCGAGACCAGGGCAGCTTCGGCTCACGAATAACAGGCGACGGATCATAATTTTATGACTGGTTTTGAAATTGGAATCATCGGCTTTGCTGGCTTATTGATAATGCTGGCCATCCGTATCCCTATTGGTGTCGCCATGCTGGCCACAGGAATGATTGGCTATGTGTCCATCGCCGGGTGGCTTCCCCTGATGAGCTTTTTGAAAACCCAGATGTATTGGCAATTCACAAGCTTCGATCTATCGGTGGCGCCACTCTTTATTATGATGGGCCAGTTTGCATCAAAAGCTGGCCTTAGCCAGGCATTATTCAGAGCCGCCAATGTGTGGCTCGGCCATCACCGGGGCGGCGTCGCCATGGCCGCCATCGGCGGCTGCGCCGGCTTCGCCTCCATCAGTGGATCATCCTTGGCGACCGCGGCGATTATGGGTCAAGTCGCTCTACCGGAACTCAAGCGCTACAATTATGCCGGATCATTGGCTACCGGCGCATTGGCGGCGGGCGGCACCCTTGGCATCCTCATTCCACCGTCAATCGTCCTCATTATTTACGCCATTATGGTTGAAGCTAATATCGCGACGCTATTTCAGGCGGCTTTTATTCCGGGCATTCTGGCCGCCTTGGGTTACATCCTAGCTATTGCAATCGTTGTCAGAATTAATCCTAAGGCCGGTCCGGCGGGCACGCGTGCTGAACGGTCGGAAAAATGGGCAGCCCTATTTGATATCTGGCCGGTTCTACTTATATTCTTGTTGGTGATGGGCGGCATTTATGTCGGATTATTCACCCCCACCGAGGGCGCCGGTGTCGGCTGTGTCGGCACCTTCCTGATTGCCGTCACCCGTGGCGGCATGCGGCTCCAAGGAACTATTGAGGCCATCCTGGGCACCGCCAATACAACAGCGATGATTTTCCTTATCCTTCTGGGTGCAGGCATCTTCAACGCCTTTCTAGGTTTCTCGGAACTGCCAATTTTGGCCGCAGAGTTTTTTAAAGAATCCGGTTTACCGCCCTTCACAATCCTGCTGGCGATGATCTTCCTCTATATTCTGTTAGGTTTTGTCATGGATTCCCTCTCCATGATCCTGCTGACCGTGCCGATATTCTGGCCCATCATTGCCGGATTGGATTTTGGCCTGGGACCTGACGATCTAAAGCTTTGGTTTGGTATAATTACGCTGATCGTGGTGGAAGTAGGTTTGATCACACCGCCGGTTGGCCTGAATGTGTTCGTTATCAACTCTATGGCCAAAGACGTGCCAATGATCGAAACATTTAAAGGCGTTATCCCATTCTTTATTTCGGACGGTGTTCGGGTCGCTTTTATTCTCTGGTTCCCCATACTTACTCTCTGGCTGCCACACCTCATTCGAGTCGATTAATTTATCCGTGGGAGCCGTAAACCGCACCCAGCACGGTGATCAAACTCAAAGTCAACAAAACCCAATGCATACGTTGCAGCAGTAACAAAACTGCTTGAGGATCGGATCCCGCCTTTTGTCGGAACCAGGCATGCAAAAAGAGTGGTTCGAGAACAAACAACACCATGGTGAAAATAAACCAAACCGCCACCATGGCAGAAAGCCACCAATAAGATGGCTCCAGGAACCGGTTCCAACCGTCGGTCGCATAAATTATATAGAGCCCCGTGAGGCCAGCCAGAAGCGTGGTAAATTTTGCCTGCAGGGAAAACGGCCCTTCCAGGCTCTCAAACAGCTGTGGTCCTTTGAGTTCGTTCTGCCGCTTTCGAATAGACGGCAGCAAAATGGTAGTCACAAACGCCACGCCGCCAATCCAGAGAACGATGGCGAAAACATGCAACGCACGAGCGAGGGCGAGGTCATCCATCAGACGCGGCCGATTTACGTTTCAACCTGACCCACATCCCTAACGGCACCCTTGGCGGCGCTTGTAGTCAAGGCGGCGTAGGCGCGGAGCGCGGGGGATATTTTCCTAGGCCGCGGCGCAACGGGCTTCCATGCATCAGCACCCCTGGCATCCATGGCCGCGCGCCGACTTTCCAGTTCGGCATGATCGACGGCAACATTGATACTCCGATTTGGTATATCGATTTCGATAGCATCGCCTTCTGCCACCAAACCGATAGCACCGCCCTCGGCCGCCTCGGGGGAAACATGCCCGATGGAAAGACCGGAAGTACCGCCGGAGAACCTGCCGTCGGTCGCCAGCGCACAATCCTTGCCGAGCCCCATGGATTTGAGGTAACTGGTCGGATACAGCATTTCCTGCATGCCCGGGCCGCCTTTGGGACCTTCGTAGCGGATTAGTACAACGTCACCCGCTTTGATGTCCCGGCTTAAAATTCCTTTGCAGGCATCCTCCTGGCTTTCGAAAATACGCGCCAGACCAGAAAACTTGAGATTGCTTTCATCGACGCCGGCGGTTTTAACAATGCAGCCCTCCAGGGCAATATTACCATAGAGCACAGCCAGGCCACCGTCGGCGCTGTAGGCATTTTCGACAGAACGGATACAGCCATTTTCCCGGTCAACATCAAGCGAGTTATACCGTTTATCCTGGCTGAAGGCCTCGGTCGTAACGACGCCACCCGGCGCAGCACGATAAAATTTTTCAATTTCGGGATCGTTGTTGCGCACAACATCCCAACGTTCAATGGAGGCACTGATATTTTGTGTATGTACCGTCGGTGCGTCTCCATGGATCAAGCCGCCCCGGTCAAGCTCTCCTAATATCGCCATGATGCCGCCGGCCCGGTGCACGTCTTCCAAATGATATTGCTGAGTGCTAGGTGCGACCTTGCAGATGTTGGGAACCTTCCGAGAAAGCTGGTCAATGTCGGCCATGGAAAAATCAATATTGCCTTCCTGGGCGATGGCCAGAAGATGCAAAACCGTGTTGGTGGAACCGCCCATGGCGATGTCCAGGGTCATGGCGTTTTCAAAACCATTTTTACCGACGCTGCGCGGCAATACGGATTCATCATCCTCTTCGTAGTAACGCCGGGTTATTTCAACGGCCAGCCGTCCCGCCTCCAGGAATATTGCTTTGCGGTCGGCATGAGTAGCCAGCATACTGCCGTTGCCGGGCAGGCCCAGACCCAAGGCCTCAGCCAGGCAATTCATGGAATTAGCCGTAAACATACCCGAGCACGAGCCACACGTCGGACAGGCCGACCGTTCATAATTTAAGGCGAGTTCGTCGCTGACATTGGGATTGGCTCCTTCGATCATGGCGTCAATCAAATCAATCTTCTTTTCTTTGCCGTCGATCACGATATCTCCGGCCTCCATGGGCCCACCGGATACGAAAACCGACGGAATGTTCAAGCGCATGGCCGCCATCAACATTCCCGGCGTGATTTTATCGCAATTGGATATGCAGACCATGGCGTCGGCACAATGACCATTGACCATGTACTCCACAGAATCGGCGATGATTTCCCGAGACGGCAGCGAATAGAGCATCCCGTCGTGGCCCATAGCGATGCCGTCGTCGATAGCGATAGTATTAAATTCCTTGGCAACACCGCCAGCAGCTTCAACCTCGCGGGCGACCATCTGTCCCAGATCCTTTAGATGAACATGACCGGGCACGAATTGAGTAAAGGAATTAACGATGGCGATAATCGGCTTGCCGAAGTCTTCGTCTCTCATCCCGGTGGCGCGCCACAGGCCCCGTGCACCGGCCATATTACGGCCATGGGTCGATGTTTTCGAACGTAACTCAGGCATTACCAAATTCCTCTGCAACAGTCGTTGATGGCGTATTCATAGCCATTTTACAAGGGGATACAACCGTTCAATCTATGTGGTTTTACAGTTTCCCGAGGGGCCCATTCTTCATCTCGTCCAGGGTCTCTTCGAGTTCTTTGAGGCGCTTTTCAAGGTCGATATCCAACTGCGCCAGTTGGCGATCGAAATCGAAAACCCTTTTGAGGTGATCGCGCCGGCGGCCGAGTTGGTAGTACTTATTGAGACGCTTGATCCCCCAGGTTCCCAGTACGGCAAACATGAGACCGCCGGCGAGAATTAATATCAAAGCGGCCGTCTGCCGGTCGAATGCCGCCGCCGATGCAAGAACCGTCCCCCACAGGCCGATAGTGACGACAGTTGCAGCACCGACCGCCAGGCCTCTGCTGATGAAGCGGTTGTCTTTTCGCCATCGTTTTTCGGCATCTCGTATGGCATTGGTAACTTCATGAACCGCCAGTTCCTGCCAGCGTTTGAAGGAGATGCCGCCACGGTCTGATTTGCCGCCACGAATGATTTGTTCGAGCCGCTTTACAATAACGTCTGCGCGTTCCTGCGGCGTTGGATTCTTACCCATCCAATATTCGGTACTGTCGAGACTGCCCAAATCAGGCTCACTAGGTTCTTTCAAATTTGATGGTTGTTCCATCATATCTTGATTCTGCCTAATTTATGGCAAAAAGGAAAGCGGATGATCGTCTATTTATTACCTGCAGGAATATTGGATTACGCCTCTTCACGCTTGAGATGATTTGCAATATAATGCTACGCATAAAGGATGGGCGTGATATAAAGCTCGGAATAAACGATCTAACTTTAAATGTCTTCAAAGGAGGAATTGATGAAGAATAAACTCGTGAAAATTCTGTCGGCAATTGGCACCGCTGCCCTGCTATCTGCCGCTGCAAACGCCGCAACGCTGGACAATGTTAAGAAAAAAGGAGTTCTCTCCTGTGGCGTGACCACCGGCCTGCCGGGTTTCGCTGCGCCCGATAAAAACAACAAATGGTCTGGTCTTGATGTTGACGTTTGCCGCGCCGTTGCCGCTGCCGTATTGGGGGACGCGCAAAAAGTTAAATTTGTCCCGCTGACAGCCAAGGAACGTTTTACGGCTCTGCAATCGGGTGAGATCGACTTGCTGTCGCGCAACACCACTTGGACCCACACCCGCGACACCTCGCTGGGACTCAATTTCGCTGGCGTCAACTATTATGACGGACAAGGCTTTATGGTCTCTAAGTCTCTCGGCGTTAAAAGCGCCAAGGAACTTGACGGTGCAGCTGTCTGTATTCAGGCCGGTACGACCACGGAACTAAATCTCGCCGACTATTTCCGTGAAAATAAAATGAAATATAAAGCGGTGGTGTTCGATACCTCAGATCAGACGCGCGTGGGTTTTGAGGCCGGTCGCTGCGATATGTTAACCTCCGATCAATCTCAGCTTTACGCGCTCCGGACCAAGCTCAAAAAACCGAGCGGCGCCATGGTATTGCCGGAAGTTATTTCCAAAGAGCCGCTTGGTCCTGTCGTCCGCCAAGGTGATGACCAATGGTTCAACATCGTCAAATGGACTTTGAACGCTCTCATTAACGCCGAAGAAATGGGCGTAACCGCCGCCAACGTCGACAAAATGAAGGGCTCAAAAAACCCAGCCCTAAAACGTTTGCTGGGCACTTCCGGGGATGCCGGACCGAAAATGGGCCTCGGCGCCGATTGGGCCTATCGCGCCATCAAACAGGTCGGCAATTACAGCGAGTCGTTTGAGCGTAATATCGGCCAGGATTCGCCACTCAAGATTGCCCGTGGTCTGAATGCCTTGTGGAGCAAAGGCGGCATTCTTTACGCGCCGCCGATCCGCTAACCGAACAATCAAAAAATGGCCTCCGGATAGGGCTCTAATCTTACCGGAGGCTGTTTTTTAGCCAATTAACGTATCATGACCGACCAGGCTCTCCAACCAGGGACCGCACATAACATATCGGCGCCGGCGAAGCCGCCACCGTGGAATGATCCCGTCATCCGCTCCGTCGTGTTTCAAATCGTTGCGATTATCTGCATTGGCGGTTTCTTCTGGTATATCCTGGACAATACGCTAACCAATATGGCGAAGCGTGGCATCACCACCGGTTTCAAGTTTCTCAATACTGAAGCCGGTTTCGGAATTTTGATGAGCTTGATCGAATATGACGAAAGTCACAGTTACGGACGTACCTTTGTTGTCGGCCTGCTGAACACGGTTCTGGTCTCATTTTTGGGCATCATCTTGGCCACCATCATCGGCTTCATAATTGGCATTGCCCGCCTGTCGAACAATTGGTTGATCGCAAAAATCGCCACCGTATATATAGAAGTACTGCGCAACATTCCTCTGTTATTACAGATTTTTTTCTGGTATATCGCCGTGCTGCAGACCCTGCCCGCTTTGCGTCAAAGCATTACGTTGGGGGATTCCTTTTTCCTCAATAACCGTGGTTTCTACATGCCGCGACCCGTATTCGGCGACGGCTTCGAATTCGTAACGGCGGCGATGATTATCGCCATTGCCGCTATAGTTTACTTTCGGCGCTGGGCCCATAAACGCCAAGATGAGACGGGCCATCAGTATCATGTGTTCTATATATCTTTAGGAATCTTGATCGGTTTACCGCTCGTTATTTTCCTGGCGGTCGGGATGCCGCTGAATTTTGAAATACCAAAATTATCCCGCTTCCGGTTTGAAGGTGGCGCCCGCATAATTCCGGAACTGATGGCGCTGCTGTGGGCACTGACCATGTATACGGCGGCGTTTATCGCCGAAATCGTGCGCTCCGGAATCCAGGCAGTCAGTCATGGCCAAAGCGAAGCCGCCCACGCTCTGGGGATGAGAAACGGCCCCACCCTGCGCCTTGTCATCATTCCCCAGGCCATGCGGGTGATCATTCCGCCATTGACCAGCCAATATCTGAATCTGACTAAAAACTCTTCTTTGGCAACAGCTATCGGCTATCCCGATTTGGTCTCCGTCTTTATGGGAACCACGTTAAACCAGACCGGTCAGGCCGTCGAAGTGGTGGCTATGACCATGGCTGTTTATCTCACCATCAGTCTGTCAATTTCCTATGTGATGAATTGCTACAACCGCAAGGTTGCCCTAGTGGAACGATAGGATGTTGGGATGACCGATTGGACGACAAAACCCGATCTGCCGCCGCCGGCTTCCGAAACCGGTACCATCGGCTGGGTGCGCCAGAACCTGTTTTCGTCGCCGCTTAATATCGGCCTTACCGTCATTGCCCTTTACATCATTTACATCGGTGTCATTCCGCTGATCGACTGGGCACTCACCAGTGCTGATTTCGCTGGCAGTTCTAGGAATGATTGCACCTCCGGCGGGGCTTGCTGGGTGTTCATCGCCGACCGTTTGAATTTTTTCTTCTACGGATTTTTTCCCAAGGCTGAGTACTGGCGGATCAACACGGTATTTCTTCTTTTGGCCTTGCTGATCGTGCCGCAATTGTTTGACGCTACGCCTTATAAAAATTGGTTAGGTTGGTTTCTGCTCATCGGATTCCCCGTTGTTTCGTATTTTCTGCTGATTGGCGGCTCGTTTGGCATCACCCATGTAGAAACGGAAAAATGGGGCGGAGTGATGCTAACACTGGTCCTGTCATTCGTCGGTATCGTTGCCGCCCTGCCCTTCGGTGTTTTGCTGGCCCTGGGACGCCGGTCGGAGATGCCGGTGATTAGGGGCATCTGTGTTGCCTTTATCGAATTGTGGCGGGGCGTGCCACTCATATCCGTTCTCTTCATGGCGTCGGTCATGCTGCCCCTGTTCCTGCCCGAAGGGGTCAACTTCAATAAACTCCTGCGGGCTTTGATCGGTATCGTCATGTTCCAATCGGCTTATATGGCGGAAGTCATCCGGGGCGGCTTACAGGCTATCCCCAAAGGACAATACGAGGCAGCAGCAGCCCTGGGCCTGGGTTACTGGCGCAGCATTGGACTGATCATCCTACCCCAAGCTCTAAAACTTGTCATACCCGGCATCGTCAACACGTTTATCGCCTTGTTCAAGGACACGACCCTGGTGCTAATCATCGGATTGTTCGATGTGCTGGCCACCGTTCAGTCATCAATCATAGACCCGGCCTGGCCGGATGTGGCAGCGGAAGGGTTGGTCTTTGCCGCCTTCGTGTTCTGGATATTCTGTTTCAGCATGTCCCGTTACAGTCAGGCCCTGGAACGCAAACTCGATACGAGCCACAAACGATGATTCATAGAGTGGAGTAAAGCAATGCAGAAAAACCCGATGCAGGCAGCTTCCGAAAATGACAGCGATCTCATGGTTCAGATGATCGACGTCAACAAATGGTACGGTGAATTCCACGTCCTGAAAGACATCAATTTAACCGTTACCAAGGGTGAACGCATCGTCATTTGTGGGCCCTCCGGATCGGGAAAATCAACCATGATCCGATGCATTAACCGGCTGGAGGAACACCAACGAGGTCAGATCATCGTTGAGGGAACTGAACTGACCGGCGACTTGAAGCATATCGAGACTATTCGCCGTGAAGTTGGTATGGTGTTCCAGCATTTCAATCTGTTTCCTCATCTAACGGTTCTGGAAAATCTCGCCCTAGCCCCCATTTGGGTAAGAAAAAATTCCCGCTCTGAAGCCGAAGAAATTGGCATGACCTATCTCGAACGCGTGAAAATACCTGAGCAAGCGCAAAAATATCCGGGTCAATTATCGGGTGGCCAGCAGCAACGGGTCGCTATCGCCAGATCCCTTTGCATGAATCCGAAGATTATGCTGTTCGATGAACCCACTTCGGCCTTGGACCCGGAAATGATTAAGGAAGTTCTGGACGTGATGGTGGAACTCGCCCAGGAAGGCATGACCATGCTGTGCGTCACCCACGAAATGGGTTTCGCCAAAACTGTCGCCAACCGTGTGATATTTATGGATGAAGGCCAGATCATTGAGGAAAACGAGCCCAACAAATTTTTCGATAATCCTCAACATAACCGGACAAAATTATTCCTCAGTCAGATTTTAGCGCACTAGTTCTAAATCACGATGGCGCCAATAGGAGAGCGTTATGAAACTTCGAGAACAAGCAGAAGCCACCTGCAACCAGATTAGTTCAATAATAAATGCTTCACCGTATGAATCGGCAAAAAAGGAGATGGTGGACGCAATCGAAAAAATGTGATCGACGCGACGGTGGAAGCTAAGGGAGAATGCACGGGCCTGGCAATGGATTACAGCAAGAGCGACGATGATACGACCGACGAAATCGCTAAGTGTGTGACATCAACGTCCTTGGGACATATTGAGGGGTTTTCGTAAAGGAAGATTTCTGGTTCATCGTAATAACCAAAGGGAATGAAGATGAGACATAAATCCATGAGCCCAAAAAACCTGCTGAGTAAGTCGTGTTTGCTATCCACCGCAAGACGGCATAAATCTTCCCGGCGATTCCTTCACATTGCTCGACTATCGGCACCAGATTATTAGCATGCACGACTACGGCGGCTCGTTCATATTGATTTTTTTCGGCTACACCAATTGCCCCGAGATCTGCCCGACGGGTTTTAACAATATTGCGGTAACATTAGATAAGCTGGGCGTTCTGGAGAGACAATTTTAGCCCCTGTTTATTACCATCGATCCCGAAAAGGACGATCCGGCGGCACACCCCGACTATGTTAGCCGATTTTATCCCCGATTGATCGAACTCACCGGCAGCGCTAAGCAAACTAAAAACGTCGCCGACTCTTATCAAATTTGTTACACCAAATCTTTCTTAGACAATACCGAAGCTAATCATCCATCAGACTATACGATGGACCATAATACTTTTTATTTACTCATGGGACCGGGTGGAAAGTTCGTCGATATGTTCGGCCTCGGTACGTCAGCGGAAAAGATGGCAGCCCGTATAAAGTTACACTTGGAAAAGAAAAACCAGCTTCCAACTGAAGGTCTTAAATTTAGTTGTTTTCCAGTTTTTCCAGTTCATAGGGTAGAACACCGTTCTTTAAACTTGCCAGTGTACTTTCCTCTTTGGCCAACCGATTACGGCATTTTTCCAATAGTCCATAAGTTTGATCCGGTCTCACTACGACAACACCGTCGTCATCACCAACGATCAAATCACCTGGATTGACCACGACGCCACCACATTGGATTGGGATATTGATTGAGCCACCCTTTCCCTGATGTGGCCCTTTAGGTACGACACCTCTCGCAAATACCGGCAACTGGCCTGCTCTAATTTCAGCTAAATCACGTACCGACCCATCCAGGACAATTGCCCGCAATCCGGCAACCTGGGCCGCTGCATAGAGTATTCCGCCAACGACCGCCGTATCCTGATGATCTTTGGCATCCGCCACGATAACAGCCCCTGGAAAGGCGCGCATTAAAGCCTGCTGAATGGCGGCATTAGTGCCGACGAGCAAATCTACGGTTAACGCCAATCCGGCAAATTGAACATTCTGCTGAATAGGCTTGATAAAGGACTTCATTACGCCCTGGCGGTTGATATCGTCACTGATTACCGCGGGTTGGATACCACTCCATTCATCGAGTTCAGTTTCGGTGAGGAACGGATCAGGCGGGTCGTTGTATATGAGGCGCATGGAATTCCATAAACTTATAAAATTAAAAAAGGCGGTCTGACTTTAAAAGCTGGCACCGCCTATTCATTTATCTCAAATTAGTTCGGCAATAAAGACGTGATATTTTTCTTGACCGTAGTACCGATGCGTCAGCGGTCTAGAAAGCCACCGAAATACCGCCAATAACCGCCCAGCCGTCGTTGTTGTTAGCGTCTGAAGTTGATTCATCGTCAGAGTCAACCCTGGCGACGGTTCCAAGCAGATCAATCCCCGGTCGAAAGGCGCGTCTAGCCTGGGAATGAAAATTGAAAACTACAAGCTGGCGATACGGTCGAGCGCCTCGATGACTTTAACTTTTGCCTTCTCAGCCTCTTCCCACCGAGACCTTTGTTCTTCAACAACTTCAGCCGGAGCCTTTTCGGTGAAGTTTTTGTTCGAGAGTTTTTTATCGACGATTTCGATTTCGCCATCAAGCCGCTCAACTTCCTTGCCCAGCCGTTCTTTTTCTTGCTCGATATCGATGACCCCTGCGAGCGGCAACACCAAGGTTGTGGCGCCGAGTACTTCCTGGACAGCACCCTTCGGAATCTCCTCATCAGAGACCAAAAGAACGTCTATTCTCGCCAATCTTTTGATCAACGTTTCATGATGTTCGACACACTGCCGGGCCAATGGCTCGGCCTGGCGCAAAATTAATGGAATTTTTGCCCCCGCAGGAACGTTGAGCTCCGCCCTCACCGAACGAACCTGGGTAATCAGCTTAACGACCCAATCCATTTCGACTTCAGCGTCAGCATCTACACCAGCTAAACTATCCGACCACCCTGCCAGCACAAGCTTCTGCTCCCTATCACCGCCCAATTTTTCCCAAAGTTCCTCCGTAATAAACGGCATAAACGGATGCAGCAGCAGCAGCAGTCGATCCAGAACCCAGGCCGTCGCCGCTCTGGTTTCGGCAACTGCCTTGGCATTTCCTTCCTGGAGAATCGGCTTGGAAAACTCGATGTACCAGTCGCAGAACGTGCCCCAGGTAAACTGATAGATC
>PVBE012059559.1_pt1 | contig 33846 bp, 28 predicted proteins | sample 1631181 | NCBI WGS metagenome assembly PVBE01 (sample SAMN08397723, study PRJNA350692) | Marine metagenome, whole genome shotgun sequencing project. | isolation source: water | place: Pacific Ocean | collected 2012-04
CACTGGTACAGGGCATGGTGAACTCATCAGCGGCATCTGCGGTTCTTTTCTTGTAGTTGAATTGATGGGTCGCGGCGCATCCCCGGAAGAAGCCATACACGATACTCTGGCTCGTCTTGCGCAGTGTTGGCCGCTACAAGAAGAGCACCAAGTCGCCTTTATAGCAACAACACCCAAAGGTAACTACGCCGCTGGAGCACTTCGCCCTGGGTTTAAATACGCTGTATGTGACGGGAGCCAGCAATCCATCCTTGACCCCGAAATCATACTTCATTTATAATTACTTTCGAGTAAATTTATGCTGCTTTTGTGTATTGAGACAAAGCGGGGAATTTGCATAGAGAGAGAGTTTCCGAAACCGCTTTTGAGCCAATAAAGTTTACGATGACATGTTCCTCCTTGGCCCTTTGGAGAATGGCCACAATACACGCTGCGAGTTTGGTATCTGAATTGGTTACTGCGGTAAAGTTGACCCAAAGTGCTGGTGGCTTATTATTTAGCATCTCAATTGCGACCTGCCAGAATTCTCGAATTACCTCAATATTTGTTAAATCTCCTCCAATAATGAGAGCATAACTTTGATCTTGGAGGGTTATCGAAACAGATGTTTCGATTTTGAAATCACCAGTATTGTTCATTGCAATCAACCGCTACCTCCATTGATTTGTTTGGGTTTCAATGACAACCGACAACTTCGAATTTCTTTTCACTATACATAATAAAACCTACACACATATCTGTGTGCAGGTTTTTTAATGTTTAAGAAGTACTTAGTTATCTACAATAGGCTGAGGAGACAACATTGAAGGCTTATCAAGCAAGAGAAACCGAACTGTATCATCGTCCATCATACGGGTATTGGCATTATTTACAACCGCGATACCGGCCTTATTTTCTGCATAAGTATCTGAAGTTCCCCTCAAGTTTGGAGTCAATGAAGCAAAAATAGCGTCGGATGAATATCTTAAATCCAAGAAAGCTTCATCTAGACGATCATTTGTAGCTTTAATTTCTGATATTACTTCAGGCTTAAGATGTCCATAAAAAGAGTAGTAGCGACCATTACGTTCTTCTATTAACTTGCTGCGCAAAGTCACTAGTTCATTTCTATTTTTCTCAGGCAGTTCCCTGAATTGCCAAGCAGTTGTATTAATTGTAAGCCAGTTGTCAGGCAAATAAGCCTCATTGCCCAGTCGATTTTGCCTATTGCACCCAGCTAAAGAAAGAGATACTGCTAGAATTAAGAAAAGAAAAAGTTTCATTGAAGAAAACTCCCTGCCTGAGATGGAATTTCAACGTTCTCAAGCATGCCAATAGTTCTTGGTCCAAGTGGAATGCTATAACTAACTGCAGCAACAACAGTGTTGAAATCAACATTTATAAGTTGTAGGTTCAGGTAAACCTTGTCAGGTGAAACGGAATACGTGCTAACAAGAACGGCACCAGCATTGTAATCAGATGTTAATTCGCGAATATCCCGAGATAGCAGAAACTCACCTTCTTGTGGAATAATAGGAATTGAACTTTGACGCAGAGTCATCTTAACCAAATCATTTTGCCAATGCTGAATTAGAGCAGCAGAAAAGAGTTCAGCATGCAATCGGCCAAAGTTTGTTGTGTTTGAATAGTCATTTAAGTCAACAGTTGTTGAGTAAAGAACTGGTCGATCTGGATTAAAGACTTCAAAGAAGCCCGCTGGAGGATGTGCTGTTGAGAGCATATGGCTTATAGCGTTATATGCAGATTTTTCGTAATTTGCATCATAAGTAGGCAGGTATGTTGGGATATTATCAAGTTCAAGGATGTGATCTTGAGCATCACGATCATTGTTCACTTTCCAGTGTGCAGCACTAGGCGTGCCTTGCTCCCAGTGAGTTCTTGTGCTGTGATTCCAGCCCTCGCATCCAGTTATGCCAGAAAAAAGGACGGCAGTTCCAATTAGTAACAAGCTCTTATTCATTATGTTTTTCCTAATATTAAGGTACATCTATCGTATTCTACTCTATGCTATATGTTCGACCAGGACGAACTGCTCGTCTTGTCTGTATTTCAACTATTCGTGTAACGGCATCTATATCCTTCTCTCGACTTCTAGCTCGGTCATCTTCGTGACGCTGGAGTATTAACCTGCGATTATCGTCTTCAACTTCCATACGACGAGCGAGTTCTAATTCTTTGCGACCAACTGTGACTCGCTCTGCAGCATGTGACTCATCATAGTAGTCAGGATCCCAAGCATAATATCTACCTTCAGCAGCTCTGTATTGGTCGTTATATCTTGGATATCGAGTATCTTCCCAAGTGCCTGAATTGTAGTAATTGTAGTTACCCTCATTTGGGCTTCTGCCTAGTAAGTATGCAGATGGGACAGGCCCACGCACCCACTGTGGATTATTTACGTTGAGCACTGGTGCGACTCTGAATTCACTCCTGTACCTGTAAGGTCTAGTCTGTTGATTACATCCCATTGCTGAGAGTACAACTATCAATAAAGCTATTGATGTACTAAGTTTAAGCATTTAAATTCTCCTATAGAGTCCTCATGTACACTTATACTGGTACTTATTTCGGATTTTATAAGATATGTCCAATAGAATTAAAGTCCAATTTGTACCGTAATGTATAAGTTATGCGTAAGTATAGTATTTTCATTGGGTTTTGGAAGGAAATGCAATTGATATTACATGAATAATATTAAGATCAATGGCACAAGCTAGGACATGCTATCCTTTCCATATATGGCTCAGGACCTAACAATTCGCGAGTTTCAAGAACTCATCCGAAATAAATACTTTCAAACAGACGATGCACGTGGTATTGCCAAGACTTTTTTGTGGCTTTCAGAAGAATTTGGCGAACTGGCCCATGCTTTAGGCAAATATGAACGTGGCGACCCAGATATGGCCAATCTGAATGAGGAGTTTGCTGATGTGTGTGCCTGGATTGCGACATTAGCTAATATCACGAATATTGATATTACAGCTGCAATAGAAGATAAATACATAAAAAACGGCGGACCCAAAGGTGTGAAATGAGCAGAATCGATAATATTTTTAATGAAAAATCGAAACTGCTCATGCCTTTTGTTGTCGCAGGTGATCCATCAATTGAAGCAACCGAAGGATCAATCATTGCCATGTCGGAATCGGGAGCCGACATCATAGAAATTGGAATACCATTCAGTGACCCCATTGCTGATGGGACAATTATTGCCAAGGCGATGCACCGAGCTCTACACAAAGGCATAACACCTGCTCACGTCATTGGGATGATTTCTAGGGTTCGTCCTAAAGTTGATATTGGCCTCATTGTCATGTCCAGTTATTCAATTGTGCGGCGAAACGGTTCAGTTGAATTTATCGACCGACTTGCTGAGGCAGGAATTGACGGTATCATCATTCCTGATATAGATGACAATGATGCAACAATACTTTCATCCCACTGTGAATTAAAGGGCATTTCTTTTTCAATGCTCATTGCCCCTACAACTCCTCTGAGTCGTGTAAAAAAACTTGCAGAGCTCTCTAGTGGATTCCTTTATATTCTGGCGCGAACGGGTCTAACCGGAGAGCAAAGCGAAATGCCAAATCTTTCCTCGCGTCTAAATGAAATTAGATCTGTGACGGATTTGCCACTTGCGGTCGGTTTTGGCATTTCAACGGCAGCACATGTGAAGCAAGTACATACTTCCGCTGATGCTGCAATCGTAGGGTCTGCCCTTGTCAGGCGAATGGAAGAATCCAAAGATGCCGCAGTTGCTGCAAAACAATTTGTTTCAGAAATTTCCTAGTTAGACCTTGATTGCACGTCCGACAGATTAGATACTATAGAAAATTGGCAGGAGGCCCTCATTTATGGAACATATAACTATGTCAAACGCAACGGATTTGCAAACAAACGAGTATCTAAATAATTATGGATGTCGAACATTTTCTGGCGATGTCATGCTTAAATATTTGCAGCCAGATGTTTATGATTCTTTGCTTGAAACGATGGGAAAAGCAAAGCCACTAGATTCTGCTATTGCCAACAGTGTCGCACATGGAATGATGGAATGGGCGATTGACAATGGTTGCACACATTACACTCACTGGTTCCAACCACTTACTGGCACAACTGCTGAAAAACATGATGCTTTTTTAGAACCAACTGAAAAAGGTGCCATCGCTGAATTCGCCGGAGATTTGCTTATTCGTGGTGAGCCAGACGCCTCAAGCTTTCCTTCAGGTGGGATACGTGACACATGGGAAGCGCGTGGTTACACAGCATGGGACGCAACAAGCCCAGCATTTATTATGCCAAACGATGAGGGCGGCACATTATGCATACCAACGGCATTTGTATCTTGGACTGGCGAGGCACTTGATAAGAAAACGCCATTGCTTCGTTCAATCGATGTTGTAAATGAACAAGCAATGCGAATCCTAAATTTATTTAGCGCTGATCCAGAAGTGTCTCGAGTTATTACAACACTTGGTTTAGAGCAAGAGTATTTTTTAGTTGATGAATCTTATGTAGCACACCGTGAAGACTTGCTTCTCTGCGGCCGAACACTTATCGGGACCCCACCGCCAAAAGGTCATCAACTTGATGATCACTACTTTGGAAAAATTCCTGAGCGTGTATTATCATTTATGGATGACGCTGAACAGCAATTGTATGAGTTGGGAATACCTGTAAAAACTCGCCACAATGAAGTTGCTCCCGGCCAATACGAAATTGCTCCTTCATATGAAAATGCTAATGTTGCATCTGATCATCAAATGCTCCTGATGAGTGTTTTAAAAACAACTGCTGAAGCACACGGCTTTGCGTGTTTGCTACATGAAAAACCTTTTGCTGGTGTAAATGGCTCAGGCAAGCACAATAACTGGTCAATTGCTACAGATACCGGTAAGAACTTATTAAGCCCAGGCAAAGATCCATATAACAACATGCCATTTCTTCTCTTTTTATGTGCAGTTATTAGAGCTGTTGACTTGCATGCGGATATCCTTCGCGCTTCCATTGCCTCGGCTGCAAATGATCATCGACTCGGTGCTAACGAAGCACCTCCTGCAATTATGTCCATTTACCTTGGGAAGATGCTTAGCGGCATTCTCGACCAAATCGAAAGTGATTCCCCAAATGAAGCATACAAAGAAGGCACTCTGAACCTTGGTGCGGAAACTATGCCATGTGTTGACAAACACAGTGATGATCGAAACCGTACAAGCCCATTCGCATTCACTGGAAATAAGTTTGAGTTTAGAGCAGTTGGATCTACCTCCACAATAGCCTGGCCCAATACTATTCTTAATACTATTATCGCAGAGTCACTTGATTACTTCGCTACCTCATTAGAGTCAACACTTGCTGGAAGTGAATCAGAAGAACAAAAAGATTCCGCGGCTCGAGCACTCTTGCGAGATGTATTAAGTAAGCACCGAAAGGTTGTCTTTAATGGCGATAACTATTCAAGCGAATGGCACAAAGAAGCCGAACGACGTGGACTTCCGAATTTAAAAACAGCAGTGGATGCGTTCCCATCACTCAAGACAGAAAGAGCATTGGACTTATTTGAGCGATACAACGTATTAAGCAACCGAGAACTAACGGCACGTAGTGAAGTACTGTTAGAAAATTATTACAAAATAGTTCAAATTGAAGCACGCACTTTGCTTATGATGCTCTCCACAAAAGTACTTCCTGCGGCTCTCCGATACCAAGGCGAGCTTGCTTCAATTGTTCAATCATCTCACGTCGTCTCTGTAGATTGCAGTCGAACCTCCGCAAAATTGGGCGACTTGGCAAGAATGACTGAGAATTTGCAAAAGTCTATGGAAAAAATACAAGGCATGCTTCTCATCGCACACGAAAATAATCATGATAACGCACGATTTGTATGCGACAAGATTCTTCCAGAGATGAGTCTAGTTCGTCAAATTTCTGACCAAATCGAGGAAAGTATTCCAAGCGATATTTGGCCTCTTCCAACCTATACAGAAATGCTCTTTATTCGATAGCGTCGCCAGACATAGCACCTTGCTTGACCAATCAACGCCTGAATTGACTACTCATCTTTTTATCTCATGTCCGAAAGATATTCGCAATCTTGCCGCGTTTCGGCTAATATATATGGTTCGAAAGAAGGTATATCAAATATGACAACTACTGCGACATCCCCTTATGATTTATCAATTGAAGATGCTGGTCCAGCTCGTAAACGAGTCAGCATCACTGTTCCAGTTGAGACAATCAACTCAAAGCTGAAAGAATCTATGGGTTCTTTGATGAATCAAACCGTTTTGCCAGGTTTTCGTAAAGGTAAAGTGCCTTCACATATTATTGAAAAACGCTTCGGTGAGTCTTTACGCAAAGAAGCAAGAAATGAAATAATTGCTGATGCATGGAAGAATGCAATTGAAACTTTTGAATTGAAGACCCTTGGTGAACCAGAACCTGTTGGTAATCCAGAAGATGTTGTCCTTGAAGATGGCAAGCCACTCTCGTTTTCTCTTGAAGTCGAGGTTATGCCAGAATTCGACCTTCCTGATTTTGATGACATAAAGCTCACTCGTCCAGTTGTTGTTGTCACTGACGAACATATTTCAGATGAAGTTGAACGTCAAAAAATACGAAACGGAAAACTAGAAGAAATTGAAGGCAAGGCGACCCAAGGCGCATTTCTCCTTGGTCCCGCGGTTGTCCACCTTGATGGCAAAGAGGAATCATTTTATAAAACAGAACAAACTCGATTAACTGTTCCTGAAAAGAATGAGGGAGGAGAAATCCTAGGTCTCTTTATTGATGATTTAGGTAAATTACTTGATGGTGCTTCTGTAGGAGATGAAATAACAATTAAAACAACAGGACCCGAAGAACATGAACTTGAAGATGTTCGCGGAGCGAATGTTGTTATTACATTTAATGTTGTTCAAGCTGTAACCATTCTCCCTCTTAGTGATGATGAACTCGCTGAAGCGTTTGGTCTAGAATCATTCGACATGGTGAAGGAGCAGGTTAAACTTGCTCTTGAACAGCGTAGAGACAATGACCAAGCTTCCGTGTTGCGACAACAAGCAACAAAGGAAATTGCTTCAAAAGTTGAAATGGAACTTCCAGAAAAAACTAGTGTTATGCAAGCGGAAAGAGATTTACAACGCCTTCGTACAGAACTACAGTCTTCTGGGCGAATGTCCATGGACGAGGTTGAGGCAGAAGTCGCAAAAGTGCGAAGTGGCTCGGCTGAAGAATCAAAAAAGCGCTTAAAGACATACTTTATTCTGACTAAACTTGCTGAACACTTTCATGTCACCGTAAATGAAATGGAAGTCAACGCAAGAATTTCTGAAATCGCAATGCAAAATGGAATGCGGCCTGAGGAGATGAGAAACAAACTTGCTCAACAAGTCCAACTTCAGCAAATTCAAGCTGTCGTCCAAGAGGAGAAGGCAGCCGATCAACTTGTTGCCGCCTGCACAGTGACAGATATGCCAGTTGAAGAATGGCAAGCACAAGAAGCTGGCAAGAAAAAACCGGCGACCAAGCCCGATGCTAAAAAGAAAACTGCATCCAAGAAAAAGACTAAGAAAAAGACTAAGAAAAAGACCTCAAGTAAAGCGAAATGATTCTCGGAAGTTCATTTGCTGATATTTTTCCAGCACTATTACTTCTTCTTGTTTTTGCGATTGTTGGCGGAGTAGTTATTCTTGTTCTTCGTAAAAAATTAAAATCTGATTTCAAGACGACAACTACCTTCACACTTGGGGAACTTAAAAAATTACGTGATGCGGGACAAATGAGTGACGAAGAGTATGAACGTGCAAGGCAATCCATAATCGACAACACCTTGTGAGAGATGCATTGTTGACGCCCGATATCTCAAAAACAACCCTCAATTCCGGATAAAGAGCGAAAAGCATCACAAATTAGTTGGGCAAGGCCTTTTTTTTATGCCATAATTAACGGTATCCGTTGCAGAGCCGCAACTTGAATTGAGAAGCAGGAACTAAATGAACAAGAAATCTAACCAAAACAAAGAACCAACTGCAAAAATTGGGGATGATGTGCCCTTTGATGGTGCACTCGGTGGTGGCGATGAGAGACCTGGCGGATCAGGCGCTGGTTCTAGTGGTGGGTCTGGAAGTGATGGTGGAGACGACGGTGGTTTCCGAGGAAGAAAAGTAACCACCTGTTCCTTCTGTGGAAAAACTTCAAGAGAAGTCGGACCGATGGTTGAGGGACCGAATGAAATTTATGTTTGCTCAAATTGCACTGACCTCTGCCAAAATATATTCAAACAAGAGCGACGCCGCATAACATCTGCATCCCCTGCCTTTACATCAATTCTGACCCCTCGACAAATTAATGAATATTTAGAGCAATATATCATTGGCCAAGAAAGAGCTAAACGATCATTATCAGTTGCTGTACATAACCATTACAAACGTTTGTCACAACTTGATAATGCTGATCGAGATGTAGAGTTGGATAAATCAAATGTGCTTCTTCTTGGTCCAACGGGAACAGGAAAAACCTTGCTTGCAAAGACTCTTTCGAGAATATTGAATGTGCCTTTCGCTATTGCTGATGCAACAACATTAACTGAGGCGGGCTATGTAGGAGAGGATGTAGAAAACCTCTTGCTTAAATTGCTCCAAGCTGCAGACTTTGATTTAGACGCAGCCCAACATGGCATTATTTATATTGACGAAATAGACAAAATCGGTCGCACAACGCAAAATGTTTCCATTACACGCGATGTTTCTGGCGAGGGCGTACAGCAATCACTGCTTAAAATGCTTGAAGGCGTTGTTGCAAATGTGCCACCTCAAGGTGGGCGAAAACATCCTGAGCAACAATATATTCAGATGGATACGTCAAACATTTTGTTCATCTGTGGCGGTTCATTTGACGGCATCTGTGACATAATTGCCAAACGTGTAGGCAAATCAAGAATTGGTTTTGGCGGTTCCGCTGGAGATGATTTTTCTGATGATGAACGCCAAGCCAAGTTGCTTGACCTAGTCACTACAGAAGATATCTTGCATTTCGGTCTAATTCCTGAATTACTTGGTCGCTTGCCAATCTCAACTCCACTCATGCCACTTACGGAAGAAGCAATGGTAAGAATTCTTACTGAACCAAGAAACGCCATTGTTAAGCAATACCAACATCTCTTTTCATTGGAATCCGCAACCTTGGAGTTCACTTCTGATGCACTCCATCTTATTGCCAAACGAGCAATGGAACGCGGAACTGGTGCCCGCGCCCTTCGTGCGGTCATCGATAACTTTATGATTGATGTGATGTATGACCTTCCAGATCGAGATAATCAAAACTCGGTGTATCTAATCGATGCCAAGGGAATTGAAAAAGGTTTAGATCTAGATGATATGCAACAGCCTAAAAATGCAGCAAAGGAATCGGCCTAATACCAACGGCTTTTTCCTAGAGGTCAACTTCTTAATTACTTGAGCAGTTCAAATTCCTAAAAATCACTTGTAAACACGGCTTAGATCCAAAAAATCAACTTTTTTCAGTGTGCACGGGCTCATACAAAATGGTATAATCTCCAATTCGCCTGAAATGGCTGAAGGAGACTATCAATGCCACGTGTTTGTTTTTTTACTGGTCGCAAAACTAAAGTCGGACGCAAGATTCGTTACCGTGGTAAACCTAAATACCAAGGTGGTATCGGTCTAAAGATTACTGCGAATGACAAACGTAAATTCAAGCCAAATCTACATAATGTTAGAGCAATTGTGGATGGAAAACCTGTTCGCATAAAGGTCTCAACCAAAGCAATCAAACAAGGTTTAGTTGTGAAACCATTGAAACGTAAATATGGATATACCCGTCAACAAAAGCTCCAAACGGCTAGTTAATTAGTACTTTTAAAGAAATCCGCTAACTATTTTAAATAAATATTAAAAAAATGCATTTTTTTAGTGCAAACGTCCGAAAAAACAACGCATTAAGTTGACTGCAAGAGTTTCTTGCGTATTCTTAATGAGATTAGAAAACGGCAATAATCACGCTCCCACGGGACAACATACCTATCAATGATAGCTCTACGTGTCCAAACCCAATCATCCGTGAACACCGCCAACAAGTAGATAATATCGGTTTGTGTAATACAGGAACACTGTTTATTGGTATGTGCCCATACAGGGCAGAATACTTCAGGAATATTTGCATGCAAGGAAGCGTGCAGTTAAGACGCAAATGAGCATCAGAAACACAATTGGAATGAGTGATAATTCAGATAAAAACAGAGTACGCGAGGCCGTTAACCTCGTGGAACTTATTAATGAGTTTGTCCCATTGAAAGAAAGTGGCCGAGAATGGATCGGCATTTGCCCATTTCACGATGACCACAAACCATCTATGCATGTTGTCGTACACAAACAAGAAGCGTTTTACAAATGTTTTTCATGTGGCGCATACGGCGATTGTTTCGAATTTATCATCCAGTACCTGAAGAAAGACTTTGTTGATGCACTTCACTTTCTTGCTGAACGCGAAGGCATTGAACTCACTGGAAACCAGTCAGATGAGGGACTTTCATCGAGAGGCAAAATGTCACGCGCTATGCAATGGGTGTCGACTCTCTATGTTGAAGCGATGCACTCAACTCCCGAAGGGAAGAATGCACTTGAACAATTACATGCTCGTGGTTTCACCGATGAGTCAATTGAAAAGTTTTCGATTGGTATAGCTCCAGATGGTTGGACTTTCTTGACTGACAAGTTGCAAAATAACAAGGAACGTATTGAGGTTGCAATTGAAGCTGGCTTACTCAGGAAGAATGAAGAAAAGAATAGAACCTACGATACTTTTCGGCATCGAATAATGTTTCCAATTCATGACGAATCAAATGCGACGATTGCGTTTGGAGGTCGTCGCCTTCGTGAAGAAGATGAGCCGAAGTATATCAACAGCACTGAAACAATTTTGTTTCATAAATCAAAGACATTATATGGATACAACCATGCAAACTCGTCAATACGAGAACAAAAGAAAGTTATTGTTGTCGAAGGATATACCGATGTGATTGCATGCCACCAAGCAGGAATTACTAATGTAGTTGCCACACTTGGCACCTCGTTGACATCCAATCATGCGGACAAACTGTCGCGTGTTTGCAACGAAGTCATTTTAGTTTTTGATGGGGACAATGCAGGCCAACTTGCTGCCGACCGTGCCATTGAAGTATTTTTTCGAAAGAACATAGATGTTCATATTTGCGTATTGCCTGACGGCAAAGATCCAGCTGACCTGGCGAGCGACGTGTCTAAATTTAATGACTGTATTTCTAATGCAGTCGACGCTTTAACGTTTAAGTTCAATCGACTCAATTCTTCTCTACAAGACGAAACAACTATTGCCGGCAAATCTAATTTAATAGACTCTTTCTTAAATGAGATGGCCCGCTTAGGCGTTGAACATTTAGATAGTTCAAGAAAGCCTTTTATCTATGAACGAATTGCTTCGATTCTGCATGTTCCTATTGAAGAAGTGAGCAAGGAATTGCGTTCAAGGCGACCAACACAATCGAAACCGAATAAGTCACAAGAAGTCTTGGAGGAATCACCAGCTCTTGCTGCATCAATACCGCGTGCAAGGCAGCTTGCTGAGCATGAATTTCTTGCTGTCTTACTATTTAACCCTACAGAATCATCCGCAGCATTGCGAGAAGCTAAAGCGATAATATCAGTAAGCGATTTTCTTGATCCTAGTTCTGTGGCAATTGCGGATTACATTTTGCCGAAACTTCAAGCTGGCACATTGTTCACGATGAACGACCTTATTGAAGGTATTGATGCCAAAAGTGAAAATATTGCAACAACGTTGTACTTTGTAGGGCAACGCATTAGTGGTACTTACAATAGTGTAAGCCTTGCATTGCAAATGACCAGAAACGCATTATCAAATTCAATTGAAAAACAAGCAATTAATGACGAAATAAAAAATGTAAAAAACGAATCGAATTCCGAAGAAAAAACACGTGCGGCCCAACGAGCAATTGAAAATATTCGCCGCCAACAAACAGCGAAAAGATCATCATGATTACTTCGCATCAACATGTACTTCAAAGCAGCCTGTATGTTGCTTTCAATTGTGATTACAAAGGAGTTATGCCGTGACCACAGCAGTTATAAATACAACCCAAGTTCAAATTCCAACTATGCATCCAAGCATGGATGGACTTATACATGAAAGTTTTGATCGCGGATGGGTTTGTTACGAAGAACTTAATGCCGCACTGCCAGACGAATTTCTGACCGCCGAAAAGATTGACGACCTTTTAGTTTTACTTAGCAAGCTAAACATTGATCTGATTGGAGAAGACTTCAGAATGCGACGCGGATGGGATCAATTCTTTATCCCTTTGCAAACAAATTTGCGATTTAAGAGGGATACGCCTTGGAAAGATAAAGCCCAAAAATTAGCTGAAATTGCTGAAGATGAAATGTCTGATTCGAAAACCACAGTACACATTGATGCAAGTGATGATCTTCTTGATGAAGAGGAAGCGCAAGCGGTCATAGCACAAGCATTAGCAGAAGCATCGTCTCGAAGAATTGATGACCCGATTCGTATGTACCTCACGCAAATGGGCAGCATATCGCTACTAACTAGAGAAGAAGAAATTAGACTTGCTAAAAAAATTGAATCAACTCGTTTTGTCTTTCGCAGACTTATACTTGAATCGGATTATGCAGCCGTACAAGCAATTGAAATTCTTGATTTAGTACATGGCGGCAAGTTGCCTTTCGACCGCACAATGAGGATATCAACCGCAGAAGAAAATGCAAAACAAAAAGTAGCAAGCAGAATACCTGTAAATACAAAGACAGCTCGGCTTCTACTTACTGCAAATGCTGAAGATTGGGCTCGTTGTGAGGAAGGCGGTCTTAATAAGAATGAACTTGGAGACGTACACATAAGAATGCAAGCGCGACGAAGAAAGATTGCCTCTCTTCTAGAAGAATGTTGTTTGCGTACTGCGAAAATTCAACCGTTGCTCCGCAAGTTGCAATCCATTTCGAAAAAGTTTAAAGAAATCAATCGTGACCTAGAAAATTCTAAGAAGCGAAATAGCAAATATGATTCCGACGACGTAGTTGTCATGGAAGAAGAAATGTCTGGCTTGAGGGGTCTCATTTTAGAATCGCCAGAAGAAATTGAAGCTCGTCTAAAAACCATCAATATAGTCTTTGAAGAATATGACCAAGCGAAGCGAGACCTTTCTGGAGGCAACTTGCGGCTTGTCGTTTCAATTGCGAAGAAATACAGAAATCGTGGGCTTCCGTTTCTTGACATTATTCAAGAAGGTAATACAGGACTAATGCGTGCGGTAGATAAATATGAATACCGACGTGGCTATAAGTTCTCAACTTATGCTACATGGTGGATTCGACAAGCAATTACTCGTGCAATCGCAGATCACGCTCGAACGATTCGTGTGCCAGTACACATGATCGAAACCATGTCGAAACTCCGTGGCATTCAGAAACGCCTCCTACAAGAAATTGGGCGGGAACCAACTCTAGAAGAAATAGCAGAAGCTGCTGACATGTCTCATGAGGAGACAAAACGTGTCATGAAAATTTCGCGCCATCCGATTAGCCTCGATCGCCCTGTTGGCGAATCTGAAGACTCGCAGTTTGGCGATTTTATCGAAGATGAGCGACAACAAGCACCTTCAGAAACCGCGACCAGTGAAATGTTACGTTCTAGAATTAATGATGTTTTAAAAACCCTTACATATCGTGAACGGGAAATCCTAAAATTGCGATATGGCGTAGGTGACGGTTACACTTACACTCTTGAAGAGGTTGGGCGAATCTTTAAGGTCACCCGTGAACGTGTGCGGCAAGTAGAATCAAAAGCTATTCGAAAGTTACAACATCCCGTTCGTAAACGTCGCCTATCAAGTTTCATTGAGCAAGTAGATGAAGGCGAGGAATAACCCAGACTCTGCACATTAAAATTGCGACAAAAGAGACGCTACGTGTGATTTATCTGTCCAAAGCACCCAGCCAATTTTGTCAGCAAGGGAAACTGCTTCGATTGCGTTGAGATTAATATTTACACTCGCTACTTTCTCAAGAACACGTATAAAATCTCCGCCACTTTCGTCGGAAGTTACATGAATGGCGACTTCTTCTACTGCAGTAAGTTCTGCGGATTTAGCAAAATCTTTAAATTGGGAATCGCGTTCTGGGATACATCGCATAGTTGCGGTGCCATCCTCATTGGTTCGTGCCCAGAGCGAGAGAAGTGTGATATCCGCAGTTCGTAGACGACGTGTAAATTGCAAAAGAACTCCAGGCTTGTCTGGAAGGACGAATTGAAAAACTGTACATTGAACGGCCTCAGGCATATTTGGATAGGTTATCCGCAATTGCCCCAAGCAGCAATCACAAAAAGCAAATCGGCTGTATCAACCGTTCCCATTACTTTTTAAACTCCAGCTAATGCTATTGTCAATGAAAAAATCAATATTATTCGTCTAGAGAAGCTCTTAGGGACTCTAATAAGTCGCTTGTCTGAGGAAGGCGTCCGGCACCATGTGTTTTACAAGCCTGCCATCCTTCTTCAGGAGGTATGACATTAAAACCGTCTTCTGTTAGTAGTTTAATATTCCGCTGTGTCGATGGTTGCATAAGCATCGTTGCATTCATCGAAGGTGCTAGTAAAACTGGAGTAGTCGAAATGTCAATTGCAGAAATGACGAGACTGACTGGGTCATTTGTAAATCCAGTTGCAAGTTTCGCAAGCATATTCATTGTGCAAGGAGCAATCAGCATTGCGTCTGCACGTTGAGCAATTTTGATATGTTGAGGATCATAACCATCTACATGTTTCCACTGGGAATCAAAAACGGCTCTTCCAGAGAGTGATTCGAATGTAAGAGGCGTAATAAATCGAGTTGCTGCTCCTTTCATCACAACGTCAATGATTGCTCCTAATTGGACAAGTTTGCTAACCAGATCAGCAGTTTTATAACTTGAAATTCCCCCACTAATCCCGATAATTATTCGTTTTCCATTTAGAGAAGTAAAATCAGCACTCATTGGTCAAGAACCAACAGGGTATTCCATCTCATAGCCCGTTGTTGAATAATCAGCAGATATTTTGTCTTCCATGATTTCTGCGATAACTACCTCTAAATCAGAACGACCTTCCCGTTCCACGAGTGGGCGAGCCCCATCAATAATTAATTCGCGTAGTCTGTGCTGGATAAGAGCGGCTAACTTAAATCGGCCACCGCATTTACGTACTATTTCATCGCTACGAAGTTCTTCAATCATTTGGGTTCTCCATAAATGTCCCAATGCGTTAAAAAGTAGTCCACTGATGGACGAATTGTAGATTATAGCCAATATCTCGCCTCTTGTCACTTTCTTGCTTCCCTCCTGCTTGTTACACTCCTAGATTCCCCAATGGATAGGATGCCAGTGTGATGAAGCGTATCGTTACCCCATATTTACGAAAATTTGGACTTCGCCTTGGTTTTGAGCGAGATTGGTATTTATACCTCGTCGCTACTATCATTGGTATCTTCATGGGGCTTGCTGCTGTTGGGTTCATATTGCCTTTGCGGCAAACTGAACACATAGCAGAAATGCTTCGGGGCTCAGAATATCTTTGGCTGATAATTTTACTAGGGCCAGCAGTCGGCGGATTAATTACAGGCATTCTGATTACATTGCTTACCCATGATGGTGTCGGTCCTGGAGTAACTTCTGTTATTTACGCTGTCCAAAGACGCAAAGGAAAAATGTCTTGGAAGATTGGTGCACGCAAATGGCTAGCTTCTACCGCAACAATTGCTTCTGGTGGTTCAGCTGGAGCGGAAGGTCCAATCGTCACCATTGGCGCAGTCGTTGGATCTAATATTGCGAAGATTTTAGGCACGGGTTCACAACATACCGGAACACTTCTTGGATGTGGGGCGGCTGCGGGTTTGGCATCAGTATTTAATGCGCCTATTGCTGGCATTTTCTTCGTAATGGAAATTTTGCTCCGAGATTTTTCTCTTAAAACATTTACTCCAATTGTTATTGCAGCGGTTGTCTCATCTGCAACAACTCAAGGAATTCTTGGCGATACAGCATTGTTTCAAGTTGGCGATGGTTTTTTCCGTGATGGGCTTGCTTTCAGTGTTTCACAGATACCAACCTATCTAATCCTTGGGATTGTTTGTGGTCTTCTAGGCGCTGCATTTGTTCGGACTTTAGAATTCTCTGAACGGTCGTTTGCCGCAACAAAATTACCAATTTACGCTAGACCAATTGCAGGTGCGCTTCTTCTTGGAGTACTTGGGTTTGTACTTTTCTGGCTCACCTCAAGCGAATCTGTACCTAAGTTCTATGGAAATGGCTATCCGATGATCGAATCGATTATCAACCCAAACACATACTTCTCTGACGTCGAGGGAACTATGCTCAAGGACGCTGCCCCTCTTTTGTTTGGGCTTGCTGGGCTTTCAATTGTCAAACTGATTGCGACAAGCATTACAGTCGGTTCAGGTGGCGCCGGCGGCTTGTTTGCGCCTTCACTATTCATTGGCGCAGCGGCTGGAGGCTGTATTGGATATGCAGTTCATTACTTTGGCTGGTTTCCAAACACATCACCTGCATACTTCGCACTTGTTGGCATGGCGGCTATGGTTGCAGCAACAACGCACGCACCATTGACAGCGATTTTAATTGTATATGAGGTAACGCAAAGTTATAACGTTATTTTGCCTCTTATGTTTGCTGCCGTAGTAAGCACTGTTATCGCTAGATTTATCTGCAAAGACAGTGTATATACATTCAAACTTTCGAAACTTGGCGTTCGAATGGGAGCACTAAGCGACTTGACTATTCTTCGCAGACTAACACCAGAAGATGTACAAATTAAAAAAGCAACGATTGTAAAAAGTTCTGACTCTGCCCAAAAACTCGTCGAGTTGATGGAGTCAACTGGCACATCAGAATTTGTAGTGACAAATGAACATGATAAATACTGTGGCATGGTTACTTCAGATGACTTACGTGAGGCTCTAGTCTATCGAGAATCAATTCCTCTTCTTCAAGTTTCTGAATTACAACGTTCTGATTTACCTACAATTACAAATGAAGAAACTTTAGATGTAGTCTTGGACAAGTTCTCAAGATCAGATGTACAGTCACTTGTATTGATAAGTCAAATTGGCGAAATCCTAGGTCTAATCACACGATCCCGATTAATGAATCGGTACCAAAAAGCTTTAGATCAGGATGTGGACCAGTGAATATGAAGCAACTTCCCTTCAAACGCAAACACCGCATGACTAGAAAGAAAGAGTTTGAAGCAATGTACTCAGATGCTACTAAACATACCTCTGGCCCATTACTCATACACAAGAAGAACAATGGGTTGCCCCACTCAAGACTTGGATTATCTGTTCCAAAACGTGTTGGAAATGCGATTAAAAGAAATCAATTGAAACGTATGTGCCGTGAAGCATTTCGTTCATTACAACCTAACTTTCCAGAAAATGTAGACATTCTCATCACTGTACGACCTCACGACCCAATGAACCTATCCGAATATGTGGCCTTGATTTCTAAGGGTATAACAAAATGAGATTACTACTATTGACGCCCACATATATCTGCATACTAGTCGTACGTGGATACCAAATTTCATTGCGACCATTTATGGGAGGTTTCTGCCGTTTTCGACCTACGTGTTCTGAATATGCAATTGAAGCTCTGCAAAAGCATGGCGCTATTAAAGGGTGCAGCAAATCCCTATGGAGAATATTACGATGCCATCCGTGGGGAGGCTGTGGTCATGATCCTCCGTAAACTCACATGGCAGAAGAATTCCGCGACAAAGTTCCCTGCGTTGTTGCTACTTACGATCAACACTCTTTGACGCATTTCTATCCTCTGAAACTTCCTTCGCTTTTGACGCTTCTTTAGCGAGTTGTAACCTCCACTCATCCAGCCCAGGAGGTTCTGGGAAAGCTTCATCGAATGTTCTCACATTATGTAGTGGGTGCCTAGAATATTGCTTTTGCAACTCTGCGCTAATCCGATCGTATACTCTTGGGCGAAGGCCACGTTCAAGCTGATCTACTCCAGACCAGATTGCCATTCGCTCTTCAATTGGGACTGTTGTATCTATCATCAATTGTTCAAAGGTAATTTGAGCGCTTGACTCAAGCACACCTATGATGTCCTTAATACGACCAGTACCGAACTTTGTGGTGTAGTCGTTATATTCATTCGTTTTAAATTCCGCAGTGACTTGATGCGCAAACTTCAAGGCTTCTTTAAAGAGCTCCGGCTTATTCTGTCCAATACCTACACGAAAAGCGTAACGAAGCGAAGATGTCACATCACTAATTGCAATTGCTGGCAATCTTTCATATTGCCCTTTCGTTTGATCTCGAACCCAAACGTCAAGTGGCACTTTGTACATTGGGTTTGGTGGGGTTGCTCCAGTGCCGAATAGGTCATCCAGTTTGTCGAGTATTGATTGTGCTCTTTCAAGCTCTCCTTGTCGATACCATTCTCGAACTGCTGAACCCAAAAAATTTCGTAAGAATGTTGTAAATGTATCACTGCCAGCACCTCGAACAAAGTAATGCTTTTTGTATAGCTCTTTCCAAAGACCTTCCCTATTGTCATCACCAGTTACAGAATCAATGAACCGCGGGTCTGGAAATCTGCCAGGAACTTCTTGTGAGAATGGGTCAAAAGTAATCCGACCTGTTCTAGCTAAACCTTGAAGTGCTTGCAGTTGAATACGATCAGTATTCATGACTCTATAAATTTCATCTGCCTTCAAACGGCCTTTGCCAACTTCGCCACCTCTTCGAGCCCAATAAAAAGCGTGCGCTTGCGGATGGCGCCAATCAAGAGGACCTGCATCTTGAGTGTATTCATACATCAGCTGAGGATCCATGTTGTACTCATCTTTCAGTACCTCCTTCCGAAGTGTTGCAAGAAGTGTGCTCCATGCCTGAGCATAATCTGGATTAAAGTAAAGCTTTTCAAGTTGGTTGAAGTAAGGCGATTCCGCACGAAGCTTTTGCTGCATTCCAATTTCACGAGCCACCAAAGAGTGCCTCGTAATTGTTTCTAGTTGAGAAACTTGGTTCAATAATGTCTCAGGCGAAAGTTTTGCGTCGTTTCCAGCATATTCTGCGAAGTCACTCTCAAGAGTCTCAAGTAGTTGCTTTACCTTAGGTGTTTTTGTAATAGCTTCTTGAAGAGTTCTTGGAGCATCAGCAATCTCCTTCATCCACGCAGTTCGGTCAGCCCAAGAAACTGGAGGCTCGCCTAGCAAGTAATGCCATCTTTCCGCAATTTTTCGCTTGTAGTACAAGTGCGCGTCGTCAGAGTTGCCGTTAAGTTTATGCATGAAAAAGAAGGCAAGTTCCTTGTGCAAAACCATATCGTCTGGATTAGCTCGCAGACCTTTTTCTCTTAATAGTCGAACGCCCTCATTAACCCATTCCCATCGTTCCTCAATGGTATGCGTCGCAACAGAAATGTTGTATGCCATGTTGTGTGCATGAAAAACCCAAACTTGTGGGAAGCGCGGCTGCAACTTAGTTATAAGTTCTGCATCAGCCATGACTTCAAAATAAAGTCCGTCCTTTTGCATCTGATGTATTTTTATCCAGAGATAATCAACTAGTAACCCACGCAGAGCACCGATGGACATGCCAACAGTATTTATCCAATCTGGCGCACCTTCAACTACATTGTTTGTATATCTAAGCGTATTATCTTCTGCTTCCTCAAGAATATTTGGAAGAAGGAGTCCACCAGCACTTACGCAAGCGATAGTCACACCTGTAGCAATGAGTTGTTTAATTCGATCGTGGAGCATAACTGTTACAAAACAATACAATTGTTCTGTGTTAACCCTCCCCGCTGTAGATTGCAAGTTGCCGTTTGCGTAAAACAAATGTTCCAATGGCAAGAATGCTTCCAGACCAAATTAACCCGATTGTTAAGAACCCTTTAAGGACCGTTCCCCAAGAAACCAGCATTCCATTTACTAGTTGATTCGTAGGCCTTTGGGATCCAAAGCCATCAAGACAGAATACCATTGCTGAGGCAATTGCTTGCACGGCATTTTCAAACCCCCACTGAATCGCAATGCCAATATTAGTGAGATCTAATTCGGAAGTAGATGGCGGAACATAATAATCAAGAGATTGAGATAGATATGGCGAAAGAGTCGCACTAGCAAATACTGTCAGCGTAATCATGCAAGAAACGGGGAAACTTAAAAATGTTGCAGTCGAAATAGCGAGCGCCGCAAGGAAAGATAATTTAATTAGAAGAACCAGAATGGCACGGAAGAAATTACTCTCAAAGTTCCCAACTCTGTACAAAAGCTGAATTCCATCTTTGTCAAAACTAAGTGTCCCTTTGTAATAGTACTCCGGTTCTGGCTGAAACAAGTTATAAATTGTGATGGTTAGTTCGCCAGCATCGTTTATTAAATATGCAGGCACCATTGTGACATGAGTCATCGTAGGCACATAAGTAACAAGATGCCTTGTTTCAGGATCATTGTTATAAACAAAGCCTGCTTCATATGTCTCCTGTTCATCTGCTGCGCCAATGTAGAATTTATATCTAAATGTTAATGGAGTGCCGACATCCTTGGCATTTTTCAGACCTTTGAATGTATAAGAGTGAGAATATATTGAGCCATCTCGGTTTGCTAGAATCGATCTTTGCTGAGCCAAAAAATTCTCTTTCACCTCTTCGCGAAGCTTCTGCCTTAATCGCACTCTAATTTGATCTTCATCTCTGAGTTCTGGATCTTCTTCAATTTGCGCTTCAACTCGCATCGCAATCTGCTCGTTGGTCAATTGCTCGTAAACTGGCAGTGCTTCTTCGCGAGCTGTTAAAACTTCTTCTTCAACAGCAAGCCGGTCAAATTCTCCTTGAAGACCATCCGCAACTGGAGACGTTCGCAAATATTGCATGTACATAAATACAGAAAGTCCTGCAATAGTAAGTATGGCAAAGTTCAACGAAACAATGCCAAGCCATTTGCCCAACAAGTACCCGAATTTGCTTACCGGCTTTGTAAGAACTTGCCAAATTTGCCGTTCTCGAATTTCAAATGCAACGGTTGCGCATCCAAGAAAAACCGTTAGCAATGCGGCGATAGCGAAAGTTGCTCCTAGACTCCTACTCAGCATTGTTTGAACTCGGTGACGAAGTGGCGATTCTGGATCAAGAAGAATTGGAATTAACGGCAGAGCAAACAAAAGTATCGATAAAAAGGCGATAGACATCTTTGTTCTCGTTGCTTCAAGCAATACGCCTCGCGCGATTGCAAAGGATTGTCTTGGAGAACTAAACAGAAAGTTGAAGGTCTGCAAGATAAGGTGGTAACTGTATGCAAGAGCACACATGCCAACAATAACTAGCGAGAATTTAGGTAGTCCAATGGCGTTGAATACAAGCCAACTGCATGTCCCTAACAAAATTGAATATATGAATGGAAGGAACAAGCCCAACCACACAGAAATAAGACACCAAACAAGTGTGACTGAACCAGCGATCAGAATCATGTTTGGATCTCGAAGCAACCATGCAGGAATCCAACGTGGTATTGAACCGCTCAATACCAACGAAGTAGCATCTGCGGGATTAATAACAGTCCCATCAGTAGTAAGGAATGTGAACCCTTGCAATCTTTCATCGCCGAAAGTCCTTCCCTGTATTTCTATAAAACCAGTTTCTTGTAACTGTTCCGCTGCGATTCTTTGTTCAGGGCCTACGAGTATCGCGAAAATATCTTCACGATCTTCGTAGAGTTGATACGTCGAGAGCAACATCGGAACGACAAGAAGAAGGACTGAAACTGACAGTAGACCCGAAAGAATATATCTGGAACTTTTCTTAAGTTGCCATTGGTATAGTTTTCGATGTAGAGAAAAAAGAGAAGTCACTTTGTGTCCTGTGGCTCATCTTCGATATTGTCTTGATTTTGCAAAAGAGAATCTATAACTGATGAATCAGTTTCCTTTGAAACGTGTTGTTCAGCACTCGCTTCTTTCGCTCTAACTTCAACAACCTCTTCACTTACTAATGACTCTAAAACTTCTTCTTCGTGGCCTACAACTTTCTGCTCTACTTCTTCTTTTGAGGCTTTGACACTTGCGTCATCTTTATCTATAAGCCTTTCGATTAAGACCTCGCCTTTTTCATCGCCTTTAAGGAAAGGCGCGGTAGAGCCGCCCTTCACGCCACTGGTTTCAATTTTATCTTCTCGTGCACGGTCTACGATTTGAATAAAGAACGATTCAAGATTTTGCCTTGGCTGTGTAACAGATTCAATTGCAGTCCCTTCAGAATCATGAAGAATTTGTTCTATCTTTTTGATTGTCCCATCATTATGTACACGTGGCACTCGGATTAAAGTGTGATCTGATTCAACGAGCAGTTCATCTGCTGTACCCTGTGCATGGATTTTGCCTCCATACAGAATTGTCATTCGATCACAAACATCCTCGACATCTGCCAAAAGATGTGAACTCAATAGAATAGTTTTTCCTCTACGCCTTAATTCGATGAGTAAATCTTTAACTTGTCTCGTTCCAATTGGGTCAAGACCACTTGTTGGCTCATCCAAAATGAGAAACTCTGGGTCGTTCATAAGTGCTTGTGCAAGACCAATGCGACGCATCATCCCCTTTGAGAACTCCCCAACATGTCTATGAGCAACCTGTGTCAGCCCAACCATATCAAGCAACTCTTCTGCTCTTCGTTTTCTTATCTTTCGAGCAATCCCATAAAGCCGTCCATAGTAATCAAGAGTCTCATTGCAGTTTAGATAAGGATACAAATATGATTCTTCAGGCAAAAAGCCAATGAATCGCTTCACTGCAACATCATGTGGCTCACGTCCAAAGACCGTCAATCTTCCCTTCGTAATATTCAACAAGCCGAGAATCAATTTAATTGTGGTGCTCTTCCCAGAACCATTTGGCCCAAGAAGCCCAAATAATTCACCCTTCTGTATTTGAAAAGAAATACCATCTACTGCGGTCGCCTTCGTCCGCATCCAAAAGTCACGAAAAATTTTCGTTAGTCCTACAGTTTCAACAACTGTTTCTGAATTGTTATTTGAAATTGCCATGAGATAAGATTATTAATTTTGCCGTCCTTGTACTTCGCCACTTGATATTGAAAGTTCTCTTGAGGGCCCTTCTAAATCTATCTCACGTGCACGCAAAATCCAAGGGTTCAACATAACTCCTCCTAGAAGTGCTTCGGCCTCTTTTTGTTTCAAAGAGTTCCTATGCCGAAGCTGAGCGATTGAGTCAGAACCTGAAATGCCAAGCTTAATTGATTGCACATATTCTGGAACAAATATTGTTTCTGCGTCTGCGTTTCCTAGAACTTTTGAGTACATATCAAGCCATCTGCTTCGAATAACTAACTCTGGATGTTCGCGATATGTTGGCAATAAACTCTGAAATCGCTTAAAGTCTTGACCAAGGGTAGTTTCAATTTGTGCCCGATACCCTTGAGCCGCTGCAATTCGTTTTGCAACTTTTCCTGAGATATCATCATCATGAAGCATTGAAGTAATTTGAGATAGTGAATTGAGTTTCACTGATTCATCACTTGCTTCGGCGGCTTGTTCGTATTGATTAATTAAATCAAGAAGAACATCATATTTACTACCAGCTGCTTCTATAAGTGTTTCGTGTGCTTCAGAAGTTGCACGTTCAACATTTGTCTCTGCAACAATCCTAGCACTATCGAATGCTTCGTATGATCTCTGAATATAAAGTGGAGGTTCAGGCTCGCTAGAAATCGAAACGTCAGAAATTCGAATACCACAATCTAGAGCAGTCAGCGAATATTGCGCCTCAATTTGAATAAGTGACCTTAGTTCTTCAATTGGCCTATCAAGAAGATCTTCCAAAGTAAGTTGACTCACAATATGAACTAAGGATTTTTCAAGAACTGAAGAAACAATTTCATCACCAAAGTCATCTGGAACCTTTGAGGCATAATGAATTGGATCAATAATTTCCCATTCTGCTTCAACTTCAATATGCGCCAAATCCCTATCGCTAGTTAACAGAGAGCCATCACGCCCTGGAACAAGGCCATCACTTGCTCTAGACTTCCTGATTCGTTGCTCTGGACTCAATCTCGCATCAACTGCAGGCTTAAAAACACCCCCAATATCTGCTTCACGATTCTGTGCCTTATAGATTTCAAATCCACCAACTGGAGGCGGCCAGTTGAGCTGAAGACCTGGAGATAATCCATCCTTTTCTACAATTGCGCCAAAGAAGGTGCTCACGCCAGTTTGTGAATCTTCAACCGTACGGAAACCTGATATTAAATATAGAACAACAAGAATAATCATGACAAATTGCAAAGCGCGGAAACTAAGTTGCAAAGAATCAGTCAAGGATCGATGAGCCGTTTCCATCGCATCCCTTAAATCAAGAGTGGAATCCGTTTCTGCATTTTGAATAACAAATTTCGCAGATGCTTCTCTACGTTTTTCTTGCTCAGGATTATTTTGTTGCTCGGTCATTCGCCATTCTTACCTTTACTGTTTGGCTGTGGGATGGCGGATGAAACTGACTCGTCAATATTAAGCAAGTGCCATGGAGCAACATCCGATTCAAGCACTAGGGTAGTATTTTTTGAGAGCGCAGTTTCGACAGCATCAAGCCAAGCGAGGAATATTGCAAGATCTTCATCCTTGCCCATTTCTTTTAGATATTCGGCTGCTTGAACTTCACCCTCAGCACGAATATCTTCCGCTCGCTGAGAAGCGAACGCCATTATTTTGTCATGTTTTGCCCTTGCTTCAGCACGGATAGCTTCAGCATCAGCTGTCCCCTTAGCACGACGTTGTTCTGCGAGAGTATCTCTTCGAGCTTGCATACGTTGAAGCACTGCCGTTGTAGTTTTTGGAGGAAGAAGCAAACGATTAATACCAACGGACACGGGGACAATTCCCGTCTCTTTTAGCAGACTTAACTTCTGCAAAATCGCACCTTCCGCTTTTGCAAGTTGATTAGTTTCGCCTGTAAGCTCATCAAACCCAAAGGAACTTAAAACAGTAAGTGCGTCTCTAAACTGACCATCGATAGCATTTTTTGCACTATCAGTATTTCCATATGATCTATAGAATTCAAGAGGCGAATTCCCCTCACTGTCAACTTGCCAGAGCAAATACGCTTTGACAACTATTTGTTGACCGTCAGATGTCTGCAACATCTCAAGCGGTGACTGATAAATTTTCAGCCGCGTGTCAAGAATTGCAACAGAGTCAGCGAAGAACGGAAGTCTTACATGAAGACCAGGTTCGCGAACTATACTATCTTCCGAAGTTTCGCCAAATCTGCTGTGAATTCCTACTTCATGAAAGGAGACAGTGTATGTCATGCTAAACAAAAGTAAGATGAATAGGATTGCAAATCCAGCGGCTATTACGAGTGGCTTCCTCATGTTACTGAGCTCCTTCTTCGTCGTTTTCAAGAGTGTCTGCAAAGTTCAAGAGTGGGTTAATTTCACGCAACTCGACGTCAACACTAAGTCGAGACGGGTCAATTCCAATTACATATTTACGGATATTCGGCAATTTTCGCGCAAGAACAGACATATACATACGCTGCTTATAAAGTGCAGGGGCTGATTTGAACGCTTCCATTTGCCCTCTGACACGGCTCGATCTTGCCCATGTATCCATGAGGGTTGTCCATCGTTCTACTCTAGCATTTCGAATTTGCGCAGCTGCACGACCATTTCCCCTCTCAACTAGTGCAACCGCATCACTTTCTGCTTTGAGCATGCTATCCCTTGCTGCTTCAATGCCCTGTGCATTAGACGCATCGTTCCTCCTAACTTCATCCCACTGATGACGAGCGTCGTTATATCGTTTCACTGCAGCAACGGCATCTTCAACAAGTTCAGGATCACCAATCGTACGAGTGAGTAATGATTGTGCATGCCCTGCAGCAGCCGAGACAAGTCTTGCCTCTCCTTGCTTTGCAACGGACAGTTCCTCAAAACTTTGTGCAGATTTTCCTGCTGGTGAGATAAGTGGGAGATCCACTGATACCACTTCTATTCCACTTTTTTGTTTGTCCAATGATGCCTGAAGTTTATCTTTCGCTATCGAGGATAGCTTGCTTCTGTCTATTCCTAATACATCATCTAGTTGCAATGTTTGAAACATTTGAGTAAGTGCGTCCTGTGAAATCGCAAGTATCGACATCTCACGATAAGTTTTACGAGATCGCCGATCTACTTCATCAGAACCAAAATTAAGCCAATTCATAAATCCATCTTTTGCTATTCTGTATTGCAGAACCGCACGAATGTCAACTAGGGAGAGCAAGTCGTCACTAATTGATTCCGTAGACCCTTGAGAATCATTGACGATAAATGGAGTTGGTTTTCTAACTGCAAGCTTGTTATAGTCATCCGTCCAAAGAATAACTGGACGTTCGTCCTTCCAAGTAAATGAGAGGGGGAGAGTACGAACATGAGTTACATCTTCAATAATTGAAACTTCAATAGGCCATGGCAACTTAAACATTGGACCAGGATTGTGAACATCTCCAATAATTGCTCCCTGTCGAACACGAACCGCTTGTTGTGTGGGCTCGACAATAACAAGGGTGCTCATCGCAAAGAGAACAAAGATGCCTAACCCAATTAGCCAGATGACTGATCGAAGAAAGAGCTGGTATCCCCACGAACTTGTAATATCAAAACCAAATTGATAATTAATGGCTTCATTAATAGATCTCACAAGTGAATCTGGAGATGCAAACAGGCTTAATGTTTTCGAGTCAAAGGCGGGCCTTGGAGATTCGCCATGCAATCGTGGTCGATATAAATTGAGAACAAAGTTTATAACAATTTCTGCTGCAACAGCAAGCATAAAAATTGGAATGCCCCACGATACTGCCAGAAGAACTTCATCGTTTTCAAAAAATCTAAAAAGTAAGCCAACAGACAGTGCAAATAAGACAATTGAATTGCCTACCATCCACGCGGAGCCGCCACGCAAATTTGCCCAAACTGAAATCTTTGCCATTCCAGCTATAAATCTTGAATAAATAAAGCTTGTTAATGCGAAAGCCATCGACACGGCAAGCGCCCAACCAATGTGTTGAGTATGTTGCAGGAAAGTTTGAAGGACATCGTCTTGGTGATTCATTCGGCCAAGATATCGAAGCAAAAGAACGCTAACAATAATAAGCGAACAAGCCGTGAATAAACTGAAGCCTGGCATGACCCAGCGATGGATTAACTTTAATCTAGAAGCCGCTGGACGAATTTCGTCTCCAGAGCTTTCAAACATTGATGCATGTTCATCACCTACTAACTCAGATTCTTCCAACTCCTCAAGAAGTTGCATTTTTTCTTGGTAGAAAAGTATGATCAAGCCAAGCCAAACTAGAACCCCAACCCAGACAAATAATGATGCAAAGACAAATGTTGTGCTGCTAGATAATAACCCGAAGACAAGGAGGGTCGTCGCGATTGCAATCTGTATAATTAGGCCTGTTAAAGCAGTTGTCGCCGCCCTCTGGCAGGCCTGATGGTCAACTCTCATGGCAAATACATCTACCTTTTTGTACGTTCAAATTTACTAATATGATTCGAAAAAGCTCGGTGAAGGGGTAAAGTCTTTAAGGTCTACGAACCTAAGTCTGATTTCGTTCGTTTAAGGTTCGGCAGATTATCATGATTTGGTCTACCCTGCCCTCTTTATACCCCAAATTCACATGTTTGCACAAATCACTACCATCGCCAAAAACGCCTTTTTTGAGAGTATTCGACAGCCCATTGTCCTTGTTTTAGTCATTGCAGGAACATTGCTTCTTCTACTAGCTAGCCCTCTCTCTGCTTTTACTATGGAGAATGACCAGCGAATGCTGATTGACATTGGTCTTGCCACAGTATTCATGATTGGAATGCTCCTGTCGATCTTCGTGGCAAGCAATGTCCTTGGTCAGGAAATACGAAACAAAACCACCGTAACAGTTATATCAAAACCAGTGGGACGACCACAATTTGTTATTGGCAAATTTCTTGGCGCGGCATTGGCAATTACCCTCTCCACTCTTTATGTCGCACTTATTTTTTTACTTGTTGATCAACAAGATGTTTTACAAACGGCTCGAACCCCGATTCATTTGCCAGTTTTACTATTTGGAATATTGGCCATTGCAATTGGAACTGCAATTGCAATTTGGTGCAACTACTTTTACAACTTTGTTTTTTCAAGCACGTGGATTTGCGTCACAACCCCACTCCTGAGCATTGCATATTTACTTGTTTTAAACTTCGGCCCCGATTTTTCAACACACCCAATTTGGGTTTCGTTTAAACCAGACATTTGGAAGGCCATCATTTCAATAATGGTATCCGTTCTAATTCTTGGCAGTCTTGCTATTGCCGTTTCAACACGCTTCAATCAACTTGGCACACTGGTTGCCACATTCCTTTTGTTCTTTGTAGGAATGATGTCTGACGCTTGGTTCGGCAAGCCTGCTTATGAAATTGAACAGCTTTGGCTCGACCGAGCAGCTTTAGCAGGAACTGCAGAGATAGTTGAGCATGAACGAACAATGCTCAAAACAAATGGCGACACTGAAGTTGTAATTACTGAACGGCTTGAGCCACAAGAAGGGGTTTCATTAACACAGTACACCTCGGAGCTGGAATATCCTACTTGGATAGCTTGCAAAATAGGAAGCGCAGTGTTTCCTAACTTTCAAGTGCTATGGCTAACGGACGCTTTGACACAAGAAAATGTTATTCCAACACGTTATGTACTAAAGACGACAGGGTATGGAATCCTTTACATTATCGCTGCTGTTTCGGCAGGAATTGTGCTATTCCAGCGTAGAGAAGTTTCTTAAGATGACTTCCCCCAAAAAAACGATTGAGATTCTTGGGGCAAACGAACACAATCTAAAGAACATCAATGTTTCAATCCCAAGGGATCAACTGGTAGTCATTACGGGAGTCTCTGGTTCTGGAAAGAGCTCTCTCGCATTTGACACCATTTTTGCAGAAGGCCAACGCAAGTATATGGAATCATTGAGTTCCTATGCAAGACAATTTCTCAATCAACTTGACAAGTCCGATGTAGAATCCGTCGAGGGTCTACCCCCCACTATTGCTATTGCACAACGCTCGAGCAGCCACAACCCTCGCTCAACAGTTGCAACAACAACTGAAATTTATGATTACCTCCGACTTCTCATGGCAAGATGTGGAACCCCACGTTGTTGGCATATTAAGAAAGATGGGACGCAATGCGGCTTACCAATCACGTCAACAACTATCTCCCAAATTATCAATTCAATTATGACAACACCCAAAGACAAGAAGTGCATGATTTGCTCTCCTGTTATTGTTGGGAAAAAGGGACACCATCGCGACATTTTAGAAAATATGAGATCGGAAGGATTTGTCAGAGCAAGAGTAAATGGAGTAATTGTTGACTTGCGTGATGTATTACTGAAAGAAAGTGATAATCCACTCGAACTTGGCAGGTATGAACTGCATACTATCGAAGCAGTTGTTGACCGCATCGTGATGGACGACTCGCAACGAGAACGAATTGCAGACTCTGTAGAAGTTGCGGTTCGATTAAGCGGCGGATCTGTACTCCTTCTTGTAGAAGATGGAGACCTTTGGACTGAGACGCGTTTCAGCGAACAATTTGCTTGTTCCGAACATCCTTCATGCAGCCTTCAAGAACTTGAACCTCGCATGTTTTCGTTCAATTCACACTTCGGTGCTTGTAAACATTGCGACGGCCTTGGCACTGTTCACGAGTTTAATCCTAAACTGATCATTACAGATGGCTCACAAGCGCTTAATCGAAAGGCCATCACACCTTGGAACCATTCAATGCCGTCAATGCGACGTCGGTATAAGCGTAAACTAAAGCGCTTCTGCGATAGCACTGGAATCGATCAAGCCCAATCATTCAACTCTCTCTCAAAAGCAGAAAAGAACGTCATTTTGTACGGCGGCTCACTAAAAGGTTCTAGAGCATCATATATAGGCGTGATTCCGGAATTACAAAAACGTTTTAAGCAAACAGAATCAGACAATGTTCGACAATGGCTTATGACGTACATGACTAAGATGTGTTGCGATGAATGTAATGGCGATCGATTACGCACCGAAGCAAGATCTGTAACTGTCACTTCTTGCGGCAAAGAATTTTCCATCGTCGATCTCACTAAATTAACTATTACCGATGTCCTTGAAGCAATGCAATCACTAGAATTCTCCCCTGAATTGACCACTGTTGCTCAGCCGATACAAAAAGAAATAGCAAGTAGGCTTACATTTCTCGTTTCAGTAGGTTTAGATTATTTATCCCTTGATCGAACAAGTTCGACGCTCTCTGGTGGCGAGTCCCAGAGAATTCGGCTCGCGACTCAAGTAGGGTCTGGCCTTGTTGGAGTTTGTTATGTACTAGATGAACCAACAATTGGGCTACATGCAAGAGATAATACGAGATTATTAAAAACACTACGGCATTTAACTGATATTGGAAACACTGTGATTGTCGTAGAGCATGACGAAATGGTGATTCAACATTCCGACCATGTTATCGATGTAGGGCCTGCTGCAGGAATCCATGGCGGTACAATTGTTGCACAAGGCACTTCTAGTGATCTAAAGAAAAATAAACGTTCTATTACTGGGGATTATCTCTCAAAAAGAAAAACCATAGAACTACCCATCAACAGACGGCCCGTGGACACTAAGCATCTTGCAACTATTCACAGAGCTTCGCATAATAATTTAAAAAATATAAATGTCGTATTTCCACTTCATAGTTTTGTTTGTGTTACAGGAGTTTCAGGAAGTGGAAAATCTTCACTTGTCAATCATGCTCTTCTTGAAACTGCAAAAAGCACATTACTCAAAAAAAAGTTGCCTAACAAACTTTGCGAAAAAATAACAGGACTGCAAAACATTGATCGAGTTATTGAAGTCGACCAATCTCCTATTGGCAGAACACCTCGTTCAAACCCTGCTACATATACAAGTATCTTTGATGGAATACGCACGCTCTTCACTCAAACCAGAGAAGCGAAAATCCGAGGATACAAGCCCGGACGTTTTAGTTTCAACGTAAAAGGAGGACGTTGTGAGGCCTGTCAGGGGCAAGGCGTAAAGAAGATTGAGATGCATTTTTTGCCAGACACCTACGTTACATGTGAGGAATGTGATGGCGACCGCTACAACGCTGAAACACTCCAAGTCAAATGGCAAGGGTACACCATCAGCGACATTTTAAATACGACGATTGAAAACGCTCTATCTATTTTTGAAAATCATGGACGAATCGAACGGATGCTTCGATGCTTGATTGATGTTGGGCTGGGCTATTTAACACTCGGACAACCATCCACAACACTTTCTGGTGGCGAGGCTCAACGAATCAAACTTGCGAGTGAACTAGGAGTACGAACAAATAACCATACCCTATACGTTCTCGATGAGCCGACCACCGGGCTTCACTTTGCAGATATAGACAAATTGCTCCACGTATTGCAACGTCTAGTTGATGCAGGAAACAGTGTCATCGTGATTGAGCATAACCTAGAAATAATAAAATGCGCTGACTGGATTATTGACCTTGGGCCTGAGGGTGGTGATGGTGGCGGGGAAGTAATAGCAGAAGGCACGCCTGAACAAGTTGCCACTTCAAAGAAAAGTTTTACAGGAAAAGAACTACAACAGATTTTACCTGAAAAGAAAACTACTTCCGGAAGACGATCAGTCGGGTCATCAAAAAATTAAAAATAATCCCGACCGCAGAGCCAATACTCACTCCAATAAGACCAGCTAGTGGGATGGCCTCGGACTTTGAAAGTGCGAGTGTTATAAAGAAGTTTGCGAGCACGCCAACTGAGCAAATGAGCACAAATCCAATGTATTGGGTGTATATCGGTTGTTGGCGCGAATTCCAAAATGCATATTTCCGATCCCAAATAAAGTTCCACGTCATGGCGAGCCATACAGCTAAGGCAATTGCTAGTGGGACAGAAGTGATCATTGCTGTTGTAGCCACAAGGAGCAACAAATACAATACCGCACCGCTAAGGCCAACCATTGCAAATGAACAAAAACTCACAAGTGTTGGCCTTGTGTAACGTAGCAATCGAATCACATGTTGGAGATATTGCCACTGCACACTCAAGGTTAACTTACTCTCGCCTAACAGCCTAGTACTAAAATGAATTGGCACTTCACTCACATTCTTACATTGGCACTTCACAATGAGCTCAAGCCCAATTTTATAGCCAACAGGATTTAACTCACTCGCTTCCAAGAAAGTAGTCTTACGCAGTGCAAGAAAACCACTCATTGGATCAAGAACTCTCGTGAATGGCCTTGCCATTAAAGTTGCAATTTTGGAATTTAGCCATCTAAGAAAACCCCAGCCATCTTCGGTTGTGCCGCCATTGATATACCGAGAACCAACAGCAAAGTCCGCTCCATCTTGTAGCGCCTGAATCATGGCAGTAATAGCTGACGCGGGATGAGACCCATCAGCATCCATAACTACACAAAATTCGCCACTTGCTGATTGCAAACCAGCAATTACCGCTGGGCTCAATCCCCTGTCTTGCGTTCGAACTAATAATCTGACCCATTCCTTCTGAAGTGACCCAATTAGTTCCTCTGTTCCATCCTGAGAATTGTCGTCAACAACAATCACGTTTAGTTTCGGGAGAGATTCATCGCGAACTCTTTCAATAGCATCAATCAAGGAAGGCAAGCTATCAAATTCTTCATAAGTAGGAACAATAACTGTTACTGTCGATGGATTCATGCTGTGCATTAGAAGCGCTTATGGGCTGGACGCTCCTGCTCCCCTCTAATTCCGAGTATGGAGTGAATAAGTTTTAAATCTGAAGGGGTTGTCACTTTGATATTTCGGCTATCTCCTTCAACAAGTCTTACAGGTTCTCCAAGTTTCTCAATTACCTGAGCGTCATCTGTGCATTCTTGAAGATTCGATTGTGAGTACGCTCGCCTTAGAAGAGAAGGCTCAAAAATCTGAGGCGTTTGCAACTCCCAAAGATTAGACCTATCGACTGTTTCAAGAACGAGATGCGCAACAACCTTCGATTGCGTTGAAGCGCCTAGAATCGAATCTGCAATTGCATCCTCATCACCAATAGATATTGAAGACGGGTCAACACGTTTAATAGTTCCAGTAATTGGCAACGCAGCGGCAACTGCTAAAAACTCTTTGCTTACAAGTAATAATGCATCAAACAATTTATTAAACAATGCTGGGCGAGCTGCGTCATGTATAACAATACGATCTATATTTTCCGAAACCTTTTGCAATGCATTTGACACTGAATCGCAACGGCTTGAACCACCTTGGACAATAGTGACTCCATGAAATGAAAGTGCTGGACCAAAGCGATCTTCAAACTCTTCAAAATTTTTCTTTGGTCCAGCAACAATGATTTCTTTTACTTCTTCACGTTTCGTAAAAAATTCAACTGTGCGAAGTAGTAATGGACGACCACCTATATTTTCGGCAAGTTTATCGCGTGTTCCAAAGCGCGAACTGCTTCCTGCTGCTGGGATTATGATTGCCAATTTCATAAGAAGTTCATGGTACCGTGGATTTAAATTGACCCTAATGAGCAAATAAATACCGAAGATGGGACTCGAACCCATACTCCCTTAACGGGAACCGGATTTTGAATCCGGCGCGTCTGCCAATTCCGCCACTCCGGCAGAAGTGGTAAGGCAGGTATATTAGCAAGGAAATAGCCCAATA
>PVBE012516229.1_pt1 | contig 33837 bp, 23 predicted proteins | sample 1631181 | NCBI WGS metagenome assembly PVBE01 (sample SAMN08397723, study PRJNA350692) | Marine metagenome, whole genome shotgun sequencing project. | isolation source: water | place: Pacific Ocean | collected 2012-04
AGCAGCGGCTGCGGCTGCGACGCGACCGACGCGGGCAGCAACGCCTGGTGGCTCGCGCTCCTGCTGGTGCCCGGCCTGCGGCGCCGGCGCAGGCGGTAGACCCCCGCCTCGCGCTACGCTGCTTCAATGCTCAGACTCGCACTCCTGGTGTCGCTCGTCGTGCCGGCGACGGCCCACGCCATCGTCACGCCCTTCGGTCAACGGGTGAACGCGGCCATCAACCGCGCGTTGGGCAACCTGCGCGGGGTCGAGGTCAACGGGAACATCGGCACCCGCTCGACGGGGCTGGCGGTCCTCTGCTTCCTCGAGAAGCGCGAGTCGGCGGATTGGGGCGCACCCGCGGTTGGCTACGGCGGCATGGACGCCCCCTACCAGGCGCTCGTGCGGCGCGCGGCCGCGTACATGATCAACAACGACGCGGGGCTGCGCCCGGGGGGTACGCCGTACACGTACCAGACCGGCAGCTCGGTGATGGCGCTCGCGCTCTTCCTCGACACCGGCGGACCCGACAACGTGGGCGCCGCGCGCGGGGCGGGGGCCGCGCTCCAACAGGGCGTGGCAAACCTCGTGCGCAACCAGAACGGCTCGGGAGGTTGGAACTACGGAGCGCCGGCAGGCGACAACGACCTGTCGACGACCCAGTTCGCGCTCGCGGCGCTGGCGGCGGCGTCGGCGGTCGTGCCGGTGGACCGCAACGTGATCACGCGGGCGGCGGCGTCGACCGACGCTCATCACGAGGGCGGCGGGTGTTACGGCTACCGCACGAACGGATGGGCGGGGTGCAGCAGCTCGATGACCGCCTCCGCGCTCTGGGTGCAGCGGCTCGGCGACCGCGCGCCGAACCACGCCAACGTGCAGCGGTCGCTGCGGTGGTTGCGCGACAACTGGCGCTACGACGGACACATCCCCGCGCCGCAGGCCGACTGGGGGGTCAACAGCTACTACTACTACCTGTGGGCGGCCGCGAAAGGGCTCGAGGTCACCGACGGCGAGGACGCGAACCTCATCCTGGCGTCGGACATCGGCGGCGAGCGCGACCCGGCTGGCGACAACTACCCCGAGGAGCCGCGCAGCTGGTACTACGACGTCGCCTGGAGCCTCACCCAGCGGCAGAACGGCGCCGGAAACTGGCCCAACGTTGGCAACCGCGGGAGCTGGGGCGGCGTCGACGGCGAGGTGTCCTCCACGGCGTTCGCCACCCTCGTGCTGCTGCGGTCGCTCGGCGGGGTGTGCATCGACGAAGACGGGGACGAGGTCGAGTTCGCAGACGGCCCGGGCGAATGCCTGGAGGACAACTGTCCCGAGGTGCCAAACCCCGACCAGGCCGACATCGACGGCGACGGCGTGGGCGACGCGTGCGACGACTGCGTGCCCGCGGACGAGGTCTGCAACGGCGCCGACGACAACTGTGACGGGCGCGCCGACGAGGGCGACCCCGGCGGTGGCGGCGCGTGCGACACCGGTCAGCCCGGGCGCTGCGCCGAGGGCGTCGAGCACTGCCAGGACGGCGCGCTGGTCTGCGTCGGTGACGAGGCGCCGGCCGGCGAGATCTGCGACGGCGTCGACAACGACTGTGACGACGCGGTGGACGAGGACCACATGGCGGAGCCCTGCGACACCGGCCAACCGGGCGCGTGCTCGCCGGGACGCACTGCGTGCCGGGATGGCGCCATCGTCTGCGACGGGGATGGCGCGCCCGCCGGCGAAGAATGCAACGGCGCCGACGACGACTGCGACGGACAGATCGACGAGGGCGATCCGGGCGCGGGCAGCCCCTGCGACACCGGCGGCGTAGGCGAATGCGCGCCGGGCGTCACGGCGTGCAGCGAGGGCGCGGTGGTCTGCGACCCGCTCAACGCGCCGGGCGAGGAGGCCTGCGACGGGCTCGACAACGATTGCGACGGAGCGGTCGACGAAGGCCTGCCGATCGGCGACGAGTGCGACACCGGTGAGCCTGGCGCGTGCGGCCCGGGACGCTTCGTGTGCGCGGACGGCGGGCTCTTGTGCGAGCCAGAGGTGATGGGGGCGGAAGAGGTCTGCGACGGGCTCGACAACGACTGCGACGGCGAGGTGGACGAGACCTTCGACGGTGAGGGCGAGCCGTGCGCGACGGGGCGGCCCGGCGAGTGCCGTGACGGGCACCGCGTGTGCGTCGCCGGCGAGGTGGAGTGCGAAGAGGACGTGGACGCGGGCGATGAGGTCTGCAACGTGCTCGACGATGACTGCGACGGGGCCATCGACGAGGGCCAGCGCAACGATTGCGGGCAATGCGGGCCGACGCCTGACGAGGTCTGCAACGGCGAGGACGACGACTGTGACGGGGAGGTCGACGACGAGGCGCCGTGCCCGGACGACCTGGTCTGCCAATGGGGGCGCTGCGTCGACCCCTGCCAGAACAACGAGTGCGCGGACGACGAGGTCTGCGTCGACGGGCTGTGCGCGAAGCCCTGCGATGTCATGGAGTGCCCCGGCGAGCTGGAGTGCGTCGACGCGGAGTGCATCGATCCGTGCGGCGGTGTCGCGTGCGGCGCGGGCGAGGTGTGCGTCGAGGGCGACTGCATGCCGAATAACTGCTTCGCCACGGGCTGCCCGGACGGCGAGCGCTGCGTCGACTTCGCGTGTGAGCCCGACCCCTGCGTGGGGCTGTTCTGCAACCCGGGTGAGTTCTGCCGTGAAGGTCGCTGCGTCGAGAGCTGCGCGGACGTGAGCTGCCCGCGGGGCGAGCGCTGCATCGACGGCGCGTGCGTCGCCCACGACTGCGCCGGCGTGGTCTGTCCCGACGGCCGGATCTGCGTCGAGGGCGACTGCGACGACGACCCCTGCGAAGGCGTGGAGTGCCTCGACGGGCAAGCCTGCGACGAAGCGGGCGCGTGCGGCGACGACCCGTGCTTGCACATCATCTGCCCGGCCGCCGAGCGCTGCGAAGTGGTCGACGGTGAGGCGCAGTGCATGCCCGATTGGCATCCCGAGGGGGATCCGCCGGGCCCCGAGGAGGACCCCGATAGCGGCTCGGCCGACGGGGAGGACAGTCCGAACCTCGACGGCGGCGTGGACGCGGTCGCGCTCTCGGATGGCGGCATCGACCCGCCCGATGCGAAGACCGGCGGCGGCGGCACCACCACTCCGGGGCCGGGCAGCTGCAATTGCGACGGGACCAGCGCGCCCTTCCTGTTGTGGGCCCTGTTGCTCGGCGTACGCCGCCGGCGCGACTGACAGGGATTGTCGCCCCTCCTCGTCACGATCATCGCCGTCACGGTCTTCTGGGCGGCCCACTCCGTGTCCATCCCGGGCGTCGACCCCGAGTTCGCGTTCGTGAACCTCGCGATGCTCACGCCGATGGCGGCCTTGCTGTGCCTGCGTGGTCTCCCCGCCGTGCTCGGGAAGCCGCCCGGGCGCGGTCTGCTGATCGCATGGCTGGCGGTCGTCGCCCTGCAATCGCGGCTGCTCCTTGACCAGGTGGCCGCGGCCGCGCCCGACGCGATCGTCGCCTTCGGCCTGCGCTTCGAGCTGGTGTTGCTCGTGAGCGCGCTGGGGCTGGGCGCCCTCCTCTGGGCGGTGGCGGACCAGGTCGCACGCCGGGGCCTGTGCTCGGGGGCGCTCATCCTCTTCGCGATCGAGCAGGCGATGGTGATGGCGCCGGAGGTTCACGGTCGCGCTCTGTCCGTGGCGCACGGGCCAGGCACGCTGCTCGTGCTCGTCCCCCATGCGGCGTTCGCGCTCGCCTTCTCGGCGACATGCCTCGCGGCGGCGCGACGGCCACCGACCAGCGGGTTGTTGCGCTCGCTCGACCTCGCCCTGCTCCCGGTGGTGGCCGCCCTGCCGGCGGCGCTTGCGCAGCTCTCCCCTGCCCGTTGGGCGGCGCTGGCCGAGTACCTGCCGTGGCTCGTCGCAGTCTGCGCATGGGGGATCGCGTTCTGGGTGCTCGCGCGGACCCGAGACAACGCCCCGGCGACGGTGCGGATCTGGGCTTCGGTCGCGGCGGTGGCCCCAGCGATTCTAGTGGTTGCGCCTGTCGCGGACGCAGTGCTGCGCGGCGAGCGCAGCGTTGCGCAGGTGGTCTCCGGACCGCTCGCGGGCGCGCAGCGGGCGGAGGTCATGCTGCTCTCGGACGGCAGCGGCGACGCGGTGGCCGACGCCCCCCGTCTCGTGGCCCGACTCGAACAGCTCGGCGTGCGCGCGACGGCCGAGGCCAGGAGCGGCCACATCTTCCTGTCCGTCGAAGGGGCGGCCGACGTCGAGGCGGCGCTGGCCGCGGTCCTGCCGAGGCGACACATGACGGTGCACCCGATCGTCGAGGGGGGCACCGAGCTGCAGGAGTGCGATTGCGAGAAGGTCTGCAAACCGCGCTTCGTCGGGCCGCAGGCGTTCGACTCCTCCGTGGTCCGCACCGCGACCGCGGAGGTCAGTCAATTCGGCGACCCGACCGTGCGGATGGAGCTCACCGCAGAAGGCGCCGCCGCGCTGCTGAAGGTCACGACGGCGAACGTCGGCAAGCTCGTCGCCTTCGTAGTCGACGGGCGCGTGGAGATGGCGCCGAACGTCCGCGAGCCGATCCCCGGCGGGCGCCTCTTCCTGCTCGCGGGCCGCTGCCCGGGTGACGACCCGGTCGCCCGAGGCCAGGCGATGGCCGCGGGCCTCGCGCACCCGACCTCGGCGACCTGGCGTCGCAAGGGCCCGTGAGAGAACAAGGGCTCAGATTCGCGCCGCGAGTCTGGCCCGCCCGCGTGGATGCGAAGCGAGCACTTGTTCTGTCACGGGCCCGGACGACTGACCGGACACATCGGGCCGCGGCTCCCGCGTACAGGGAAGCGATGCGTCTGACCTCATTCGGCCTGCTCCTGCTCGTCGTCGCCTGCGACGAGGTCACCCCGCTCACCGCTGACGACGCCGCCATGGACGCCGCCGCACCCGATGCCGCCGCGGACGTGGCGGTCGAGGCACCGCCCCCCGACATGGCCATCGACGCTGCGCCCGACGCGGCGCCGGACGTGCCCGTCGACGTAGGACCCCGCGACCCGTGTCCGGCCGAGAGCGCGGAGAACGCGCCCTGGCTCGAGCCCGGCGTGGAGCACACCGACAAGCTCTGCCGCGGGCGCTCCGCCTGGTACCGCCTGGAGGTGCCCGCCGACCACGCGGCGTCGGCGGTGCTCGCCTTCAGCCATGAGCGCGGGGACCTGGAGCTGCGGCTCGTCGACGCCGAGGGCGAGGTGGTCGACACGTCCGAGTCCGCGAGCGACACCGAGCGCGTGTCCGGCCCGATGGCCGACGCGCCCACCTACGTGGCCCTCGAGGTGTACGGCTACCAGAACGCGGGCGGCATCTTCCGACTCACGCCACGGCTGTTCGACTCGACCGACGCGGAGGAGGCACACATCCAGGGCGTCGTGCGCTTCGAGGACCGCCCTTTCGGGCCCGAGGGCTTCACCGGTGAGCGGGTCCCCTCCCCGGCGCGCGGCGTGGTGGTCGAGGCCGTGCGCGAGGTCGACGGCGCGGTGGTCGCTGACGCCGTCACCGACGCCGATGGCGCCTTCGAACTCTCCTTCCTCGCCCAGCGCGTCGAGCACACCGTGCGGGCCACGAGCGAGCTCCGCCATCGCGGCTTCGAGGCGCGGGTTCGGGCAGTGGACGATGGCCTGCGCTACGCCGTCACCGCGCCGCTCGGCGACGGCGAGCCGGTGGAGCTGCTCGCCGGCGCGGACGACGCCGTGGGCGGCGCCCTGAACATCCTCGACTCGGCGTACGCGGCCTTCGATACCATCGCCGAGGTGGTCGGCGAGCCGTCACCGCCGCTCACCTACCGCTGGACGCCGGGCCGGCCCTTCGGGTGTGGGTCCTGCTACGCGGGCAACACGGTCAGCCTCGGCGGTCAGCTCGAAGATCCGGACGAATACGACGACGTGGTGATCATCCACGAGCTCGGCCACTACTTCGTCGAGCACTTCAGCTACGACGACTCACCCGGCGGCACCCATCGTGACAACCTCGTGCCGCCGAGGCTCGCGTACGGCGAGGGTCTCGCGTACTTCTTCGCCGCCCTCGTCCGCGACGACCCCGACCTCGTCGACAACTTCTTCGACCACGTGCGCTGGATCGACATCGAGGCGATGACCGTCTCGGGCGTGCTCGACGAGACGCTGCTCGGGACCGGCGACGGACTCGCGGGCGGGCCCCACCGCGAGGAGCTCGTGGCCGGCCTGATGTGGGACGCCTACGACGCCTCGGGCGCCGAGGAACCCCACGACACGCTGGCCATCGGCGTCGAAGACTCGCTGCGCCTGCTCGTCGACGTGCTCCCGGAGCGGCGCGGCGACGTCGGGCCGCGCGGGATGGAGATCACCGACTGGCTCGACGCGCTCGCCTGCCTGGTCGGCGTCGAGTCCACCCAGTCCCTCGTCGACGAGCGCGAGTTCCCGTGGGATGTCGAGGCGAACCTCGCCTGCGAGAAGGGTCGCGTACCCGCGCCGTACGCGCTCTTGCGGCGAGATGACGGGGTCTGGCTCGTGGGCGAAGCGGACGCACCCATCGTGGTCTCGGAGCGGGTCGGCGGTCCGAAGTGGCGCCAGCGCGCGATGGTCTGCGAGGCGCCCTGCAGGGTCGCTACAGCGCGCGAGGACGCGGCCGTCGTCGTCACGACGCCCGGCGCCGAGTGGTCAGGCGCGTCGTGGCTCGGAAAGCGCGCCGCCGCAGCGCTGCTCGGTGGCCGCGTCGAGGCCGGCGCGCGGATCTACTCCTCGCGCTGAGGGACCTCGGGGCCTCCCGGATCGTCGAGCGTCTCCAGAAAACGGCGGTATTGCGCCTTGGGCGGCTCGGTCTGGAAGACGACCTCGTGCCCGTCCTCAACCGGCCCCTGTCGGTGCTGCACCACGACCCGCGTCGCACCGTCCCGATTGCCCCGTACGGGCAGCTCGAGCGCCTGCGCGCCAGCCAGGTCGAGCAGCGTCGTGAGCGAGTCGAATTCGCCGTCTTCGGCGTCGATGGCTTCACCGGCCAGGTCGAGCCCGAGCGCGAGGCTCAGCGCGTTGGCGATCGGCGGGAGGATGTAGGTGTCGACGACGCCCTGCAGCATCAGCAGGTGCTGCCCTTCAGACAGCGGGTGGATCTGTGGGTCCGCGCCCTCCCCGGCCCATTGCAGCAGCGACAGGACCGGATCGTGCGTGTGCAGCCGGCGGTCGCCGTAGCGAAGCAACGTCTCGGCGAGCGGGCGCACTTCGAGCGGGCTGCGCTTGTGCACCACGTTCTCGATCCAGCTGCCGCCCGCCCCGGAGAGGATGCCCGCGCGGTACCGCGGCTGCATCGAGAGGACGAGCGGCGCGATGGTCGCGCCCATCGAGTGGCCCATCAGCGCGAGACGGTCCGTGTCGAACCGAACGAGTCCGGCACCTGGCATGCAGTCGTCTGGATCGATCACAACCTGCTCGAGCATGTCTGCCAGCCGGATGAGCTCGAGCGCGGATTGGCGGATATTGTCGCGCATCGCGTAGGGGTTGGTGATGTTGAACATCAGGAACTGCTCGTCGCCGCCGGTGACGTTGCGCAACCCGCCGTGCGGCCCGTCGATGCTCAAGCCCGCGTAGCCGACCCGGGCGAACTCTCGCGCCGGGCCCGTGCCAGGCTCGATCGCCTCGCCGCCCGCCTCGCCGCGCACGCCGCGGTCGACAAGCGGGCGGTCGCCGCCGCCACCGGTGCGGACGAAGACCACGAGCGGAAACCCATCGTCGGGCATCGAAGCTCGGGGCAGCGTCACTACGAGCCGGGCTCTTGCCTCGCGCTGGAGCACCAGTTTCGGGAGGAGCTCGCCGTCGAGGACCCAGTTGCCACCGCCAGCAAGGTACGGAGGCTCTCCCGCCTGGTAATCGCCCACCAGCATCTCGCCTTCGTAGACGCAGAACCCCTCGAAGCGCTCGACGAGGGTCGGTTCGGCGGCGACCCGTGGCCGCATGGTCCTGATGCTGGCGTTCAGCAGGTGGGCTGTGGGCTGACCCGTTCCGAAGGCCGTCAGGCCGACGATCCGCGCGTCGCCAGCTGCGGCGCGCGCCACCTCCGCCATGAACTCGTACTCGCGGATCCCCAGCGTCGTGATCCCGTCGGGCGTCCGGCCCGCTAGCAGCGTCGCGACCGACGGGTGGGTCGCGAGCCTCCGCCCCTGCGCGTCACGCACATCGTCCGTGACCACGACCGCGTACACATCCTGGTCCAGCGGGAGCCCCTGAACCGGCAAGACGGACAACAGGTTCGCGGCGCCAAACGGACCGCCGTCCTTCTCGAAATGAACCGTGACCGGGTGCCGAGTGCCCCCGAGGTCGACGAGGAAGACCGACGCCGACGACGCCATACTCGCGTGCGGGCCGCTGGGAAGACTGCTTGGGTCGAGCGCGGCACTCGCTGAGAAGAAGACCGCCGAGGTCCCGCCGACTCTGCGAATTCGTCGTTCGCGACGATGTCGAGAAGCGCGCGCACGAGCGCGACCCCGTCTGGATTCGGGAAGCCCGAGACGTCGACTGCCCCTCCACGCTCCGCACTCGGGAACGGAGCCGAGTAGAACCCGCCCGCCCGCGTGAAGTCGTGATGGAGAACCGTCTCTCCCGGCCCGTCCGGGTCAGCAAGGGTGTCGTCGTCGCACCCCGCCGACGCCAGCGCTGCAATCAATGTCAACCGAAGTAACACACTGACAGTGACACCGCGCCCCCCCCCAAAGGGGGGCTTCGGTCGGCGCGCCCGTTTGTTGCGCAGAATCGCGGAAATTCGTCAGGGCGGGTCGACGCACACGCCCTCCGAGCACACCTGGTCGTCGGGGCACTCGCCGAAGGGGCAGCGATCGCGGCAGACGCCCTCGACGCAGGCATGTTCGGGGTCGCAGATGTCGTCGCCCTGGTCGAGCTCACCGTCGCAGTCGTTGTCGATGGCGTCGCAGACCTCGGGTTGGGGCTCCGCGGCGTTGCAGTCGCGGAACTCACCATCGACACAGCGCTCCACGCCCCCACCACACGCGCTCTCGCACGGCCGGAACACGCCCTCGTCCACCGCGCCGTCGCAGTCGTCGTCCACGCCGTTGCAGAGCTCGTCCATCGGCTCCTCCACGCCCTCGGGACAGTTGTCCTCGCACAATTGGTCGAGCCGCTCGGCCACGTTGTTCTCCTCGTCGCATTCGTTGTGCGCGGGCGGGTCGTCGACGCGCGCGTAGAAGTCGAATTCGGCGCCTTCGCGCCCGGCGGGCACCGGCCAGCGGTAGCGCGCTTCGACCGAGCCGCCGATGAGCAGCGGGGCATCCGTGCGCAGCGTGACGATCGCCTCGGACGCGCCGTCCCTGCGACCCTCGTAGATCGTGATCGCCACGCCCGCCGGCACGGCGAGCGAGCCCCCGTTGCGCGCCACCACCCGGAAGTTGAACGCCTGCGGACACTCATGGCCCGACACGCTCAAGGAGACCGTCAGATCCGGCGCGTTGAAGACCCCCTCCGTCTGCACGTTCTGGCGGAAGTTGTTGGTCCCCGGCACCGACCAATGCGGCACCTCGACCTGCGGCACACGCCCGCGCTCGTCCACATTCGAGACGTGGTAGCCGTGCTGATTCCACACCCGCCGGGTGCGGACCCAGTTGTCATCCGCGTCCTCGAAGACCCGGATGCCCGGCTGCCCGCCGTTGGACGTGTTCCCCGCGATGACGACCTCCGCGTTCCCGTCGTTGTCGACGTCCGCGATGATCGGCTCCTCCAGGCGCGTGTGGCTCCCGTGGCCGTCGTCCTCGAACAGGATCGCGCCGTCCGCGCCTCGGAAGATGCGCATCGTGGTCTCGTCGGCGTAGACCACCTCCGCGGCCCCATCCGCCTCGAAATCGAAGACCGCAGACGCCGTCGCACGGCTCGAGCAGTCCTCGTTGCGGACCTTCCACAAGATCCCCTCCGAGTCGCAGACCGCGGGCAGCGGATCCCCGGTGCAGTCGGGGTCCGCCACCACGTAGAAGTCGGCCCCCGCCGTCCCGATCTCGGGTCGGCCATCCCCGTCGAAGTCGGCGATCGTCGGCGGCCCCGCCTCGTTCTCGTCGCAATTCGCCTTGGGGATCGCGACCTTCCACTTGAGCTCGCCGGTGTGCTCGAAGATGAAGACCTCGCCGCGCCGGATCACCACGACCTCCCCTTCCGGGTCGTCGTCGAAGTTGGCGGTGCCGTTGTATCCATCACACGGGAGGCTCCCGCCGCACGGTGAGTTCTGGCTGTCGTAGTCGTACGTCCAGCGCACGGCCCCGCCGGCGTCGTAGACGGTGTTGCCCGCGACCACCTCGGGCGTGCCGTCGAGGTCGAGGTCGCCGACGACCGACACCGGACCCAGGAACGCGTTGTTGCCGATACCGCCGCGGCCGCGCGCGTCCCACAGCGTCGAGCCGTCGGTCCCGTCGATGACCGCGTTGCCCACCACCACGTCGGCGGTGCCGTCGCCGTTGATGTCCGCCAGCGCCGGCTGGGCGCCGCCGCGGGTGTGCACACCCCACGCGGGCACGTCGGCGTTGCGCCACAGTTCACGCCACGTGGCGGCCTGCGGATCGGCTCGGGTGAACGCGACCGTCCCCTGCGCCTGGTTGTTCGCGATGAGGATCGCGACGATCTCCGGGACCCCGTCTCCGGTCAGATCGCCCAGCGCGAGGCCCGCCGAGTTGTCGACGTTCACTTCGATCGAGGCGACGGTCCGCATCCCGCCGCCGTCCTCGCAGGCGCCGTGCACCACGCGGATGGTCCCGTTCGCGTTGCAACAGCGATTCTCGCGGTTGTACGTCGTGAACACGATGTCCGGGACGTCGTTCAGATCCGTATTGCCGTCGCCGTTGTCGTCGCTCAGATTCGCGACCACCGGTGCCATCACGACGTCGCGCCGCGACCTGTTCGGGTCGCCGTCATTGATCCGCCAACGGCACGCCAGCACCGGCGTGAACTCCCCGACCGGCGGGACGAATTGGCACACGCCCTCGCCGCCCGCGTTCGGCAGGCACCGGCCCACCAGCGGCTCGCAATACTCGTCGAGCCCACACGCGTCGTCGGATTCGCACTCGACGCCCGGCGCCTGACACGCCCCGAAGAGGCACAGCTGCGCCGGCTCACAGCAGACGCCGCCGCAGGGCACCTCCATGTCCTCACACTCCGGCGGCGGCGGGTCCTCGCCCGGATCGGGGTCGGGGTTGCGCGGGTCGACCACCTCGATGCGCACGTCGAGCGTCGCCTCGACTTCACCGTCAGACGCCGCGAAGCGCGCCGTGAAGTCACCCAAGGCCGGCGGCACCCAGGCAAATGTGCTCGTCACCACGTCGAAGGTCGCGCCACCGGGCAGGCCGGCGCCGGTCACCTGCACCGGTGCCCCCTCCGGATCACGCGCGACCACGCGGAAAGACGTCGGCAGCCCCAGCGGCACCTGCAGGTCCGCGATCGGCTCGAAGACCGGTGGCTGATTCCCGGCCCCTACGTCCGGCGGTCTGCGCACATCCGGCGTCCCGCCCCCATCGGTGACCGGGGGCACGCCCGAGTCCGCCACCGTCCCGCCGTCCGGCTCAATCTCGGCCGGGTCGTCGGCGCACCCCGCGCCCAGCCACGCGATGCTCACCACCCACACAGTCCACCTGCTCATGCGCCCCCCTCCGCCTCCACACAGCTACCGCACGCCGCGGTCTGTTGCCATCCCCTGGACGCGAGCCGTGCAGCGCGGCTGGTCGCGGCCGGCGTCGACCGGTATCGTGCCATCGACGCGGAGGTGACAATGAGTCGGCAGCAGGCGACCGTGACAGCGGTACACAGGTCTCGTCCGAGAGCGCGAGCGAACAGGCGCAGGATAGCGCGTCCACGGCGCAGACGGGCGCCTGGAACGAGTACGTCCAGGCGTTACAGGCAAAGGGCGACGTGCAGGGCGGCGCGGGCGTGCACGAAAAAGCGGCCGCCGGCGTCGCGGGCAGCGGTGGCGCCCTGCCGCACCAGGAGGCGATCCAGGCCTCTTTCGGCAAGCACGACGTCAGCGGCGTGAAGGCGCATGTGGGCGGTGAAGCCGCCAAGGCGTCGGAGGGCATCGGCGCCCAGGCCTACGCGATGGGAAACGACGTCGCGTTCGCGGGCTCGCCCGACAAGCACACCGCTGCGCACGAGGCCGCCCACGTGGTCCAGCAACGCGGAGGCGTGCAGCTCAAGGGCGGCGTCGGCCAGGCGGGCGACGCCTACGAGCAGCACGCAGACGCGGTCGCCGACCTCGTGGTGCAGGGGAAGAGCTCCGAGGGGCTGCTCGACACCATGGCCGGCGGAACCCACACGAGCGCCGTCCAGAAGAAGGAAGGCGACCCGCCCAAGCCGAAGAAGACCGTCTCCTCGAAGGCCGCCAAGCGCGTCTCGCTCGCCGAGGACGCGATCAACCACACGAAGTCGGTGATGGCGTTCGGCGCGGGCAACCAGCAGGAGGCGCTCGAGGCGACCAACTTCAACTCGTATTACCGCATGAAGGTGATGCGCGACTCTCGCTGCTGGGAGCTCGCTGACTCCGTCAAGGCCCTCGCCTCCGCGAACTCCGAGGCGTTCACCGCTGCGAAGGCCGACCTCGCCAAGGGCGGCAATTGTGGCGAGCACGCCCGCGTCGGCTTCGACTATCTGCGGGTGCACGCCGCCGGCGAGATCATCAACCGCTCCGACGTCGAAGGGCTCGACCACGCCTTCGTGCTCATGGGCGACGTCGCCAAGGAAACCGACGCCGACATCACCGTCTGCGATCCGTGGCCCACGGCGGCGACCGCGTGCATCTGGGAAGACCACTTCGCGCACACCGCGGACAAGGCGAAGATCAACCTGCGCCACACGATGACCGCCGACGGCAAGGACGTGAAGGCGGTCATCGCAGCCGGCCTGAAGCTCTCGGCGCGCGGCAAGGCGATGATCAAGAAGAAGAAGTCCGACAAGCAGACGAAGAAGGAGGTCAAGGACGGCCTCGGCGGCTGGATCTGGGGCCACGCGGACGCCCACGCCGAGGGCAAGGACTACGACTACCAGGCGAAGCCCGAAGAGTGAGGCACGCGACGAAGCTGCTGCTCGCCATCTGTGTTCTGGCGTGCGGCGCCGCGCCGCCCACAGGCGACACGAAGAGGACGAAGAGCCCGATGCGAATGACCCCTGGCGGCGCGACCGACTTCGCGCCCGGCCCCGCGATCGATCCCCCGGATGCGCTCCTGAAGTGGCTCGAGTCTGTGAAGGCTGGCCCGCGTAAGCGGATCAAGCTGCCCGTCGTCGTGCGGTTCGCGGACAAGTACCGGCTCGGCATCGGCACGGCGTTCGTCGGCACCACCCTCAGCGAGCCGCCCGCCGGCGCGGTACGTCTCGACCTGGACGACACCGGCCTGGGCATCGGCCTGCTCGACACGCTTCGCGACCTCTGCGCGAAGGAGGCCGCAGGCTGCGCGCTTTGGCTCGAAGGCTACTGCGGCGCGCTCGTGGACGACTCGTTCGACGATTCCTTCGACGGCGACGACGAGGAAAAGGGGTTCGCCTTCTCCGTGTTGAAGGTCGGCGGCCTCGTCGGACCGGGTGCCGAGGCCCGCGCCTACGTGGCGCCCTGACGGTCCGGGGCGAAACAACTGCTCAGACTCGCGCCGCGAGCAGTGGTCGTGTTCGTTCGCGGCGACCGAGCGTAACCGGAGGCGTACCAGAGGTACGTCGAGGATTGCGCGACCAAGCCGCGGGCGAACATGACCATTGCTCGTGGATGCGAGGCGAGTAGTTGTTTTGTCACGGACCGTAAGTCGGCTCCACCTGGCGGTCGCGCTCTGCGCCGCGCTCTTCGCCTGCGACGACGACGATCCAACGCCCACCGGCCCGGTCGAGGTCCCGCTGAGTCTCGCGGTCGACGAGCTCGACCCCATCGTGCTGTCGGTCTGGGGCGCCGCGGACGACGACGTCTGGTTCGCCGGCGGCACGCTCGCCCCGGACGGGCGCTACCTCGCGCACTTCGACGGCTCCACCTTCGCGAAGGTCGAGGCCCCCGAGGGCGGCGCGCTCTGGTGGGTCTGGGGCGATGACGCAGACCACGTCTGGGCCTGCGGCGACCGCGGTGGGCTCGTGGCGCGGCGAGGCGGCGTCTGGGTGGCGGAGACCACGCCACTCGACGAGACCGCGGTGCTCTGGGGGCTCTGGGGCAGCGGGCCAGGCGACCTGTGGGCGGTCGGCGGCTCGTTTCGGCCCAGCGGCCCGCGCGGCGTCGTGCTGCGCTCCACGGGGGACGGCACCTGGACCCGGCTCGAAGACCCCGCGCTCCCGGACAACGCCAACCTCTTCAAGGTTTGGGGCAGCGGCCCGGACGACGTGCACATCGTCGGCGAGCTCGGGGTCGCCCTGCACTACGACGGCGAGACGCTCCGCCGGGTCGACACCGACGTCACCAACCTCCTGTTCACGGTGCACGGCGTCCCGGGCGGGCCCGTAGTGGCGGTGGGCGGCCTGACCGAGGCGGCGGTCCTCGAGTGGGACGGCGAGGTGTGGCAAGACACCGGCGTACGTGGTGATGCGGGCCTCGCCGGCGTCTTCGTCCGCCCCGGTGGCGCGGCGCTCGCCGTCGGCAACGGAGGCGCTGCGTGGCAACGCGAGACGGACGGCACCTGGACCGAAGCCGTCTTTCCGGAGCTCAGCCTCGGCAGCCGTACGCTGCACGCCGTTTGGGGCGGAAGCGACACGTGGGTGGTAGGCGGCGACCTTCAGAGGCAACATCGCGGTCTGGTCGCGACCGATCGAGATCCTCCGCCGGAGACGCAATGACCGACGGTGCCCCCCTGCGAGAGCTCGAGCCGTATCGCGGCTTCCGTTCGGCGATGCTGAGCCGACCGCGCGCGCTCTTCGCCTGGCTCGGTCGCCGCCTCTTCGACCACGTGAACCTCGATCCTGCGGTGGCCGAGCGGGTCCGCGCCCTCGAGAGTCGCGGCCAGGTCGTCTACGTGATGCGCACGCGCAGCCTGCTCGACTACCTCTTCTTCAATCACCTCTTTCTCAAGGTCGGCCTGCCCCTCGCGCGCTTCGCCAACGGCGTCGACCTCTCCTTCTTCCGCGGCCTCGGCGAGTGGTTCAGCAACCTCTGGAATCGGCGCGCGGGCCCACCGGCGCTCGACCAGCTCGAGCAGGTCATCGCCCGAGGCCACTCCGCGCTGTTGTTCATGAAGGTGCGCGCGCTCACCGCCGAGCGCGTCGCCAAGCCGGGCTTCATCGAGCGCCTGGTGTCGATGCAGCGGAAGCTCGAGCGCCCGGTCCTGCTGCTCCCGCAGCTCATCTGCTGGCCACGCAAGCCGCCGTCGGCACGGCGTACGTGGGTGGACGCGGCCTTCGGCGACGTAGAGGCCGCCGGCCGCTTCCGAAAGATCGGCCACTTCGTCCTCTACCGACACCTCGCCTCGGTGCAGATCGGCGAGCCCATCGACCTCAAGCAGGTCATCAGCGACCAACCCGGCTGGAGCGACGCCCGCCTCGCCCGCAAGGTGCGCCGCGTCCTCTACATCCACCTCGGGCGCGAGGCGATGGCGGTCAGCGGCCCCAAGGTGAAGCCGGGCGCCATGATCCGCCGCGAGATCCTCGAGCGCCGCCGCTTCCAACGTCTGCTGCGCGAGGAAGCCGACCGCCTCGGGCTCGGCTACGCCAAGGCGAAGGCCGACGCCCGCAAGGACCTCAAGGAGATCGCCGCCGACGCCCGGTTCACCGTGGTGGTCCTCTTCGGCAAGTTCCTCGACCTCGTCTTCAACCGCGTCTTCCAAGGCGTCGAGGTCGACGCCGAGGGCATGCGGCGCGTCAAGGAGGCCGCGCGCCACAGCCGCAGCGCCCCGCTCGTCCTCGTCCCGAGCCACAAGAGCCACCTCGACTACCTGGTCATCTCGTGGGTCTTCATGCGCAACGAGTTCATCCCGCCGCACATCGCTGCGGGATCGAACCTCTCGTTCTTCCCGCTCGGCAGCGTCCTGCGCCGCTCCGGCGCCTTCTTCCTGCGCCGCAGCTTCGCCGGCCAGCCGCTCTACAAGCTCGTCTTCCGCGCCTACCTGTGGAAGCTGCTGCGCGAGGGCTACCCGGTCGAGTTCTACATGGAGGGCGGCCGCAGCCGCACCGGCAAGCTCCTGCCACCGAAGCTCGGCATGCTCTCGATGCTGCTCGAGGGCGTCGCGCAGGGTGAGTACAAGGATCTGCAATTCGTCCCGATCAACCTGAGCTACGAGCGCGTCGTCGAGACGGCGAGCTACAAGCGCGAGCTCACCGGCGGCAAGAAGAAGGACGAGTCGGTCGGCGGCGTCGTCCGCGCCGGCAAGGTCCTGCGCCACCGCTACGGCCGCGTCTACGTCAGCTTCGAGGCGCCCGTGCGGCTCCGTGCCTACCTCGAGAACCTAGGCGTCGACGACCTCTCCAGCCTCGACGAGAAGTCGGAGCGCGATGTCAGCAAGCGCCTCGCGTACCACCTGATGCGGCGCATTCAGGAGGCGACCGTGGTGGCGCCGTCCGCGCTGTTGGGCGCGGTGCTCCTGAGCCACCACCGGCGCGGCCTGTCGGGGAGCCGGGTGCGCGAGCTCGCCGGCTTCCTGATCGACCTGCTCGTGCGCCGCGGTGCGCGCATGTCGGCGTCCATGCAACTCGCCCTCGAGCGGCACGCCAGCTACGTGGCTGAGGCCGATACCAAGAGCACCGCTGACGGACATCGCGCGCGCGGCGAGGCGGTCCGCGCCCTCATCGACGAGGCCCTGGTCCTCCAGCGGCGCCTCGTTCAGCGGGTCGAGAGCGGCGGCGAGATCATCTACCAGGTGCCCGACAAGTCGCGGATCGAGCTCGACTACTACCGCAACGCCATCCTCGGCGTGCTCGCCCCCGACGCGCTGGTCGCCACCGCCGTCCGCGCCACCAAGGGCCCCATCGAGCGCGACCGCCTCGGCCAGCGGGTGCGCGACATGAGCTATTGGTTCCGGCTCGAGTTCGTCTACCGCAACGACGTCGACTTCCAGACCACCTTCGACCAGACCCTCGACTGCCTCATCACCGAGGGCCTCGTTGCCGAGGAGGAGGGTGTCGTCGCGGCCAAGGCGCCGCTCACGCTCGACTTCCTGCGCGGCACCCTGCTGCACCTCGTCGAGGGCTACTGGATCGCTGCCGACGCCCTGCGGGCCCTGGCCCACGGGCCGATGGAGCAGGCGGATTGGCTCGACCACGCGCGCGAGCACGGCGAGCGTGAGTACCTGGAGGGCGACGTGCGCCGCGCGGAGTCGGCGTCGACCGCGGTACTCCGCAACGCCATCGAGGTGTTCCGCCAGGAGAAGCTGATCGTCCGCAGCCGTAGCAAGGGGCGAAAGCCCGTCACGACCTTCGCGCTTGCGGAAGGCGTGACCCTCGACGACATCGCGTTCCGCCGGGATGACCTCGGCGAGTACCTGGTCACGCGCCGCGACGACCCCGTCCCCCGGCCGACGCGGGCCCCGCGCGAGGTGCCGGGCGAGTCACTCGACTCTCACTCGGACGAGTCGTCCTCTTCCGCCGGAAGCTGACGCTGAATCGCGCGCCAGAGGTCGTCGAGCCCTTCGCCGGACACCGCGGACCAGCCGACGACCTGTCGGGCTGAGAAGCCGAGTTGCATCGCCACTTTCTCGATGGCGAGGCGGCGCTTGCTCTTCGAGAGCTTGTCGATCTTCGTAACCACCGGGATCAGCGCCAATCCCTGAGCCGACGTCCAGGTGGCGACCTGCGACTCCCACTCGCCGGGCTCGCGACGCACGTCGACGAGCAGCAACAGCGCTCGCAGCGGCTCGCGCTCGATGAGGTAGCGCTCGACCATCGGACCCCACTGACGCTGGACGGCCGCGGGCACGCGCGCATAGCCGTAGCCCGGGAGGTCGCAGATCGAGAAGCGGTCGTTGACGGTGAAGAAGTTGAGCAGCTGCGTGCGCCCGGGCGTGTTGCTCACGCGCGCGATCCGCCGCCGGTTGACGAGCTTGTTGATCAGGCTCGACTTGCCGACGTTCGAGCGCCCCGCGATCGCGATCTCGGGCAGGCCCAGCTCGGGGAAGTCGCCCGGATGCACCCCGCTCGTGATGAACTCGACCTTGGTGACGTAGCGGTTGTCGGCCATGTCTCTAACCTCCGAGCGCTGCGGAGGCGAGCACGGCAGCGGCCGCCCCGAGTGAAGCGCATCGCCAGCCGGCGTCGCGCAGGAACCAGGCACCGGCGAGCATCAACGCGCCGGCCCAACAGACCGCGTCGACGGGCGCTGCGGCGACCCCGCCCGCGCGGGCCATCTGCCAGATGGGTGCAGCTGTAGCGGCAACGGCGCCCAGGCCGACCAGCCGCTCGGCGGCCGGTACACGCCACGGGACGACGGCGATCACGGCGACCACGGCGGCCACCAGGACGGGCAGGCGCGCGGGGGTGGCAAAGGTCCACGACTGTTCGGGCACGGTGAACGACTGCAGGTGCTTGGGATCGAACCCGGCGAGGAAGGCGCGCACGCCCTCTTCCCCCGCCCCGCCGCTGCTTGCCGATAGCGTCACCGCCGCCGCCGCGGCGCCGACCGCCGGCAACCACGCACTCCACGCGGCCCGGTTGACCAGGACGCCGCCGAGGACCCCGAGCGCGAGCATCGCCCACAACGCGGCGGCGCCGCCGGGCACCGTGCGGCGCAGCGGCACGCGTCGCACCTGGCGCTTCGACGCGCCGGGGCGTTGCACGACGACGGTCGTCGCGACCGTGGCGCCCGCCTCCGTGCGCGCCTCGGCGTAGACCTCGCCGCCCACCTCTCCGCGTGGCTCAGCGACCCACCAGCCCACGAGCGCCGCGGCGACCACGGCCCACGCCGCGGCGGCCCGCCAGCCTGCGCGGTCCTCCGCCGCGATCAAGCCGCCAGCGAACGCCAGCAGCGCAGCGACGAGCAGTAGGAGCGCCGGGGTCATTCAGCGGCCTCCCGGCGCCGTCCGAACAGGGTCGCCGCCAGCAGGAAGAGCCCCATCAGGCCCCAGCCGGCCATGGCGACGTGCGCGGCCGCACCACGTCGAACACCGAGCTCGAGCAGCGGAGCGCCCTCGACGGCGGTGAGTTCGAAGATCCAAGGGGAAGTGCCGACGCGTGCATCGAGGTCGGGGTGGTCGATGAAGAGCCAGACCCGCTCGCTGCCACCCTTCCAAGTGACCTGGACCTCGGCGGCTGGCCCGAGCGAGCGACCGTAGTCACGGGACAAGCGAATGACCGAGAGCCGTCCACCGTCCGGGAGCGCCACGCCCGCGTCCACGCGCAGGTTCAGCGTCTTGGCCGGGCCTGCGCCTTCCCGCGGACGGATCGAGACATGCGCGATCGCGGCCTCGTCGCTGGGCCGTACGTCGCGCACCCGCGCATGCCAATCGCCGAGGGGCACCGCGCGCCCATCCAGCGGGACCGAGGCTTCGGCCACCTTCGTGCTCCCGACGCCGAGCGACAGTGCGACGGCCTCGCCTTCGAGGCGCGCCGTGAGCCGACCACCGAGGTGGACGGGCACGGTGCGCGACCCATCAGCTCGGGCGGCCGTCTCGGCCGGCGCCGGCCCCCCGACTACGACCACGGCCTCCGCCCCGCCGGCGAGAAGTGCCCCGCCCAACGCGACGACCAGACCCAGCGCCCACACGCCGGCGAGGCGGGCGCGATGCGCGAGCGCCCACGCGAGGACGGCGTACGGAAGCAGCACCGCGGGCGCCTGCATCACCGCAGAGAGCGCCGGGTGCCGTTCGGGGCTCACCGTGAGCCCGGCGGCGGCGCCGGCGCCCAGGAGCACCAGCAGCGACCAGGACGTGTTCGGGTGCGACAGCCCGCGCCACAGCCCGGCCCAGAGACCGCTCGGCGCCTTCACTTGTGCACGACCTTCTTCAACGCTGCGGCGATGTCGAATGGGCGCAGGCGCGGACTGTCCGCCGTGTGGCAGCGGTTGCAGGTCACGCGCTCCTTCCCCGACGTGAGGCCGACCGCGCGCGCCAACCCGCGGTCACGCATGATGTTCTCCGGCCAATAATGCCGCCCCGCGCCGTGGCAGGACTCGCATTGCACGCCTTCCAACCCGTCCCGGGCCGAGGTGCTGTGACACGCCGCGCAGCGCGGATCCCGGCGCTCCGCGGCCGAAAGCGACGAGGCCGCCTTCGCGTGCGGCGTCTTCTTCCACTGGGCGTATTGGGTCTCGTGGCAGCCCTTGCATCGGCGAGCGCCGATGTAGTCGCCGGCGTGCGCCGCGCCCCCGAAAAGCAGGACGAAGAGGAGGAGCGCCTCGCGCATCGAGCGGGGGTATAGCACCGACCGGTTTGCTGGAATAGGCTCGCCCGCGTGCTCATCGGACTCACTGGCGGCATCGCGTGTGGCAAGTCGACGGTCTCGCGCATGCTCGCGGCCCGCGGCGCGGTCATCGTCGACGCGGACGTCGTGGCGCGCGATGTGGTCGAGCTCGGCACGCCGGGCCTCGCGCAGGTGGTAGCGGCCTTCGGAGGCGGCGTGCTCGACGCCAAAGGCCGCCTCGACCGCAAGGCGATGGGCGCACGGGTCTTCGGAGACGGCGCGGCGCGAAAGACGCTGGAGGGCATCCTGCACCCGCTGATCGCCCAGGAAAGCATGACCCGGCTGGCCGCGGCCGGTGCCAGTGGCGCGCCCATCGTGGTCTACGACGCGCCGCTGCTGATCGAAGCGGGGCGTGGAGACCTCTTCCGTCCGCTGGTCGTGGTCAGCGCGCCGGAGGGGGTCCAGATCGAGCGGTTACTGAACCGCGACGGCCTCGACGAGCCGGCCGCGAGGGCGCGGATCGCCGCGCAGATGCCGGTGGCCGAGAAGGCGGCGCTCGCCGACCACGTGGTGGACAATGGCGGCACCCTCGAGCAGACGGAGGCGCAGGTGAGCGCATTGTGGGAGGCGTTGGTCGACCATGGCTGAAAGCGAAGTCGCGCTCGTCACCGGGTTCCCGCGCTTGCTCGCGCGTGGCCTGACGCGGTGGGCGATGAAGAACGGGCCCGACCACCGCGTGAAGTTGCTGGTCGATCCCGAGCACGCCGACGACGCGAACGCGTTCCTGGCCGCCCAGCCCGCCGAATGGCGCGACCGGGTCGACGTGCTCGAAGGGCGGCTCGGCGACGTCGACCTGGGGCTCAGCGGCGCCGAGGTCCGCGCCTTGCTCGACGAGGTCACGCTGGTCTTCCACGCGGACAGCATCCACGGCGGGCCGCGCATGCAGCTTCGCCGGCGCAATGTGCGCTCGCTCGACGCGATGCTCGCGCTCGCCCGCGACATGCAGCGGCTCAAGCGCCTGGCGTTCTTCTCCACCGTCTTCGTCAGCGGCGACCGAAGCGGCCTCGTCTACGAGGAGGAACTCGACTGCGGTCAGAACTTCCGGACGCCGTACGAGCACAGCATGTTCCTGGCCGAGCAGCTGGCCCGCGAGAGCATGCCCCGCCTGCCCGTCACCGTGCTCCGTCCCGGCTCGGTCATCGGCCACAGCCGCACCGGCGAGTCGGTCGGCCTCGCAGAGGGCCCGAACTACCTCGTGAAGCTGATGGTGCGACTGCCGGCGGAGATGCCCTTCCTGCTGCCGGGGTCGGGGGTCGTCCCGTTCAACATCGTGCCGATCGACTACGTGGTGCGCGCCGCGTGGGCGCTCTCGCTCGCCCCCGAGGCGGCGGGCCGGACCTTCCACCTGACCGATCCCAACCCGCTCAGCGCCCGACAGGCCTTCGAACTGCTCGGCGACCTCGCCAACCGCCCAGCACCCTTCCTCGGCGAGTGGCCCAATCGCCTGATCCGCCGTGGCCTGAAGATGAGCGGCCTGCGGCGGCTGGCGCCGGCGAAATTCGCGCTCTTCGAAGACCTGACGAAGCACGTCACGTACAACTGTTCGGGCGCCCTGGAGCTGTTGGCCCGCGCAGGGATCAGCTGCCCACCGTTCGAGTCTTACGCCGACACGCTGGTGGCGTGGGTCGCAGAGTACGAGCGCGCCGAACGCGCGAGCTGACGCCAACAGGGCACTAGCCGATGACGCCGTGCTCTACGAGGCGCGCCAGGACGCGCGTCGCCTCGAGCTCGGTCATGCCCGAGATCTCGATGATGTCCTCGTACGAGGTGAGCCCGTCGACCTGGCTGAGGATGAAGCCGCCTCGGTGGTCGAGGGACTGCCAGATGATCTCCTGCGGTCGCAGCTTCACCCGCGGTGCGCGCCGCACATTGCCCAGCTTCGAGCGGTACATCGCGAGCAGCCGTGTGGTGTTCTCGGCGAGGTACTCGCGGGCCTGCTCGTGGTCGGGGTTGCCCGCGAGCACGTCCTCGACGAACTCCAGGGAGCCGCTGAAGTCGCCGGCCTGCTGCTTCTGGCGCGCGCGCGCCATGAGCGCGTCGAGGTCGGTCCCCGGCGGCGGCCGCTTGATGAGCTGCCGAGGTGGCGTCGCGGGCCCGTCGCCGGACTCGATGGCGTTGATGTCGGCGAGGCCCGCCTGCAACATCACCTGGAGGTCGCTGGGCGCGTGCTCCGGCTCATCATCCGTCTCGTCGAGCACCTCAGGCAACGCCGCCTCGCGCGGCTCCGGGCTGTCGTACGCCAGGGTCTGTGGGGGCGCCTCGGGAAGTTCAAGGCCGGAGGTCGAAATGCCGGCCGAGACGAGCGCCTCGAGGTCGGTCGAGTCGTCGCCTGGCCGCGGCGTGGAGCCGTCGTCCTCCCAGGCGCGGAAGTCCTCGTCGAGCATCATCTCGATGCTGTCGTCGCTCATCAGCGCCAGGTCTTTTCGCGGCTCGAGGATGACCTGCTCGCTGGCGTCGACGTGGTCGGGCTCCGCCGGCGCCACCAGCGCCTGCGGAGCCGAGGTCCGGCGCCGCCGGCGGCTGACCTCGGGTCCGATCTCCTGGCTCACGGAGCCGTGTTCGGCGCTCTGCGGGGGCTTGTACGTCGCGGCGAAGTGGCTCGTCGGCATCGCCAGCGGGTCGTTGGCGGGCGCGGCGTCGTCGATGTCGGCGAAGTCGTGGCGCTGCGGCTCGGAATCATCGTCGGCCGTGGCCCCCCACGCCTCGGCCTCTTCCCCCGGCGGCACGTCGAGGCTGCCTGGCGGCGGCTCGGAGAAGAAGTCCTCGTCGCCCTCAGCCGGCACGTTCATCGGCATCGGCGGCGGGGTCGGCGGGGCCGGTGAGCCCTCGTCGAGCAGCTCGGACCAGTCCAGCTCCTCGATGCTCTCGTCCTGCGGCTCGGGCGGCGCCGGCGGACCCACCAACGGCGGTGGACCCACCAACGGCGGCGGCGTCCCCTGCGGCACGACCTGCGGCGGTGGCGAGTAGTTGGGCGGCGGCCCGCTGCTGCCAGGCTGCGGCGGCGGCGTCACGGTGTCGGCGTGATGCTCGATGAACGCGTCTACGCCGATCTGGAAGTTGTCCTCGATGAAGCGCAGGTACTCAGCGGCGATTTCGTTGCCCGGATCGAGCTCGAGCACCTGCTTCCAGCACGAAAGCGCTTCGTAGAGCTTGCCCTCTTCGTAGAGGCCGGCCCCCTGCTCCAGGAGCTCTTGCGCCCGACTATCGGGGCGGGCGGCCATCACCCGATCTTCTGCACCACGCCCTTGAACATCGTCAGCGTGCGGCCGAGGGCTTCGTTCGAGGTCTTCAGCGCGGCGAGGTCATTGCCCTCGATGACCCGGCGGGCGCGCTCGATGACCCCTTCCGCCTTGTGGATGGCGTCCTGCCCGAAGTCCGACCCCTCGAGCAGGGAACGCACCTTGGGGAAGATCTTCTCGATGTCGCTGACCGTCCGCTGAACCGAGACCTTCTCCTCCTCGAGCTCCTCGTCGGAGCGGACGGCGACCAGGTAATCCTGGTTCTCGTCCATCATCTTGGAGATCTCGTCCTCGGTGAGGCCCGACGTCGCGGTGACGGTGATGGCCTGCTGCACCCCGGTCTCGAGGTCCTTTGCGCTCACGGAGACGATGCCGTCGGCGTTGATGTCGAAGGTGACCTCGATCTCTACCTCGCCCTTCAGCGCCGGACGCAGGCCAGTGAGGATGAACTCGCCGAGCAGCTCGTTCTCCTGCGCGGCTTCGCTCTCGCCCTGCAGGACCAGGATCTTCACCGAGGTCTGGTTGTCGCGGACCGTCGTGAAGATGTGGCTCTTCGCGGTCGGGACCGTCGTGTTCTGCGGGATGAGCACGCTGAACTTCCCGCCGACGATCATGATGCCGAGCGAGTGCGGCGTGACGTCGAGGAGCAGCACCGACTGGGTGTCTTCGAGCAGCGCAGCGCCCTGAATGGCGGCGCCGAGCCCGACGACTTCGTCCGGGTGCACCCCGCGCAGCGGCTCCTTGTCGAAGAACTCGCGCACCTTCTGCTGCACCAGCGGCATGCGCGTCATCCCGCCCACGAGCAGGACGTCGTCGACCTTCTCGCCCGCCTCTTCGCACGTCTTCTTGCAGATCTTGATGGTGCGCTCGACCAGGTCGATCGTGAGCTCCTCGAGCTTCTCGCGGGTGAGCGTCTTCTGCAGGTGGAGCGCGTCGCTGCCACCGGTCGAGATGATGAACGGCAGGTTGATCTCGGTCTCGCGCGCGCTCGACAGCTCACACTTGGCCTTTTCGGCCGCATCGCGCAGACGCTGAAGCGCCATCTTGTCGCGGCGCAGGTCGATCTGGTGCTCGCGCGCGAAGTCGAGGACCAGCCAATCCATGATCCGGCCGTCGAAGTCCTCACCGCCGAGGAACGTGTCGCCCGCGGTGGCGAGCACCTCGAAGACGCCGTTGGAGATCTCGAGGATGGAGATATCGAACGTGCCGCCGCCGAGGTCGTAGACCGCGATGGTGCGGTCCACGTCCTTCCCATAGCCGTAAGCGAGCGCCGCTGCGGTGGGCTCGTTGATGATGCGGACGACGTCGAGACCGGCGATGCGTCCCGCGTCCTTGGTCGCCTGCCGCTGTGCGTCGTTGAAGTACGCAGGCACGGTCACGACCGACTTCTCGATCTTCTCGCCCGTGTACTCCTCCGCGATCAGGCGCATCTCCTGGAGGATGATGCTGCTGATCTCCGGCACCGAGTACACCCGGTCGCGCAGCTTTACGCGCGCGTCGGCGTTCGGCCCCTCAACGATGGTGAACGGCATCGTCTCGACCATCGTGCGCGCCGGGGGTGAGCTCCAGCGGCGACCCATGAGGCGCTTGGCCGCATAGACGGTGTTGGTCGCGTTCGTGACCGCCTGCCGTTTGGCAATGTGGCCTACGAGGCGCTTTCCGTTCTCGGAGATCGCGACGACCGAGGGCGTGGTCTTGTACCCGCCTTTATTAGGCAGCACGACTGGCGTACCGCCTTCGACGATCGCCACGCACGAGTTCGTCGTGCCCAGGTCGATTCCGATGATCCGCTCCATTGCGGGGCGTCCCCTTTACATACGCTTGAGCGCCTTCACGGCCTTCTTCGCGAGCTCGTGCTTCGGTTCGAGCGAGAGCACGCGTTCGTAGGTCGTGAGCGCTTTCTTGATGAGATTCACCTGCGTATAGATTTTCCCGAGGAGTAGCAAGTAGTCCACATTCTGCGGATCTCCTCGAACGGCGGTCTCTGCGAGCGAGACCGCTCGATGTTCCTCGTCCGAGTGCTGTAGCAGCAGTTCGGCCGTGTGGGCACAGTAATCCGGGCGCGGGTTGATCTCGACCGCCTGAAGGTACTTTTGGAGAGCCTCGCGGGTGCGCGCCACGGACTCGTCCATGTACCCGCTCTTCCAGAACTGCTCCGCCCGGACCTGACGGGCCTTCTCGGACACCTTCTCGTAGGCGCGCGCGTACAGCTCGTTGTTCTCGTCGTACGTCATCGCGAGCTTCAGCGAGTTGGCGGCGGCGAGAAAGCTCTCCGCCTCGTAGGAGGCCATGCCCTCCTGGTAGAACTTCTCGGCGCGGTCGAGGCGCTGGCGGACCGGGTTGAGCCCGCGCCCGCGCCGCTCGCGCATCGTGTGCTCGAGCCGGCGGCGCAGATTCACCTTCCGCGACTCGGCCTCGCGCAGCTTTCGCTTCCGCGTCCGCACCTGCTGCTGAGCGCGCTCGGCCTCGAGCCCCGCGCGGTAGTGCAAATTGCGCATCTCGACCGCGCGCAGATACACGGCGCGCAGGTCGTCGTTCTCCGCCATGGCCTCGTAGACCTCGGTGCCGTGCCGGTAGATGGCCTCCAACCGGTCGCCGAACGGCCCGAGGTCCTTCCGGAAGAAGGTGTCGGGGTGGAAGCGCTTCGTGAATGCGAAGTACGCCTTCTTCCACATCTTGCGGTCGCCGGTGGGTTCGATGGCGAAGAACTCGAAGTGGTCGAGGTGCTCGATACTCGACGACAGGAAGATGATCTCCTTGCGCTGTTCCAGCTTGAGGTCGCACCGCGACAGCACCTCGCGGCGGTCGAACTCGAACAGTCCGAAGCGCCCCTGACCAGGGGTCACGTACGGCTCGCCCGGGACGTGTCCGATGTGCTCGAAGCGGCGCAGCCAGTTCTCGTCCTCCGCGGAGACGCCGGAGAAGGCGGCGGCGCGCTCAACCGGCTCCGCGCTCCGAGTCCGGCGCTGGAGTCGGCGACGCCCGTCGCTGGTGCGCTCCTGCACCATGCCCCGCACGCCCTCGGCCTCTTCCATCTCGATGAGGCCGTGCGCGAGCAGATTGCGCAGCACCTCGAGGGTGTCCTCCTCGCCGAAGCCGGACATCGCGCAGACGTCGGCGATGGTCGCCAGACCGTCGAGTCTGGTGAGCAGGAACGCCTCACGCTGATCGAGTTGGACACCGGTGACGTCGGCCTCGAAGTTGCGTATCGGTCGGTCCTCCCACGCGCCCAGCGCCGCGGACCCGTCGCTCGACAACTTCCCTCCCCTCCGGTGAACACCCATTTCTATCGGACGCGACGAGTCCAGGCAATAGCGCCTGGGGCCGCTACACGACGTTCCGCGCGGGTTGTGGCTCATCTATCGATTCAATATGGTCGGCGCGCTCCATGCGCGCACTTCTGATCGGACTGCTGCTCTCCCCCGCCCCGGCGCTCGCCGAGGGCGACTGCCCGGACGGAAACCTGCTCGCGGGGCTGAAGACCCACGCCCGAAAGGGGGTCGGGAACTCGCGCCGACTGACCGACGGCAAGCTCCCTCCCGAGGGCGATTATTGGAATTCGGACCGCGCCTCGAAGCTCAAGCACGGGCGCGCGTGGGCGACGTTCGACCTCGGGCGCACCACGACGCTGCGCGGCGTACTCCTGCAAGGCGACAATAACGACACCTACACGGTGAGCGTGTCGACGGATGGGAAGGCGTTCGAGACGGTCTGGACCGCGCCGAAGGTGGCCGAGTCGGGCCTGCGCACGCGGCACAACGAAGATCCGCTCGAGGCGCGTGGGCGCTACCTGCGCGTGGGCACCCCCAAGGGTGACCGTTCCTACAGCCTCGGCGAGGTCCAGGCGTTCTGCCAGACCCCGACCCCGTGGCCGCCGGTGCTGAAACGGACGAAGGCCGGGAAGCGCCCGAAGAAAGGCCCGAACCGGAGGCGCATCAACGCGCGGCGGAAGATGGTCCTCGGGGGCCTCGCCCTGGTGGTCTTCGCCGTGTTCATGGGGCGCAGGCGCAGCTGGTCGGGTGCAGCGGGCGCCCTCGTCGCATCTGGCGTCGCGGCCGGCGTCGCGCTGTGGTTCACCTGGGCGTGGTGGGGCATCGGCGCCCTGGCCGTGCTCGTCGCCCTCGCCCTGGCGGGGGTCCTGCGCCGGGGTCCGCCACCCGACGAGGCGGAGGCCGAGGCGCCCAGCCGAGCCTGGATCTTCGCCGAACGCTCGGCGCTGATCGGCCTGGCGCTGGCGGGCGCGCTCTCCTGGAGCAACTACGGGGTCTTCCACGGGTCGCGCGCGATCCACCTGTGGGACACGTTCCACTACTACGTCGGCGCGAAGTACTTCGCCGAGAACCGCTACACGCGCATCTACCACTGCTCGGTCATCGGTGAGCTCGACGACGGCCGCACAGGCGAGATGGACGACCGCAAGCTGCGCGACCTGCGCGACAACAGCCTCGGCGACATCGACCGGATCTTCGAGGAGGACGCGCTCTGCCGCGACCGCTTCGCCGACGACCGCTGGGCGGCGCTGCGCGAGGACGTGCGCCTGTTCCGCGCCCACATGGGCACGGGCTGGTTCAAGAAGATGTTCATGGACCACGGCTACAACGCCACCCCGGTCTGGACGACCGTGGGGCACGCGCTGTCGAGCATCGGCTGGCGCGCGAGCATCCCGCCGCCCGCGGACGAGCATCATCCGGCGAACCTCAAGGGCAAGAGCAAGGCCGAGAAGAAGCGCATCCGCGCCGCCTTCAAAGAGGCGAAGACCGCGTTCTACACGCGGATCAGTTGGCTGATCGCGATCGACTTCGCGCTCTACCTGGGGATCTTCGCGCTCATCTTCTGGGCGTTCGGGTTGCGCGTCTTCGCCCTCGCGCTCGTGGTCTTCGGGGCCGGCTACCCGTGGGATTACCACTTCACCGGCGGCTCGTTCGGACGCGTGCCGTGGATGTTCATGGCGACGGCGGGCGTGTGCCTGCTCAAGCGCGGCTACCAGGTGCTCGGCGGCTTCGGCCTGACGACATCGGCGCTGCTCAGGGTCTTCCCCGCGGCACTCTACGGCGGGCTGGCGCTGAAGATCGGGTACCACCTGGTCCGTCGCCGGACGATCAGCGTGCCCCACCGCCGCCTCATCGCGGGCTCGGCGGTCTGCCTGCTCCTGCTCGTGGGGGTGAGCTCAGCGGCGAACGGCGGCGTCGGGGTGTGGGGCGAGTTCTTCGAGAACTCGATGAAGCATAAGGAGACGCGGCTCACGAACCACATGGGGCTGCCGACGCTGATCTCCTACGACCACCACCTGCGCGCGCGCCACACCAAGAACGACAAGCTCGACGACCCGTTCGAGGAGTGGAAGGAGGCGCGGCGCAGCACCCTGCAGAGCCGACGCTGGCTGTGGCTCGGGAGCCTGGCGGTGCTGTTCGGGCTGGTGGGCTATCTGGGGCGCGAGCGCGAAGACTGGGAGGTGACCGCGCTCAGCACGGTCTTCGTCATCGGGATCTTCGAGCTCACTTGCTACTACTACACGTTCATGATCCTGCTCGCGCCGGTCTGCATCCGCCGGCTCGAACACGTGGCCCTGATCCTGGCGATGGCCGTGGCGACGCAGTGGGTCCACCTCGGCATCGGCTGGTACGACGTGCAGTACACGGTCGAGACCGCCGTGATCCTCGGCTTCAGCCTTCTGCTGATGCTCGACCTGGCGCGCCGCCAAGCAACCACTCCAGAACCGCCTTCTGAGCATGGAGACGATTCTCCGCCTCGTCATAGATCCGCGACTGAGGACCATCGATGACCTCTGCGGTCACCTCCTCACCGCGGTGGGCCGGCAGGCAGTGCAGGAAGATGGCGCGCCCAGCCGCGTGGGACATCAGGTCCGCGTCGACGCAGTAGTCGGCGAAGATCGCCTTGCGGGCCTTCGCCTCGGCCTCCTGGCCCATGCTCGCCCAGACGTCCGTCGTGACCATGTCGGCGCCGGCCACCGCGAGCGCCGGGTCGCGTTCGATCCGCACGGTCGGCGCGCCAACCAGGAAGGACGGGTCGGGGTCGTACCCCTCGGGGCAGCCGATCGCGAGTTCGAAACCCAGCATCTTCGCGGCGTTGATCCACGAGTGCGCCATGTTGTTGCCGTCGCCCACGTACGCGACGCGCATCGTCGACAGGGCGGCGTGGCCGAATGCCTCGCGGCACGTCAACAGGTCCGCCAGCACCTGGCACGGGTGGGTGAGGTCGGTCAGCCCGTTGATCACCGGGACGTCGGCGTGCTCGGCCAGCATCTCGATCTTCGAGTGCGCGTAGGTCCGGACCATGATGCCGTCGACGTAACGGCTGAGGACCTTCGCGGTGTCGATCAGGCTCTCGCCGCGGCCCAGCTGCAGGTCGTCCTTCCGCATGTTCAGCGCGAGGCCGCCCAGCTGGTTCATGCCCACGTCGAAGCTGACGCGGGTTCGGGTGCTGGCCTTCTCGAAGACCATCGCGAGCGTCCGCCCACGCAAGGGACGGTGCTGGGCGCCGAGGCGGATGATCTCCTTGAGCGTGGCTGCCCGCGTGAGCAGGCCGAGCAGCTCGTCGGGAGTGAGGTCGGTGAGCTGGAGCAGGTGGCGAATCAAGAGAGCACCTCGCGCAGAAGAGATATCGCCTCGTCAACGTGGCTCTCGCCGACGATCAACGGGGGGGAGAGCCGCAGCACATCGCTGCCGGCCTGGGTGATGAGCAGACCGCGCTCGAGCGCAGCCGTACGAATGGCGGGGCGGTCGTGGTCGACGACGATCCCCTGGAGCAGGCCGCGTCCGCGCACGCCGTGAACGCCGTCGATGTCGCAGAGCGACTCGAGCGCGCCGCCGAGGTAGGCACCCATGCGCTTCACGTGGTCGACGAGGCCGTCCTGCTCGATCGTGTCGAGCACGGCCAGGGCGGCGCGGCACGCGAGCGGGTTGCCCCCGAAGGTGCTGGCGTGGGCGCCGGGTTCGAACCCGCTCGACACCTGCTCGGTGCACACCATCGCGCCGATGGGGACGCCGCCGCCCAGCCCCTTCGCGAGCGTCATGATGTCGGGCGTCACACCTTCGTGCTGGTAGGCGAACCAGTCGCCGGTGCGCGCCACGCCGGTCTGCACCTCGTCGAAGATGAGCAGGCAGCCGGTGTCGTCGCAGAGCTGGCGCAGGCCGGCGAGGTAGCCGGGAGCGGCCTCGATCAGACCGCCCTCGCCTTGCAGGGGCTCGATGAGGATGGCGCAGGTCTCGCTCGTGACCGCGGCGGCCATCGCGTCGAGGTCGTTATACGGCACGTGGGAGAAGCCCGGGACGAGCGGCTCGAAGCCCTTGTGGTACTTCGGCTGACCCGTCGCCGTGATCGCAGCCCAGGTGCGGCCGTGGAAGCTCTGCTCGGCGCAGACGAAGCGGAAGCGGTCCTCGCCACGCACGAGCCGCATGTAGCGCCGGGCGATCTTGAGGGCCGCCTCGTTCGCCTCCGCGCCGCTGTTGGCGAAGTAGACCCGGTCAGCGAACGAGAGCGAGGTCAGACGCTCGGCGACCCGGATGGCCGGCTCGTTGAGCCAGATGTTGCTGACGTGCAGCAGCTGGCGCGACTGCTCCGAGATGGCGCGGGTCAGCGCCGGGTGGTTGTGGCCCAGCGCGCACACCGCGATGCCGGCCGCGAAGTCGAGGTATCGCTTGCCGTTCGAGTCGTACAGGTCGAGACCGTCCCCGCGCTCGAAGACCACCGGGGCTGGCTTGTAATTGGGCGTGAAGACGCGACGAGCGCGCTTTGGAAGGTCCATCGGATCTCTCAACTCTCAGTCAGGGGGTCGCCGCCCATCTGCTCGCGGAACGCCTGGACCGGCGTGAGTCGCGCGACGACAGCGTCGATGTCGGCCTCGGGCGGCCAGACGTGGATATACGCGGTGTGGCCGAACATCGTCTGCGACTGCACGTAGCCCGTCAGGAGCTCGCGCAACACCGTGGCCTCGCCGACCGCTTGGATCTCCGGCTCGTCCGAGGTGCCGGGCCGCGCCAGGGCGATGTACTCGACGTCCGGCAGCATCGACGGCTCGAGCGTCCAGGTGGCGATCGTGTGCCGGTTCTCGCCTTTTCCGACGAAGCCCGCGCGGACGACGATCATCTTGCCTTCGAGGGTCTTCCGGAAGAGCGGCAGCAGGTAGCGATTCCACCTCGACAGCCGGTCATGGTCGTCGTCGCGCTTGCGGGCCGTGCCCATCAGCACGGGCCAGACGCGCCAAAGCACGAGCCCGATGGCCAACACCAGGGCGATCGGCACGAGCAGGTAGCCCCAGGCGGAGAGCCACTCAGACAATCTGGGTGCCGACGCCTTCGTCCGTGAACAGCTCGAGCAAAAGCGCGTGCCGCACCCGGCCGTCGACGATGTGCACCTTCGCGACCCCGGACTCGAGGGCGTCGAGGGCGCAGCGCACCTTGGGGATCATCCCGCCGGCGATGACCTCTTCGTCGATCCAGGCACGCGCCTGGTCGCGGTCGATGCTGGAGGCGATCTCGCCGTCCGGGCCACGGATGCCCTCGACGTCGGTCATCAGCAGGAGCTTGCGGGCGTCGGTGTAGGTCGCGATGGCGCCGGCCACGAGGTCTGCGTTCACGTTGAGCGGCTTGCCCTCGCAGTCGACCCCGACCGGCGCAATGACCGGGATGAAACCGCCGCCACCGAGCAGTCGGATCTCGGTGTCGTCGACACGCTCGACCACCCCGACGCGGCCGACGTCCTCGCCACCGACAGTGACGCGGCGCGCCTTCAACAGACCGCCGTCCGCGCCCGAGAGGCCCACCGCTCGGCCCCCCGCCTGGTTGATGGCGGAGACGACCTCCTGGTTGACCTGCCCGACGAGCACCATCCGGACCACCTCCATCGTGGTGTCGTCCGTGATGCGCATCCCGGCCTTGAAGTCGGACTTGATCCCGAGCCGGTCGAGCACCCGCTTGATCTGCGGCCCACCCCCGTGAACCACCACGACGCGGATGCCGATCTGGTGGAGCAGGACGACGTCGCGCGCGAACGACTTCGCCGCCTCGGGGTCGGTCATCGCGTGACCGCCGTACTTCACGATGAGCCGCTCGCCGGCGAAGCGCTGGATATACGGAAGCGCTTCGATAAGTACGGCGGCCTTGGCTTGGAGGGCCTCGATCATCCGGGGATCTGAGTGAATCCGGGCGCGCGCGTCAAATCTCTCGCGCGCTGTGTCTGCACGGAGCTCGACCGCGAGGCGAAGTTGAGACAACGACGCCCGCCCAGGGGTCGTGTCGACGCACGAAGCTGGAGCATGCCCGTGGGAAGGTGGGTCGTCGCCTCATTCTTGGTCGTCGTGTCGACCGCGTGCGATCGCGCCACGGAGCGCATGAGGACAGCGGAGGTTTCGGTCGAAGACACCGTCGTCGGCGACCCCGACGACCTCAGGAACTGCGACGCGGCTCCCGCAAGAGACGAGACCTGCAACGGAGTAGACGACGACTGCGACGGCGAGCTGGACGAGGACGATCCCCGGCTCGACCTGAGCTGCGACACCGGAGAGCTGGGCGTGTGTGCAGCTGGATCGCGCACCTGTGATGGCGGCAGGCTCGCCTGCGTTCGCGTCGTCGAGCCATCCCGCGAGGTCTGCGACGGTCTCGACAACGACTGCGACGGTCTGGTCGACGCCCACGTCGACGGGGAAGCCCTCACCGAGAGCTGTTACGAGGGTCCAAACGGCACCGAGGGGGTCGGCGCGTGCCACGCAGGGCAGCGTGCCTGTCGGCGCGGCCTACCGGGCGCTTGCGTCGGCCAGGTCACACCTCAGCGTGAACGCTGCAGCGGAATCGACCGCGACTGCGACGGAGTGGCCGGTGATGCTGCGGGCGACTGCGAGTGCGCTCCTGGCCGGGTACGCGCGTGCTACAGCGGAGCGGAGGGCACCGCCGGCGTCGGACTTTGCGAAAGTGGCACTCAGACCTGCGGAGACGGCGGTGCCGGGTATAGCGCGTGCGTCGGCGAGACCATTCCAGAATCGGAGGTGTGCGACGGCGTCGACAACGACTGCGACGGGATCGACGACAACCCGTCGAGCGTGGGTCGCTTGTGCACCGTGGGACTCGGCGAGTGCGCTGCGGACGGTCAGCTGCAATGCGACGCCCTCGCGGGAGAGCTGGTCTGCGACGCCACCGCTGGCGATCCAACCGGCGAAGTCTGCGACGGGCTCGACAACGACTGCGACGGTGCGGTCGACGAGTTGGCCGTGCTCGGCCGCGCATGCTTCGCAGGAGAGGGCGCATGCCGCCGAGAAGGTGTCTTGGTGTGCGATGCCC
>PVBE011444939.1_pt1 | contig 33826 bp, 31 predicted proteins | sample 1631181 | NCBI WGS metagenome assembly PVBE01 (sample SAMN08397723, study PRJNA350692) | Marine metagenome, whole genome shotgun sequencing project. | isolation source: water | place: Pacific Ocean | collected 2012-04
CCAAGGTGGTGGCCGCGGTCCTGGGCCAGGCAGAGCAGCACCCGGGGGAGGACCTCTACCTGCAGGTGGTGGTCATCGACACCCACAAGCCCCTACCCAAGGCCACGCACTACCCGGTGAAGTGGGGGGTGAAGACCGCGGTGTCCGCGACCAGCGTGGACCGCTACGATGCCGCGCTGGGCTACTTCGACCAGGTGCTCGTGCAGCTGGACGAGGGGCTCGAGAGGCTGGCCGCTCCGAGCGCCTGCTGGTGGTCGTTGGGGATCACGCCGAAGGCCTCAAGCATCCGACATGGGCCCTGCGCAGCCACGGACGACGTCTCTACGACGCCAACATCCACGTTCCCTGGATGCTCAACGGTCCGGGCATCACCTCGGGCCACCGGGTGTCGGGCCTGTCCGAGGGTGTGGACCTGGTGCCCACGCTCTCCGAACTCTTCGATCTTCCGATGGGGGCCGTTCACGGTGACTCACGGCTGGCCCAGGTGCAGGGTTCCGAGAAGACCGGGGAGACCACGGTCTTCAGCGAGACCTGGTACGCCAACGAACACCACGCCCGGTGGACGACGCCCGAGTTCACCTACGTCCACAACTACATCCAAGGCAAGCGCGGGGAGGACCGCGGTGAACGTGAGCTCTACGCGGCCACGGACGGCGAGCAGGCGACGCTCGTGGACGACCTGGAGACCGCGAAGGCCCTCGAGGCGGAGATGGAGGTCCTTCGGCAGGCCCTCTACGAGGAGCGCGTGGTCTGGGAGGGCGAGGAGATGAGCGAGGACCTGGAGAAGCAGCTGCAGGGCCTCGGCTACGTGGACGAGTAGGGGACGCACCCCCCGAAAGGGCGGGTAGCTTGGACGCCCTGGAGGTCCCGTGTTGTTCCTTTCGCTCGCGCTTGGCGCGACCTACGAGGTGTCCGAGGGGGAGGATCTGTGGGAGGCCATCGGTGCCCTGCAGCCCGGCGATGAGCTCATCGTGCACGAGGGGACCTGGAGCACCCAGAAGAACTCCGGGGGCTCGTGGTACCGCGAGGTCGTGCTCGAGGGCACCCAGGACGACCCCATCGTGGTCCGCACCGGCGAGGGGGAGGCGGTGCTCATCGAGGGTGACCCCAACGGCAGCCAGAACATCATCAACCTCTCCGGCAGCTACTACACCTTCAAGGGCTTCGAGCTTCTCTATGGCTCCCACGGGCTGAGGCTCCACGCGTCCTCGCACGCCGTCATCGAGGACCTGGAGATCAGCCAGACCGGCGACGTGGGACTCTCGGCCAACATTTCGGGGACCACCTACGAAGACCTGACGATCCGTGGAAACCACATCCACCACACCAGCGGCACAGGCGAGTGCATGTACCTGGGGTGCAACAACGACGACTGCCGCATCGCCGGGGGCCTGATCGAGTTCAACTGGTGCCACGACACGCAGGACACCCAGCAGGGTGACGGCATCGAGTTGAAGTCCGGCTCCTACGGGGTGACCATCCGCCACAACGTCATCCACGACACCAACTACCCGGGCATCATCCTCTACGGAAGCGGCGGCCAGGAGCCCAACGTCGTCGAGGGGAACATTGTCTGGAACACCGTCGACAACGGAATCCAGACCGTCGGTGAGGTCATCGTGCGCAACAACGTCGTCATCGACGCTGGCGTCTACGGCATCTATGCCAAGTCCAGCCAGGGCAGCGATCCGGACGACCTGGTGGTGCTTCACAACACGGTCATCGGGGGCGGCACGGGCTGTCTGCGCGTCAACGACCTGGCCGGGGTGGACGGCGTGGTCGTGGCCAACAACGCTTTCTTCTGTGAGGGCAGCACCGCGATCTACCTGGGCGGCGGCCAGGGCTCGGCGGTCTTCGCCAACAACGGCGTCGCGGGCAGCAACCAGGCCTCCGGGTCCAGCTTCGACATCGACCTGTCCGACCTGGTCGACGTTCCGGGGCGCAACGCCTATCCCAGCGCCGGGTCCGGGCTGATCGGTGCCGCAGACGCGGCCTACACGGTGGACAAGGACTTCAACTGCCTGCCTCGTATCGGCTCCGATGTCGGGGCCTACGAGCGTGGCGAGGACGACAATCCCGGCTGGGCGGGGTCGGGCTTCAAGGCCTGCGTCGAGTCCGACGCCGACAGCGACAGCGACAGCGACACCGACACGGACAGCGACGGCGACAGCGACAGCGACTCCGACCTGGACGACACCAGCGTGGATTCAGGCCCTGCAGACACCGGGTCGCCGAAGGGTGGCGACTGCGGCTGTGGTGGCGGAGCGGTCCCCTCGGTCCTGTTCGGGCTCATCGGGCTGGTCGCGCTCCGACGGCGTCGTTCGGCCTGACCGGGCGAGTCTCTAGAGGTTCGGGATCTCGCGCAGGACGCTGTAGGGCCCGGAGTCGTCGTAGATGAGGAAGGTCATGTCCTCGTCCAGCAGGTTGAGCACAGGAAAGCTCTGCACATCGATGTAGTCGTGGAGCAGCAGATCGGTGTCCGCCAGCACGGGGATGTTGGGGTTCGGGTAGGCCTCGTCCCACTCCGCGGCGTCCGCCACCGTGGCGGGGCCGGAGCTCTCGCTGGTGCTGAAGAGCACGGTCACCCAGTAGATCTCCTGGTTGGCCACCAGGTCGTAGAGCCCCTCGTACTCGCTCTTCCACCAGGCGTACTCCTCCACCGAGCTGGTGTCGCCGGTGGACAGGTAGGCCGCCATGCCCTTGCACGGCGTGCACCACTTCGTCCCCATGTCGAGCACCACGGGACGACCGTGTTCGGCGAAGTCGTAGAGGTGGACCTCCTCACCGTGCTGATCGAAGGCCGTGTAGTAGGGCAGCGTTGCGCCCTCGCCAGCTACGCTGTCCCAGCCCGGGGCCGCATCGGCGTCCTTGTTGGGGTTGTAGGGCCAGCCGCCGATGTAGATCCACGAGTCGGGGTCGGTGGGATCGGAGCCCTCGGTGACCTCGTCGTAGTCCGAGTAGCCGTCTCCGTCGCTGTCCGGCAGCGTCGGATCGGTGCCCAGGCTCGCTTCCTCGGCGTCGCTGAGGCCGTCACCGTCGGTGTCCACCCCCGACAGGGGGTCCTCGTCGCCATCGTCTCCGTTGGTGCAGCCTATGAGCAGGGTGAGCAGGCTGCTGAACAGAAGGAGAGACCGCTGGCTCATCACTGGCTCCGGGGCCCTTTCGGGGCGTGGGAGTGCAGCATAGCGCACCCTCGGGCCCCTTCCCGTTGTATCCTCGGCGCCTCTGGAGTTCCCCATGCGTCTCCCTTCGGCGGTCGCCGCTCTCGCTGCCCTCGTCTTTCACGCCACGCCCGCGGAGGCCTGCAGCGGTCAGCCCCCCATCCAGCCCTGCTCCGTGCAGCTGAGCTGCTCCTACTCCTCCACCAAGACCCTCAAGCTGCCCGCCTTCAGCGAGACGCAGGCCTCGGCCCCGGTCCTGGGGGAGATCCCCGCCCTGCTCAACGTCTCGGTCTACAACCCGGACGGCCAGAGCTGCCCGGCCATCGAAGCCCTCGAGTTGGACTTCTCGTCCGACTGCACGGACCTGGTCGGGAAACCCAGCGATGGGCTCACCACCACCTTCTCGGCCCACTACGAAGTGGAATCCCCGAGCTACGGGAGCCACACGCTGCCCGTCGAGCTGATGATGCTCTCCTTCGACGACACTCAGATCGGGGGGCTCCCGGAGCTCGAGGCAGGCATGTGCACCGTGTGGGGAAGCGCCACCATGGTCACGGACGAGGGCAGCTTCGAGGTGTCCTGCGGGCAGCAGGACGTCTGTTTCCTGGACGGCACGACCCTCACCACCTCCAAGAATCCGGTGGTGGGCTTCGAGATCGTGGACTCCGCAGGGAACCCGACCACGGGGAACGTCCTGGGTGCGCCCGGCGCTCCGGTGGTCAGCTTCTACAAGCTCACCAACCACTCCGAGGAGAGCCTCAGCGCGGAGTTCCTGGTCTCGTCCGACAACGTGAACGAGCTCGCGACGGTCTCTGGAGGTGGGGACAGCCACAACCTCTCCGCCGGGGAAGGCGATGACTTTCCGATGATCGTCACCACCCAGTGGGAGTTCCTGGATATCGATGACATCTGCTTTGCGCTGGGCGAACCGGCCACCAGCATCTCGCCGTCCGCGTCGGAGCCTGTGATGAAGCTGGGCGCGGGCGAGGAGGTCACCGTGGCGGTGATCACCCGAAGCTGGGGACTGTGCGCGGACGGCAGCTGCTCCAAGCTGACCACCTGGGTCGCGGGCGACGTGGGGGGTGAGGAGTTCCTCGCCTGCGCCGGCGGGAACCTGATGGTCAGTGACGTCGCCGACCCCTACACCTGCTCCGACGGCGGTGAGCCGGCGGAGACCGAGCCCTGTGGTGAGGACGAGGAGTGCCAGGAACACACCGCGCGGGCTCCCGAAGGCGAGGTGCTGGGCATGGTGCTGCACGGGCCGACCTCGGACACCTCCGTGGCCGTTCTCCTGCGAGACACCAGCAGCTCGCTGACCATCGCGAGCCGCGAGGTGGACGAGCACCTCATCACCCCCAGGCTGGGGCGTCTGTACGAGACCCTGGAGCTCGAGGGCACGGTGGCCGGGGACACCGTGACCCTGACGACGGAGTTCGCGGTGGAGCCCCTGGACCTGAACAGCGGCGTCCTCCTCAACCACCTGGTCTTCGGAACCAAGGCCTATCCGGAGGAGGAGCTCCCGCACTCGGTGGTGGGCCTGGGCCTGGTGGAGCTGACCACGGCTCCCTACACCCAGCTGGACCTGATGGACCAGGAGTCGCTCTGGTTCGAGGACGACGCGGGCGAGCCGGTGAAGGTCGCGCTGACGGACAGCGCCTTCGAGGCGTACGGTGACAACTACACCGTCACCGTGAGCTTCGTCGTGCCCGACGGTGCCCCGAGCACCTACCTGTACACCCACGACCTGCGCGCCTTCGTGCGGGGGGACTTCGAGACCGTGTGCGACGACGGTGTAGACAACGACAACGACGGCCTCGTCGACTGCGACGACAGCGACTGCGAGGGCGATCCTGTCTGTGACTCGGCAGCGGACGACAGCGGCGACTCCGATCCGGACCTGCCCTCGGGTGAAGCCCGCTGTGCCTGCAGCGCCACCGGAAGCAGCGCCTGGCCACTGGCCGCGCTGCTGGGGCTCGCGGTGCTCGGGCGGCGACGCCAGGCGGGATGAGCGTGCTTCTGGCGTTACTGAGTTGCAGCGCTCAGGAGCAGGCTCTGCTCCGCGAACTGGCCCTCGACCAGGGCGTACAGCCCCTGGAGCCCGTGGAGCAGGACCCCGATCTCGTGGCCCTTGGTGAGGCGCTCTTCTTCGATCCCATCCTGTCGGGAAACCGTGACCAGTCCTGTGCGACCTGCCACCACCCCAGCCGTGCGACGGGCGACGGCCGCTCCCTCGCCGTGGGCACGGGCGCCGTGGAGGAGGAGGAGCTTCGGCTCCCCGGGCCGGACCACCGCTTCACCTCGCGGAACTCGCCCGCGCTGTGGGATCTGGGCCAGCCCGAGGTGGAGGTGATGTTTTGGGACAGTCGCCTGGCCTGGAGTGGCGAGCGCGCGCTCCTCTACGACCTGGGTCAGGGCGCCTCGGGGGTGGTTCGCTTCACGATGCCCGCGCTCCTCGACAGCCCCCTCGCGGGCCAGGCCATGCTGCCGGTGCTCGATCGGGGGGAGATGCGGGGAGAGCCGGGGGAGGTGGGTCCATCGGGAGAGTTCAACGAGCTGGCGTTGATCTCCGACGGTGACTTCGAGGGGGTCTGGGGGGCCCTGATGGAGCGCCTGTTGCTGGTGGAGGGCTACCGAGAGCTCTTCTCTACCGCCTTCCCGGGGCAGCCCCTGGAGGAGCTGGGCTTCGAGCACGCGGCGCTCGGCCTGGCTGCGTACATGGGCAGCACCTTCCAGGCGACCGACACCTCCTTCGACGCCTTCATCCAGGGGGAAGACAGCCTGGACGACGCCATGCTGCGGGGTGGGCTGCTCTTCTACGGGGACGCGGGCTGTGCCCAGTGTCACTCCGGGCCTCTGTTCAGCGACCAGGCCCTGCACAACATCGCGGTTCGCCCGATGACCCGAGGGCCCGTGGACGTGGAGACGGTGGATCGAGGGGCTGCCCATCGCACCCACGCGGACCTCTCCTACAGCTACGCCTTTCGCACGCCGCTGCTGCGCAACGTGACCCTGACCGGGCCCTGGATGCACAACGGCTGCTACACCTCCCTGGAGGCGGTCCTGTGGCACAAGCAGCAGCCGGTGGTGAGTCTCTGGGACTACGACGCCGGGCAGCTGGACCCGGAGTTCCGGGATCAGGTCCACAACAGCGAGACCGTGTTGGCCGAGGTCGAGCGCTACGTGGGGGAGGAGGTGCCGACCCACCTGGATCTCGGAGAGGACGAGATCGCCGACCTGGTCGCCTTCCTTTACGCCCTGGAGAGCCCCACCGCCGCTGCGCTGGCCGATGGTGAGGGCCTGCCCCTCGCCGTACCCAGCGGTCTGAGCCTGGTGGAGCCCTGAGCCTGGGCTGACCTACCAGGAGGCGAAGTCACCGCCGCCGGTCCAGTCTTCCAGCCGGGTGATGCCCGAGGGATCGCGGCCCTCGATCACCCGGCGCAGGCGTTCCGCGGCCAGCCCTACCTGTTCGCCCTGCTCGATCGCCACCCAACGACGTCCCATCTTGTGCGCGACCGCAGCGGTCGTGCCCGCCCCCGCGAAGGCATCCAGCACCAGGTCGTCCGGATCCGTCGCGAGCTGCAGCACCCGCCGCAAGAGCCGCTCGGGCTTCTTGCCCTGCTTGAAGCGCACACCGCCCTCTCGGGCGATGCCCTCCCAGGAGATGTCCGTCCAGATGTTGGTGAGAGGCCTGCTGGCGGTCTCGGTGCCGTCGATGGTCGTGACCTGCTTGGCGTAGAAGAGCAGCTGCTGGCCACGCAGCAGGTACTGGGGCTCCCGGCCCGGTCGCTCCACCACGAAGACCCGGCCGGGCTCTTCCCGGCTGTGGGCCTTGATCTCTACGGTGGCCTTGCCCGCCTTGCGGTCGCTGATGCTGGCGAGTCGGCACACCTGGGGGGCGTGCTTTACCTGGAAGTCTTCCAGGTCCTCGGCTCCGGCCGCCTGCCGCAGCGTTCCGAAGCGCCACTGTTCGGGAGGGGCCTCGGGATTGTGCAGCCACATCCGGTAGGCGGGATCCGGGCGACGCGGCACCCGGAGCGGGTTCCAGCGGAAGGCGCTGCGGTCCCGGGCGTACCAGAGCAGGTACTCGCTGGCCTTGAAGAGGCCGCGGTTGACGGTGCTGAAGGCGCTGGGGGCTCGGGCATCGATCGTGATGCGGGCGATGAACTGTTCGGGTCCCAGGATGCGATCCAGCTCGATGCGGGTGTGATCGAGGCGGTTGTCGTCCAGCTGGATGAAGAGGGAGCCGTCGGATCGCAAGGTCTCGGCGAGGGCCTCGAGACGAGGCCGCATGAAGCCCAGCCAGTCCTCGTGGCGATCGTCGTAGCTGTGCTTGCCGGTCTGCTTGTGCTCACCGGTGTTGTAGGGCGGATCGATGTAGACCGCGCGCACCCGATTCTGCAGCGTCTCGCGAAGCTCCCTCAAGACCGCGAGGTTGTCACCGTGGATGAGATTGCCTTGATGGTGCAGATCCTGCATTGACACAGGTACGTACCCCGTACACCAGAGGCTACCCTGCCCGTGCGGGCAGGCAATTGTTGGGATCTTGAATGTTGTTGATCTTTTCTCTCGTCGCCTGTGACGACCCGTCTTCCTGTGAGCAGCTCCACCAGGAGATCTGCATCGAGGGTGAGTTCGACGCTCGGGGTGTCTACGCCGATGACGACGGCGGCTGGATTGCCGGGACCGCTCTGAGCTCTGCTCGGGTGCTCAACGGCAGCACCTTCGGCGAGGGAGGCCTGGTGGTGGGCTGGGACCTCTACGGCGACGAGTCCTGGTCCATCGAGCTCGACGACGTCACTGCGGTGGAAGCGGACGCGGAGGGGATCTGGGTCGGCACGTCGACAGGTAGCGCCGTCTACATCCAGGACGGCCTTGTTGTTGAAGAAGTCGACCTGGGGGACGCTGTGCGGGACCTGGTGGTCGGCGAGCACGGGCTGGTCGCTGTCACGGAGACCGAGCTCATCATGCCCTGGGGCGCACGCTGGGACAGCAGCGCCTTCGAGCCGCACGAGGTTGCCCTGGACGGGGATCTGGTGCTGATCGGTGGGCAGCCCAAGGCCAGCTTCGACGAGGTCCCTGCGGGTGGGGCGGCGGTCGTCGCGCTGGACGAGGAGCTCGCGATGCAGTGGGTGTACGCCCGCGAGGGTCAGCTCAGTGGACTGGTGGCGGGAGATGCGGGCGTCTTCGCCGGCGGCCCCGTCGACGGCGACCTGTGGCTGGACCGTCTGTCCGATGGTGAGCGCGAGGGTGGCTCGGCCTGGGGCGAGGTGGGCCAGGAAGGCCTGCACCAGCTCGCTCTCGTCGACGACCGCCTGGCCCTGGTGGGCTGGACGCTCAGCGCGGAGGGCTCGGTGCCCTGGCTCGAGTGGCGCAGCGCTACCGGAGGGCTGCAGGGCCACGACGAGCTGGCCCCCCCGGAGCTGAAGGCTCTTCCCGGGGCGGTCGCCTTTGGCGATGATGTCGTTCTGGCGGTGGAGATCGGCGTCGAGGGAGACCCGGCGACCTCGGTGATCCGCGTCGATTAACGCTCGGCTTCCAGGATTCCGATTCTGGGGGCATGAACGACAATCTCGCTAGAACGATCGACGATCAGGTTGGCTACATCGACCTGTGGGATGAAGACGTGGAGCTGCTGTCCGAAGAGGACTGGCCCACTCTCTCCGAGCCCGTCCACTTCGACCCCACCGCGGGGAAGGGCCAGCTCGAACTGGAAGACTGCATCATGCTTCTTCCGGACCCACCGCCGAACCCCTGTGCCTTCGTGCTCGACCCGCTTCCCCTGGACAAGCACCGAGAGGCGCTCCAGTCCGAAGTGAGCGATTCGGTTCAGGCATCCATCGTCACCCGCCTGCCCGGCTGTGAAGTCGCGCAGTCCTTCGAGGCCGCTGTGGTCATCCTGAAGGTGCGCCACGACCTGGTGAGTTGCGAGAGCCGGGGCTGTGACCCCAGCCGTGAGACGCTGGATCTGCTGGTGGCGAACGAGCCTCCGAGGAGCTGTCCGGTGCTGCACCGCGAGTGGCGTCAGGCTCTGACCGCCCTGCAGGACTGACAGTCCACAGCGCTCAGGCGCCGAAGGCCTTGGCCATCATGAGGGTGCGGGGGTCTTCCTCGCGCAGCCCGGCGGAGAGCATCCGCACGAGATCCTGTAGCCGCGGATCCTCTTCGTTCCGAGCGATCAGGGCTTCCAGGTAGCCCTCGAACCAGGTGGGTGCTCGGAGGCTGCGCTTGATCCGGGCCAGGAGTTCGCGCCCGCGCCCGGTGTCCACGCGGTCTTCCAGGTGCAGACGTGCCAGGAGGCGTCCGGCTTCGACATCGAAGGGCTGGGCTCCGCAGCGGCCGCTGGGGCAGCAGCTGTTCAGACCGTTCTCCAGCGCATCGATCGCCTCCGGCCGCCGACCCGCCTTCATCCGAACGCGGGCCATGAGCTTGTACATGCCCATGTGCCGTGCGTCCCGGACCACGTCGCGGGCCGCATCGTCCGCCTCGGCTCCACGTCCCAGGGCCTCCAACAGGGCGGCTCGGTTGGCCCGCAGGCCGACGTGCTTCCGCTGCTCTCGAAGGGTCTCTTCGATGCAGCTGAGGGCCTCCTCGGGGCGGCCTTCGCGGGCCAGAGAGCCCGCCAGGAGCAGCGCGGTGTGGTAGTGCGCGGTCTCCATGTGCCCTTCGGCGTCGATGAAGGCTCGGAGCTCGGAGATCGCAAGGCCATGGCGGCTCGCTGCTGCCGCGGCCCGGCCGCGCTCGTAGCGCGCGACGATGTCCTGGCCGACGAAGGGCTGCAGTACGTCCAGGGCGTGGTCCGGGTGGCCGTCCTCTATGGCCAGCACGGCGCTGGCGTAGTCGGGTCCAAGGGCCACGATGCGCTCACGAAGGGGCTCCGGATAGCCCTCCAGCAGCAGGGCGAAGCGTACCCGTGGGTCATCCGGCGGAAGCGAGAAGAGCGCGTCGTCGCCTTCGACCTGGTCTTCGGGCCCGGCCTCGCCGGCCACGGGCTCGGGGATTCCGCCTCCCGCCATGCCGAAGGGATCGCTCTGCATGCTGGGTGCCTTGGGGCCGGCGACGGGCCCGCCTCGGGCTCGGGCTTCCCGCAGAGCTCGTCGGGCTCCGCGCAGCTCGGGGTCACCGCGCTCGGCGAACTGCATCGCCAACTCGATGTGTTCCTCGGCCCTCACCAGGTCATCGGCCTCGGCAAAGGCGACGGCGAGATCTACGTTCACCTGCTTCAGACCCTCGTGGGCCCGCGCCAGCAGGGCCTCGGCTCGCTCTCCGCTCAAGCCCTCCAGCCGTTGGCGGGCGGCGCCGAAGTCGTCGTGGCCCAGCGCCTTCTCGGCCTGGTTCATGCGGTCGTCATCGGAGGGGAAGAGCCAGGAGAGGAAGCCCATCGTTACTCCTCGGTCGCTTCAGGTTCGGTTTCGGGAGGAATCTCGAAGAGCTCGTCCAGTGGACCCCAGCGCCTGTACTCGTCCAGGAAGGCCAGGGTCTGGGTGTCGCAGCGGTCCACGAAGAGGATGCCGTCCAGGTGGTCGCACTCGTGCTGCACCACGATCGCGTCGAAGTCCTCGACCTCGAAGTCCAGCGCTTGCCCCTTTTCGTCGAAGCCCTGCACCCGCACCTTGGCCCAACGGTTCACCGCGGCCCGCATCTTCTGGACCGAGAGGCAGCCTTCGTAGGAGCGGACCATCTCGTCGGTGAGTGGGGTGATGACGGGGTTGATGAGCACCGTCTGCTGCTCATCGATCTCGAGAATGACGAGGCGCAGGTTGTAGTGGACCTGCGGTGCGGCCAGGCCCACCCCGTCGTACTCCTCCATGGTCTCCCGCATGTCCGAGATGAGCTGCTGGACGCCCGGTTTGGTGATCTGTGCGACATCGATGGGGGCGGCGATTCGGCGCAACACCGGGTGGCCCATCAGCGCGACCTTCAAGATGGCCATGCAACTCCCATAGCCCGGGCGCGGTGCTCGGGTTACCGTGCGGCCTCAGGAGTGAGTGATGGCTGACCCTACCGATCTCTGGGAAGACAACGTCGGCGGCGACGCATCGATCGACGGCAAGAAGGTCTCCTTCTACGTGGACAAGGAGTGCATCCTTTGCTCCGTCTGCAGTGATGCCGCGCCCAACAACTTCCGCATGTCGGACGACGAAGATCACGACATCTGCTACAAGCAGCCGACCGACGACGAAGAGCTGGAGCAGTGCTACGAGGCACTGGAGAACTGCCCGGTCGAAGCCATCGGGGACGACGGTCACACCGCCTGAGAACGCGCCCGTCCAGGGCGAGTCAGTGGGCTAGAGCGGCGATCGCGGGGGACACGGCCCGGAAGGGACGGTGCTGGAAGTACTTCGGCCGGGGATCCAGCCGGACGTGCAGCCAGTACACGCCCAGCCCCGAGCTGCTGAGGTAGAGAGGGCCCGTCCAGGCATCGACGGCGTCGGCGACAGCGGTCCAGAAGGCCTGCAGGTGCGCGTCCGGGGCCCTGCGCAGAAAGCTGGCCAGGTGGGGAAAATCGCCACTGACCGAGGGTGCGACCAGCACCGAGTCCCCGCCCAGGTTGTGGAAGGTGTTCACCGGCTCTGTCAGCTTCTCGGCGAAGGGCCGCGGGTTTGATGGTGCGCCGGCGAGCGTGGGGCTGTCGACGAGCACGCACTCGAAGGCCTGGCTTCTGTCCGGGCGGCACTCCCAGAAGAAGGCCGGGTAGGGGCAGGCGGCGAGCTGGCGGGAGAAGGGCAGCGCGTCCTGGCGCAACGAGTCCAGCCACCGCCGCCAACTCAGCGCGGTGCAGACGGACTGGGTCAACCGCTCTTCCGAGTCTTCGGGTCGCGGGTCGAGCGGATGAGATCCGCTGCGGAGATGGCCCGCAGGGCCGCGTCCCGGGTGCGGAAGACCGCGATGAAGGAGTTCTTGTGGCAGAACACGGCGCCCTTCACGCCGGTGACCTCCTCGAGCTCCTCGTCTTTCAGCCCCGCCCAGGCCTGCGGCAGCGGCACCTTCTTGTCGAAGGACTCGCGGCTGGGGGGGATGGCCACCACGCGCCAGCTGTCGTCGACACCCGGGTGGAGCAGGAACTCCGTGGGGTGCTCGGCGCCGCCGTGGGCAAAGTACAGGTCCTTCCACGCGATGCTGCGGTCCAACTCCATCAGGTTGGTGCCGGCCGCGACGGCCACCGCCATGGCTTCGGTCACCAAGCGCTCGTTTCGCTGCAGGGCTGCGTGTCCTCGGACGTAGCCCTCGAGCAGCTCCACCGCGACCTGGGCAGCCGCGTCGAAGCCGCGGTCGAAGTCCTTCAGTGAGGAGCGCCCCTGGTTGAAGGTGTCCACGATGCGCGGGAAGCAGGGCACCTGGGTGGAGGGGCGAACGCGCCCGTTGTCGACGTCGTCGATGTACTCGACCATTCCGTGGCGCAGCCGCTCCGCCAGCACCGTCGGAATGTGCCCCTGGCCCTGCAGCCAGTTCAGCACCATGCCCGCCGCCGAGAGAGGGCCCGTGTAGGACTGCTGGTGGTGGTCGAAGCGGCCGGAGTCGGGATCGAAGATACCGCCGACATCGATGACCACGTCCGCGCTCTGGATGACCTCTTCGTCGCGGGTGCGGATCAACTCGGCCTGGGGATCCAGAAAGACGCGGATCAGGGCCCAGGCCAGTACATCATCGGCGTGAAAGCTGCCATGATGGGTTGCGACCAGCATTCAACTTTATAGCTTGCTGTAGCCACTTGGCAGGAGGACCGATGTTTCTGCTTGTGCTCTCGGCGTGTCCCGGGAACCAGGGTGCCGTCGAGGAGCCGCTCTATTCGGGAGAGTGGGAAGCGCCGACGCGCGAGATGACCCAGGACCTCGACCTGCCGCAGGACGAAGACGGGGACTACATCCTGATCACGACGCCGGGTGCCTCCCTGGTGTACGACCCGGACGACCGGAGCCCCCCCGCTGCGGCGGGAGAGTGTGCTGCGCTGGTAATGACCTGTCTGGCCCCTGAGCGAAACGTGCTCGGCTGCCTCCAGAACGTGACCACCTGCGAGTCCGACGAACCGTGGAAGGGCAGCGATCCCTTCTGTTGCCACGCCTCCTGCGAGGACACCTACGTCGCGCTGCGCCAGGACGGGCTGGAGGAGGCCGACGCACTCGCCAAGGCCCTCTTCGGCGACAACGGGTGCAGCCCGGGCTTCACCGGTGGAGGTGACCGATGATCCTGCTGCTCTCCAACGCCATGGCCTGGCAGTCCATGTGCTACACCGGCCACGAGGACTACTCCCACCCAGACCACCCAGCGGTCTGTGAGGACGGCTACGAGAAGGCCCGAAACCGCTGGGTCTGGGACGAGGGCTTCTACGGCGACATTCGCATCCCGGAGCACGAGTGGATCTGGGCGAAAGCGGCCAAGAAGTCCGGTGTACCTCTCGAGTGCAACGGCTGTGATGGCCCTGGGATCTTCGAAGACTACGAACTCGACACCTTCGTTCGTCCGGACCACCTGGAGCAGAACTTCACCAGCATCTGGCCTCGCGGCGACATTGTGGGGGAGAAATATACGCGCACCCTCCGGGCCGGCGAGATGAGCCAGCTCCCGGACATGTCCTACTCCCTGTGGGACTGGGCCATGGGCAACGAGGTGTGCCCCGTGAGCGATGTGCTCTCGGTGACCGGCTGCCACCGCTTCGACCAGCACATGGGCGGGTTGAACAGCAACCACTTCCTTCCGCAGAGCGAGCACTTCTACCGGTGGTACCACGACCTCGCGATCGCTCGTGCCTCGCAATGCAATGAGGCCCACGAGAAACTCAATCACCTGTACGGGGAGCGGGAAGATCTGCAGGAGTACGTCCTGGCTTGCGAGCGCTCAGCGATGACCATCGAGGCGGTAGGGCAGCACTACCTGCAGGACAGCTGGTCCTCCGGCCACATGTGGGAGCGATGGGGCAGTCCCCAGCTGGAACCCTGGCTGGCCGCCAGCGGTGGGGACTACCCGGAGGCGATCGGTCGGGCCATGTTGGTGTCGATGGTCGCGGGTTCCTGGCACGGCGTGAAAGGGGTGATGGCGGACCCGTCGAGCTTTACCTCCAACCACGTCTATGAGTGGGACGACCCTCTCTGTGCTCCTGCGCCTTCCGGCTACTGGGACACCACCCTAGAGAGGTTCGTCGGGGAGGGTGTGGTTGAGTACGTGGACTTGAAGACCGGTCAACGCCAGGCTGCGGTCGGCGACATCTTCTACAGTGAGTCCCTCAATTCGCCTTACGACGTTCAGCACGACAGCATGCTGAAATGTTCGGTGGGTGGCATCCGCCAGGTCTATGAGGCCACCGGCCAGGCTCACGGGGCACTCGAGAACCCGGGCACGGGCACGGTCCTCGACCCCGAGTCGACCAACGACTGCTTTGGCCAGCGAGTCACCAACGCGTCCCTGGAAACGGGCGCGGGAATTCACAGTGGCACGGCTCCCAACCAGAGGCGTTCCCTCGCCCATGAATTTCTGTGGACCGGCGGGAAGCTCAAGTACGACGGGGGTTTTTGGGGGCTTGTCCAAGGTCAGGAAGAGGTCGATGTCGAGCAGCTCGAGGAGCAGTTCCAGAAAGAGTTCGGCGCCTTCCTTGTCTACGTGGGGGTCCGGGCCAAGCTTGGAGAGTACTCCACGGACCTGGCTCGCGGATTCGCGGAGATGAACGGGAGCAAGAGCTTCATGGGCATCGAGCCCAACTCTGCGTACATGAAGCCTCTCGGCACCAAACCCGCCGAGTGGGTGGATCCCAAGCTGCCGTGGGACCTGGATGAAGAACGCGGCGAGGCGCTCTCGCTGGTCTTCGCGGACGCCTCGGCGTGGGGCCGCTGCGGTCAGATGGACGAGAAGGACCTCAACGCCCTCCGCCACCTGGCCTGGCCGGTTGTACCGGAGAAGCGGGACTTCGCCGTCAAGGGCCTGTGCGAGCAGTTGGTGGGCCCCTTCCTGCGGATCGGCACGGGAGCTGGGCACTACAACGACGAGGAGGACATGGAGCCTCTCTGCCACTTCTCTCCGAATGCGGGTTCCTTCGTCTACAGCGGCGACATCGACTACGAGGACGTCGAACGCGGGGACGCGCTCGACGACTTCTGTACCGGAGGACTGCTGGAAGACGGGGGCTTCGAGCAGCGCAGCGACTGGGATTTGGAGGAAAACGCCGATGTCCTGAGCGGTATCAACACCCTCATTCCCTATGCGGGCAGCCAGATGCTGGACCTCTACCTGACACCGACGGCCGGTGCGGCCTACGGTATTGCCCGCCAGCACCTCGATGACGACATCCCCGAGGGAGACTGGGAGCTGCAGTTCATGTGGCGGGTGTGGACCAGTCACGACGGGGGGTGTGTGGACTGGCTTCCCTGGGCGGTGGCTCGAGTCGACCGTGTGGACACTGGCCAGAACGAGGTCGCTGTCTACGAGGTGGATCACAATTCCTGGTGCGAGGATCTCGAGTTTCACGCGGGCGGCCAGTGGAAGAACGACTGGACCGAGGCCTCCCTGTCCTTCTCGGGTCCGGTGGAGGATCCGGTCATCTCCTTCATCGGAGGCACGGGCAGCGGAACCCAGCTTCACCACCTCCTCATCGACGAGGTCAAGCTCGTGAAGGGCGACTGATGAAACGACGCGATTTCATGATCTGTCTGGCGGCGACGGCCTGTAGCGGCGGTGAGACCGTGACCTCCGTCATTCCGGAGACCGTTCCGGGCGACACCCTCCAGCCCTGGCCCGAGGCCCAGATCGACTCGGTGGCCGTGGACACGCTGGTGGATGAAGCGCTGAGCGGCACGGGCTTGGAGGACTCTCTCGGCGAGCTGGGGACCCTGGTCGACGAGGAGCTGCGTGCGGTCGCCTCGATCGCTCCGAACTCCGCCAAGCTGGGCGTCGCCACGATCGAGACCATGATCCTGCCCCTTCTGGAGGTGGTCTGTCAGATTCGCGAGGCACCGGAGGACATGAGCCAGGACGAGCTCGGCGCCCTCATGGCATCGACCTTCGACCTCAGTGGGCTGGAGGACACGATGCTTCCCCTCATCGAGGCCTCTCGTGCGGAGTTGGAGGATGTTGGCGTGCCCACCCAGTACGGGCGCAGCCTCTGTACCAACGCACTGCGCGGTCTGGCCACCGACCTGCGCGCTCAGCTGGCGGTGGCTGGCCGGGACGACAACCCCTTCGCCCGGCAGTTGGTCCTGGAGCTGGACAGGCTGGCGCTGATGGTCGATACCGACATGGAGGGCCTCTTCGACGCCGCCGCAGCGGCCCTGGACGGGGCGCCCAGCCAGCCCCTGGCCCCCCCCTTCGCGTCCTTCTGTACCAACACGCAGTACGTGCAGGAGAACTGGGATCGGCGCCTGGTCGGAATCTCCGCCTACATGAACGTGATCGGATCGACCGGGTGGTTGTTTACCAGGTACAGCCTCATGGCGACCCTGGTCGGCATCGGGGTGGTCGGACTGATGATGCCCTTCCTGCTCTATAGACCGCCGACCATCTACATTCCGGTCTTCAACTACATGTGCGCCTGCGAGGTATGAACTGATGCTGGTTCTACTCTCGTCCGCACTCGCCTTCGATCAGTGCCCTGATCCGCCGCGTCCACACATCACCGACCTGGCCGTGAAGTGCGAACAGGACGAATTGAGCGTCCGCATCGAGGTCTACGACGACGGAAGTCTTGTCGACAAGGCCCACCTGGAGATCTGGACGCCCTATGGACAGGTGATCGGCGTGCGCGACCTGGTCTACGACGGCCCGACGGAGGAAGGGCGACTCGCCTTCAAGAGCCCACAACCCGAGGAGTTCGCCTGCAACGAGTCGTGGCTGCTTCGCGCCGTGGCGACCAACGTGGCAGGGCAGACCGGTCAGCGTGATCGATGGCTCAACACGCCCATCGCCGTACAGAACGGCGGCTTCGAGGAAGACCTGTGGAGCTGGGGCGTCGGCGGCAACGCCGAGGTCGCATGGAAGCAGCAGGGAGCCTCGCCGGTGGACCCCTACCAGGGCAACGCCATGCTGGAGCTTGGATGGCCGACCAACGGCTACTACACCTACGGCTACGCCTGGCAGAACCTGGGCGAGCTGCCGGCGGGCAGCTACCAGCTGGACTTTCAGTACGCCATCGCGAACGACCTGCACTACATGTACACCGACGAGAGCTGCGCCGATGTGGGGGCCTTCTTCTTCGGCTTCAACAGCTACACCGATGACGACACCATGGACAACTACGCCTCCGATGAGTGGGACCTGATCGATCAGTGCTCGAACCTGGAAGTGACCGACTGGTGGGGCCTCAGCCTGGATCCGGATGACGGTGACCGGTGGCTGAGTGAATCGGTCACCTTCGACGTTCCCTCGGGTCGCTCCGACGAGCCGACCTTCTTGTGGTTCAACCACTACGGCGGCTACCACTATGCGCAGTGGGTCTACATCGACGAGGTCTACCTGACGCCGCCCGCCGAGATCTCCATGGGCCACCTGGCAGAAAGCATACTGACCGAGGCGACCTATATCGGCGACCTGTTGAGCTACCCCGAGGAGGAGCCCGACTACCCGAACTGGTTCTACTGGGACCACTTCGAGGAGGAGGTCAACGACACCTACGTGGACCTTTGCTGGAACGGCTGCGCTGCGATGAGTGGCAAGTACGGTCCCGAGAAGACGGGTCCCGGCGATGACGTCGATGGTGTCTGGGGCTTTGACGGCTCCATGCTTCACCTTCCGGACGACAGCGTGCTCCTGATCGAGACCAAGACCACCGCGGGCACCTGCTTCCAGAACGACGATGAGGGGCTGGAGGCCGCCGAGGACTACCTCGAGAACCGCCGCCAAGCCTCGGAAAAGCCGCTCAAGAAGTGCGACTACGAGGACTGTGCGCAGATGAGCGCTCTCTGGATCGAGGGCACCATCAAGGACCTGTGCGAGGAGGAGGAGGACCAGAGGCGTCTGGCCGCTCGTCGCATCGAGGAGGCCTGGGACGACGGCACGCTCTACACGACCTGGGCTGCGGTCGGATTCGAGCCCCCCGCCCAGAGCACGGACCCCGAGGACGAGTGCCTGACCGGCTGGATGCTCGAGGCCGAACCCGCTCCGCCGAAGACCCGCGACGAGCCCCTCTGCCCGGAGGAGTTGGAGTAGCTGCCTAGAGGCTCCGCAGGGCTTCGCAGGCGAAGCCGATCTCCGCCTCGCAGGCGGTGGTGAGCAGTTCGACGCCCCGGTCACGGTTGCGGGGCACGCCCTTGCCGTTGACGTAGCAGATCCCCAGGTTCGCGCAGCTCTTCTGGTCCCCGGCGTCACAGCCTGCCGTGAAGGCCTTGGCGGCGGTGGTCAGGTCGGGGGCCATCAGGCCGGCCTCCGGGCAGGCGGGAGCGTCGCCACCCAGGCAGCCCTTCAGGTAGAACTCGCCGGCCTTGGCCTCCTCGCCGGTCTCGTCCCGGTGCACCACGCCCAGCGCCGTGCAGGCCTGGGCATCACCGCCCTCGCAGCCCGCGGTCAGCACCTCTTTGGCCAGGGGGATGTCCTTCTCGACGTTGTTGCCCTGGATCAGCCGCGTCCCGAGCTGACGGCAGGACTCGGCCAGCCCCGCGTCGCAGTGTTCGGCCAGGTTCTTCGTGCCCTGGGTGGCTTCCTTCAGCTTCCCAGCGAGCGCGCCCCCCGTGGGCACGCAGTCGGACATCATGATGGTGACCTCGTCCTTCCACACGCGGCGTGAGATCTTGCCGGTGCAGAGTCCCCCGTCCACCCTGCCCAGGTACTCCCAGCTGTCGTCCATCCCCTCACGCGGGGTGAGCACCACCTCCTCGACGCCAGCATCCGTCAGGTGGGTCAGCACGTCTTCCTGGCTCAGGGCCAGGCTCAGCAGCAGAATCATCGCTTCTCCAGCGAGGGATCCTCGCATGAGGCTCCGAGCCTCGAGGGACACGGAGCGTTCTCGTCATTGGACACCCCTGAGCCCCATGGGTGTTCCCGAGGGCCTTCTTCCGGGCCTTCTTCCGGCCTAGCTTCCAGCGTCTTCCTGCGCTTCGCCACCCATCAGCGGCATGTAGCTGACGAAGATCTCCATGCCGGATCGGGGGATGCTGCGGCCGTGGAAGACGACGGCGTTCTCGCCGGGTTCGTAGGTCCAACCGTCCACGTCGCGGTAGGGCATGGCCACGCTGTCCACCCAGACTTCGATGGACTCCGGCTCCGGCAGGTCGTTGAGGACGAAGGTGTCGTTCAAGCCCACCACCTGGAGCCCGATGCGGCTCAGCACATCGCTGTAGTCCTCGGCGCAGATGGAGTCTCGGAAGCCGCCCACGGTCTTGATCGCCTCGATGTAGCGAACGCCGGCGTTGGCCGCGGTGCCACCCGCTACGCACCCGTCGGGTTGGTCCCCCACGATGCCGTGGACCAGCAGCCCACCGGTGCCCGCCCGGCTTCGGAACTCCTGCAGGTAGACCGCGACGAGATCGGGACTGTGGTCGTCTTCGTCGGAGAGGAAGACCAGGTTCAGGCCGGCGTCCTCGCGGGTGAAGCTGGGGTTGAGGTCCAGGGCCAGCAGAGCGGACTGGAAGCCCCGCTCGTCCTTGCTGCCACCGGTTCCTACCATCACGGTCGCCTGAAAGTTCTGCTCCAGGTCCGTGCTGTCCCGGGTGTAGACCTCGCCGTGCAGGACGCCCTCATCGTCCACGTCGGTTGTCGCCACTCCGATCTGGAAGTCGGCGTAGCTCTCGCTCAGCACGGCCACGAAGGCCTCGAAGTTGGTGGCGAGCCGCTCCTGTTCCTCTTCCATGGAGCCGCTGTTGTCGATGATGAAGAGGACGTCCGCGGACTCCTTCACATCCGGCTGGTGGAAGACCTCGGTGAGCCCGATCTCGGCGTACTCGTATTCGCTGCACGCGCTGAGAAGGAGGGCCAGAAACACGGGAGAGGGCTCCGAGAGGGGCACGAACATCATAGCCCGGCCCCTGGGAGCTGAGCTGAGAGTCATTGGGAAGTCATCGCCCCCCTTCGGGTGTGCGCTACGCTCGTGCCCATGACGGGCCTGTTCATCGCTCTGGGGCTGTTCGCTTGCGACAAGACCCGTCCGCCGCCACCGCTCGAAGGCACCGAGGTCGTCTCCCTCCGCGTGGAGCCGCAAGAGATCACCGTGGTGACCGGTGAAGACGGCAGCGAGCAGGTCTCCTTCGTCGCGATCGGCATCGACGAGGACATGGCCGAGGAAGAACTGGACACGGTGGAGTGGTACCTGTCCAACCGAAGCGCCGGGGAGATCGACGAGAACGGCGTGGTGACCCCGGCGACCGCCAACGGCGGTGTGACCTGGGTCGTCGCTCGGCTGGCGGGTCTGGAGGCCTACGCCACGCTCACGGTGCTCTACGAAGACAGCTTCAACGAGGAGGGCGTCGACACCACGCCCTTCACCAGTGGTGGGTCGGTCACCGAGCAGGAGTTCTGGCTCTACCCGGAGGATGGGGTGAGCCTGCCGCGGAACACCCCGGCCATCCGCTTCAACTGGCAGGCTCTGGAGGACTGGGGCCCCGATGGTGCGCAGGCCTATCGCCTGCGCTTCCGCAGCACGGTCACCGACATCTCGGTGTACACCACCTCCACCGAGTGGACCGCGGACGAGGCCACCTGGCTGAACCTGGCGAGCACCAACGCCGGGGGCGCGGTGAGCGTGAACCTCACGGCGCTCACGGACCAGGGGCTCGTCGTGTCGCCCTCGCGCCTGCTGAACGTCAACCGCATGGACGGGAGCGGCTCCATTCTCTACTGGTCGACCTCCGTGGCCGGGATCCTGGAGATTCCCTACGGCAGCACCGAGTCCAGCGACTTCCTGACCCAGGCCAGCACGGGCCGTTGCGTGGGCTGTCACGTGGTCAGCAGCGACGGCGAGAAGGTGGCCTTCACCTACGACGGCGGCGATGGTCGCCTGGGGCTGCGCTACGTGTCGGACAAGGCCTCTCTGCCTGGCGACGGCGACCGCCAGGCCAACTTCAAGACCTTCGGCCCCGACGGTGACATGCTCATCACCACCTCCTATGGTCAGCTCAGCCTGGTGGATGGGGACGGCGCGCTCATGTGGGACATCCCCCACGATGGGGACCTCACCCATCCGGACTGGAGCTCGAAGGACCTGGTGGTCGCGGTGCAGAGCGACGGGCACACCGCGGACTGGCACTTCTCCGGGGGGCGCCTGGTGCTGATGGACCACCTGGGTGGGGGCATCTTCAGCGAAGTCCGCGAGCTCTACGAGGCGCCGGAAGGGTACATGGCCTACTACCCCAGCTTCAGCCCCGACGGTCGCTGGATCGCCTTCAACATCAGCACCGGCGATGCCTACGACGACGAGGACGCCGAACTCTGGGTGGTGGACAGCGAGGGCCAGATGGATGCGGTTCGCCTGGATTCCGCCGACATGGCGGAGGGGCTGACGAACAGCTGGGCTCGATGGGGTCCGGAGCCGGACGACGACATCCTCTGGCTGGCCTTCAGCTCACGGCGCGCCTACGGGGACCTCGTCGTAGACTCCCCACAGATCTGGGTCAGCGCCTTCGAGCCGGCCCTCGTGGAGGCGGGTGTCGATCCCAGCTACCCGGCCTTCTGGCTGCCGGGACAGAGCACGGACCAGAGCAATCACATCCCCGTCTGGATGCCGTGATCCTGCTGCTGCTGCTGGCCTGCGGTGGGCAGGGTGAGGTGCCCGATGCAGGCATGTCTTCGCGGGACTTCGTCCCCCAGCCGGGGTGGTTGGCGGAGTTCGTTCCGCCAGAGGCACCCGACACCGAGCCCCTTCTGCTGAAGATCGCCGAGGACGGTGGCTGGGAGTTGCGTCGCGGCGAACGCTGGGCGGATGCCACCCCGCAGGGCACCTGGGAGGCGTGGGAGGAGGGTGGCTACTGGGTCAACGGCGACCTCCTTCTCCCCGAGCGCCTGGTGGTGGGGCAGACGACCGACGACGTGACGGTCGTGGAGGTCGGGCAGGCCACCGCCTGGTACGGCACCTTCGATGTGGCGGTGACCGTGCTCCGCGACTCCGGTCGCCTGGGCAACGAACAGGTCATCGCCCAGGATCTGGGGCCGGTGATTCTCACCCTGGATGGCTTTCGGTGGGAGCTGGCCTGGTACGAGTAGTGCGCTCAGCACACGGGTTCAGGCGGCTTTCTTCAGCACCACCGTCAGCTCGTCGGGATCATCGAGCAGGACGCTCTCGCGGGTGGACGCCACGACGCGGCTGAAGAAGCCGCAGGTGCGACCCTCCGACCGGTAACGCAGGTGCACCTTGGTTCCTAGGGGGAGCTGAGCGCCGTCGAGCATGGGCCAGCGGCTCCTGAGCAGGAGAGCCTCGCCTCCGCTCACCACCGTCAGCACACAGGGCCGATCGCCCAGGGCGTGGGACAGGTGGTACTGGATCCAGGGACGGTCGGTGCGGTGCTCGACACTCATGCAGAATTCATCGGATCCAATGCGCCAGCCTTTAGGAGCCGTGGGCGTTAACCGCCCTCCATGCTGCTGATGACCGCCGTCGCGCTGGCCCAGAGCGCGCTCTCCATTCCCTACGAGATGCATGAGCTCGACAATGGCCTCACGGTCATCCTGTCGGAGGACCACAGCGTTCCCATCGTCCAGGTCAACGTCTGGTACCACGTGGGATCCAAGGACGAGGAAGAGGGTCGCACGGGCTTTGCTCACCTCTTCGAGCACCTGATGTTCCAGGGCTCGGAGAACAACGACCAGGACTACTTCACGCTGCTCCAGGAGATTGGCGGCCGGGTCAACGGCACCACCAACATGGACCGCACGAACTACTTCGAGGGCGTTCCGAGCACCTACCTGCCCCTGGCGCTGTGGGCCGAAGCCGACCGCATGGGCTTCCTGGTGTTGGACGAGGAGCGCCTGGCCAACCAGCAGGACGTCGTCCGCAACGAGCGCCGGCAGCGCATCGACAACCAGCCCTACGGCACGGTCTGGCTCACGCTTCAGGCCAACGTCTTCCCCTCGGATCACCCCTACCACCACCCCGTCATCGGCAGCCACGAAGACCTCGAGGCCGCCACGATGGAGGACGTCCAGGCCTTCTACGATGGCTGGTACCGGCCGAACAACGCGGTGCTGGTCGTCTGCGGCGACTTCGACCCCGAGGCGACGATGGAGCTGATCGAGCTCTACTTCGGCGACCTGGAAGCGGGCCCCGAGACCACCCCGGCGACAGCGCCGGACTTCGAGATCGCCGAGGAGAAGGTGGTCCGCCAGGTGGACCAGGCGGCGCCGGTTCCCAAGGTCTGGATCGCCTGGCCCAGCCCCTCGCTCTATGCACCGGGCGATGCCGAACTGGACCTCTTCAGCAGCTACTTCGCCGAAGGCAAGGAGAGCCCTCTCTACGGTGCGCTGGTGCTGGAAAAGAAGGTCGCGGTGGAGGTCGAGGCCTATCAGGCCAGCATCGGCCTGTCCTCGATCTACGTCATCCAGGCGACCCCGGTTCCGGGCGTCACCACGGATCAGCTGGTCGCCGAGATCGACGTCGTGTTGGCAGCCGTCCTGGAGGAGGGCATCCCCCAGGAGGCGCTGGCGGTTGGCCAGACCCAGTACGAGGTGCGCTTCCTGCGCGGCCTGGAGACCGTGTCCGCCAAGGCCAACAAGCTCAACAGCTACTACTACTTCACGGGCGAGCCGGACTACCTGCAGGCGGACCTGGACCGCTACCTGAACGCCACCCCGGAGACCGTGCTCGCCGCGGCGAAGGACACCCTGGGTCCCGGTCGCGTTGTGCTGCACGTCAGCCCGCCCCCCGCGGAGCCGGAGGAGCCGCCACCTCTGGAGGAGCCCGCGGGCAACAAGGGCTGTCTCTTCAGCCGCAAGGGAGGTGAGGGATGATGCTGCTCACGCTGATGCTCGCCGCTGACCTGGACCGGACACAGGTACCCGAGCCCTTGGAGACGGGGGACTTCGAGCTGCCGACCGCCCAGCGGGCCACCCTCTCCAACGGGGTCGAGGTGGTCCTCGTCGAGAACCACGAACTGCCGCTCTTCGAACTGCGCGTGGTCTTCCGTACCGGTGGCTGGACGGATCCGGCGGGTCAGGAGGGCCTGGCCGGGGCCAGCCTGGACATGCTCAACGAGGGAGCGGGGGAGCTCGACGCGGTGGCGATCAGCACCCAGGCCCGCACACTGGGATCCGCTGTGTGGACCAGCGCTCGCCTGGACCAGGCCACCGTGGGGTGCTCGGGGCTGGTGCGGAACCTGGAGCCCACGCTGGACCTTTGGAGCACCATCCTGCTCGAGCCGACCTTCCCGGAGACCGAGTGGGAGCGGCTGGAGGTCCAGTACGCCCAGTCTCTGGAGGAGGACGCATCGGACCCCAACTCGGTCGCCTGGATGATCAGCGACCGGGTGCTCTACGGCGAGGACTACGACGGTCGGGAGATGAGCCTGGAGAGCCTGGAGCTGCTCCAGGTCTCCGCCATGAGCGAGTGGTACGCCGAGCACCTCGTGCCCGGAAATGCCCTGCTCCTGGTAGGCGGCGACCTGACCCTGGAGCAGCTGCTTCCGCTGCTGGAAGAGCAGCTGGGCGGCTGGACCGCGGAAGGCAGCCACGAGCCGCCCGTCCGCGAAGCCGTGGTCCCGAGCGAGACCACGCTGTACGTGGTGGACAAGCCGGGCGCCGCGCAGTCGATCATCGTCGCGGGAACTCCGGTGGTGGGTCGGCTGGACCCGCTTTGGTGGCCGCTGTACCTGGGCAACCGCGCCTGGGGCGGCAGCTTCATGTCGCGTCTGAACATGACCCTGCGCGAGGAGAAGGGTTGGACCTACGGCGCGCGCAGCCGGGTGGTCACCAACGACGTCCCCGGAGTCTGGCTGGCCAACAGCGCCGTGGTCTCCGAGGCAACCGCTCCCGCGGTGGAGGAGATCCTGTCCATGCTCGGTGGGGTCGCTGGTGAGGAGCCGCTGACCGCGGAGGAAGTGGACTACGCGCGCTCGGGCCTGCTCAACGGCTACGCAGCGCGCTTCGAGACCGTGGACTACCTGCTGGATCAGCAGAAGTTGATCTGGCGCTACGGACTGCCTGAAGACTGGTCAGTGGCATGGCCTGCCTACATTCAGGGCGTCGAGCCGGCAGAGGCTCAGGCGGTCTTTCAGGCCCAGGTGGCGGAACAGCCGCTGGTCATCGTGATCGTGGGTGACATGGCCCAGAACCGTGCGCTGCTCGAGGCTCTGGGTTTGCCCATCGTCGAGCTGGATGTGCATGGCGACCCGGTCGCCTCGGGGGAAGAGAACTGATGTCGATTCGTTCCGAAGCCATCTGGATGGATGGCGAGTTCGTGCCTTACGACCAGGCGAAGGTGCACGTCCTGGCCCACACGCTCCACTACGGTCTGGGCGTCTTCGAGGGGATCCGAGCCTACGGGCAGGCCCCTGGGGTGGGGGGTGTCTTCAAGCTCGACGAGCACTTGAGGCGCCTCTTCGACAGCGCGAAGATGTGCCAGATCAAGATGCCCGTCGACTTCGCCGAGCTGCGGGAAGCCTGCATCGAGACCCTTCGCAGGAACCACCTGCCCAGCGCCTACATTCGCCCGCTGGTCTTTTTGGGCTCGGGCCAGATGGGCCTGGGCGCGCGCGACAACCAGGTTCACGTGACCATCGCCGTCTGGCCCTGGGGGGCGTACCTGGGCGAAGAGGGCCTGAGGAACGGCATTCGTGCGGGGACGAGCAGCTTCACCCGCCACGCGGTGAACTCCAACCTGCAGCGGGCCAAGGTCACCGGCCACTACGTGAACAGCATCCTGGCTCGCTACGAGGCCAACGACAACGGCTACGACGAAGCCATCATGCTGGACCACAACGGCTACGTGGCCGAGGGCACGGGCGAGAACCTCTTCGCCATCCGCAATGGCGTGATCAAGACCCCGGCCATCATGAACATCCTGGGCGGCATCACCCGCAAGACGGCGATCCAGATCCTGAACGAGCTCGGGTACTCCGTGGCGGAGACGCAGTTCGGCCGCGATGCGCTCTACGTGGCCGACGAGGTCTTCATGACCGGGACCGCGGCCGAGATCACACCCATCCGAGAGGTCGATCGTCGCACCGTCGGCACGGGCGAGCCGGGCGAGCTCACGAAGCAGGTACAGGACATCTACCTGCGCGGAGTGCGCGGTGAGGTGCCCTGGATGCGCGAGTTCATCACCCGCTACGATCTCTGATCAAGAGGGGCTGTAGCGCTCCCAGAGAAAGCGGATGGGGCGTATGCAAGCCTGCAGGTGGGCCTCAGCGAAGCGGTGGCCGAGCTTCTCGAGGCGGCCGGTGGGCTTGGCGTTCACCTCGATGACGTGTGGCTGGCCCTGACGGTCGACGACCAGGTCGACTCCCAGCTCGATGCCTCCCAGGCGGCGGCCTGTGTCCACCGCCAGCGCTTCCAGGTCCGGACGAGGCCCGGCCCACTCCGCTCGGGCGCCGCGCTCCACGTTCACGACCGGGGCCTCCCCCACGCGCGCCACGATGGGGCAGCACATCCAGTCCCTGCCCTGGCGTTGGACCAGGGCGCGGTAGCTCACGAACTCGCAGTCCACCGCGCGCTGCAGGATGGCGGGCTCCGGCACGCCCGTCGTACCGGGTAGGGTCGCGGGGGTGGCGTCCCCCGGACGAACGAAGCGAACACCTCGTCCGAAAGCGCCGTAGCGCGGCTTCAGGAAGCCTGTTCCCCACCCCGCCAGGGCCTCCTGGAAGCCCTTGATGACGATCTCCGGGCCGCCTGTGACCCGCTGACAGGCCAGCTTGTCTCGGCAGAGGGCCTGGATCGCGTGGCTGTTCTCCAGGGGAATGCCCTCGGGCGGCCGGTAGTCCTCGGGCCAGGTGCAGGAGGGAAAACGGTCGTAGACCGCGACCACCTCCCGTTCGTCCGCCGTCCACCCGCCGCTGACCGCGCGGAGTCCACCGAGCGACACGCCGATGCCCTCTCGCTCCAGCGCCAGCGCCGCCCGCCCGAAGGGCAGCTGCTCGGGCGGAGGGGGCCGCTCGGCCAGCGCCCGAACCAGGACCAGGACGGTTCTCATGTACCCAGGTACCCTGTTGTCGGATGCTGCTCCTCCTCCTCGCGCTGTCCTGCAGGGATCAGGTCCTGGACACGGGCCCCTTCGACGATGACGGCGACGGCTGGACCGGGGACGTGGACTGCGACGACTGGGATCCCGACGTGCACCCGGAGGCCGAGGATCTCTGCGACCGTCTGGACAACGACTGCGACGGTGACATCGACGAGGACAGCACCACCACCTGGTACCAGGATGCGGACGGTGACGGCTGGGGGAGCGACGAGGTCGTGGTCGAGGACTGCGAGCGGCCCGAGGGCTACATCGAACGATCGGGGGACTGCGACGACACCTCCTCGAGCTTCCATCCCAACGCTCGCGAGGACGACTGCGAGGACGACAACGACTACAACTGCGATGGCTCCGTGGGCTACGAGGACGCCGATGGGGATGGGGTTCCTGCCTGCGTGGACTGTGACGACGCGGATGTGGATCGGCAGCCCGGTGCGGCGGAGTTGTGCGATTCCATCGACCAGGACTGCGATGAGCGGGTGGACGAGGAGGCCGTCGACGCGACGGACTGGTGGTACGACGCGGACGGCGACGGCTACGGCGGCGAGCTCCTGGAGAGCGACTGCGAGGCGCCGGAGGGCTTCGTGGACAATGAGGACGATTGCGACGACCTGGACGCCAGCGCGTTCCCGGGAGCGGACGAGGTCTGCGACGGTGACGACGACGACTGCGACAGCAGCGTGGACGAGGAGGACGCCATCGACGCTCCGACCTGGTACGCGGACGATGACGGCGACGGCTTCGGTGATGAGGACTCCACGGTCGCCGCGTGCACGGTGCCCAGCGGCTACCTCGCGGACGACAGCGACTGCGACGACCAGGACGACACGAGCTACCCCGAAGCGCCGGAGTACTGCGACGACGTCGACCACGACTGCGACGGTTTCATCAACGAGGACACCAGCGTCGACGCGGGCACCTGGTACGTGGACGGAGATGGGGACGGCTACGGCGACCCGGCGCTGAGCAGCACCTCCTGCGCGCAGCCTTCGGGCAGTGTCGACAACGGCGACGACTGCGAGGACGACGACGAGGACATCAACCCCGACCTGGTGTGGTACGCGGACGACGACGGTGATGGTTCGGGCGATCCGGACAACACCACGAGCTCGTGCACCCAGCCCTCCGGCTACCTGGCCGACGACAGCGACTGTGATGACGGCGACGCGGATCGAGCCGAATACTGTTGCAGCCTTGGCACCGATGGGGACCTGAGCATCACCAGCAGCACCTCCCTGGCGGCGGGGACCTACAGCTTCGATGCCTTCAGCATCGCCAAGGGGGTCACGGTACGGGTGACCGGGAGCACGCCTCTGGTGATCAACGCCAACACGGTGGACATTGCCGGGGCTCTGGTGCTGGACGCCGCCGGGGGCACCGCCGGGCCTGCCGGGGGTGACGGCGGTGCTGTCGGTGACTGCAGCACCGGAGCGGGTGACGGTGACGGACCGCACCAGGCCACCAGCATTGCCCTCGGAGGCACCGGAGACCAGGGAGGGGGCGGTGCGGGTGGCGCCAAGATCGGGACCGATGGTGCGAACCACGTGGGCTCGGGGGGTGGGAACTACTCCACACCCAGCATGGCCATCTTCACCGGCGGGGCCGGTGGAGGAGCTGGAGGCGGGGACGGGGGCGATGGTGGAGGCGGCGGCGGTGCCGTCTGGATCGTCGCCGTGGAGATCGTGGTCTCGGGCTCCATCTCCGCCGACGGCGGAGTGGGCGCTGACGCTGGAGCCAGCTGTTCTTCGGGAGGTGGCGGCGGGGGATCCGGCGGAATGATCTGGTTGCACGGTGAGACCGTCAGCGTGACGGGCAGCCTCTCCGCTGGAGGTGGCGAGGGGGGCAGCGGCGACTCCAAGGGCGGGGACGCCAGTGGTGGACGCATCCAGGTCAGCGGTCCCTCCACGTCGGTGAGCGGCAGCGTCTCACCGGCGGCCTATTCGGACACCTCCGACGCTGACTGTGAGGATGGCTGACCGGTTAAGCGCGAGGGATGTACCACGACTTCCTCATCCTGGGCGGTGCCGGCCTCGTTGGCACCCAGGTGGTGCGCCACATCGTTCAGACCCTGAAGCCTCGTCGTGTCGTCGTGGCCAGCCTGCGCCAGACCGAGGCCGAGGGGGCCTGCGCTGCCTTCGAGGATGAGTTCGGGGACAGCGTGAGCTTCGTGCCGGCCTGGGGCAATCTCTTCGTCCCCCGCCGCCTGGCCAATCTGCCGCGAGGGGAGCTTCTCCAGGATCCGAAGAAGCGGAACACCCTGCTCGAGGCGGCCTACGGGAACTTCGAGAAGGCCTACCGGGAGAACTGCCTGGTTCGGATGGTGCGGGAACATCGACCCGAGTGCATCGTCGACGCGGTGAACACCGCCACCGGCTTCAGCTACCAGGACATCTTTGATGGTGCGGCCAAGGTCCGCGAGTGGATCGGACCCAAGGGCTTCTCCCCGGACGGCACGGCGGACCTGGAGACCTTCCTGCTCTCCCAGTCCGTTCCACAGATCATTCGCCACGTGCGCTTCGTGCACCGGGTCACGACCGAGTACGGCGTCTGCGTCTACCTGAAGGTGGGCACGACCGGTACCGGTGGCATGGGCATGAACATCCCCTACACCCACAGCGAGGATCGCCCATCCAAGAAGCTGCTCGCCAAGAACGAAGCGGCCTTCGGGCACACCGGTCTGCTCTTCCTCCTGGCCCGAACACCCGGGGCCCCCATCATCAAGGAGGTCAAGCCTGCCGCGATGATCGGCTACCGCGCCGTGACGGTTCGCGAGGTCACGGACAAGCACGGCAACAGCGACCTGTACATGCCGAAGCGGATGAATCTGACGGCGGGAATGGACCTCGAGCTTCGGGAGTCGGCCAAGGCCTACGAGAAAGACGGCCGCCTGAAGGTCGCGGTGGTGGACACGGGTGAGAACGGGGTGTTCACCCGCGGTGAGTTCTCGGCGATCACCGCGCTTGGGCAGATGGAGTACGTCACGCCCGAGGAGATCGCGGGCATCGTCGTTCGCGAACTGAGGGGTGCGACCACGGGGCGGGACGTCATCTCCGCCCTGGACGGTGCGGTCATCGACCCCAGCTACAAGGCGGGCCTGGTTCGAGGGGTCGCCCTCCAGGACCTCGAGACGGTGGAGAGCCAGAGCCTGGCGGACCACAGCGCGGTGCCCTCCATCGCCCTGGGTCGCCTCGGCCCTCCGGAGCTCTCCAAGTTGCTCTTCGAGGGGGCTCTGCTGCGCCATGTGTACGGCACCATGGAAGCCATCATCGACGACTCCCGAACGGCTGCGAAGATCGCCGAGGCCCTGGCGGATGCGCTGGGTCCGACGCAGGTGGGCCACGTGGCCCCCAGCATCGGCATCCCCGTGATCCTGCCGGACGGCGAGACCCTTCTTCGGGGACCTCGCATCAACGTGCCGGAGGTCCTGGGCCGCAAGACCGGTGTGCGCCTGGGCGAGGGGCAGATGGACAACTGGGTCCGAAAGGGGTGGGTGGACTTGCGGCCGGCGAACATCAACCGCTGGCGGCAGCGGGTGCGTCGGATGTTCCAGGCTCGAAGCGACCTGCGGGAAGCGGGCTCCGCGGCCGCCACGACGAGCTCCTACATGAGCGAGCGTTTCGAGATCGGCGAGGTCGTCGCCTGGATCTTCAACAACGAACTCGGCGGGCACCGGGTCAAGTAGGGATCGCTGCTCTCAGCGCCGAGAGGTGGCCGAGCATCGGTGGTCTTCGACGCCAACAGGCTCTCGCTCGTGGGCTGATCACCCGGCGAAGTCCCGCGAGCGCCTCTTTCGCGGTGGGCTCCCGGTCGGCCTGAAGCTGGTCCAGCAGCGCTTGCACCGCGTGCCGACACCGGGCGTCGTAGACCCGTACGGCCGCCGGATCCGGCGACGCGCAGGGGGTCCAGCCCTCGGGAAGGGGCACCGGGGCACCGATGGCGTAGTCCAGGTGCACCGGCCAGGGGATGTGCGGCAGCGGCCCGATGCCGATGAGCCAGGGGAAGGACAGGTGGATGGGAAACACGGACGCCCGGAAGTGCCGCTGGAAGCCCAACCGCTCGGCGATGCGGTGGCCGTCGGCCAGCACGACCAGCGTCTCGTGGGCGCCCGCGTTGGCGACGGGGGTCACCGGGATGCCCGTGCGCAGCGCCAGCCGCGCGTACCCGGTGCGGCCGGCGAAGTTGACCCGGTAGCGCTCTCGCCAGGGCCGCCACGTGTCCCGATCGCCTCCGGGGCAGACCATCAGGTCGCCGCCCTCGCCGAGGACCCGGCGCGCCACTCCCCGGCCCGCCTGCAGGATGCCAAGACGGTCGCAGGCCCGCGCCCCCGCCTTCGTCGCGAAGAGCATGTCGTGAGCCATCGGGCTGAGCCGCCGGTCGTGGGAGAAGTGCCGCATCCAGGCCCAGGCGAAGCCCCACACGTCGGGGATGAGGGTGCCTCCGCTGTGGTTCGACACGATGAGCACGGGCCGCTGGGGCAGCTTCTCCCACCCGCGCACCCGCACCGGCATGTAGTGGTCGGGGGCGAACACGCGGTCGAATCGGTCGAGCCAGTGATCGACATAGGCTGGGTCGTACATGGGTCTCACATAGAACGTGTTCTAGCATATCCCTAGAACGTGTTCTAGCCAAGCCGCTCTTCAGCGCTGGAAGGTGGCCCTCGCGAAGACCAGACCGACACCGTTGCCGCCGCCTGCTCGGATCTCCACACCCACCGGGTGGTGGTGCCACCCGTAGCCCACGGTGGGAAAGGGTCCGAAGAGCCCGATGCGTGCCGTGTGTTCGCCCCAGTCGCGGCTGAGTCCCATCTCTGTCGCGCTGAGGGCCTCTGCGGGGCTGTGCCGCTCCAGGCCAGCGCTTCTCCAGGCGCTCAGTCCCAGGAGCGTGGTCGAGCCGTCCCAGCGCAGGCGTGTACCCACCGACCAGGCGAGACCCGCCCTCAGGGTCACGCGGTCATCCAGAGGCGAGGGCCCCACATGAGCGCCCACCGACAGGGTTGGAGCAAGCCGCACCCGCTCCCCATGGAGCACGAGCCATCGCCCACCCACGAAGGCCGCAAGATCCTGGGGCCAGAGGTGAACACTGGCGTTCAGCCCAGCCTGATGCTGCGTTCCCACCGCGAGCCCGGCCAGAGGAAGCTGATCCATGGCCAGCACCTCGGTGCCCACCCAGGCCTGGTCGACGTAGGGTGCCGCCGCTGGCAGCAGCCACGTGGGGCTCATGGGATCACCGGGGTGTAGCGAAGCACGACGTTCTTCTCCCAGGAACTCACCAGCACCTCCAGCTGCCCGTCGCCGTCCATGTCCGCCAGCTCGACCCCGGACTGAGGCAGGTCCGTGTCCAAGGTGTGCCGGGTCCAGCCGGTGTCGGTCTGCTCCACCCAGTGGATGTCCGGATCGCCGTCGCCGCTGACCACGACGTCGATGTCTCCGTCATCGTCCAGATCGCCCACGGCGAAGACGCCTGGGGCGCCCGCTCCCACCCCTTCGGGAGCCGTGAACTCGTCGCTCAGGATCTCCTGGCTCCAGGGAAGGGTTGGGTCCTCCCCGGGTCGGTACAGCGCCAGGGTGGGCTGGTATCCGTCGTCCGCGCCCACGTGGTTGCTGCCGATGGCCGCCAGCCCATCCAGGTCCACTGGGGTCAGCTGAATCGCTGGCCCACTCTCGGTGTCGATGGGGTGGGTGAGCCAGTCCTGGTCCTGTTCGACCCAGCTGTAGCCCTGCCCGGAGCCCTGCCCCAGGGCGTGGAAGAAGCTGGCTCCCATCAGGTCCAGATCTCCGTCCAGGTCCACGTCGACCGCATGGACAAAGGAGCCCAGCCCGTCGACCAGATCCTGCCCTAGCAGGTCCGGGCCGTAGAAGACCTCGACCACGCTGCTGGCCGAGTGGCCAAAGGGTGAAACCTGGCTTTCCTGGGCAGCGATCAGGTCCTTGTGGCCGTCGGCGTTCAGATCGGCGAAGGCCGCGTGGTGGTAGAAGCCGCTGGCTCCGGGTTCGACCAGCGTGTGCACGGTCCAGTCCGGGTTCTCCAGCCAGACCAGCGCACCGCAGTCCGCCGTGAAGGGATCCAGCTGGCAGGTGAGGAAGCCAAAACCCACCACCAGGTCCAGGTCGCCGTCACCGTCCATGTCGTGGGGGGAGGACCCGTTGGGCCACTTGAAGCCTGCTTCTTCGCCCAGGATCGTCTGCCGTCGGCCATCCGCGTCGTAGCGCACCAGAGCACCGTTCGAGACCGAGGGTGCTCTCATGCGGCCAAAGCGCGAGACCACAGCCTCGTCCCGTCCGTCCAGGTCCAAGTCAACGCCGGTCACAAAGGCGGGACCGCAGACGCCCGCGTCCAGGACGGAGCGCTCCAGCACGAGCGAACCCGCCTGAACCCTGGATGCTTCGCCGACCACGAAGGGTGAGGGGCAGGGATCGAGACAGGCGAGGGTGAACAACGACATGTCTACTCGTTAGTAGATAAATGGAAGATAAATGGAACAAGTCTGACTGTCAACCCGGGGGCGGGCTATGGATTGCCTCATGGACCCTCGGGTACTCGCCATCGCAATCATCAGTGGTCTCATCGGCTGGGGAACGAACGCCGTGGCCGTGCG
>PVBE012815365.1_pt1 | contig 33825 bp, 56 predicted proteins | sample 1631181 | NCBI WGS metagenome assembly PVBE01 (sample SAMN08397723, study PRJNA350692) | Marine metagenome, whole genome shotgun sequencing project. | isolation source: water | place: Pacific Ocean | collected 2012-04
TCAGGTGGGTCAGGCGGAGGTGCGCCAGGGGGCGGTGGCGGCGGCGCGATGAGTTGGGCTTGTTTCTCTGCTGATGCTCTACCAGCTACGTTAGATGTAATAGTAGGTGCCGCCCAGACCTCTGCTCAGAGCGCAGGCAATTATTCCCAGGTGGATATTCCATCTGGTGAAACCGAAGCAGGGAAGGTAATTCTAATTGCCTACGGCGGCGGCGGAGGTTCCGCTGATAACAGCGGAGGTGGAGGCGGCGGAGGCGGCACTGGCCTTGCTGGCTCGACAAGCACAAATACCACAGGAGCGGCTGGAGGAAATCCTACTATAGAAGGCGCAAGTATTGGAAATAGCCTTGCTGGCGGCGGTGCCGCTGGTGGCAATTCAAGTGTGGCAGGATTTTCTGCTGAGTATGGCGGGGGCGGTGGCGGAGGAGGGTCTTCTGCTAGTAGTACCGCAACGGGCTATGCTGGTGGCTCATCGTTATATGGCGGCGGCGGAGGTGCTGGAGCAGGCCGTGCGGGATGGTCAAGTGCTGGTGCTGTTGGCACTGGAGGCGCATGGGGTAGCTATACCGCAGGAGGCGGCGGCACTGGTGGCGACCACGGTAGCCCAGGTGCGGCAGGGTCAAACGGAACATCTCGTGAGTTTGGTGCTGGAGATGGTGGCGGGGCTGGCGGGTCAGGAGCAAGCGGCCAAAGCGGAGGCGCAGGCGGTGACGGAGGTGCGCCATCAGGCGGAGGCGGAGCAGGGGGTTCTGGTTCAGGTGCCGGTTCGAATGGCGCACATGGAGATGGCGCGAGAGGAGAAGTGCGTATATGGGCCTGGTAGATGCAAACGCAGTAGGAATGTCTGGGCTGGTTGCCGCGCCTGTTACTGTCCACACGGTCACGACTGATGGCTCCACGACATATACGATTCCAAAGACTCATACTCGTGTATATATCGAGTGCATTGGCGCTGGTGGATCGGGCGGTGGCGGGTCTGGTAATTCAAGTTCCCGAGGTGGTGGCGGTGGAGGCGGTGGCTCTTTCGTTAGAGGTATTTACGATGCTTCGGCATTTACTGCGGATTTGACCATTGCTGTCGGTGCTGGCGCAAATGGTGGTGCTGGTGGCACTAGCGGAAATGTGGGGGTGATTGGCACCGCAGGAGGAGACTCGTCTGTTACCAGTGGCACTTTCACGCTTAAAGCCTATGGCGGTGGTGCTGGATATTTCGGTAATACTGGCGGCACTTATGGAGGCGGCGGAGGCGGTGGTGGAACTGGGACTGTTGGAGCGAATGGTACTTCGGGAACAGGTGCTAATGGAGGTGGCCCAACTATTCAAGGGTCAACACAGGGAGACTCGCTAGGTGGGCGTGGAGGGAAAGGTGGTAATGCTTCAGCCGCTGGAGGCGATGCCGAATACGGTGGAGGTGGTGGCGGTAGCGTAGCGGTAGGCGGAAGTTCCATATTTGGGGCTGGTGGTGGCGCAGGTAGCGATGGTGTGGCTGGCGGGGTATGGAGTAGTTATACGAGTGGCGGTGGTAAGGCGACGGGCAACCCGCCAGCGGCTGCTGTATCTCGTGCTTATGGATGTGGTGACGGGGGAACAAGCGCGAATGTTGGCGGTGGAAATGGTATCGCTGGTGGAACCCCTGGTGGCGGTGGAGCTGGAGGGACTGGGGCTGACAATGCTACAGGTGGAACGGGCGGCGCAGGCGCAGACGGCGCAGTTAGAATTTATTCGTGGTAGGTAACTAATGGGCAGATATGCAATGGTAGTAACAGCAACTGGCGCGGTGGATAACGTGATTGTCTATGACGGAGTTTCTCCATTCACGCCACCGACAGGCATCGAACTGATTGAAGCCACGGACAACGCAGAGCCAGGTGGCACTTGGAACGGTTCGGCATTTGTCCGCGCTCCTGTGGTTGAGCCTACACGCACCCAGGTGCTGATGTATGAGGTCACCAATCCTGTAGCCAGCTATGACGAGAACGATGACCCAGTTAATAAGACGGCTGAAGTGGTTGCCGCTGAGAAACTGGAACTCAAGAACCTGCTGCTTGCAGAACTGGATGCTGGTGACTTGTCACAAGAACGGACACAGATGTTGCTCAGGTTAGAGCGTGAGTGATGGACGGATTGTCCGAAATATCCCAGATCGTTGGACCCCTTGGGGTCCTGGTGATTGTCGTGATCTGGTCGGTCGTCCGGGTCCGTAATGGAAACGATAAGAGATCAGATCATTCCGAAACGCTGACGCTGATGGTGCAAGGGCTCCGGGAAGATATGCGAGAACTGCGCCATGAACTCCGGCAGCATTTCCAGGACCATGCCAAGTTATAGAAAATCTTACTCTCCCTTCTAGGAACCGGCGTCACCCCTCGCCGGTTCCGACAAAACAAAAAGACCGCCATCCCATCGGCGGTCTTTTTGTGTGTCGGGAGGCCGTTTGTCTAATGGTTCAATTGATCTGAATCTGAACCAGCGAAATCCCGCATTATAGCCGGGTCGGATTTTTTATAATTGAATAAGCTGGAGATTCTGTACTTCCCATGGTCCCGTTTGAATTCGTAAAGGGTCAGGACCTGGGTTAACACCTGTCCGTCGCCGATTAAATCGAAATTGACGGCGGCCCGGATTGGTGAAACGTTGGCCCATTTGATGTCGAATTTGCAGGATCTATACTTATTCCTCCAACCCATCAAACGCCTGATGAAACTACGTCTATCATTAGCTATCTTTCGATTCAATCCAGAACCTTCATCACCCCAATCATTGAGCTCGACTAACCATTGGAGCCCCGGGTCCAAAAAGCCTTCGAGGTTTTCCCAATTGGCTTGCTCGACGGTTTGATAAAACGAGGCTAAGAATTCAGCTGCATATGGATCTTTGACTCCGACCTGGGTCATCATCGTGGCCCTCGTCGACGATACATTGACGGCATCTGCCGTCATAGGGTCGCCATGAAACGCTCCTACAATGTGATGCTGGATGACGTCCGGTTCGATGATGGCGGCGCCGTCGAGTATCTTTTCAAATCCAGCGGCCAACGGACCATCAAAAAGGTAGGTCGTATCATTTGCCAGATCAGTCTCTCCATCGGAGGGAATGTAACCAACGGTTATGAATTTATATCTCATGGATGCCAGTTCCTAATAGAGAATTAAAATACACTAGCACAGAATCGAAAAATAGCAAGTGGTGAAACGTCTGTGGTACACTATGCCACCGAACGGCCGGTGGGCAGGGGTGTCCGCCATATGATGTGGGATGCCGGCTTTCGAATACTTGGGAGAGTATGAGATATGGCGATTGTAGATATACGCGCAGACATGCTGCGCCTGCGGAATTTCATCCAGGAATGGCTCGACGTTAACAACCAAACCTGGTCAGGATTGTTCACGAAAGCCGGTCACAATAATGGGTCATCCACGATCTGGTCGAAGTGCCGATTGAAGTCCTATCCACGGGTCCAGACCGTGTATGACATAGCCGACGCTATGGGCGTTTCGCGCCATCAGCTGATGACCGTGGCCGGGATGATTCCAGAAGCCGGACCCGAATCCCTGCAGACCGAAAAGGGTTTTGATCTGAGCCCGAGGGAAGTCGCGGTCGTCCAAGCATTTCGGGTATTGGCCGAAGATCACCAGAGCATTGTTTATAATCAGATCACTGCAATGGCAGCATCCACCCTGTCCGCGCCGGTGGGTGAATGATGGAAGTCTACCCGGACGGTCCAGGTCGCTGGCACTTTTGGATTGATATTTATTACAAAGGCACGACCACACGGAAATCGCGCCAGCATAGAAGATATAAAGGCACCAAGTCCGAGGCCTTGAAATACAAGCGCCAGTTGTTGCGTGAGCGGGACGAAGGCCGACTGATTACCAAAACGAATCAGACTCTCGGTCAATTCCTTGAATCCTGGCTCGACGAATACGAAATGACGGTCGGAATCAGCACATTCAAGACCGCCAGGGACCATCTGTCCCGTGTTTGGAAAACCTCACTCCATGAGATCCCACTAGCAAACCTCGACACCGAATATATCCAGGATGTAATCAACGGGATGAACAAAGACGGTTTGTCATATGGGACCGTCAAGAATTTCAGGGACAATCTGCGCCATCCTTTGAATCGAGCGGTCGAGTTGAAATATATTTCCGAGAATCCTGTCCTTTTGTGCCGGCTGCCGAAGGAATCCAGGAAAAGGAAGATCATCTGGACCAGGGAACAATTGGACGGCTACCTGGGATATATCAACGAAAACCGGTCCATGTACACGGACGCGTTTGAACTGATCTTGTTCACCGGCTTCCGACGGGCCGAGATTTGCGGACTCCATTGGTCCATGGTCAATTTTGAAGATCGGTATATAGACATGAACAAAACACGCCATTCCATGCCGAGCCTCGGCCCGGACCGCCCTGGTGGTGGATGGTATGAGACCGAACCAAAAACCGAAACGTCAAATCGGTATATCGAGATCAGCCCGAAATGCGTGGCACTGCTGCGGAAGATCCAAGCAGAGCAAGCACATTATCAGATCATCGCTCCAGGGATATGGCCCGCGGACCCGTTTGTGATCTGCCGGCAAGATGGGGAAGTCACCCGCCCGGACCGTCTGTCCCGGCAATTCGGGCGATTGCTGAAGAATTACAATCGGGGACAGCTTGAGGATAAACGGCTCCCGACCGGGAAAGATGCCACGACCCCGCACGATCTGCGTCGGCATCATGCCAGCTATCTGTCTGAACTCGGATATAGCGTGTCAGCAATTACGGCCCGACTCGGACATGCTTCCACCAATATCACGGAAAGGATCTATATCAAGAACCGTCCCGGCGCCTTCGCCGATTATGTCGAAAAGCTGGACGATTACCTGGACCCCGTAATCGAAGATCCTGATTAATGGTGACAAAAAAAGTGCCAAATATTTTGCTTCACCTGGTGACATCTGGTGTCATTCCATCATCCCCGTCGAGACTGTCAAATCCCTAAATGCCACAAAATAAATCCTAGTAAACTTAAGGACACGAGTCTCCAAAACCAGTGGCCGGGGGTTCGAATCCTCCCGCTCCTGCCAACGATTTCAGGCACGAAAAAGCCCCTGGACACAAAATCCAGGGGCTTTTTCTTTTGCCGAGTTTTCGGTTTTGGTGACAAAAAGGTGCCAAACCTTCAGAAAATCATACTCTTAACTGACCTTTTCCCATGTCCAATTTTCCCCGGCAAGGTATAAACCATTCTCGTCCGGTCCACATTCCTCGGCATCATCATCATCATATTCAAGGAACCTGATTTGGAACACTCGATGTTCATCCTCGGAATATTGAATCTCCCCCCAATTTTCCCGAAGATCCAATATTTCCTTGGCTTGGGTATATTTGAATTTGGGACATTCCCATCCATTCCATTTGTATCCGTTTGAATATCCGGGCATCGGTTCCATCCCATCAACCTGGAACATCCCCCGGACTTCCCCCTGTTCTGCCAATAAATCATCGATTCTTTCTGATGCCATTTCGGATTCCCCCTTCTTTTTGATTTACCTTGTGCCAGGTTCAATTATAGCAAGATTGGGCCTGTTTAGCAGTATTCCATCATTGATTCGATTAATTATGGCAGGTTTCTGCAAAAAGCGGAGAAATAATGTTGCGTGTGGTCTGATTTAGGGCCATTAAAAAAAGGAAAGCGAACAATTGTCCACTTTCCTTTTTATTTGCCTAGTTCGATTGTAAGGATTTTGTGTTTAAGTGAATTGGATTTCCTTATTTTTGATTACGGACCAGCAGCGTTCAATACACTCTGGAATCTGGTCGATGACAAGATCAGTCGTTCCACCGCCCAGGAAGTCCCCGTCCGAATCGGTCAAATCCCATCCCAACACATCATCAGCAAATCCGAAGAGCCATTTTCCGTCCGGTCGTTCCTCGTCACATTCGACGACGATTCCGTAAATCCCACCGCCGGAGTGCCAAACCAGGCCGTTGATGCCTTCGGCGATCTGGGACAATGAATCCATGAATCGTTCCCCTGCCATGATTTCCTCCCTTTATCCAACTTGAAGCACGTCGTCGCAGATCGTGCAGTAGTAATAATCGTTGGTCGTTCCGTTGTCCCGTTCGTATAGATCATGGGCCACATTTTCCGAACAGTCGTGGCCTTTTTCTGCCACCCTTCTGGCTTCCTCAGCTTCTTCGGCTTCCTGTTCAGCCTTCAAAACTGCCGACGGGATTTTGGACAAGACGTCCAATCCGACGGGGTAGTTGCTAGCTTTTTCAGTACCTTTGAAAAGATACCAACCGCCATCGTAAAACACTCGGCGCCCTATATCTTGGCCCCATTCTTCCATAGAATAAGTCATTTGATGTGGGATCTTGATAACATCCGGCACCAGGGCAGCATCCGGGGATTCCTTCCCCAATTCCTTCAAGTCGATGGTATGGAATTCTTCACCCATAATTTTTCCCCTTCTTTTTTATTTGGCTTCCGCCGACTTCCAACGAAGTTTCGGGAAGTTGCCAACTTCCCATCATCAGGACGGATTAAACGAATCGTTCGTTTATGATCTCTTTCAGATTTCCAGTTTCGGAATATTGTTTCCTGATCTGTTCAGCCATCAATGGAGTGTATGGAGTTTTCCAAAGCATGTATTCCCCATCCTTGTGGGATGTGAGTGTGTAAACGATGCCTTTTCGACATGCCTTTTTCCAGTCGTCGTTTTCTATCCATTCCTCGAGCAGGATGCCTATGAAAGAATCATATGTCATATTGAAAGATTCCCCAGGGTATGGAAGCGTTCGACAAAATTCATAGAATTCCTTTTCCAATTCCCGGTCCATGAACCGTGGATGGTTATCCCCACCCGTTCCCTCGTTTTTCACATAAGCAGCCTTCTTTCCATTTATATATAAGGTGGCGGTGAAGGCTGTTGTTTCCTCGGACATATTCCATGCGATTTTCACATTCTTCAGTTGTATGGATTCTTTGGTCATTTCAACCATGGGATGGTTCCCCTTCTTTTTTTATTTTCCTAAAATTAGGCTTGCGTGTGGTCTGATTTAGGGCCATTAAAAAATCCCAAGGGACATATAAGTCCCTTGGAATTTCTTTCACCTACCAGGTGGTCGATGCTTGAACTTCCTCTTTTGTGGCTTTCCGTCCAAGTAATCCATCAAGGATGGCTGAAGCACTCTTGTCCAGTCGGCGACAAGCAGCCTTTTGCCCCATGGCCAATCGTTGCCCATCCTGGGCGACGTTGATCTGGATGGATCTGACCAATTCGATGGCTTCCTTTGATTCCATGATCTTCCCCTTCTTTTTTGGGGGTTGCTGTCAGCCCTAATGCCGTTGGTCAGTGGGAATCCCCACCGTTGTCCGACTTCGGGAAATATTCAGTCCAACCCCTTTTGATTTGGCTTCCGCCGACTTCCATATATATGGAAGTTTCGGATGGGGGCCACCCATCCATCATCAGGACGGTTTATTGGGTGATATATCCAGATTGATTCCGGGCGCCGATGAAACGGTCGGCGGTATAACTGTGGACTTTGCACCATTCATATGAACGAGGGCCAAATACTGGCGAAGCGTTCACTTTTTCTTTGACTTCTGATTCCGATTTGCACTGGACGCCCGTGAGTTTTCCGAAACTGTGATTCCTTTGGTTCAGGTACTGACATTGCGTTTTCATTTTCCCCTTCCTTTTTGTGCCTTTTTGTGCGCTTTTGTTACCAAATATTATATCGTTAGGCACGAAAAAGAGCAATGGTTTAATGAAATCTCTTTGTTGCATCATGGACTGACATCAGGTTATATTAAATGATGCCATATTGTAACAAGGAGGTTGTGATGTACCACAACGGGTCCGCTTTAATGGATGCCGAGAATCCTCAGCCGAACAAGATGAAGTTGAAGGAAGCATCGGACATCTGTGAAGAATCGATGGGAACACTTCGGCGCTGGGCTCGCGAAGGGCGGGTCAAATTCATCAAAGCCCTGGAACCGACCACTCCGTCTGGACATTGGGTCTACACCGTCAATCGGGCGGAGTTCTATGAATGGTGGTCGGAAAGGACCGGGGCGGTCGTGGAACCAGAAATGTCTGGACCAACGACGCCGATCTTGACGGATGTGGAGATCGCCATCTTGCGTCAGATCCTCGACAAGTTGGCCGGCCGATGATGGGGACCAAGGCATTGAACCGGTATTTCAAAAAAAGAAGGAGAGCAAAATTGATTAGTAATCAAAAGGAAACAATCCATCGTGTTGAACAGATGGGGAAGGATTGGGCCGCACCGGCGGCCGCGTCTTGTCCCGGTGTGAAGTGGGAAGTACGTGGCCAGAACGCCACGGTTTCATATGTCGTCCAGGATGGGTTCATGCACCATCAGGACCGGCGGAACATCAGATATTCCACGCCGTTGGCTGAACTGGTCTAAGCATGAAAAAAGTGACTTGTGGTGACTGCGGCTTCGTGGAATTCCGGGTCATCAAGGATGACCAGATCATCTACTGCCGTCGGTGCGTTCCCGACCAAATGTCAGCCGATGAACAGCCCGAAAGAGGGCGATGGTTATTCATCAAGGCTGCCTGAGGCAAAAGGTAATAACGCGCCGAGACAAAAGGCAACGAGACAAAAGGCAACGAGACAAAAGGCAACGAGACAAAAGGCATAAATGCTAAAGGTAAAACGACCACGCCGAACAAGGGGCCGTGGGCGATTCATTAAAAAGAAGGAAAGAAGAATGGCATTGGAAGAAAACGAGCTCACAGATTTATACCATGTAGATCCGGCGGCTTGCACCCTTGAACAGTTGGTTCAATTCAGGCGACAAGCCGAATTTCTAATCAAACATTACAACAGCCAGATTTGGGATATAGACAATCAACTTCTGGGACACATGAACGTCATCGGCGGGACTTCATTATATGGACCGGAACTTGAGGACGGAACGCCATCGTTCATCGTCGAGCAAAAAGAAACCGGCGGGACTTACGACCGGCACCAGTTCCGCGCTATGGCTGAGATTTTCACGGCCAAAGAATATGACGAATGTTACGTCCCGGAGACTGAAGAAACCAAGATCATCCCCGAAACCTGGAGAACCAGCACGGTCAAAAAATATGCCAACAAACACGGGAGGCAGGCGTTGGAGATATTCAACAACGCGAGGATTCCGGGCAAGTTGGGAATCAATATCGTCCATATGAAAGAAGGGGGCGAGATTGACTCAAGAAATGACTAGCCAAAAAACCCTTGCTGGTGCTGGTCGTCGTTTCACCATCACGGGGGAATTGAAACCCAGCGATGGCGATTCCCGAGAATGGAATGGCCAGATGGAATACAAGGTCCAGATCAAAAAACCGAATCTGAGGGGGCCGGAATCGTTCTGGGCTCCCGAGAATGTCGCCTACAGTTTGAAAGGCATGGCCGGAAAAACCATCACGCTTGATCTGGTTTCCGACCGTGTGAGAGACGACAGGCCAGAGGACGACAAATATTGGAACTACTGGTGCAAGGTCGTTGGATTGCACAAGCCATCGGCCCAGACTGCCGAGGAACGGGACGCAGCCAATGGGGAAATGACGATGGCTGCCAATCCACAACCGACCGCCCAACCTCAGGACAACGGGTTCAATCCATTGAAGTTTCCCGATGTCGAGGGCATCGTCCAGGGCCATCTGGAAAAATTGGCGATGGATCTGTTCGTGGCATCCCATACGACAGCCGAACTGAAAAAGATGCCACAAGGTACCGCTATTCATAGGGTGAGGCTTACGAGGGACGCGTTGTTCCATGATCTGAAATCCCATTTGATAGCGCCGGCTCATTATTGTTTCGAACATGAGAAATCACGGGGCTACAACAAGAATAGGGGGACATGGTTCCATCCGAACACGGACGGGTCATTCTGCATCGAGGGCGGCGCCCCGGCGCCACAACCTGACTTGAGCCCCGAAGGTTTCTTGGCATCGATGGAACAACCTGACCCACCGCCGTCGCTCGACGATGCTGTGGATGGCTTATTCGATGAAGGGGGACCAGATGACGGTTTTTAATGCTATAGCACCAGCCAACCGCACTTATGAAGGATGGACGAATATCCAAACTTGGACCGTCGCATCAAGGATGGCCACCGACCCGGAATTGTACCGATTCTTACATGGGATCTGCACACCACGACCGGGGCTTCCAAACAATGAAGTGCGGATGGCCAAACAGGACGCCAAATACGCTTTTCGGGAATATCTGGAAAAGATATGGGCCGACACTTGGACCATGGCGTTCGGTGTCACCGAGCCCCAGAAAAATCTTATATCCGATCTAATCAATGGAAGTTTGGATGAGGTGAATTTCCTGGAGATCATCGAAGCGCATTGGGGTAAATAGTAATCGGTTCTGATTGATGGGCTGATTTAGATCAGCCCATCCCCAGAGGTGATTGGGAGGGGAAATGAGCGTCAGACAATCAGAATTAGCTTGGGAATTGAACATCCCGACGAACTTGAAATTCGTCTGCATGGAGTTGGCCGACCACGCCAACCCGGAAGGGCTGCACGTATTCCCAAGCGTGGAAACCATCGCCAAACGGACCAGCCAAAGTCCGAGGAATGTCCGTCGGATATTGCGCCAGCTGGAGCCATGCCCTGGTTTCACGGAAGCCGAGATCCAACAAGGAATCACGGAACACACACCACCCCATTTGGGCCTCATCGAAGTGGTGGCATATCGGAACGGCGGCCGGGGAATGGCCACCGAATACCGCCTACATTTCGGCCAATCCAACACACCCGAAATCATTGAAAACCCGGACATAATGTCCGGGTTTAGCGATTCTAAAAGGCGGACATCCACGACACAAAAGGCGGACATCTGCGACACAAAGGGGGACATATTGTCCGTAAAGGCGGACACCAGTGTCCCCCCAACCGTAATAAACGTATTAACCGTTAATGAAACGTTAGGGAGTGAACTCCCCATCTGGTTTCAGGTTTTGTCTGAGATCCAAGGATTCGAACGGTCGCTGGATGAATGTGAGAAATGGCTGGCGTCGGAAGGCATCACATCAGACGCCGCCAAGAAGTTGGCTTATTCATTGCAGGATTGGTTGTCCCGTCAAAAAGGGAAAGCACTCCGTGGCGACCCGTGGCTGAGGTTCAAAACCTGGGCGGTCCGTGAAACGCCGAAACAGCCGTCGACGCCATCGATGTCGACGCCCGATAAATATGTGGCAGCCCAAGCAGACGCAAAAAGAAGGGATTGATAGATGCAAGAAACAACGAGGGATATGTACACGGAAGCCATCACTTCCACACTCCCGAAAGGCCGGACCGGGATGATTACCATCCCCGATTCGGCGGTCTGTCCGACGTGTGGAAAGTTCGACACGGCGGACCCGGACTTCATAAGGTTGACGGCCGGTTCCCCGTTCAAGTTCCACGACAGATCGTCCGTGGCTTGTTCGTGCGCCGAGGACCAGTCGGAACGGGCGAAGGCTGAGGAACGGAGATTCCGAGATTCCAATCTGCCGAATGTCATTTCTCCACATACATTCACCGATTGGGACCATGACACGGAAGGCACCGCGGAAATGTTCGAAGCCGCGTCCCGATTCGCCCATGGTGAAGGGCCGACCGTCCTGGTCTTGTGTGGTGGGGTCGGCGCCGGCAAGTCGTACATGTTGGAAGCCATCGGCCGGTTTTGTTTTGATCTGCCCTGGACGACCGTGAGATACGAGACATCAAAGTCGCTGTTGGACAATCTGCAGTCGACATTTGACCGGGACAATCCGTCCACGTTCCAGAATCTGATGGATTGGTATCAGTCCAGATCCGTCTTATTGCTGGACGATGTGGGCGCCGAGACTTCAACGGAATGGAGGATCTCCCAACTGACGGACATGATTGAACACCGTCTGCAGTACGGCAAAAGGTTAGGCATAACCACGAACCTGGACCGGGGTGAAATGGTGGACCGTCTGGGCGACCGTATCGGAAGCCGTCTGTTCGCCCGGAATCCGCGGGTCCCGGTTTCGTTGGTCGTGACCACGGCGAGGGATTATAGAAGGTGACGATGACGTTTGGGCCAGCCCGGAACACTTGGGAGTGTGCATTTTGCCGGTGGCGCAGCCGGTCAGAGAAACGGATTGTCTTGACCATCGCCACTGGTCGGTCGGCACAACAAACAGTGAGGTGTTGCGACCTGGTATGCCTCGGGCGCCTGTTGGCATTGTGGGAGGAGTTGGAAGGAAAAAAGGCATTGACCACGGCGAGGGATTATCGACGGTGAGATTTACGTCTAAAAATGACCTATGGACGGAAGCGGAGTTCCAGACCCAAGTCCTGGACGCCGCGGACGAATTAGGCTGGGAGTATTACCACACGGGGGATTCCAGGCGTTCACAGCCAGGGTTCCCCGATCTGACTTTGGTGAAAGATGGGAAGGTGATATTCGCCGAGCTGAAACGGGAAAAGAAATCCGATCTGAAAAAAGAGCAGATGAAATGGCTTTTGGATCTACACGCCGCGGCCGGCCCGAATCTGATGGCGGCGATGTGGCGCCCATCAAGCCATTGGTTTGAGGTGCTGAGTGGAGAGGAATGGGGAAACGTGCATCCATTTTTGGAGGATAGCGACCCCGGACGGTCCGGGAGGTAGTTGGGGGAACTGTAGCAATTGCGGCGAGAAAAAGATGTTTTCCAATACGCCGGTATTCTCAGATTTTCTTCAGCCGAAAAGGGAACGACGACGGGAGGATGTGATAGATGACGATTCCATTAGAGAGACCATTGGGGACGGTGAAACGAGGCCGGGATATTGGGATGACGCGACCTGGTGATCTGTTCGTCTGGGTCAAATGTTATTCCAAGGAATCAGGCCGGGGCTGCCAGGAATTAAGGTGGGCTCTGAAGCGTGGACGATTCGACGACGGTCAGACTCGTTTATGTCCCGTTTGTGTGAAGAGGAATTTCCAACCGTACCGATTGACCATAAATTCGCCCGAGGCGTTTTATCGACACATCGAACCCACACGGGGGAATTGATGTCCCAATTCGTCCAGATCCAGGCCGAGGGATTGGCTGAGGGTCATCCATTGATGACGACCATCGAATTGGTCCTTTATCTGACATTCAGACCACCGCCACGGAAGACCTCACGGACCGGCACTATTGGGGGGGATGCAACGTTGGACATCCGGTTCCAGGGGCCGCCCACGGTTTACGAAGTGAGATTCCGGGTCCTGGGGCGTTTGACCAAAAATGCCCGTTCGTACTATCCGCATTGTGTGACCTACACGGCAAAACCAATCCACAAGAGATTGATGGCGCTGACTACAAAGGAATTGACTGCCCTCGGCGAAAAGATAGCGGCGGTCATCAAAGCAGAAGTCGGCTGCACTTGCAAGCCAATCACGGCTGACCAATTCGACCCTAATGTGAGTGATTTATGGTGATGAGAGATCGGGTCAAGGAACTGAGGCGGGTCCCGGCGTCGGAACTCCGGGCCAACCCAAAGAACTGGCGAACCCATCCGCCGGCACAGGAAGCCGCGTTGAAAGGCGTCCTGGCTGAGATCGGCTTCGCGGACGCGATGATTGCCAGGGAGACCGAGGACGGGCTGGAGCTGATAGACGGACATCTACGCCGGGAAGTGATGGGAGATCAGGAAGTCCCGGTCCTGGTGTTGGATGTCACTGAGGAAGAAGCGGACAAATTGCTCCTGACATATGACCCGTTGGCGGCAATGGCCCACGCAGACATGGATAATCTTCTGGCACTTGCCAGCCTGACTCAGTTTGAATCCCCGGCGGTCTTCGACATGCTGGAAGCCCTGGTCAACGGGGAACGGGACATCATGCCCATGCTAGGCGAGGAGCTCGACGAGTCCCTGGCCGATGGGGTCCAGTTGTGTAGATGTGAGGACTGCGGCCATGAACACCACAAACAAGCCTGACCGGAGCCTGGTGAGCCTATTCGCCGGCTGCGGCGGGTCGTCCCTGGGATATAAGCAGGCCGGGTTCGACATCAGGCTGGCCGTGGAGTGGGACACCAAAGCAGCCGACGTATACCGGCGGAACTTCCCGGAGACCTCCATATTCGGCGGCGATATAGCAGACCTGACGGCTGAAGAAGCCCTGGAGATCACTGGCCTGCAGCCGGGGGAACTGGACGTCCTGGACGGGTCCCCACCCTGCCAGGGATTCTCCACGGCCGGCCAGAGGAAGTTCACGGACAGCCGGAACCGCCTGTTCGAGGAATACGTCCGGATGATCGATGTGTTCAGGCCGAAGATGCTGGTCATGGAGAACGTCAGCGGGCTCAGGAAGGGCAAGATGAAGCTGATGTTCGCCGAGATGACCATCGCCCTGAAGCAGGCCGGATACAAGGTCTCGTGCCGGGAGCTGAACGCCTGGTGGTACGGGGTCCCGCAAGACCGGCGCCGTCTGATCTGGGTGGGCGTCCGGGAAGACCTGGACATGGAGCCCGGACACCCGGCGCCTACGGTCATGCGGCCGGTCTCGGTGCGTGAAGCCCTTGGCATCCTGTATGACGCGGATCTAAAGCCTGGCATCTTTGAAGAGTGTAAATGCGGATGTAACATCGTCCCAAGAACCATTGACAGACCGTCATGGACACAACGCGCAGGCAGCCGGTTCAAGATCGAAATGAGGAACCCGGACTTCGAGAACAAATGGAAGGACGGGGAAGGCGTTGGACCCACGTTGAAGTCGTCCCAGCCGCCGACCATTTCCATCGATACGAACCGGTTCGAACACGACAGTGATCTGAAACCAGTGGATGGGACGTCCGGGACACTACGCAGAAACCAGAAGCCCCGGATCATCATCGACACCGATCAGCACAAGAACCTCCGGGACAATCCCGTCGAGGGACTTTCGCCCACGCTGCGGAACACCTTGAAGCCCAGGTTCGTCGTGGAGGGCATCGAGTCGAATAACCAGGGGTACAGGGAAGGTTCATTTAGGGACGCGGAACTACCGGCCCAGATACTCGGAACCTCAGAAAAGCCCAGGATCACCGGTTCGTTCACGTTCCCCTGTAATGCGGACCGGGACGGGAAGCCGTTGGACCAGCCCGTGGGGACCATGGCAGCCATCAGGCCGCCCTCGGTCACGGATGGGAAGGCCGTCCGGTACCTGACCATCGAGGAGTCCAAGACCCTCCAGGGATTCCCGGAATGGTTCCAGCTGAACGAGAACGAGTACAAGTTCGTCGGGAATAGCGTCTGCCCACCTATGGCCGAGGCTGTTGGCCGGCACATCCTGAAACTGTTGGGGGAGTGAACATATCGTGGCGATAAATACGTCCCGGAACATAGCCGCGGAAGAACGACGGTCCCAGGCCCTGCAGATGAAGGTGGCCGGCGCCACTTATGCACAGATTGCCGAATCCACCGGGGTTTCCATTGCTCAGGCGTATAAGGACATCAAGAAACGCCTGGGCGAAGTCCGAAAGGACGACCACGAAGCCGTCGAACAGGAATGGCATCTGCAGATGACCAGGCTGGAACGTCTGCTGTTGCGTTGGTGGCCGTTGGCCATCGGGACCGATGACGACATGGCTGAATTAGGGACGAATCAGTCGCTGAAGATAATGTCCCAGATGAACCGCATCGGCGGTCTGGAACCGGACAAGCCGCTGATTCAATTCAACACCCTGGTGACGGACGGAACGACGACCTTCGCCGATCTGCTCCGGGAAGCCACCACGCCGATTCCTATCGTTGAGGGAACGACCAATGGTCACGCCGGCTGACGCCCGGACCCTGGTCGAGCGTTCCAGGGACGAGCCTGGCTGGTTCTTTGACAACGTTTTGGGCGTTGAGCCATACGCCAAACAATTGGAGATCGTTGAAGCCCTCCGGGACAATCAGCGCGTGGCGGTCGTCGGCTGCAACGGGTCCGGCAAGGACTGGATGTCTGCCCGGATAATGTTGTGGTGGCAGTCCGTCCATTATCCGGCCATCACGGTCGTCCTGGGTCCGACCCACCGACAGGTCAGCGACATCGTGTGGAAAGAAGCCAGATCCTCATATCTGCAGCCGCGGTTCCCGTTGGGCGGCCGGATGTACCAGACGGCCAGATGGGAACAGGACGACCGGCATTATGCCCTCGGCCTGGCGGTGGATAACGACATGAACCTGCAGGGATTCCACAGTCCCAACCTACTGGTCATCATCACCGAGGCCCACAACGTGTCCCAGAGCCACATTGACGCGGTCAAACGCCTGAATCCGGCCAAGATATTGCTGACCGGAAACGCCTTCGCTAATGGCGGCGAGTTCTTCGAAGCGTTCCACGGCGGCGCCGGTCTATATAAGACCATCGAGATCAGCGCGTTTGACACGCCCAACATCATCGAGGGTTCGAACCGTATCCCCGGCATGGTCACAACGGACCAGATTGAGGAACGGCGCCGGGAATGGGGCGAGGAGTCGGCCATGTATATCGCCTCCATCCTGGGCCGGTTCCCGGACAACCTGGAGGACGCCATCGTTCCCCGGTCGTTGTTGATGGAGGCCATAACCAGGGAAATCGAACCTATGGGTCCGGCGGTATTGGCTTGTGACGTTGCCAGGTTCGGCGCCGACAGGACCGTCGTCTACCGCCGGCAAGGACACCATTGTCGGATGATCTGGAACGTCCAGGGAAGGGACACCCAACAGGTGGCCGGCCAATTGAAAGCGATGGCTGAGGATGACCCGGACGTGGATACCATCATCGTGGACGACACGGGCGTGGGTGGCGGTGTCACCGACCGGCTGAACGAGGAGACCGTCCGTGGCGGCCTGGTCCGGGTGGCTGCCTTCAACGGCGGCGAGAAGGCCCGGAGGTCAGATCGGTACGTCAACGCCATCGCTGAGGCATGGATGGAGATGTCCCAGGCCTTCCGGGACGGACTGATGGACATCGATGACAATCCCAGCCTGGTGGCCCAGCTGTCGTCCAGGCGGTACATCATCCAGGGAGATCGTCGAATCAAGTTGGAGTCGAAAGATGATTTCAAGAAACGGGCGCGGAGTTCGCCGGACGATGCCGATGCCCTGGCGATGTCGTTTGGATCTCCTGGTCCGGGGGTTGGTGTGTGGTGAAAGAGACCAAAGAAATGCGGTGCTCAGGCTGCGACAGGTTGCTGGCTGAACATGCCGAGGCCGGGACCGTTGTGGTCTGCCGGCGTTGTAAGCTGCGGAACGTCCAGGGATGACATTCTGTCCGATTTAGAGATTGTCCCGATGAATATTTCGGACGCCCGTTATTGGGTCAACGACCACCACCGACACCACCCTCCGCCAGTCGGTGGATTATTTGCGATGGGCCTGGCTGAAAAGGGAATAATAGTCGGTGCTGCAATTGTAGGGCGACCTGTTGCTAGGCACAACGACGACGATTGGACGGCTGAAGTCACGCGGGTGGCCGTAATCGACGGAGTGCGGAATGGGTGTTCCATGCTGTACGGATCTTGCTGGAGGGCGTGTCGTGCTTTGGGGTATAAAAGACTGATTACATACACTTTGGACACTGAACCAGGGACAAGTCTTAGGGCGTCAGGGTGGAAGATTATTGGCCATGTTAAAGGGCGCAGCTGGAGCATTCAATCTCGCCCGCGGATAGATAAACACCCATTACAAGATAAGTTGAAATGGGAGGCACAGTAATAATAACCATCTTGACCGATTGAAATTCCGCTGATAGCCTTTTATTCAGTGGCCTTCGCCCGGAAGTGTCCGCGTCTGGTTTCCCTTCTTTAATTCCAGACCGAACCGGGGCGGAGGTCATTTGTCGTTCCTGGACAGGTTTTTTTCCGCTAAACAATACGCGGACCATGGCGAGATCGGGACCACGATTCCGATGAACTATGACGTCGGCCAGGCGTCATATCCCGACGCTTCATTTGCCAACTTCGCGTCCGAAGGCTACGGCAAGAACGAGATCGTCCACGCTTGCATCCGCGAGCTGGCCGTCTCCGCAGCATCCCCCCGGTATTTCATCCAGGCCCCGGCCACCGATGGCGGAATCGTCGAGGTCACTTCCGGCCTTCTATATGATCTAATCAGCCACCCCAATGAGACCGATGATTGGTATTCATTCATCGAACAGTTGGTCACGTATCTGATGGTCGCCGGGAACGCCTACGTTTACAAGGAACGAGCCCGGACCAGCAAGGTTTCCGGGCTGTATCTGTTACGGCCGGACCGTGTCCGAATCATCGGGGCGAGTTATGGCGCCTCGGGTTATGTGTACGAGGTGGGTGGAAAAGACCACTACATCGACGCAGCCGATCTGTGCCATCTGTCGCTCCCGAATCCCGGCGCGGATCTGTACGGCCTCAGCCCACTTCAGGTATTGGCCAGGACGGTCAATCTTGATCTGAATATGACCGACTTTGCCAAGGTTTATTTCCAAAACGCTGGCGTGCCGTCCGGGCTGCTGAAGTTGAAACGCCGGCTGAATACCCAGGAAGAAGCCTCCACGATACGGTCCAGGTGGCGGTCGCAATTCGGCGGCCGTAATAATTTCCACCGTGTGGCCATCCTGGACGAGGATGCTGAATATCAGCCGATGGCCTCGGCGCCCAAGGACATGGCGATGTCCGAACTCCACGATCTGACCGAATCGCGGATCTGTGCGGTGTTCGGTGTCCCGGCCATCCTTGTCGGCGCTAATGTGGGCCTGCAGCGTTCAACCTATAGCAACTACCGGGAAGCCAGATTGACGTTCCACACCGAGACCCTGGAGCCCCTGGTGGGCCGAATCCTCAGGTATCTGAACCACCATCTGTTCGGTGAATATGCCGGCAACGAGACCCTGACCGCGGATTGGACCGCGATGAAAGCCTCACTGGACGACCAGGCCGACCAGACCAACCGCGTCAATGCACTTTATACCGGCGGGGTCATCACATTGAACGAAGCCAGGGGACAGCTAGGATATGACGCCCTCGCTGAGGGTGACGTCCGGCGAATCCCTGCAGCCGTGTTTGAGATCGCCGACGGCGACAACATGGCGCCCATCGCAGTCGGGGCTGCACCCGAAGCCGTCGAGCAATCGCGGGGATTGTACCCGACCAAGGATTCCGGCCCGTGGGACGACCCGTGGCGGTTGATGGAAGCTGAGGAAAAGGCTCCCAGGCCGGCCCGACGTGGGGCTATGACCGCCAGGCGCCTGGGTGAGGACCGCGAATCCGAGACGGATCTGATGGTCCCTAAACTACAACGTTATTTCCGGGGGGTCAGGAACCGCATCGATGGCATCCTGGGCCGGTACATGGAACGGGGGACAGATCAGACCAAAGACTTCCCGTTCAGTACCGACGATCTGCTGCCATCCGTCGAGATCCAGGGACTGGCTGAGATCATCCGGGCAGCGACCGCCAGGGTATCCCGAAAGACCTTTGACATCATCAACGATTCTGGCGTGGCAGGGAACCTGGAATGGGATGAGAAACTGCCGGTCGTACAGTCCGCGCTGACCCAGGCACCGACCAGGGCGTCGATGATTCATCGGACGACATTCAAGAATGTTGGTCGTGCCGTCGAGATCGCCCTGGAACGAGGCTATTCCATCGAGGGATTGGCCCGAGGGGTCCCGGACGACAACTTCCCTGGACTGCGGTCCCTGTTGACCGAAACCGAAAATCGGGCCCGGTTGATTGCCCGGACGGAGATCATGCGGACCCAGAATCAGACTTCCTGTGGTTTTTATCAGGAACAGGGATTCCAATATGTCCGCGCTGATGACCCGGACGGCGACCCGAATGATACCTACATCGACCCTGGCGACCCCTACGGTCGGACGTGCGCCCAGAGGCACGGCCAGGTTTACACATTAGATCAGGCCCGGAACATCGACGACCACCCGAATGGTCGCCTGAATTGGCTGCCCATGCCCCGTGATTACAAGCCGGAGGAAACAGTTGATTAATAAATTGCACATATCCGACGCGAAAGGCATCGACGACACCCAGGGAATCGTGGAGGCATACGTCAACACGATGGGCGTGAAAGATCACGATGGGGATGTCATCGATTCCGAGGCTTTTGATAATTCGATACGGTCCAGGCTGCCTATCCCGGTCCTGTCAGGCCATGACCAGTCCCAACTGGTCGGGAAGGTGCTGTTCGCCCAATCCGAACATGTGATGGGGGACGAACATCGGCTGTTCGCCAGGATGCAGATGAACATGGACACCCAGGCCGGCCGGGAAGCCTATTCCAACATCGCCGGACAGTTTGTCCGCGAATGGTCGGTGGGCTTCAACATCCCGAACAATGACGCCGTCGCGTTTGACCGGGAAGGGGAAAAAGCCGTCCGTCACATCCTTGATCTGGATTGGGTCGAGGTTTCTTCCGTGGTCCGTGGTGCTTCACCGGCCACGATGACAATCGGAGCAAAATCGGAGGACATGGTGACGACCACACCCGAAGCACCGGCCGAGGTCGAGGCTGAGCCCGAAGAATCAGAGACTGAACCCGGCGCAGATCAGCCGGACGAACCGAACCCACCCGCCCCGGACACGGACGTACAGGCCGCCTCCGGCACGGTATCAGATCGGCTTCGCCTGTTGCGGTTGCGCTTGAAACTGCAAGGAATAAAAACCAACTGAGGAGATCCGTTTTGAATACTAAGGAAATGCGAGAGAGTGCCGGCGCATTGTTGGCCGTCGCCCAGAGTGAATTAGAAAAAGGCGAGCTGGAAGCCTTCGAGAGAATCGTCACCGAAGCCGAGGCCACGATGGCCAAGGCCGACGAGATTGACAGCGCCAAGTCCCGGATGGACGCCCTGAAAGGGGACTTCAATCGTCCATTGAACGCTATCCCGGTAACGTCCAACGATGTCTCAGTCTATGATTCGACGGACACAACGTCCCGAACCAAGATGGACTACAAGCCGGCGTCATACATCAAGGGACTCCCGGCGATGGCACAACCCCTATGGGTCCAGGAGCAGATGGGGGAAAACCTCAAGGACGAAGCCCGGTTCATGACCGACACGTTCGTCAAGTGGCTTAGGTCTCCCTCGGACGATATGTTCTGGAAGACCGCCAGCCCGGACGAGGTGAAGGCTATGCAAGAGGACACCGACGCCGAGGGTGGCTTCTTCGTGCCTGAGCAATTCATCAATCAGGTCATCCACGACACCGGCGTCCCAGGTTCCCAGCTCCGGCCTCTTTGTACCGTCATTAGAGTTGCATCGAAGGATGGTTATATCCCGACGATGGCATCGGCGACATGGGCCGCAATCGCTGAGGAAGCGGCGTTTGGTGAGTCGACCCCGGTCGTTGGCCAGGTGAGCTTCTCCATCGAGAAATCCGGCGGTCTGGTCAAAGTGTCCAGGGAACTACTGGACGACTCGGCCATCAACCTCCCGGCCCTGCTTTCCCAGGTATTCCAGGAGGCCGCTGGACAGTATGAGGATGTTGGAATCATCAGTGGCAATAACACTACCCAGTACGCCGGGATAATGTCCGACGCGTCTGTGGCCTTCTACACGATGGCCAATGCCACCAGCGTGGTCGGCGCCGACCTGCTTGGCACCTACTACGCCCTCAATGCCCAACACAGGGCAAATGCTTCGTGGGTGATGAAATCAACCATTGCGGCACTCATCAACTCAATCGCTATAACCGCCGCCGGGGTCCATAGCATCCCAAGCCTGACCGCCGCGCCGGCTGACTTCATCCTCGGCAAGCAGAACGTCTTAACTGATGTCACGAGTGGCTTGGGTGGCAATATCACGTCCACCGAGAAAATCGCCATCTTCGGGGACTTCCGACAGTACTACATCTTCGACCGTGTCGGATTCACCATCCGCCGGAATGACGATCTGTATATGGCAAACGACCAAGTCGGCTTCTTCGCCACCCGTAGGGGTGACGGCCAGGTCGGACTCCCCGCTGCCTTCAAGATCCCACGCGCCGCCTAAAGGCGGATAGCTAATAGGGCGCGGGGCTTCGGCCCCGCGCCTAACCAAGGAGGACGAAATGGCCAAGACCATGTGCATCCAGAACTTTACTTTCGGGGCGACCGGGGAAACCTTTGAGGCCGGAGTGGAATATGACGTCCCGGCGGCGACCCTCAAAGCCAATCCCGATTATTTCAAGTCGTCGGGAAAGCCGTCCAACAAGATGGCCGGCACGGACGAGGACAAGTCTGATGGTGGTGACGAAGAAGCCGCCGAGGCTGCCGAATAGTGGCCACCAGGCACACATACGCATCGTCTGACGATCTGCGGGACTATCTGGCCGGCACTTCCTACAGTTCCGGCTGGACGGCTGACGGGAACGCCATCCGGCGAATCCTGGAAGCCGCGTCCGTGCGGATTGACCAGTATGTCGGCGGTGGGACATTCGGGCCAGTGACCGAGACCCATTATTTCGACATCGGCGCCGGTTCCCTGATTAATTCGCCGCAGTATTACGTCACGCTGGGGACGAATCAGATCAGCACGTCCGAGGCTCTGGCGAGCGTCATTCCCTTGGACGGCTGGCTGGTGTCACCCACCACGGTGACCGCATACGACGACACGGACCGGGGAAGCTCGGCCACGTTGACCGAAGGCTACAACAACGACTTCTTCCTGATGCCTTACAACGTGAGCCCTAAAACGATCTTCAAACTGAATGAGGACACCAGCAACACTCTGGACGCGGGGCAGCAAACCCTGGCCATCCTGGGGGAATGGGGATTCTCGTCGGACACATTGTCCGTCACGACAGCCGACGCGGTGGGATCTACGACGACCACATCGGTCAGCGTTACATCAGCGACCAACCTGGGACCGGCCCAGACCATCCTCATTGACACCGAGCAGATATATATCACGGCCATCAGTGGGAACACGCTGACCGTGGAACGCGGTGTCAACGGGACCACGGCCGCGACCCATTCAGGTGGCGCTGCGGTTTCCCGATATGACTACCCGGCCCTGGTCGTCCAGGCCTGTCTTGACGTTTCGAAGCTGACATTCCGAAACCGTGATCTGGGAATATCGACCACCATCGGGTCCGGGGAACAATCTGTCACCGCGGCGGAAGGGGAGATCCGTTCGGTATTGATGACGCTTGACGACTACCGCACGACAGCCACATCGAACGGGGTGATCTTCTGATGGCTGAGGTCGGATTCACATTCAAGCAAACGGGGCCGCTGTTCGATAAGGATATGCCGCAGAATCTCGTTGAGGCCGTCAACAGTGGCCTTTTGGAGCTGGGGACGATAGAAGGCTCCAACGAAGTAAAAGACCAGCTGTATGAAGGCCACGGCTTCGTCACGGGGGAACTGAAACGACACATCGGCGCCGATCTGGTGGACGACCTGGTCGTCCAGGTGGACGCCGGCCGTAATCGGTACGGCGCCAATCTGGTTTACGCTGCCTGGATTGAAGGCATCGGAAAACGGAATCCCCGGTCCCGGTTCAAGGGATATTCGATGTTTGAGAACGCCCGGAAGCGGATTGAAGGCAACGATGGGATGTTCGAGAAGTACATCGGACGCGCCATCGAAAGGGCGTTTGAATGACCAGGGCCGGAGCACTGGACAGGATGGACGTCTTGTTGTCCACCATCACGGACCCACCATTCACGGCGGTCGTGAGGGCTGAACCTTTGGCTTTGGCCGGAACACCCGTTCTGGCCTTTTGGGTTCAATCCCGGACCCCTGGATGGCAAACCCTCGGGAACATCGGCAGCACGACGACCGTCATGGTCCGGGCCTATTTCAGGATGCAGGCGGCTGCAGATGTCCGGGAATCCATCGAACTCCAGGTCTGGGATGCCATGGTCCAGATTGAGACGAAATTAAGATCCGACGCTGACCTGGCCGGGAACGTGACCGATTCATCGGTGGGTCCGGCCCAGGTTCAATACCTGACGATTGATGGGGCAGTCTTCAGGGTCGTGACAGTCCCGTTTGAGATCCAAATCTATGAAGAAATAACCATCACCCCATAGGAGTCACGAATGGCGAAGAAATCAGGGCTCGGTCAAGAATTCTATATTCACGGATACGATCTGAGCGGCGATGTGGGTTCGCTGGATAACGTCAGCGCCCCCCGTGAGTTGTTGGACGTCACGTCCATCAGCAAGTCAGCGACCGAACGTCTGGTGGGCAGATCATCAGCTTCCCTGGGGTTCAATACGTGGTTTGACGACGAAGCCGAAAAAGAGCACGCGGCGTTGTCTGGTCTGGCCACGACGGACAGGGTGGTGTTGTGGGCGATGGGTGGTTCGACGGGCGACGCTGCGTGTGCGTTCCCGGCCAAACAGTTGAACTACGACGGCAGCGTGGGTTCCGACGGGTCCCTGAGTTTTTCCGTGGGCTGTGAGTCCAACGGGGTCGCGATGGACTGGTGTGATCTGTTGACCGACGGTCAGGTGACCCATGCCAGCGCCGGGAGTAACACCAGCCGGGACGACGGGGCAGCCACTTCGGCCGGCCTGGTCGCATATCTCGAGATCGTCGATTGTGATTCAGGGACGCCGACCGTGGTGATTCAGCAATCCAGCGATAACGGTTCCTCGGACGCGTGGGCGACCGTTTTGTCCTTCTCTGCCGTTGGATACGCTTCGGCGCCTACAGCGGAACGTGTGACCGTCTCAGGGGCTGTGGAGCGGTATCTCCGGGTCACTACCACCGGGACGTTTTCAAATGCTGACTTCATCGTGGCGACCCGGAGGGGGACGGCCCAGGATGACGTCACCCTGTAAACCCAAAAAGGATTGATGGCTCGACATTGTTCAAACGTGATCTGAATGGCTGAAGAAAACGAGGACCCAAAAAACGAACGACGGGACGAAACGAACCGCGTTCAGATGACTTCCGGGGATATAGTCCGTCTGATAATCGCGGCACCCGTCGTATTCGTCTGGTTATTTTTGGGAGCCCGCATCATCATCGCAGCCACAAATTCAGAGACTGTTTTGAACAACGTCGAGCCACTTTGAGTGAAAAAAACCATTGACCGTGTTGGCAGTCCTGACCATCCCCGTGACGGGGATCTTGGCTTCACTATTTTCACCAGGAGGGGATAAAAAATGAGCCTACTCGAAAAGATAGCGCACATGATTGGAGATCGTAAGATCCCCGTCCCCGCGATGCCTGGATTTCCTCGTTATAGTATCTCGTTCGCCAATCGACACATCGTCAAGATCATCTTTTTGACGGTGTTGGTCTCGCTGGCTGCGGTCGGGACCGGGATGTATTTCACCATCCGGGATGTCGTTTCCGCGACCTATAACTGGCCGACCCCGGCAACGTATGACGTGACCGAAGACGGGCTGCAGAAGATGGGGACCAAGAATCCCAAGATGGCCGACGGGTCGGAATCCCAGACCTTATCTATCCGGCTTGGGGACGGTGTGCGGATCTCCACGCTTCGCATAAAGGACACGGACGCCGGCCGGACCGGTATCCCGAAATCGTTGAATATTGGACCGTACACCCAGGCCGTCACTGGAACTCAGGCGTACCTGTGGGTCGGGAACCTGACCATCACGAATTCCAGCTTCCCATCACTTGAATGGGTCAACTCCGAGGTCGGGACCCTAAACATGGGGATGTTGTGCGATGGACACACGAATGAAGCGACCATCGTGAATACGATTCCTGATCTTGAGTTGTCGTCCGAGCGGGGAAGTTCCACGTACGAAGCCAGCAACATTGTTGATAAGACCGAAATTTTCATCACCGGCAATTCCGGTGCTTATATAAATAATCTCATTCTCGATAACTACGACGCCTGGAACGGCGCAGCCTACCTTTCTCGGATAAAGGCTTCAGTGGTCAATATAGACAATTCGAATCGTATCGGGGACGGGAGTGGAATTGACGATGCCAGCTGCGAAGTGAAATCGAGTGTCAAGGCGCGTCATGTGAACTCGACCATCCAGGACCGCCCAATAAAGGTCAGGTAGTCGATGCAAGTTTTATTATCCAAAGTCCGGCCTCAAGTATTCCTCAGCATCATCTGCGGAACCATCATCGCGGTCGTCATTTCATTGATTGCCTGGAGGCTTGGATCTATCGAAATCATCACGGGCGTGACCGGCGCGGTATTCGGATTTCTAGCCGGGATCTCGTCCAAATTACTGGAAGCAGAATAAATTGATTAATTATGTAAAAACACTCGTCAGCGTTGCGACGCTGATGGCAATGGGCGCCCATTTCATCGAGGACGTGGCACTAATCACCATCGGACGATATGTCCCGTTTCCCTGGGCTTACATCATCGGGATTGGACTGTCGTGGGTGTTGCTGGGCTTGATTATCAAGCGCGTCGAGATCAAATCCATAAAGGACAAGTTGTCACCGATATGAAGATATTTTGCTGGTTAGGTCTACACGCTTGGGTCGATGGTGATTGGTCCGACCGTTGCTGTTCCCATTGCGGACACGTCGAGGTCCGAATGTATAGCAAGGAATCCGGGGCATATTGGGAACGGGTCACTTGACCATCCATTGGCGTATCACCCGACCAGTGTCCAGCCATTTCCGCGAGGCGTCGTGTGCCGAGGTCGATTGTTCCCAATACCGATTGGGATGGATGACCGTCCTGGCAGCCAATGACATCGAAAACATCAGGGCGGTCCGCGGATCTGATCTGAACTTCCGGGAAGAATCGGACGGACAGATGGTCCGTTTCATATTCGAAGCCGGTCAGGAATGTTTCAAAGGACGGGCCGGCGGCCATCAAACATCGATGGACCGGGAACCGTGGTTCTGGAAAGACAAACAGATCCTGGAGCCCGCCCAATTCGTTGATGAAATGGGCGAACACTTGCATCAATTCGACAATATTTAGGAGGCAATCATGGCAAAAGAATCAGGCCTGGGAATGACAATCGCGGTTGATGATTCGGGCGGATCTGCCCGGACGATCTCCAACGATATAACGAACTGCGATTTCGCGACCCCACGGGCGGTCCAGGACATCACTGGTCTGGACAAATCAGCTAACGAACGCCTGTTGTTGCTGGCTGATTTCAGCGTGACCCTGAACGGGGTGTTCAATGACGCGTCCAACATGTCCCACGACGTGTTTAAGACCGTCCCATCCAGTTCAGTGGCCAGAACCACTACTATCACGATCTCGGGCCAGGTATTGGCTACAGAGTCGTTCTACAGTGATTATTCCCTGTCACGCAGCACCGGCGGCGAACTGACTTGGACCGCACCAGGGGCTTTGGCCGGCGGTGCCGTTCCGACGTGGGCCTAAATGGTGATGGCTAACGGCTCCAAGAATGGGGCGAAAACGGAAAAGCTTGGCGGTTTCAATGGGTTCAAAGTCCCGGACAAAACCGCCATCGTCCGTTTCGAAGGTACGGACTACGACGGCGCCGAGATCGTGCTCCGGCTGAATGTTTCCCTGGCCCGCTATCTGGAGCTGAGGGAACTATCTGAGGCCGGAGATCAGGCGGGAATGGCCAATCTTTTCGGCGATAACATGCTTGCGAGCTGGAACCTGGAAGATGATTCCGGGCCAATCGAAGCAAGTGGCGCCGGGATGATGTCCCTGCCGATGGAATTCGCCACATTGATAATCACCCAATGGGTGGACACGGTGGCCAACGTTCCGGCCCCTTTAGATCAGCCATCCGGCGATTTAAGCACGTTGGCGGAGGCTTCGACCGTGATGGACGCCGAGTGACTAAACCGTGGGAATTGGAATCAGCCGAAATGATTGACGGCCTATGTCAACGATATAGCTGTCTGCCGTCCGCGCTATTGTCCGAGGATGCGACCATCCTGAGGATGCTGGCGACCGTGGTCGAAGGACAGCCGGAGCAAAACGCCAATGGCTAACCAAATCGAAATCCTGGTCAAGGCCAACGCCGAGGGTGCGAAAAAAGCCTTCGGGTCGTTGACCGAACAGATCGCCGCCAACCGAAAGAAGATCGGGATGGGTCTGACCGGCATCGGCGCCGGCATCACCGGCCTGGCCGCGTTGTCCATCAAGGCTGCCCAGGAAGAAGCCATCGGTATCTCGAAGCTGGACCAGGCTTTGAAGAATGTCGGGTCCAGCTACGATTCCAACAAGGCCAGCATCGAAGAGGTCATCAGCGCCACCCAACGGAAGACCAATTTCGGGGACGAAGAACAACGGGAAGTCCTTGCGAAATTGGTCACGGTCCTGGGCGACGAAGAAAAGGCTTTGATGGCACTCCCGGCCGTTCTGGACGCGTCTGCAGCCTCCGGGAAAAGTGCCGGGACCGTAGCCGAGACGATGTCCAAATTCTTCGCCGGGGTAGCGAATACCAGCGATGCTGTCGGGATCTCAGTCGATAAGTCCGCAGATTTCACGGACCGGCTCGGACAGGTCATGGAAAAGGTCGGCGGTCAGGCTGAAGCCACCGCGGACCCATTCGTCCAATTCAAGAACCGGACCGGGGATCTGTCCCAGGAATTCGGAAAGATCCTTTTGCCCATAATGACCGACCTGGCGGGGATGTTGGACAAATTGACCCAAAAGGTCATCGACTTTACATCCAAGCATCCCAACCTGACGAAATGGCTTGGAATCGGAGCGGCTGCGTTCGGTGCCATCGCCCTGGTCGTTGGTCCGTTATTGTTGATCTTGCCGGGACTGGCGATGGCGTTCACCGCCGTCGGTGTCGCGGTAAACATAGCGATGGGGCCCGTCGGACTGATTGTCCTGACGATTGCGGCCGTGACTGCCGGCGTGATCTTGCTCTGGAAGAATTGGGATTCGGTCTGGACCAATATCAAACGATTGACCGAGACTGTCGCCAATTTCGTCATTGGATTGCTTAACAAGTTGACGTTGGTCTGGAGGAAACAGACCACGTTCATGTTGGACATGATAGCCAAACTCGTTTCACTCGGGTCAAAACTTCCTGGTGTTGGAGATAAATTCAAAGATGCCGCCAAAGCCATCGAAGGATTCTCGGACAAATTAGACGACGGGATTCCCACGATAGATTTGACCAGCGAGAAGACCGGGGATATGGGCGACGCGTTCGATGAAGCAGACAGGACCATCGAAACGGCCAACCGGGGAATAACCGATTCCACGGACCGAATGGCCGATGATGTCGGCGCCGCATTGGACGAGACTGTCGCCAAACGTATTTCAACCGCGGATCTAATCAAAGAGATCCAAGCCGGTCAAACCAAGGCGGCATTTGAAGCCGAACAAGAACGGCTGAACGACGTAAAAGAGGCCTTCAAGGAACAGGTCCGCGTAACCGAAGCCGAGACCAAAGCCCTGAACGATTCATGGGACCAATACCGTCTCGACAATGACGAGATCATGCTGGCCCTGGAAGATGCCCAGATGGGCTTCGCCGACGTCATGGAAGAATTGGCAATCAAACACGGAATGAGCCTCGACGAAATGGCATTGGCACTGGAACAGGCCAAAGTCAAGCAGGGGGATCTGGCCGGTCTGATGTCGTCCCGGTGGGGTCAAGAAGTAGATCAACAACTGATTGACGGGGCGCGGTTGACTGATGGACTTTTGCTTGAGGCCGACCGCCTGGCCCAACGCCGGCTGGAAATAGAGACCGCGGGATTCAGTGAATTGGAATCTTTGATCTCGTCCCACAATCGGGAGTTGGAAGATGCCAGAAACAGGATGCTGTTGGAATCCACAGGCGCGATGGGTCAGATTGAGTCTGCGCTGTTGTCAGGCGCACATATAGACCCAAATTTATTGGGTGAACAAATCGAGATAGCTAAATCGAACCAGTCGAGAACCGTGACCCCGGTCGGCGTCGCTGGCTTTTCAACAAACCTGACAACCGACCAGCTGGCAGCGATGGGATATAAATTCGCCCAGGGTGGAATCGTCACCCGTCCGACGTTGGGTTTGATTGGGGAAGCCGGACCGGAGGCGGTCATCCCACTGAACAAAGCCGGAGGGATGGGGTCTTTGTCCGTGACCGTGAATATCGGGTCCGGGGCGGTCGTCGGGGTGGACGATCTAACCGACACCATCGCCCAGACGGTCCGGGACGTTGCCGAGCGCGGTGGTTTCCGGGGGGTCTTTTAATGGCCGCCGGCACTTATGTCTTAGCCGTGGATTGGGACGACGATGGGTCATTCTCGGATGCTCACTCGGATGTCACCTCCAGGACGTTCGGAGTTCAGTTCAAACGTGGGAGGAATTACGCGTCCCAGTTGGTCGGCGAGACTATCAGCGGAGTCTTGAACGCCACACTGAATAACGAATCCGGGGATTATTCCAGCTTTAATGCGTCAAGCCCGATCTATGGGAAGATCCTGCCGGGACGTAAGGTCAAATTGACCGGGAACGACGGGACCACCACCTATACGTTGTGGGAAGGTTTCCTGGAACGAATCGAGCCGGTCGTCTCGAGCAGATCAGCCGACATGGCCAAGATGACCTGCATCGGTCCGCTTGGGTATCTAAACCGTTTCGAAGTCGCGACGGAGATGAAGACCAGCATAAAGACCGGCGCCGCGGTGACTGAGGTCCTGGACGAGGCCGGCTGGCCCGATGGGGACCGGGACATCGACACGGGAATCGTGACCATGCCCAATTTTTGGGCAGATCGGACAACCACATTTGAGGCTTTGCGGACCATCGAGGATACCGAATCCGGGGTGATAGAAGAATCGGCTGCAGGGAATATCGTATTCAGGGACCGCCACGCCAGGTCAGTCGATACACGTTCCACGACGTCACAGGCGACCTACACGGACGGGTCCGGGGCGTTGACCTATACCAAGGTCGACCAGATAGATCCCCTTAAATTCGTCTTTAACGACCTGAGGGGGGATCTCCAGATATACGACGGCGTTTGGACCGTAGGCGTGGACGCCCTCGGGTCCGGCACGATCTTAGGGGCCGCCCCAACCGTGATCTGGACCCTGCCGGAATCCAATTCAAGATCCCCTGAATTTTCGGCCGGGCAGGCGCGGATCTACACGGCACTGTCAAGCACAGGCGTGGATGCGTGGTCTGATCTGGTGGCGACCACGGACTATACGGCCAACGATGCCGCAGACGGGTCCGGGACCGACCGGACAAGTTCCATCAGCATCGCCACAGTGAAAAAGAGCCAGTCTGTAAAGATCACGGTCACGAACGGACATTCTGGGACCGTGTACCTGACCAAACTCCAGGCCCGCGGAAACCAACTATCCGCAAAGGACAAGGTGTCCGTCGGCGCCGAGGATTCCACGTCCCAGGCGACCTACGGGAAACGGACATTCCCCCATCCAGGGTCGTTCATGCCGGACACCCAGGAGATCCAGGATTGGGCTGATTTCCACGTTTCGGTGTGGAAAGACCCCGTCCCGTTGTTGCGGTTGACGTTCGCGGCCAACAGATCCACCGCAGCGCTTACCGATTGTTACAGCCGCGAGTTATCCGACCTTGTGACGGTCGAAGCTGACAACAACGCTGGCCTGGGAATAGACACTCTGTTTTTTGTCGAAGCGGTTTCACACCAGATCAAGTCCATGTACGAGCACCAATACCAGCTGACTTTAAGTGAGGCCGCTGGCTATTCCGGGTTTTTCATTGTGGGAACATCGAGCCTTGGCGCATCGACCAGGCTCGCATATTAAGGAGGTGCCATCATTAGCTACATAGCCTATAGGACGTGGGTGACTGGGGAAGTCGTCACGGCCGCATTAATGAATGAACAACTGAAAGACAATGGACTTCTTTCGGCGCCGGCAATCCTAACCGCCCAGGGGGATCTGCTGTACGGGTCCGCGGCGAATACGCCGGCAAGACTGGCCAAAGATGCAAACGCGACACGGTCCCTCACGAACACCGGGACGAATAATAATCCGGCATGGGCTCAAGTGGCATTGGCCACTGGCGTGTCCGGGGCTTTGCCGGTCGCCAATGGTGGGACCAATCTATCTAGTTATGCCGCCGGTGATGTCATCTATGCTTCGGGAACTACAGCATTATCCAAATTGAACAAACCTGGTTCGCCGGCCGGAGAGGTTTTGACCTTTGCCTCGGGTGCTTCTGCCCCTAGTTGGGTAGCACCATCCGCCGGGGTCGGAATCGGCCTCGTAATAGCACTGGGAGGATAAAAGAATCACATGGCAGACACATTACAAGAGTCAGGAATAACCGTCACCGATGCGACAGGAGCCATCCTTATTCAGGGTGCAACCGACAAGCGGATGTGCGTCATATCGATTCACATCTGCAACACGCACGCGAGTAACGACGAGACCTTTTCCGTATGGCGAACCGATCTGGACGGTTCATCCAATCCGAGATATTTCTATCACACCCAGAGTCTGCCAGCATTACAAACTTTCGTTGTCGCTGACAAGATCGTTTGTGGGGCCACGACTGAACTCTGGGTTGGGTCGCCGAGTGCTTCGGCAGACATAGACGTCGTGGCGAGTTATCTGGAGTCGGATGTCTAATGTCTGGCCTAGTAACAACAACCAGCCGTAACGGTAAAGGCTCTGGCTACGCTGACGGGAACCCTACGTTCCGTAGTTACTCCACGTCTGGCACCATCCAAAAGCCCTTGGGTTGCACCATCATCGTGATGGAGTGCATCGGTGCAGGTGGTGGAGGAGGCGGTGCTAGTGGTAATGCGGGGACAGACCGTGGCGGAGGTGGCGGAGGTGGCGGTGCGATGGCCCGTGGGACATTTAACGCCGCAAGCCTAGGTTCCACTTTAACTATTGTTATAGGTGCTGGAGGTGCGGCTGGTAGCGGTGGTGCTGTTGGTGTGGTTGGGACTGCTTCTTCAGTTACCGATGATGACTCCAGTAAGGTCATTCTAATTGCTCACCCTGGAGGCGGTGGTGGATTGGGAGCAAACCTTGCACCTGGCGGCGGTGGCGGAGGTGGCGGAACAGGGGCCGTTGGTGGTACTGCATCTGCTGGGACTCCTGGTGCCGGTGGTAACCCTACTATTGAAGGTTCGACGCAGGGAAATTCGCTAGGAGGTCGTGGAGCCAGTGGAGGTGCTGGAGGTGGAAATACCAACGGTAACTGTGCTGAATATGGTGGCGGCGGTGGCGCACCAGGACTTGCTGGGGGAGGTGATGGATATGGAGATGGTGGTAGTTCGTTATTTGGTGCAGGCGCAGGGGGAGGCGGCGGCGCACAAACCAACGAGAACCCAGGAGATGGTGGTGCGTGGGGTAGCTATGCCGTAGGAGGCGGAGGTGCTGGAGGTGCAACGCAAGCATCTCCTACAAACGGTAGTCCTGGCCCAAATCATTCTTTTGGCTGTGGAGATGGAGGAGGCGGAGGCGGTGGTGCAACAGGTGGTAACACTGGCGGCGCAGGCGGAGCGGGAGGCGTTCCTGGCGGAGGTGGTGGCGGTGGCGGATACTCCAACACAGGAACTGCTGGCGCAGGTGGCCCAGGCGGAAACGGAGAAATCAGGCTGTGGTTTTACTGATGAGCGGATTAACTAGAAAAAATCAAGCTGGCGTTAGTGGACTAGTTGGCCCAGTCGTAGACTTCCAGCGTTTTACTTCTCCTGCCACATGGACTAAGCCCGATGGCGTTAAAGTTGTTTGGGTTGAGTGCTACGGCGGCGGCGGTTCAGGTGGGTCAGGCGGAGGTGCGCCAGGGGGCGGTGGCGGCGGCGCGATGAGTTGGGCTTGTTTCTCTGCTGATGCTCTACCAGCTACGTTAGATGTGATAGTAGGTGCCGCCCAGACATCTGCTCAGACCGCAGGCAATTACTCCCAGGTGGATATTCCGTCAGGAGAAACTGATGAGAATAAAGTGATTCTAATTGCCTACGGCGGCGGCGGAGGTTCCGCTGATAACAGCGGAGGTGGAGGCGGCGGAGGCGGCACTGGCCTTGCTGGCTCGACAAGCACAAATGCCACA
>PVBE010335203.1_pt1 | contig 33823 bp, 20 predicted proteins | sample 1631181 | NCBI WGS metagenome assembly PVBE01 (sample SAMN08397723, study PRJNA350692) | Marine metagenome, whole genome shotgun sequencing project. | isolation source: water | place: Pacific Ocean | collected 2012-04
ACCTTCCGATGCGCAACGGGGTTATTGGTCGCCAGACGCGCAACCCGCAGCGCCTGGGAGATGATGCATGGCACGCATTCGAGATAGGCTTTCATATCTGTCCCTTCGGCCGTCCGTGCCCGCGGGGCAGCAGGCCTGGGCTCCACCCGTCGCGAACCACTCCGCCGGAGGCGCCAACTATGACTAACCTCGCATCGTGGCCCGTGACGCTCGCTGTGCTTCTCCTGTCATCTGCCATCGCCCTCTCTCAGACCACCTCCTACGTCGCCACCGATGGATCAGACGAGAACGACGGCGCCTCCGAAGCATCGCCCTGGCAGACCATCGCCCGGGTGAACCTCGGGCCGCTCGAGCCGGGCGATACCGTGCTGCTTCGGCGCGGCGACCAGTGGCGCGAGTCGCTCGTGCCGCACTCGGGCGAGGAAGACCTGCCCATCATCTACGGCGCGTTTGGCGAGGGAGACAAGCCGCTGCTACTCGGATCGGTTGCGCTGAACGATCCGGACGACTGGGTCGATAAGGGCAACAACATCTGGTCCACCGTCGGCCCCGAAGAGGCCGAGCCTGTTCGGACGATCGTCGATCCCGCGGCCGATCCGGCCTTCGGTCTCTGGCATGAGGGGGAGGCCGACGCGCGACTCTCGCGGGATGGGGATGATGTCGACTCGCCTCCGGTCTCCATACGCGTTGAATGCGTTGCTTCGGGCGAGAAGTCGAACGAGATCCAGGTGTCCCTGTCACCCCTGAGTCTCAACGCGGGGACGCTGCTTCGGTTGTCGGCGCGCGCGAAGTGCACGAAGCCGTTCGGTATGCCGCTCGCGATGATTCAGAAGAACGGTCCGCCGTGGACGGCGTATGGCCGGGGCGCCGCGCCGACGGTGCAGATCACCGGGGAGTGGCAGACGTTCACGCACGACTACCTGAACTACACGACCGCCGACGACGCGCGGCTGACGTTCTACCTCGGCGGGATGATCCCAGACGACTCGGTGCTTCACATCGACAGCGTCTCGCTGATCGAATGCGTGGGCGCTCAACAATTGCCCGCCGATGTGGGCAACATTATCGTCGACGGCGGGCCCGGATGCGGCAGGAAGAAGTTCAACGAGGAGGAACTCGCGGCGCCGGGCGATTACTGGTACGACGAGGCGCGCCACATCGTGAAGCTGTACGCGAGAGAAAACCCCGCAGTGCTTCACGAGAGCCTCGAGCTGGCCATCAAGGGTCACGGGATCAACCAGGGCGGGAAGCATCACGTCACGTACGAAAACCTCGCGGTGATGTACGCGGGCTCCCACGGGATCGGCGGGGGGAGCACTCACCACATCATCGTCCGCGACTGCGATTTCGGCTTCATCGGGGGGGGCCGACCAGATGGGGGGCGACCGCACGGTGCGCTTCGGGAACGGCATCGAGTTCTGGGGTTCGGCCAGCGACTGTCTCGTCGAGCGCTGCCGGCTGTGGGAGATCTACGATGCCGCGCTCACCAATCAGGGCAGCGGAGACAACACCGTTGAGCGCAACATCACCTATCGCAACAATGTCATCTGGAACTGCGAGTACTCGTTCGAGTACTGGAACCGACCGGAGAACTCAGTGACTGAGAACATCCGCTTCGAGCACAACACGTGCATCAACGCGGGCCATGGCTGGGGTCACGCGCAGCGGCCGGATCCGTCGGGGCGGCAGCTCTGCTTCTACACCGCGCCCGCTCAGATCAAGGACGTATACATCCGCAACAACATCTTCTACGAGGCCAAGACGAACGCATTCTACGCGCCGGCGTGGACGCCCGAGCAGATCGATGCGCTGATAATGGACCACAACATCTGGTACCAAGCCGAGGGCGCCATGATGCACCTCCTGGACACGCCCTTCACCATGGCTGAGTTCGCCAAGTACCAGCAGACCCGCGACAAGGAGCCCAACTCGACGGTGGGCGTGCCCGTCTTCGTCGATGCTGATGCGCTCGACTTCCGGCTGGCAGATGGCTCGCCCGGCGTCGATGCGGGCATGGATGTCGGCTCCGACTCCGACTTCGATCTCACGCCACGTCCCAAGGGCGCCGCGCCCGACATCGGCGCGTTCGAGCGATCCGAATGATGACGCCGAAGCAGCGAATGCTCGCGGCGTATCGCGGCGAGGCCGTCGACACTGTCCCGGTTGCGCCGGAGTTCTGGTGCTATGTCCCGGCCAAGATTCTGGGCGTGGACATGGTCGAGTTCCAACGGTCCGTGCCGCACTGGGAGGCCCTCCGCCATACGTTCAGACATTACGCTACGGAGGGCTGGGGCGTCGTCGGCGCGGCGATACCCAGGCCGGACGTATCGACCAGCGAGGAGTGGATCGACCTCGGGGGCGGGCGCTTCGAGTCACGCGTCACCGGGCGCACGCCTCACGGCGATCTGTCGTGGCGGCAGATGTACGACCGCGCGGAGCCGTCATGGAGCCTTGAAAACCCGATCAAGGAGTTCGAGCGCGAGTGGCCTGCCTACGAAGCCTTCGCGTTTGGTGACGTCGACGGCGCCGATTGGTCCGGGGTCAACGCAGCCCTGGAGACCGTGGGCGAGGACTACCTCCTCGAGGTAATGGTGGGCGTCCAGTTCTTCGATTTCATCGCGACGCCACGTGAGGGCGGGCTGGCGCAGGGCATCTTCGATCTCATCGAGCATGAGCCATTCCTCGAGGCCCTCCACGAGCGATACATCGACTACATGCGCCGCCAAACGCGCGCGGTGTTCGAGAACACCAGCGCGGACGCCGTCTTCATCGGATGCTCGTGGTCGTGCATCTCCCTCATCAGCCCCGCCATCTGGCGACGCTGGGACAAGCCCGTCGTCCAAGCCGTCGCGGAGGAAGCACATGCCGCCGGGAAGCTCCTGCACCTGCACTTCCACGGCAAGTGCAGGGACGTGCTGGCGGACCTGGCTGAGTGCGGCGCTGATTGTATCTGCCCCTTTGAGCGCCCGCCCGGAGGCGACGTCGCCGATGTCGCTGAGATCCGCGACGCCATCGCAGATCGCGTGACGATGAACGGCAACATCCACACGGTGGAGACGCTGATTCGAGGAACGACCGCAGACGTCGAGCGCGAGGTCGCGGACATCATCGAGAACTGGCGCCCCGACAAGCGCCGCCTCATCCTCGGGACGGGCGACCAGGTCGGTCGCGAGACTCCCGAAGAGAACATCGCCGCCATGATCGACGCCGGCCGGAGGCTGGGGCGGCCATGACCGACAACCCGATCACCACGCTCGACCTGCCCATCTGCAACTGCCACCTCATTCGCGGTGAGGGCGGCTACTTGCTCGTCGATGGTGGCGCGTGGTTCCACTGGCCGTGGTTCATCGGCGCGCTCCGCAAACACTCGATCGAGCCCGCCGACATCCGCTGGGCCGTCGCAACCCACTGCCACCTCGACCATGTCGGCGTCTTCGCCCGGCTCAAGGAACTCAGCCCGGAGTGTCAGATCTACGCCCACGCCGCCGAGGCGGATTGGCTTCGCGAGGGGCGGGTCGTCATCCCGCCGACGACCTGGGTCACAGGTCACGCCCTCGCCTGGCTCGGCTGGCGCACGAAGTGGCTTCTCGCCTTCCGTGCCGTCACGCCTGACATCCGACTTCATGATGAGGCCCGGCTCCCAGCCGGCGCTCCGCCCGGCCGTATCGTGCCCACGCCAGGCCACTCCTCCGGATCTATCTCCGTGGTGCTCGACTCCGGCCATGCCTTCGTCGGCGACCTGATGGCCAACCGGCGGTTGACCGGCTATGGCATCCCCATCTTCCACGACAGCCCGCCCCTCATGTTCGAGCAATGGCGAATGCTCCTCGATGCCGGCGTTCACACCTTCCACCCCGGACATGGCGACGCGATCAGCGCAGATCTGCTCCGCACCTGGCTCGCCTGAGTTCGCCGCTCGCGGCACTCAAGTGCTTGAGGCCCGTGGTATACCTTGGGGCAAACTGGCTTCGAGGAGGGTCCCATGAAGAAGGTCGCCATCCTGTTGGCATTGCTCATCGGCGTCGCCGCAGTGGGTTGGTTGCTGCTGCGCCCCCGCGGCCGCACCGTCATCCAGACGCCCCCATCCCTACCGGCTCCGCCTGTCGACGGGCCTCTTACCGTCGAGCAATCAAGCGAGCGCGCTCTCGCCTTCGCGGCCACGGATCTGGGCGTCGATCGCACGCCTGAGGTGGACGCGGCAATGGCGAAGTTCAACGCGCAACTGTCCGATGATAGCCGAACGGCCGCCCGTCATGCTGATCTGACCCAATCCATCGTCGACAGTCGCCTCGACCGGGCGGCCGGACTCTACTGGGAGGCCTGCGACGAGGATCAGGCATACGCCGGCGCGCTGCTGAGCCTGCTATTCGACCTCTACGACGAGGGCGCGCCGACGCAGGCAGCGATCCATCTGGGCAAACAGGCGCTCGGCGGGGAGGATCGCGTCGGCACGCACCGGAACCTTGCCGCGGTGATGTGGGCGATTGGCAGCTACCACTCCTCGGCTGAGCAGGTGGAGCTTTGCCAACGCGCCGGAGGCGACGTCGATGAACTGTTCCTCGACGCTCTCGGTTCGAAAGGCGTCCGCGTCCCGGGATAATGCCGCATCGGAGGTCTCAGATGACCCGCCTGCCCTTGGTCGTAGCCCTTCTCCTGGTCCTTTCAGTTGCCGCGTTTGCTGACGATGCGCCGGTCAAACTCGGTCTCATCGGCCTCGACACGTCCCACGTCATCGCCTTCACCAGCATCCTCAACGATGCCAACCACGGCGAGCACGTGCCGGGCGCCAAGGTCGTTGCGGCGGTCAAGGGTGGGAGTCCCGATATCCCCTCCAGCGCTGATCGGCTGGAGGGCTACACGCAGCAACTCAAGGTCAAGTTCGGCGTCGAGATTGTCGACACCATTCCCGAGCTGTGCGAGAAGGTCGACGCGGTCCTGATCACGAGCGTCGACGGCCGCCCGGATCTTGAGCAGGCGCGACCCGTCATCGCCGCGGGGCTTCCGTTCTTCATCGACAAGCCCGTTGGCGCGAGCTACGAGGACGTTCTTGAGATCGCGCGTCTCGCCAAGGCCGCCGACGTGCCATGGTTCGGTGGATCGAGCCTGAGGTGGTATAGCGGCGTCCGCGCGGCGATCGATCCAGAAACGGTGGGCGACGTGCTCGGCTGCGATGCGTATTCCCCATGCAGTATCGAGCCTCATCACCCGGATCTGTACTGGTACGGCGTCCACGGGGTTGAGATCCTCTACGCGGCAATGGGGCCTGGATGCAAGTCCGTCACTCGCGCGTCCGTAGCGGGCGCCGATGTCGTGGTCGGCGTCTGGGAGGACGGGCGCATTGGTACCTTCCGCGGCACTCGCGCCGGCAAGCACGGCTATGGCGCCACCGTCTTCGGCTCCAAAGGCGTCGCGACCGCCGAGGGACACAGCTACAAAGGGCTCGTCGAGGAGATCGTCAAGTTCGTTCAGACCGGCATCGCGCCGATGACTCCCGAGGAACTCGTCGAAGTGGCCGCCTTCATGGAACTCGCCGACAAGAGCAAGCGCCGCCGAGGCAAACCCGTCAAGATGCCTGACATCGACCTCGACTGACCATGACAACCTTCTTGGCACTCGTCATCACAGCCGGCGCATCCGCCGATCCCGTCTCGCTGCTCGATGACGGAGGCTACTGGCACGTCTCCAACGGGCGCATCTCGCTCTCCATCGAGCAGGCCCGCAACTACGTCACGTCTCTGCGCCTCGACGATGGCCCCGAACTCCTCACCGAATCCGGCGCCTACCTCGACATCAACTTCAGCTCCGGCGACGTGGAAGGGCAGTACTCCCGCTTCGGGCACCACATCCCGGCCGTCGCCGAGGTCATACGCGAGTCGCCCGACCTTGTGGAACTCCGCATCCGCACCAACATCGAGGCCCGCGACCTCGCCAACGCATTCCACATCCCGCTCGACATCGCCATCCACTACGTCGTCCGGCGAGACGATCCAGCCGTCGCCATCTACGTCGTCTTCCATCACCCGCCCGACCTCCCGGCGTTCAGCTTGGGCCAGACCCGGATGGCCTTCCGACCGGATCCGTCGTTGTTCACCCACTACTTCGTGTCGGACGCGATGACCGGGACCTTCCCAAAGATGCCTCCAGGCGAGAAACCAGAACGCGTGACCGACGCCACATCCCGCTTCCCTGATGGCCGCATCGCCACCAAGTACAACCTCACGGAATACGAGGACAGCCACCGCGTTCACGGGATGACCGGCGGGCGATCCGGGCTGTGGGTCGTCACGCCGAGTAGCGAGTACGTCAACGGCGGCCCGACCAAGCAGAACCTCACCGTCCACGAGGACGATGTGATCATGCTCCGGATGTTCCACGCCGGGCATTTTCTCGGTGAGGGCTCGTCGCTGGAAATCGACGGTGAGTGGTCCAAGGTCTACGGCCCGTTCCTGCTCTACGCCAACGCTGCCGACTCCCCCCAGGCCATGTGGCAAGACGCGAAGTCACGAGCCGACGCCGAGGCCCAAAAGTGGCCGTACCAGTGGGTGGACGAGCCCGCCTACGCGCTCCCGCGCGGCAGCGTCGCTGGACGGGCTCCGTTCCCCGACGCTCGCCTCATCCTCGCCGAGCCTGTTGTGGATTGGCAGGTCGCCGGGCGCGGCTACGTCTTCTCAGCCCATGCCGCGGACGACGGCGCGTTCACCATTCGCGACGTCAGCCCCGGCGCCTACACGCTCTACGGTTTTGCTCCCGGCGTTCTAGGCGAGTTCCGACTTGACGACGTCGTCGTCTCCGCGGACAGGGCCACCGACCTGGGCGACCTCGACTGGCAGCCCCTGTCTCGCGGCGAGGCGCTCTGGGAGATCGGAACGCCCGATCGCTCGGCGGGCGAGTTCCGTTACGGCGACCAGCCCCGGCAGTTCGGACTATGGAATCGCTATCGCGAGGACTTCCCCGAGGGCGTCGAGTTCCGCATCGGCGAGAGCGAGGCGCGTGCGGACTGGAACTACTGCCAGCCAGCCCTTCAGCATCCTGACGGCGAGTGGCGCCTGCCCGAGTGGGAAGTGCTCTTCGACCTGCCCGACGCGCCCGCCGGCGAGCCAACCCTTACCATCGCCATCGCCGGAGCCACGGGGGGAGCGCGCCTGGTCGCTCGCATGAACGACGCGGAGATCCACCGCGAGGTCTTTCCCCACGATTCCTGCGTCACCCGCGACGCCGTCGAGGCCGGCCGCTACCGCCTTCTCACCATTCCGTTCCCGGCCTCCCTGCTCACCACCGGCGCGAACACGCTCTCGCTCAAGATCGAAAACGGTCTCCCGAAACCCGGCCCGTTCAACCCGCTCGCCCTGCCTGCGAAAGCCATCATGTACGATTACCTGCGGCTTGAGATCGCACGTTAGAGGCCGCCGCCCGTTCGACCTCGAACCACCCGCCGAGGGGTGCGTCATGCCCAAACTCGCCGTCGCTCAGCTCAACTGCGTGGTCGGAGACGTCGGCGCCAACGTGGCCAAGATGGTCGACCTCATCGCCGAGGCCCGCGGCCAGTCGGCCGACCTGGTCTGCTTCCCCGAGTGCGCCACGACAGGCCTCGTCTACGATGGTATGGCCGATCTCGCCGAGCCGGTTCCGGGCCCCTCGTCCGCCGGGCTCTGCGCCGCCGCGGCTGAGGCGTCCATCTGGGTCGTCGCCGGCATGGCGACGCGCTCAGGTGATGATGTCTACAACTCCGCCCTCGTCATCTCACCGACGGGCGATCTCGCCGCCGTCTACCACAAATGCTACCTCTACATGAGCGAGGCCGATTCATTCGCCCGCGGCCGACGCGCCTGCGTTCAGGACCTCGGCTTCGCGACCGCCGGCATCTGCATCTGCTATGACTACATCTTCCCCGAGTACATGCGCGACCTCGTCACCCGCGGCGCCCGCCTGCTGATCCACCCGACCGCCTGGATCGACAGCGACACCTGTCGCGAGTGGGGCTATCCTGCGGGTGATGCGCTCAGAGCCCAAGCCGTCACGCGGGCCCTTGAGAACGGCGTCTACTTCATCTCCGCCAACCACTGTGGCACGTACGATTCCGGCGGGTTCCTGCAGGGCGTCGGACGCTCCGCCATCATCGCGCCGTGGGGCGAGGTGCTCGCCGAACTCCCCGACGAAGAGGGCGTCGTCAGTGCCGAGGTCAACTTCGACCTCATCCCGAAATGGGCCGAGACAGCCGCTCCGTATCTGAGCGACCACCTGGACCTGCCGAGACCCGAGTGAATTACGCTTGAGGAGTAACCACCATGACTGACCGCAAGCTCGCCCGACGCGACGCTATCAGGGCCGGGGCCGCCGCCCTCGCAATGCCGTACGTCATCACCTCAGCCGCTCTCGGCCAGGGCGACCAGCCCGGCGCCAACGAGATGGTCAACATCGGCGTCATCGGCCTGGGTGGACGGGCAAAGCAACTGGCCCGGACGTGCGCGGGTGTTCCGGGCGTTCGGATTGCGGCCATTTGCGATCTCCTTCCCAACCGAATCGCCGGCTACCGCAACGACGTCGGACAGGGCCAGGACTGGAAGAGCTATCTCGACTTCCGCCAGATGTGCGAGGTCGAGAACCTCGACGGCGTGATGATCGAGACCACCACCCACGCCCGCGCTTGGGTTGCGCTTCACGCGATGCAGATGGGGGTCGACACGTATATCGAGAAACCGATGTGCCTCACCATCGCCGAGGGACGCGAGATGGTCAACGCCGCTCGCAAGTACGAGCGCGTCACGCAGATCGGGACGCAGCAACGCACGATCCCCATCAACAACTGGGCCAGCGACCTCGTCAAGAGCGGCGCGCTGGGCAAGGTCAAGGAGGTCCTGGCTCCCAACTTCGTCGGGGCCGAGGTCTGGGACGACAAGCCCGCCGAGCCCATGCCAGACGCGGGCTACGATCAGTGGTGGGATATCTGGACCAACCAGGCGGTCATGCGGCCGTATCACAGCCAGCTTCACCGCGGGTGGATGCGTTGGTGGGACTACGACGGCGGCGGACTGTCATTCGGAGTCACCGGATGGGGAGCGCATGCCTACGATCAAATCAATCGCGCGCTCGGCACGGACGACACCGGCCCGGTTGAGGTGACGCTCGACGAGGCGGTCGCTCGCAAGGGCGTCTACCCGGATCCGAACGATCCGGGCCTCGTCGGACCCCGGGCGAAGGTCAGCATGAAGTACGCGGATGGAGTGGTGCTGAAGTTCCACCGCGACCGCAAGGACAAGAGCCTGCACGGCCTCGGAGCGGCGTTCGTGTGTGAGAAGGGCACGCTCGAGATCGAGCGCAACGTGCTCTGGAGCGATCCCGGCGAGATCATCGAGGCGCCCGAGAACCCAGGCCGCAACCCGCTGGACGAGAATCACCACCACGTGGCTGACTGGGCCACGTGCATCAAAACGCGCGAGACGTGCGCGGCTGATATTGAGTATGGCCAGCGCTCACACGCGCTCTGTTACCTGACCAACATCGCCCGCGATGTCGGACGCGTCGGCGAGACGCTCAATTGGGATCCGGTCGCGGAGAAGTTCACGAACTGCGACGAGGGCAACGCGATGCTCTCCCGTCCGCGCCGGGCCGGCTACGAGCTGCCCACCTAGGCGGCGCGTCACCTGGCGTGTAGGTTTACCGCCCGCGCCGTCCGCGTTCGTTCGTCCGCCTGCGGCGGCAGGTTACCCTTCAGCCAGACCTTCGCGCGGTAGTTGAACTCGTCGCCAAACGGCAGGCACTTCACCGGCGGCCGGCCGGCCGCCATCGGGCGTTGCGTCATCGGCGTCGTATCCGGCTGCTCGTGACACCCCACGCACGTGCGCGTCTCGCCCGGCCTCACGTAGATCCAAGTCAGCTGGTTGGCAACCACCTTCCGGTCGCTGTCGAGGATCTGGAAGTGTAGAAGGCGGTCCGCCGGCACCTCAACGCTGAACGATCCATCGTCGGCCAACGGCACGGTCCCGAGCACGCGCGCCAGCGTGCCGCCGTGGTTCTGCCAGACCTCGCCCGGATTCGTCTGCGTGCTGTGCCGCGCCGGTCTCGGTTGACCCTCGATCACCCTCACCAACCGCCCGCGCGCCTCCACGCCAGGCTCCTGACTATCGCGCGCCGAGATGCACGTGAAGGTCCCCGTGAACTCACCCGATCTCGTTGCCTCCGCCAATGTCGGAGGCAACGGCCTCGCCACCAGCGGCCTCGCCTCATAGTCGGCCGCCTCGGGATCGTTGTAGACCAACTCCATCTCGCCGGTCTGGGGCTCCACAACATAGATCCCCAGATCCACATCCTCCCGCGCCTTCGCCTTCAAGGTCGACGCGCAGAGCATCCGCCCGTCGGGCAGCGGGTAGGGCGTCGTGAACGCCATGTTCTCGTCATGCGGGACGATCCGCTCGCTCCCCCGCTCCCTGCCGACCACCACCAGCCCGCCCTGCGAGGCGCAGACGATGCCGCCATCCGCCATCGACTGAGGCTGGCTGATTCTCAGCACGCGGTGCATTGCCGGCGTCTGCGCGGCATAGTCATCGCCCCGAGGCCCCACATCCAACGCCCGCCAGAACTCCCTCCGCTCCGGGCCGTACAGCACCACGTCGCGCGTCCCATCCGGATACGCCGCGTGGATCGTGAGTTCTGTCTTCAGCCGCGAGTAGAAGACCTCGAGTCGCGCGAACACGATCCGCCCGTCCGCCATCACGGCCGGCTCGTTGTCGCGTCCCGCGTTGATCGCGATCGGGTGGATATCAGTGCCATCCGGGTTCATCACGTGCAACGCGGTGCAGAGGTACCCGTGGTACTCGTCCCGCATCCCTCCACGACTCGACGCGAAGACAATCCGGCCGTCCGGCAAGTATGCCGGGCCAACATCATGATACGGCCCGTCGGTGATCTGCCTGAAGCCCGTCCCATCAGCGTTGATCTCGCACACGTGCCACCACGGGTCGTCCTCCCCGCGCCGGGTGAAGATGATCCGCGTCCCGTCCCACGAGACCTCGCATTCGGCCACATACCCGTCAGGAAACTCCGTCAACGGCCTCGCCTCGCCCGACTCATTGAGCACCCACAGATTCCTCCCCGGCCGGTAGCTCGGACCGGTGTCGGTCGTCACGTACGCCTGCCGCCAGTGATCGTTCTGGAAGAAGTTCGGCAGCACGTTATCGCCCTTGATGAACACGTATCCGCCCGGCGCCGCATCCGCGCCCTCCCGTGGCGCAGGCATTCCTGCCTGCGGACGTTCGACGTCTCCTTCGTAGGACAGGCGTCTCGCCTGCCGCCGTTCCCACGCCTGCCCCCGCCGCCACAGCGCCTCCCTCGCCGCATTCCGCACCGTATGGAGCGCATGCCCCTCGGCGATCTCCCTCAACTCGTCCGCCGCGCCCAGATCCGCCAGCGCCCGCGCCGCCGCGAGTCTCACCTCCAGCACGCTTCCCTCGTCCGCGCAGACGTCGTCGACCAAACCGGCCGTCTCGCGCGCCCCCAGTATCCCCAGGGCCCTCACCAACGCCTCCCTCACGCGCGGCGCCGCATCGGCATACTCCTCATCCAAGAATCGCCCACTATACCCATACGCCGCCTCGTTCCTCGCAGCCGTCAGCGCCTCAACCAGCGGCCCGACCGCCCCCCCGTCTCCCAGAAACGCGAGCGTCTTGCATGCGTTGATCCGCACCCATCCATTCTCATGCTCAAGCAACCCAACCAGCCGCTCCACGTCTCCCGACTCACATCCCAACGCCGGCAGCCATGTCGCGACCTGCCGAGCGTTCTGAGTCGGCCACCCGTCGCGGGACTCATCTCCTTCGAGATACCCCAGCCCCGCCTCCACCGCCTCGCGTCTCGCGCCCGCGACCTCGAGCAGATACGCCGTGATCCGCTGCGCGGCTTCGGGCTCGTACAGCATCATCCCGTCGAAGTCCTGCGGGAGGTTGGCGATGAGCAGCGGCGCCAGTTGCCTCAGGCTCGCGCGATTCCTCGGATCATCCCATGGTAACCGCGCCAGCGCTTCGGCGATGTGGAAGGGGGTCTCATACATCCGATCGAGATCCAGGAATCCGGGCGTGTCATCTCTGGGGGCCCGCGCCGGTCGCTCGCCATTCGTCCCCTTCGCGTATGTCGGATACGCTGCGAGAAGCACCGGCACGGCGCGGTCGTCGCCCATCTCGCCCAGCGCCTGCGCGGCGGACCTTGCCCACTCGGTCTCCCACAACCATCCGATCATCCACGGCAGCGCGCCGTCGTCTTTCAGCCGTCCCAGCGCCGCCATTCCCGCCTTCAGCGCTGCCTGCTGCGTGGGTGTCAGGGCATCCGGTCTGGCGCGCATCGGTCCGAGCGTCGCCATCACCAACTCCGCCGCGCCCTCTCCTCCCAACGCGCCGAGCGCCCTCAAGCCTCGCTCCTGCTCGCGGTTACTCGGCGGGGAAATCTCGATCTCCCGAAACGTCGTCGGGTACGTCCGGTTCGCGTTGTCGTAGCTCGTGATCCTGACGTGCCGAGCCTCACGCGGCTCGAACTCCACCACGAGTTGCGCGGGCGATCTCTGCTCCTTCCGCCCGAGACTCCGCCACGTCTCCCCGTCCCCGCTCGTCGCCACTTCATAGTCCGTCATGACGTAACCGTCCGCGTATTGCTGGATCAGCACGCGAGCGATGGTCTTCACTTCGCCCAGGTCAACCGCACAAGATTGGGGGAACTCAACGTTCTTCGTCTGCCAGTATTCCGGCCCGAGCTTGCCGTCGGTGAGGACGTTTGGGGGTCCTCTGTACGTCGTCGACCCCGTCACCTCACTTCCCGCCGCGAGGTTGACGCCGCCCCTCAGCAGCTCCCGCACTTCGGCCGGAATCGCCTCGTCCTTCGCCCTCGCCCACCATTCGCGCCAGGCGCGCGCATCACGCTCGCCGAGCGCATCGAAGGGGAACTCCATCCCGGTGATGTTCGTCAGCGCCACCCACGCGCCCTGAGCCACGGTCCAGTCCGTGTCATCCATCGCCGCAATCAGTGGCTCCACCGACTCCCGCCCTCCGCACCACCCCAACGCCATCGCCGCCTCGCGCCTGACCTCCACTGACCCATCTTTCAGCCGCACAATCAGTTCATCTTCCGCCTCGCACGCTCTCAGGAATCCCAGCGCCTCAGCTGCTCCCGCGCGCGCCCTGGCATCATCTGATGCAAGCCGCTCCACCTGCTCAACCACCTGCCACGCAAACGGTCCTTCGGCTGTCCATCCGGCCGAAGCAAACAGCAGCAGGAGACCCAGGCCGCCCCTCATTCCTCGCTCACGCTGATCCAGCACTTCACCTCGACCTCGTCACCCGGTCCGTAATCGTAGATCACGAAGTTCGGCGTGCCGTCGCCATCGAGATCCGCGAACTGATTCTCGAGCGTTGCCATCGGGATTTCGCCGAGCACCTGGCACGCGCGCCCCTTGCCCACATCCGCCAGCTTGAACAGGGCGCTGCCATCCTCATTGCTGATCGTCTTGCCCCTATAGTAACCCCAACGATACAGGCCCATCGTGATGCCGCTATTGATGACGCCCTCATCGACCGAGGCCACGTACCCCTCGCCAATTCGGGGATCCGTCGCCAGCGTTAACTCGACGAGGCCATCGGCCCACGCCGCTTCCTGAATCAGGTACGAGGCGTCCGTCCCATCCTGTGCCGTGATCCTGAGATGCTGCCCCGCAAGAGACGACGCGTCACCATCCGACAACCCCACCAGCCGCACGTTGCGGAGACCCTCCTCGCCCGTCGTGACCACAGCTTCCTGCGAGATCTGCTCGAACCGCACGCGGACCGTGAACGCGCCCCAATCGCAGTTCTCGATCGTGCCGCGCAGCCTCGGCACGCTCAAGCCCACGCCCACCTCTCCCTTGCGCAGGCCAGTGCCGTCGGCCAGCACGACATCCGTCGGCCTTCCGTCGCGCTCGCGCCAGAATCCGAAGCCGCCCTCACACGTGAGACCGTCCTCTGTCTGGTACTCGCCTTCCGGATCGGGGCCGAAGACGATCGTGTCGACGAAGCCTTCACCCGTCACCCTCAGCGCCAGTGGCTGTGTCTCGCCGACGCTCGGGCCCGTCACCTCGACCGGTTCGATCCCCGTGATCCGCCGCGCGCCCTCATACGGCTCCATCGCGTAGAGGAATTGACTCGTCAGGGGCGCCGCGCCGCCGCGCTCGGCGATGGCCCACGTGATGTCGTAGTTCGATTTGCCCCCCGGAGCCCGCCCCTGCGCCGTCGCCAGCGTCGCGTCGGTCGGGTGCACGCTCGTCATCCGCAGATGGACGTCATCCTGCCCGCGCGCCAGGTAGTCCAGGCTCCACGTGCCCTTCGGATTCCCCCGCGCCACGTCCTGCATGAACGCGAAGCACGAGCGGTCCGGATCGGTCTTTGCCACTGACGAATCGTCCTTGTACTCAAACTCCGCGCCGAGCATCGTGCCCGCTCCCTGCGGCGTCAGTTCCACGCCCTCGGCCGTCGCGTCGCCGTCTGGCCCGTGGAAGCTCCAGTAGTGCCTTTCGCCGCCGATCACCGTCTCCAGCACGACCGCGTAGCAGTCTCGGTCATCGATATCCACTAGCGCGATTGTCTTCTCGCGAGTTGGGGGATCGTCGCCCGATAGGTACTCGCTCTTGGCCCGCGCCACATGCGCCGGCGCCGCGTCCGCGAACAGCGTCACCTCGCCCCGGCCGAAGTTGCTTGTCCGGTGGCCCTCAATGTGAGTGACGTAATGCGTCCCCCAATTCGTCTCCCAGTTCGTAGCGTACGTCCAGCCCACGGGGTAGCCCATCTCGGGCAGCAGCTTTCTCTGCAATGCCTCGAAGCCAATCGTCAGCATGTCCGGATGCGCGTGCTGGGTCACCCGCCCATACCGCATCCACAGCGCTCGCTGTCGGTCTCCCTCTCCCGAGCGCAATATGGCGTGTCCATAGCCATCCAGGATGTCGCTCTCCGTCGCGACCTGCCAGCCCTCTTCCTGCCCAATCCGTTCGACTTCCGCCCGCGAGTCCTCATCCAGCCCGGCGGGGACCGTGCCGGTCGGACCGTACATCGCGCGGGCGAACCGGGGGTCCTTCGTGAGCCGGTAGATGTCGATGAACGAGTCCGGCTTGATCGGAAACCCTTCCTGCCGCCCCACCACATTCGACGGTCTCGCGCTGCCGGTGTCGCCGGTTGACGGATAGGTCCTGCCGATGAGGCTGTCGTGCAGCGGGAACAGATACACCTGTCGGAATTTCGGGTCCTGCGCCAGCGAGACGAACTTCGGCTCCTGGTATTCATCCGGGAAGCGCTGGGCGATCTTATCCAGCAGCAGTATCAGCCGGTTCATGTCCCGAATCTGGATCCCGTTGTATCCCTCCGACTCGTGACCCGACCCGTCCTTGAAGTACTGATTGGTGAGGCTGTAGCGAATCCCCGCGCCCTTGTTCAGCAGCCAGTCCACGATGTCCAGACCCTCGGCCGTCCCCAGAGCCAGCGCCATCGTCGTCAACATCGTCTCCTGCTGCGGCCAGTTGCGCGCGACCGCGTTGTCCATCGCCGCCTGCGCCGTGACCCGATGCACGCCCGCCTCGATGAACCGCCTCAAGTCATCCGCGGACTCGATCTCCGGGTGATGCTGGCTCTGGCAGAACGCCAGCAGCTCCTCGTCTCCCTCGATTGCCTCGAAGATCAGGTCATACGCCCGCGCCAGCCCCTCATACCTTGACGTGTCCCAGTTCGGCTGGATGTAGAGGAAACTCCCACCCAGACGCTTCGCCCGGTTCATGTCCGGCGCGCCCACGGGCCCGCGCAGGATGGCGTCGCGGACGGACATCTTGCGGTGGTTCAGGTTCACGCTGAGGTCCAGAGCGCTCTCGGCCCAGCGGAAGAGCCCCACAGCCGCCTTGTGCGCGTAGCGCTCATCACCCGTCGTAATGTACGCCGCCGCGCATTGCTCGATCGCCGGCGTCTGGGTCCGCATATACGCCTGCCACTCGTGGTAATACGCGATGAACGGGAAGCGCCACGGTTTGCCGCTCTCGCTCCTCACCGGCTCCACCGGCTCGCACCCAAACCCGTCGTCCGGGAACGGCCCTGAGTGCATGTCGCCGAGGTGGAAGTCATTGCTCGGGAACCACGTCTCGCACTCCGGGCATCCCACCTTCCAAGGGTGGTTCTCCGCATCGTAGATCCACGGGTAGAAGCCGCTGCGACCCTCATAGATCGCCGTCCCGCAGACAGGACACCCCTTCCCCCGCGCCTCTTCCGCCCCCCTCAGCACGATCAGGCATGTCCGCGGCACGCACGAGCCCGGCACAACGTTGAAGACATCCTCATCCGTCATATCGAGCCAGCTCTCGGCCAAACCACCCGGCTTGGCGCCTGATTCCATCAACGCCTCGATCTCAGCATCCGAGTGCAGGCTCCGCTCGGCTTTCAGGGCCGCGTACTCCGGCTGGCCCACCGGCCAGATGCGCGGAAGTTGCAGGCCCTCCCACTCCCTCGGCTCGAACACCTCCGCCCAAGGCAACACGTTGATCGCCAGCGAGAGTTCTCCGCCGCCGCCACTGAACTGCAGGCTCGTTTCGCCCGGCGCCAGCGCGCGGAAGTAGTAGCGTTGGATGGCGTCCTTGTCCCAGTGGTCGAACAGCTCCAGGGCGCCTGGCACTTCACACGCAAGCTCGCCCGATCCTGGCGGTTGCTCCAGCGCGATCCTGAAGGTCTGTCCAGGGAAGACCCACATCGGCTGATCCAGCACCTTCAACTCGGCATGTGCAGCGACCGCGAGCAGCATGAGCAGCAGGGGGACGAAGCGCATCGAGACGCACCTCCAAGGACACCGGAATGAGACCATCTGACGCATTCCACCCTCACCCCCCGAGGGCCTCTCGGAGGGCCGTGAGGGCGAGTGACGAACCTGCTACGCCCTCCCGTACGACGATCGTCCCGATCGTCGACGAACTGACTGGAGGCACGAGGCCCATGGATAAGCCCCTGACACAGCACGAACGTCGGCGACGCAAGCTCCCTCATTGGGAGGAGCCCGGCGCCACCTACTTCGTCACTGTCACCCTCGTTCGCGCCGCCGAAGTGTCGCTCATACGCCCGGACATAGCGAAACTCGTCGTTGAGACCCTCACCTTTTTCGACGGACAGCGCTACGATCTCTACGACTACACCGTGATGCCTGATCACATCCACGCGATACTGAAACCCACTGAGTCAGCCGGCCACACGGAGCGTCTGCATCGCATCATGCACGGCATAAAAGGATGGCTAGCACACGAGATCAACCGGGTCGTCGGCAGGTCTGGCCAGCTGTGGCTTCACGAGACTTACGACCGGATCATCCGCGATCAGCGCGAATACGAGCAGACGGCGGAATACATACTCCACAACCCACGGATGGCCGGTTTGGTGGATGACCCCACGACGTGGCCGTGGTGGGGCAGAGGCTCCGGCCAATAGCCAGCGCCGAAACGCAGCCAGCCTGCTTCATGGACGATCGAGACGATCGTCCTACAAGGTGTTGAGCCAACCCCTCCTAAAGCGACCCCGTACGACGATCGTCCCGATCGTCGACGGCGGAGGCATCCGGTCGCCACCCGTCGAAGCTCCCTTTATCGCGCAATGCCCGCATTTCCGGAGTCGTCACCATGGTGCCTAACCTCGCGCTCATACTCCTCGCTACGACGGCCTCCACCCAGCCGCTCACCAACGTGGCGGGGCCTCGCTACGAGACTCGCGTCGTCGTCGACACCTTTTACGATGCTCAGCACATGGGCGACAAGGCCGTCGACGGCAGTCTTGAGCCAGGCGATTACTGCTGGTACTCGCGCGATCACACAGAGCTTCCGTGTGCCATCACCTTCGAACTCGCGGAGCCCGAATCGATCCGACGCGTCGTCGCTCATCAGGCCAATTGGCAGGACAGCATGTACCACACGAAGGAATTCCTCGTTCAGACTTCCGGCGATGGCGAAGCGTGGACGACGGTTGCCAAAGGCGAGCTGCCCGACGAGAACAGATCGAAGACCGAGGTCGAGTTGACCGACGTCCGGACGCGCTGGATCCGTCTCCAGGTCGTGTCTTCCTACATCGAATTCCAGACCTGCGGCTTCGCCGAGGTGGAGTTGCTCGCCGCGGGCCATCCTGGGTTCAGCGATGCCCGGATCAGCCTCGACGACCGCCCGGCTCCCAAACCCACTGCGTCGCACTGCGGCCTGCGCCTCCTGGCCGAGGAGTCCGGCCCTCAGGTCGCGGTCGTTGACAGACCCTCATCCGCCTACATTGCCCTCGCCGACGGCGAGTCGGTGGAAATCCGCGTCCCGGTCCAGGCTATTCCCCCAGGCTCTCGCGTAACCGCCGTCACTCAGGCGCTGGCTGGCCCCGCCCCCACCGTCACCCTCACCCAGGGCGATCAGCAGACATCGGGCTCGGTCCTCGAAATCGCCTCACCCATCGACGACGGGGCCTTCACGCTCACCGTCTCCGCAACGGGCGACTCCCTGGTGCGACTGAGCGATCTCGCGCTGCACGCCAACGGCCACGAGTACGAGCTTGCCCTCCTGCCGACAACGCACGCGTCCCCGGAATGGCCCATCCTCGACGCGCCTCCGCTGCGCGAGATGATGGCCCAAGCGCTCATCGAGTGGGACTGGCGCCTCGCCGACGGCATCGATGCCGTCCGCGAGCCCCGCACTTACGCCGAGGCAACTGCCCTTACCATCGAGCGCGGCAATGAGCTTGTCGCCGACCTCGGCGTCTCCCGCGAGGTGGCCAAACGCTGGCGGGCCCTCAGGAGCCGCGTGAACGAGGGCGACGCCGACGAATCCCTCTGGCGCGAAGCGCATCAACTCCGCCGTGAGATCGCGCTCAGCAACCCTCTCGCGGACACCGGCCCGATGACATTCATCAAGCACGTGCCGTCCGCATTCAGCCACCAGCTCACTCAACACTACGGACGGTACGCCCGGCCCGGTGGCGGCGTCTACGTGCTCGATTCTCCCGGCAGATCCATGAGCGCCACCGCGCTGACATCCGACCAACTGCCCGCCGGATCATGCAGACACGCCGAGGTCTCCCACGACGGCAAGCGCATCCTGTTTGCATTCGCCGAGGCCGAAGCGCCGCCGGAGAACCCCCGCGAGGGGCACCACGGCCGCTACTACCACGTCTACGAGATGGCTGCGGACGGCTCCGATTTGCGTCAGCTCACCGACGGCCCGTACGATGATTTCTCGCCGCGCTACATGCCCGATGGTCGCATCCTCTTCATCTCCACCCGGCGTGGCGGGTGGCATCGGTGCGGATCGCCGGGGTGCGAGAACTACGTCCTCACGGTCATGAACGCCGACGGCTCCGAGCCCCGACCGATCTCGTTCCACGAGACCCAGGAGTGGGATCCCGCGATCCTGAACGACGGGCGCATCATCTACACGCGTTGGGATTACGTGGATCGCTTCGCCGTGCTGTACCAACAGCTTTGGAGCGTCTTCCCCGATGGTTCCCAGCCGTCAATCCTCTATGGCAACACGACTCTAAACCCCGTTGGCGTCTGGGAGGCGAAGGCCATTCCCGGATCCAAGCGCATCATGGCGACTGCCGCCGCGCATCACGCCATGACCGCTGGCTCGATCATCATCGTCGATGTCTCCGACGGCATCGATGGGCTTGAGCCCCTCACTCGGCTCACTCCCGACGCGCCGTTCCCAGAGAGCGAGACGACCGTCAGCGCCAACTGGCATCTCGCCGCGGACAACGCTCCCTACGAGACCCCCGAGAACACCCGCTGGCCGGGGCACTGCTACCGCAGCCCACATCCGCTGTCTGAGACGTACTTCATCGCCTCACACAGTTACGATGGCCTCGTCGGCGAGCCCAACGCCAATCGGGCCAACATGTTCGGCATCTACCTCTGCGATGCGTTTGGCAATCGCGAGCTGCTCTACCGAGACCTCAACATCGCCAGCGTCTGGGCCGCGCCGCTTCGCGAGCGTCCCGTGCCGCCGGCCGTCCCGTCCGCTCTTGAGCAAGTCGCGAGCGCCGAGGACGGCTTCGTGATTATGCAGAACGTAAACGACGCCGACCCCGCGCTCGACCGGCCCGTCAAGGCGCTCCGCGTAATCCAGGTCCTGCCGAAATCCACGCCTGGCATCGACCAGCCGCCGGTCGGCCTGCCTCGTGGCGCGCCCGGGAAGCAGGTCCTGGGCACCGTCCCGGTCGAGGCGGATGGCTCCGCCTACCTCCGCGTCCCCGCCGGCGTGCCGCTCTCCTTCCAAGCCCTCGACGAGCGCGGCATGGCCGTCCAAGTCATGCGCAGCCTCACCTACCTGCAGCCCGGCGAGACCATCACCTGCGTCGGCTGTCACGAACCCCGAACCGATGCGCCCCCTGGGCGCGCCGTCGCCGCGCTGAGCCGCGCGCCATCGACCATCCAGCCTGCTCCCGAGGGTTCAAAACCGTTCAGTTACCCTCGGCTGGTCCAACCGGTTCTCGACCAGCACTGCATCGCGTGTCACAGCACCGATGACCCTCAATGCGAGGTCGATCTCACGAGCCGCCCAGAGGGTCCCTACACCGCCTCCTACCAGGCGCTCGCCCCCCGCGTGCCCTACTCGGATCAGGGCATGATCGATCCGCTGAGCCAGCCGGGACAGTTCGGCGCGCGCGGCAGCTCGCTCACGAAGCTACTGCTCGACGGCCACCACAATGTCGACCTCCCGGCGGACGATCTCGAGCGACTCATCACCTGGATGGACACCAACGCGCTCTTTTACGGGACCTTCGATCCTGCGGATCAGGAGCGCCAGAGACGTGGCGAGCTGATCGCCGGGCCCGCCCTGCAATAGGAGACACCCGATGCGCTACGCAACGGCGATCTGGAACTACGCTGAGCCCGGCGTCGATCTCGCCGACCTCGTCGCCGAGTTCGCCGGCTTCGGCTACGATGCCATCTCCCTCTCATCGAGCCAGTGGGCCAAGTTGGACGATCCAGCGGGGCGCGAGGTCGCGGCGTGCATTCGCGATCTCGATCTCCTCGTCACCGCCCACTCTGGCTTCAACATCGCCATCGACGACGCCACGCGTCTCGTCGAGTGGCTGGGCGATTCCCTCCACGCCATCACCTTCGACCCGATGATGGGCATGGACTCGCGGGGCATGCTATTTGAGGCATCGGCGATGGCGGAGCTGATCGCCGAGATACTCGTCGCCACCGACGGCACGGAGTTGCTCGTGGCGGTCGAGGACTTCCCCCTTGACGACACCGCGCTGAGCTTCTACGCGGACGGTCTCTCGCGCATCCTTGCTCACCCTCGCTACGGCATCCTCATCGATGTCGGTCATCTCAACATGCGCCTGCGTAAGGAAGGCTACTTCGGCGGTCAGTCCATCGAGGATTACATCCGCCGCGTCCCCATGCCCATCGCAGAAGTCCACATCCACGACAACGACGGCACGGGCGACCAACACGGGCCGCTGGGCTTCGGCAACTGCGACTTCCAGGCCGTCGCGGACGCGCTGAAATCTGTCGGCTTCGATGGCGTCTCAACCATCGAGATCGCGCCATCCTTCCACGACCGAACGCCCGCTGAGTCAAAGCCCGACTCCGCCGCCAGCCTCGCCACATGGAAGCAACTTTGGGAGGGTTAGCCCCCATGCAAGCCGACCTCTGCAAGCGCGTCCCCATGTCTGACGGTGTCGAGCTGGCCACCGACGTCTGGCTGCCGAGCGGGCCCGGCCCATTCCCCGTCCTCTTCACCCGCACCCCATACCACCGACGCAGCGCCCTTGGCGGCGCGCGCCGCTACACGTCCGAGGACTACGCCTTCGTCACCCAGGACTGCCGCGGGAAGTACGATTCCGACGGCGCCTTCCACCCGCTCGTTGATGAGGCCCGGGATGGGCAAGACACGATTGCCTGGATTGCCGACCAGTCCTTCTGCAACGGGCGCGTCGGCATGGTCGGCCGCAGCTACCTGGGCATCGTTCAGATCCCCGCCGCCGCCGGCGCTCACGATGCGCTGAAGTGCATCGTCCCCGGCGTCGCGCCGACCAGCTTCTTCACCGATTGGATCCGCTACGACGGGTGCTTCGCCTTCGCCAACGCGATTCGCTGGGCGCTCAGCCACGCCGTCTGCCGGACCCAGCCCCAGTACGACCATGCGCCGTGGGCCGATCTCCATCAGCTCCGCACCCTCGGTGAGATCGAGGAGCGCCTCGGCTTCCGCTCGCCCGAACTCCGCGAGTGGGTCGCCCACGATACCTACGACGACTACTGGCAGGCCATCGACCAGCACCGAATGTACGAGCACATCGCGGTTCCCGGCATGCACGTCGGCGGCTGGTTCGATCACCTCACCCGCGGCCAATTCCAGTCATTCGCTGAGATCGGCCAGCATGGCGCCACCGACCTCGCCCGCGCCAGCCAGCGCCTCTACATCGGCCCGTGGGGACATAGCACCATCGGCCAGCACGAGTACGGCCAGTGGAACTTCGGGCCATCGGCCGCGGCGGATACCCTCGCCTACGAGCGCCGCTTCCTCGACCTGTGGCTGCGCGACATCGACGATGGGATCACAGAAGAACCGCCGGTTCGAGTCTTCCTGATGGGCGAGAACCGCTGGGTCAATCTGGGGAGTTGGCCGCCCCCGGGGGTGACGGATCAGGAGTGGAATCTGCGGTCAGGGGGAGCCGCCAACGGCATCGGTAGCGATGGCAGGCTCGCGCGCGACGAGCCGGGCGACGAGCCGCCGGACCGTTACACCTACGATCCGCTGAACCCGGTTCCAACCCACGGCGGCCCGATCTACTGGGGCCTCGCGGCGGCGGGTCCCGTGGACCAGCGCGAGATCCTGTCACGTGACGACGTGCTCTACTACCGGGGGCCCGTCCTGGACGACAACCTCACCGTCGCGGGGGACGTGAACCTCGACCTCTGGATCGCGTCCGACGCGCACGATACCGACTACATCGCCAAGCTCTGCGTGGTGGAGCCGGGCGGCCGAGTGATCGTGCTGGGCCACGGCAGCCTCCGCTGCCGTTACCGTCACGGGTGGTCCGATGTCCGCGCCCTGGATGCGAATCAGCCGACGCAGATCCGAATCAACCTCGGGAATCTAGCCTACGTCTTCCCGCGCGGCTCGCGGGTCTCGCTCATCATCACCAGCAGCTGCTTCCCCCGCATCCTGCCTCATCCGAACACGATGACCCCGACGTGGCAGGAGACGGACCCGCGCCCCGCATCCAACCAAGTCATCCATGATCTCGAGCACAAATCCGTCCTGCACCTGCCGGTCATTGAGGACGGGCTGCCGTGAAGACCTCGTCCTCCGTGAGCGCGCCGTCATAGATCCTCACATCGTCGATCAGGCCATCGAACGCGTAGGCGTTCTTGCGCCCGATGTAGTTGCCGATGATCAGCGGCCGGGGCTGTGGCGCGATCTCTCCTGAGAACTCGGTCGCCGCTCTCTCAACCGCATTCGTGAAGATCCGCAGTTGCTCCCCATCCCAACTCGCCGCCACATGGGTCCAATACCCCACCGGCACGCTCCACTCCTCACTCGACACGCTCGGCTCCAGACCATCGGGCGTCCCCACCTGAAGCATCGCCCGCGCCCAGAAGAACCTCAACCGCCATCCCGGCCACGGCGGGTCGCCTGACTTGTCGCCCTTCATGCAGGCGATAGCAAACGCCGCGTTCCGGCGCGTGGGCTTCACCCATGCCATCACCGTAAACGGTCCCGTGAAGTTGAAGTCGCTCGATTCCGCTACCTGGAGGTAGTGCTCCTTCTCCGCCTCGAAGTTCAGCGCGCCGCCAACCAGCCCATCCACCACTTCCGCCCGCGCCTCTCCCCATGTCGCGTCATGCCCATTCCCCGTGGCGTCCGCAACCTCGACCTCGTCCATCGTCCAATGCGCAACCAACTCCTGTCCCCATGCGCCACTCCCAACCGCCCCGATCAGCGCCACCCCCTGTAAGAGGGGTTTCAACCCCGACGCCGTCGCCGTCCGCCGCTCACTCCTCATACGCCTCCACCTCCCAGATCACCGCGTTCTTCTCCTCGCCCTGCAACCCCGTCACCACGATCCGCACGGCCGTCGTCTCCACCGGCTCATTCAGCACCGTCTCCGCGCTGGCGCCTTCATTCCCCGCCGCCTCACCCACCGTCCGCCATTCATCGCCGTCGGGCACTTGCACCTCGAAATCGGCAATCGTGCTCGTGTAGATGACAACGCGTCCGACCGTCTGCGCATCCGGCCATGTCACCGTCACCCAGTCAGGCAACTCGCTCGGCGTTCCGTCCGTCCACCGCATCCCCTCCGTCACGCCGTCCACCAGCCGATCCGGCGTGGATCCGTACCGTGACTTCGATGAGACCTCCACCGTCGTCCCGTTGTCCTCAAACGCAATGTTGCCCGGCTTCCTGCGGGCCGCGTTGGCCTCGTCGATCAGCGCCAACCGGTCTGCCTTCGTATCCCGGCTCGCCAACTCCGCGTCGGTCGTGTAGATATGCGTCTCATACGTCCCGAAGTGATCGGTGATCGCGCCCTCGTTGAGCGCGATGGTCCGACCCTCCGAGACCACGTGCAGCTCCTCGCGCGCGATGGCCGGCGCGATGCTCAGCGTCACGTCCTGCGGCTCGGTCGACGTGTTCACCGCGATGATCACAGTACGCCCGTTCGCCTCCCGCACCGACGCGTGGATGTGATCCGCCTGGTCCGCCTCGACAGTCACCGTACGGGTCGAGTGGGGCTCGGCGAGGATCCAGTCCTTCAGGTCCGCCACCTCAAAGGACAGCCACTTCATCCCCAGGTCGATGTCCGGGTAATTCTGCGTGTGGCTGTAGGTGTACCAGAGGAACCCCTTCGCGCCGTAGACCACGCACTGATACAGCTCGTTGCGTAGCTCGGCGAAGTTCGGACCGCGCTGGTTCTTCTTGCCATAGTCGCCGTAGTTGAATCCCTGAGGCGTCGCGAAGATCGCCTTGCGGCCTCTCCCCGCATCCGCGCAGGCCTGGATGAACTTGCCGACTTTCTCGATCGGCTGCGCGGCGAGCCCGCCCTTGATGTAGCACGGATATGGGTCGGGCATCAGGATGTCGCCACCGTCCACGTATTTGTAGATTCCCGCGATCGTGTCGTTCAGCATGATGCACGGGTGGTACGGGTCCACATCGCGGATCGTCTCGTACAACGCCCGGCAGCGCTCGGGCAGCGCGGGCCGAAGCTCCGGCTCGTCGGCCATGTACCACGCGAACACGCCCGGATGATCCATCAGCCCCGCTATGTTGTCCCGCAGGCCCGCCGCCTCTTCATCCGTCAGCGGCTGTCCCCACACGGCCGCCGGAGTCATCATCGCGTTCGACTGATACGGGTACATCGTCACCGCTGTTCCCGCCGCGACGACGCTGTCGAGTCGCTCGCGATTCTGCTCGATCGTGCGGTACTGGGCGTTATACTCCTGCATGAGCACGTAGGCGTGTTCGGGGTCCTCCATCGCCTCGGTCGGTATGCTGAACCACCCAAACGGCAACACCGGCTCGCCGTTATGCATCAGCACGCCACCCTCGGCGATGCGCCATTCGTCCGCGACTTTCGGAAGCTTCCGGATGGTCTTCCTCGCGCGCGGGACGCCCGGCTCCCCGGTCTCGACCCACACATCCAGCACGTACTCGCCGTCCGCCAACTCCGGAATGGCCAGGCTGATGGTCTGGGTCGGTTGCGCGGCCGTCGCTGTCCTCGCCAGCACCTCGCCCGCGTCGCTCGTCGCCTCGTCGACAGCCGACAACGCGGCGCGCACTTCTCGCCCCTGAAACTCCTCAGCCGGAAGCGCCACGTCTACGACAAACACCAACTCATCGATCTCCTCGGTCGCATAGATCGAATCGCGATACCACGGAGCGATCATCGTGATGGTGATCGGCGAGTACTCCACGTCTACCTGCGTCTTCGTGACTGACAGCAACCGCGATGTGTCATCTCTGTCCGCCACCTCAATCCGCAAGGTCTGCCGGCCCGGGCCGGCCGGAACGCTGATCTCGTATTCTCGCCCTTGCTTCGAGTCGAGCCCGTCCTTCACCCACTCGCCAGGCGTCTCGCCCAGCACGCCTCTCACGGCGATGAACTGAAACGCCGGGCCCGCGTTCGTAACGTGCGTCTTCGCCGTGTAGACCAGCCCCGCGCCATCGCCAGGCATCACGCGCGTCTCATACGGCTCCTTCACCTGCCAGAGATACGGACCGAAGTCCGCCCCCTCAAGCTGCAGCTTCGCGTAAAGCGAGGGCTGATGAAAACCGCCCGTGATCGGCACGAAGCTCGAAAGCTCCGCTCCATCCGCATACCGCTCGCGCGTCACGTTGATCGCCCAGTCGCCCGTCGACGCCTCGGTGAGGCCAAGCTCAACCACCGGCAACCGGACCTCGACGGTCCACTTGCCCTCCCCCACCTCAGCCGCGGCCTGAATCGCGCAGTCCCATCTCTCGGTCTGCACGTTTCCGCCTTGGCGGAGTTGGGCGTCGTAGACCGCGCCCAGGCTGTTGATGATGAAGTGGTAGTACTCGATCCGCTCGCCCGTCGGGTCGAGCATGATCTCGACACAGTCATCCGTGTGAAGCCTCCCGTCGCGCTCGATGATGTTCGCCTTCATGGTCGCGACGCTCGGTTCGTCCAGCTCGACGCCCACGTACACCGCATCCGCGTCATGCGCGATCTTGAACCGCGTCTCGGCCGCCGGGCGCGCGGCGGGGTTATCGAGCATCGTGAAGCCGCTGCTCCATTCGCCCTCCTGCCAAGCCGCCTCATCCAGCACTCCATCCACGGCAATCTCGCCCGTCTTCAGCGAGGTTACCGAGCCTTGCGCACCCGCCGCGCCCGCAGCGATCAGAGCCGTCATCACGAGCAATCCGCGCTTCATGTCAGTCCCTCCGGGGCTTCGCGTCGTCTCCCTCGCCCTTTAGCCGATGGCCGTGGTTCGTCCTCCGTGTAGGTAATCGGCCGACTTCAGCCGAACCTCGCATCGTTGCGCCACCCAAGGAGGCCTTCATGCCCGCTGAGCTTCTCCACTACGCGTCCCGCCTCGACGACAAGGACCAGCCGCTGCCTGTTTGCGCGACCGATGATGGCACCGAACCGAAGGCGCTCATCCTCGATGTCTCCCCCGGCGCCATCGCCAACCTCGAGGGCTCCGTCAAGCAGTGCGGAAACCTCGCAGCCGGCGCGCGCGACCTGGGCGTCGAGTGCGTCATCGCCAAGCCGTGCGGCCGAGGCCCTGGCTCGGTCTACCAGGGCCCGGGCGAGGTCGACTTCTTTGAGGCGGTCGAGGCGCTGCGTGACAAGTTCCCCATCGATCCCAACCGCATCAGAGTCACTGGCGGCTCGATGGGCGGCGCGTCCACCTGGTTCTTGGCGTCGCACTACCCCGATCGCTTCGCCGCCGCCGCACCGTTCTGCGGCTATTGCGATTACCGGCTCTGGACCAAGCCCGGCGGCTACATCATGCGGATGATGCCATGGGAGGAGCACTCCTGGGTCGCGCGCGGCGCGACGTTCCGAGTCGGCAACCTGCGCAACACGGCGCTTCGCATCACCCACGGCGCGTGGGATATCGGCATCGGCGGCGGCGTGCCGGTGGAGCATTCCCGCAGCATGTCGCGCAAGCTCACCGATGAGGGCATCCCGCACCAATACGACGAGGTGCCCGAGACCGGGCACGGTTGCAGCCCGCCCGAGCGCTTGATCCCGACGATTCAGTGGATGTCGGAACAGACCCGCGTCACAGACCCCGAGGCCATCACGCTCACCGTCCATGGCCTCCGGCACAACCGCACGCATTGGGTCGCCGTCGACCAGATCGACCGCCACGGCGAGGCGGCTGAGGTGAACGCCAAGATCGACGCCGGCCGCGTCGTCGTCACCACAAGCAACGCCACCCGCGTCGCGCTCGGCCCAACCGCCCACGCCACGACCGGCATGGTGGAGATCGATGGCACCGCAATCGACGCGGACGTCTCTGCCCGACTGGTCAACTTCGAGAAAACAGGCGGCACGTGGGGTGTCACCGGCTCTGCCGCGCTCGCCGGCTCAAAACGCCACGGCTGTTCCGGCCCCGTCGGCGACGTATTCCTCGAGCCCATGCGCCTGGCGTTTGGGAGCCAGGGCAGTAACCACGACACGTTCCTCATGCAGTGGATGTCCAACCAGTTGCCCGGGAGCTTCAAGCAGACGAACGGTGGCGTCCATCGCGGTATTTTCGCTGGCCAGAGCTGGTACGACATCCCCAACTCCGCGGACCATCAGCTTGGCCCGGCCGATGTCGAGAGCTGCAATCTCTGGCTACTGGGGACGTACGAATCGAACTCCGTGCTCAAGCAGTTCGAGGGGAAACTCCCACTGGAGTTCGGCGAGGGGTCGATCACTCTCGGCGGCCGGAGGTACGAGGGCAAGCAACTCGGTATCAGCGCCTGCTTCCCCTCGCCCGCCAATCCTGAGCGCCTGCTTGTCGTCACCGCCGGCCTCACGCCCGAGGCCGTCACCGGCGCAACCCACCTCAACATGCAGCTATTGCCCGACTACCTCATCTGGGACGCCGATGAGGTCATCGACTTCGGCTTCTACGACAGCAATTGGTCGCTCGCGTAGGGGCGCGATGAATCGCGCCCTGCTGTCCGCCGTCACTGGAGCGCGGACGCCCTCGTCCGCACTGCCGTCGCCGTCACTCCTCCAAACTCGGATCCGCCTCCGGCAACCCCACCGCGTCCCAGAGCCGCGTCGTCTCATACGGCTTCCGTCGCAGGTCCGGGATCGGCAACGGCGCGCCGCCAAGTTTCGCCGACTCGTTCGCGATGATCCCCGGAAGGCAGTATTCGATCGCCCGGTAGACATCCATCGGCGATGGTTTGCCCTCAAGCACGGTGTTAGCGAAACACCGCGCCAGCTTCAGGTCTGTGCCACCGTGACCTGTTGATGTATCGTCATCCCTCGCCGCCAGTCCGATATCGACCTTCTGCCAGCCCTCGCTCTCCTCGCGGTCCTTGTCGAAGAGTCGGCAGTAGCCCTCGTAGCTGAACCACTCCGCCGCCCCCTTCGTCCCAAACAGCCGGTACCGATGTTCGCTCGGGCGCCGCGTGCTCAGCGTCACCAGCACTCGAATCAGCGTGCCCTTCGCGGTCTCAAATAACGCGAATTGTCCGTCCGACCGCAGCGGCGTTTCCTCGCAGCGCCACGGCGCGCTCTTGCACGAGACGTTGACAGCGCGATCGTCGATCACCTCAAGGATCGGCCCCAAATCATGCGTCAAATACTGGATCGGCGGCTGATCCGCCCGCCACACGGGCGCCGTGTCGACGCGCCCTTCGGCCTTCGCCTGCGACGGGGTCATCACCGTCCCATCCGGCGTCGTCAGGGTCGCGGGGAGATAGTGCAGGTACTCCGCCTCCGCCAGCGTCACCTCACCCATGCGCCCGTCCAGCAGCCATTTGCGCCAGTACCGGATGAAGTCCAGAAAGCACATGTTCTCGGCGAACATGTAGGTCTTCCCGGTCGTCTCGACGCAGTCTCGCAGGCGGACGAGTTCGTCCTCCGTGTCCGCGCCGGGCACCTCGCTCAGCACGTGACATCCCGCCTCCATCGCCTGGCAGCAGTGCTCGACTTGCAGCTTGCCGTTGCTCGCGATCACCACCGCATCCGGCTGCATCGCCAGCAGGTCATCAAACTCCTCGACGATCTTCACGTCCGCATCTTTCGACACCTCGGCCGCCCGCTCTCGCCTGGCCGGGATGCGATCCGCGGCCCCAATCACCACCGCCTCATCCACATGCAGGAAGTTGTTCAGATGCGTGATCCCGCGCCGCAAGCCCAACACGCCGACCTTCAGCTTATCCATGACTTCCCCCTAGTCCCATATCTCAGAGCAGACGCACGGTATGTTCCGCCGCCCACACCAATCTCCTCGTGCCCGACCCCACGAAGGGGTATGGGCGGAGGATATCGAAGCCGTAGCCGTCGTAGGTCGGATCTCCAGATCCGACGCAGTCACCGGAGCGCGGGCGCCCTCGTCCGCATCGCCGTCGTCTCGGAGCCACCCATGCTACTCGCCATCCTCGCCATTCTCCCAGTTCACGCCCCCGCCCAGCCCGGCCTAGTCGCCCACTACACCTTCGACGAAGTCACGGGCGCCATCGCCGCCGATTCCTCGGGCAACGGGCTCGATGCGAAGGTCCATGGAGCCGTTCCGATCGACTCGCCACGCGGCAAGGCCCTGCGATTCGATGGCGAGAACGATTTCGTTGATTGCGGCAGCGATCCCGCCTTCGTTCTCGAGGGCGATCTCACCATCGAGGCCTGGCTCCGCGCGGACCGCACGGACGAGCGCAACCGGATGATCTTCGGTGACGCCGCCGGGTTGACGATCAACCGCAATTGGAACCTCCGCATCGACCGAGGCAAGCTCCGCTTTGAGCAGGCTGACGGCTCGCGCTACGGCGTCATCCTCACCAGCGCCGAGCGTCTCGATGACCACGAGTGGCACCACATCGCGCTCATCTGCGAGTACCCGCGCTACTACCTGTACATCGACGGGGCGCGCGTCGAGGTCGGCCCGCTTGAGTTGCCGATCTCAAAGACCAAGGGCGGGCCGCGCCGCATCGGCGGATGGTTCGCCGGCCACTTCGAGGGCGATATCGACGAGGTCTGGCTCTGGAACCGCGCCGTCCCCGAGTCAGTCGTCGCTGAACACGCCGGCCTCGCCGGGCCACCGGAGCCGCTCGCAGTGCTGACGCCCAAACTCAACATCTCTCGCGCCCGCGTGCTGGTCGACCTGGTGACTGATTCCCCACCTGATGCGCAGACCGTCACCTTCAGCCTCACGCCGGCAGCGGGCGGCGATCCCGTCAAAACGGTCCGTGGCGCGATCGAGGAGACCCGCCCGGATGCCGATCGCTGGAACGCGAGCGCGATCATCCCCACGATGGGGCTGCAGCCGGGCGACTATCGGCTCACCGCCGCCATGCACGGGCGCGAGATCGCCGCGACGGCGGTCAACTATCCCGAGCCGCCCGGGTGGTTCGAATCCAAGGCCGGCGCCTCCGATGATGTGCTTACGCCGTTCACCCGTCTCGTCATGGCGAAGACCGGCAAGTCCGTGTCCGTCTCGCCATGGGGCCGCACCTACACGTTCGGCCCAGGCCCGTTCGTATCGGCCATCATGAGCCGCGACGAACCCATGCTAGCTGGACCGATCAGCCTGTCCGTCGCCACTCCTGAGGGTGGCGTCTCACTCCAGCCCGCTGGCCCGAAGATACGAGGTGAATCGCCGGCCCGCGTGGCCCTCTCCCAACAGGCGACGGCCGATGCTTGGCGCCTCACGTCCCTCACTGAGATCGAATACGACGGCCTCATCAGGTTCGACTGGTCGCTCCGCGCGACCAAGGCCACCCAACTCACCGGGCTGATCTTCGACATCCCACTAACACCCGAACACGCCAAGCTCATCTACACGTGGGAGGCCGTCAAATCCGGCGCCCTCACCGAGGACTACTCATCCGCCTTCCAGCCCATCGTCTGGCTCGGAGATGAGGAGCGCGGGCTTCAGTGGCTCTGCGAATCATCCTGCAACTGGCTCCTCGACGACACATCCAAAGCCATCCAGGTCCTCCGCCAGGACGATGTGACGCTCCTCCGCCTGACCCTCGTCGATCGCGAGGTCTCCCTCGACCGGGGCGACGAGCTGACCTACACCTTCGGTTTCCACGCCACGCCCAGCAAGCCGATGACCCGCACGGTCTGGGATGAACGCATCGTCCGGAATCCCTGGTACGGCTTCTCCCTCGATATCGGCGGCAAAGAAGTCGACGGCAAGCCCGCCCTTGAGCACTTCCGGGACAAGGGTTCCCGCGCCATGCTCATGCTCCGCATGTGGGATGCCTTCAGCTACCCCTTGCCTCTCGGCCACGAGGGCGAGTTCCGGTCTTTCGTCGAGCAATGTCACGATCACGAGATGAAAGTCGTGCCCTACGTGGGCGGCTTCCTGCTATCCGAGGTCGCCCCGGAAGCGCCCGCCTTCATCGATGAGATGAAGAAGGTCCCTACCGTCCCCTACCCAATCGACCGACTGCCCGGGCTAGAGTCCCAGATGACCCACATCGTCTGCCAACGCAGCGCGTGGCAGGACTTCCTGGTTGATGGCATCGCCCACCTCATCGACGACTACGACGCCGACGGCGTGTACCTCGATTCGACCAGCATCCCCTGGGCTTGCGACAATCCGCTCCATGGGTGCGGCGCGACGAGTTTCGACGGCACTAAGGTCGCCACATACCCCATCTTCGACGTCCGCGAGACGTTCAAGCGCATCTACACCGTCGTGAAATCGCGCAAACCCGACGGCATCGTCGATCTCCATGTCTACGACGCGATGCACGCCGGAGCGCTCGCGTTCTCAACCAGCTACTGGAACGGCGAGCAGCTTGGGCGAGGGCCCAAAGTCAAGGTCGAAGGCCTCCCCCTCGATCGCTTCCGCACGGAGTTCATGGGCTACAACTGGGGCACGCCGGCGGACCTGCTGTATTACGTCCTCGGCGGCACGCGACAGTGCCAGGCGATCGCGTTCTTGCACGATGTCCCCACCCGGCCGGAGAAGCTGCCAGACCTCGACTGGCTCGCGTCCGTCTGGGACCTTCGCGAGGAGTTTGGTGTCGCGGAATCCGAGTGGTTGCCCTACTGGAAGAATGCGGACCACGCGACGGTCTCGCCCGAGGGATGCTACGCGAGTTTCTGGCTTCACCCGGACAATCGAGCGCTGTTCATCGTGTCAAACCTGTCTGCGGAGAAGGCCGACTGTCACATTGCGTTGAACGGCCTGCAGTTCGCCGACGACGCATCGGCTCGGGACGCCATCACAGATGCCGAGATCCCGTTTCGGGACGCTGTCCTCACTCTATCCATGCCAGGCCAGGACTGGCGCTTCATCTGGCTGACCGGCGTCTCCGCCGGGCCGTGACGCCGTCCGCGAACCCGTACGACGATCGTCTCGATCGTCGGCGCCAAGGGTACGTCCGAGCTGCCGCATGTAGGGGCGCGATTTATCGCGCCCTGCCGTCCGCCCGTCACCGCACTCAACCGAGGGAGCCGCTCGTCAAGCCATGCAAACAACCAGAGTCGGAGTCATCGGATGTGGCAACATCAGCCCGTCGTACCTATCAGCCGGCGATCGCTTCGATGTCCTCGAGATCGTCGCGTGCGCCGACCTGGATATCGACCGCGCCAAGGCCCGCGCCGAGGAGTTCTCCGTCCCCCGAGCCTGCACGGTCGATGAACTCCTCGCCGTGGACGAGATCGAGATCGTCGTCAACCTCACGATCCCCGGCGCTCATGCCGAGGTCGCCATCGCCGCGCTCGAGGCCGGCAAACACACCTACGCGGAAAAACCCTTCGCCGTCTCTCGCGCGGAGGGCGCGCCCGTCGTGCAGCTCGCCGCCGAGAAAGGCCTCCTCATCGGATGCGCGCCCGACACCTTCATGGGCGCCAGCATCCAGACCGCCCGCAAGGTCCTCGACGACGGCTGGATCGGCGAGCCCATCGGCTGCAATGCCCACATGATGTGCCACGGACACGAGCACTGGCACCCAGATCCCGAGTTCTACTACAAGGCCGGCGGCGGCCCGATGTTCGACATGGGGCCCTATTACCTGGCCGCGCTCGTGAATCTCCTCGGCCCCGTCGACCAGCTAACCGGCTCGGCGACCATCACCTTCCCGCGGCGCGCGATCACCAGCGAACCGAAGCGCGGTACGATGATCGACGTCGATGTCGCGACACACGTGACGGGCATCATGCGA
>PVBE010379174.1_pt1 | contig 33765 bp, 28 predicted proteins | sample 1631181 | NCBI WGS metagenome assembly PVBE01 (sample SAMN08397723, study PRJNA350692) | Marine metagenome, whole genome shotgun sequencing project. | isolation source: water | place: Pacific Ocean | collected 2012-04
CGCCAACACCAAAAATCTCGTTCGCCGCACCACCTCAATAGCTTCAATCCGAAATCAAACCCATATGCAGCTGCATCACCGACACTCATGCAATATGCGGGTTAGCTGGAAGGACGTCCACTTCGAGCTTCAAGTCGGTAACGATCAACACGCGATTGTCCGCGTCCGGCTCCGTATTTATCTGCCACGTCCCGGTTTCCGGGCCGCCGACAGTCACTAGATCGTAACCGCTCTCGCCGCGCCAGCTGACGTTGTCAGGATGCGAACCTTCGTCGAAAACCTCCCCCGCCGGATCGACCAGTTGTAAAGGTTCAGCCGATTTCGCGCGGAACACGAGCAGCGTCATCTCGCTCACGCTCGAGTCGACATCGAAACGATTGTCGAGCAAGGGGATCGAGTCCGGGCTGGCGGCCTGCTCGAACATATGCAGGAACACCCGCTGCAAGGAAGCGGCATCCTCGACCTGCTCCGCCCAGCCCTCCGTAGCTTCCGCAAGCGTGGTCAGGAGTTCAGCGTCAGAGTTTCCCGACAATGCGATCGTATGGATCTGCGCTCCGTGGGACTTGATCCGGGCAAGCCCGGCGCCGAGGAGCCGTTCGCGCGACGCCTCGCTGTCGGACGGCCGCTTAGACACGTCGACCATCCCGTCGGTGAGCAGGATCACATGGCGCTCTCCGTCGGCTGGTCCGGCCGTGTCCCAATCACGCGTCGCGACGGTGACCGCGGCTTCGATGTCGGTGAATTGGCCGCGAGAGTGGATCTTGTTTGTCGCCTTGACCGCGGCCGCCTTCCATGCCCCGTCGACGCTGCGCGCGGTGATAAGCTCCTCGATGGCTTCGCTGAACGTCCAGATCCCAGCTTGCGCCCCTAGCGGCATCAATTCCGCAACCAAGCGCACTGCCGGGATCCGCAGATTCCCGGGGTCGTTTTGCTTCATACTCCCGGAAACGTCGATCAGGATACGAATATCGACGTTTCCGGCCGAGACCGGCACGGGAATGATGACGGCACCCATAAGGAGCGCGATCCACACGATGGTTTTACTCAATCGACGCAACATTGAATCCACGAAGCTTTGATCTCTCAGACGAAAGCGGCGTTTCCCGCCAATTCTTTAATCTTACGGTCCATGATATCGGCCGTCGAAAACTGCAAACATGAGCGTTCTTGTCGAACTCAGGCACGGATAAAGGGGAGAAACTCGGACCTGTCGGTAGCAAGCGGTGTTCCAAAAGATGCTTCACTTTTGTCACGATTCAAGCAACCGTCACGGCGGACTTGCGACCGCAGCGAAGTACCTTTTGTCACACGACGGAGACAAAAATGGAACGATCGGTAAAGGGTTGAAATGAACTCGGTTCTAGACGTCGTCGTCCCGGTTTTCAGCATCGTTCTACTGGGATTCGGCCTCGGTCGGGCAGGGATCTTCAGCGCCGATGTCGGCGACGGTCTAACCCGTTTCATGCTCTATGTCGCCGTTCCAGCGATGTTGTTCAAAACCCTGGCGACGACGACGCTACCGGTGACCATACCCTGGGCTTATATCCTGGCTTTTTACGGCGCATCGTTTACGGTATTTGCCATCGGCTTCGGGGTATCGAAGATCGGCTTCGCCTGGCCCCGACGAGACCAGGGAATCGCCGCGTTAACCGCTTCCTATTCCAATATGGTGATGCTCGGTTTACCGCTCGTCGTGACCGCGTTTGGCGATGCCGGCGCGCTTCCGCTGTTCATCCTTCTAGCCCTCCAGAGCACACTGATGTTTCCGGCGACCACCTGGATGATAGAAATCTACGGCGTCGAGCGGGGCGCCCAGCGAGTGCGTTTTATTGTTTCGGCCGGCAAGCTGATGTTGAACCCCGTTATCCTGAGTCTCGCTCTCGGTGTTGCCGCCAATCTGATGTCGATCGGCGTCGGCGGCGCCGCCGCGCGAGTCCTCGATATCATTAGCGCCGCGGCGCCGGCCTGTGCACTCGTCGCATTGGGTCTTGGCCTCGCACAATACGATCTGCGGGGAGACTTGCAGAGGTCGCTGCTGTTCGTATTCCTCAAGTCCTTCGCGCACCCGGCGTTGGTCTGGTTTGGCTGCTGGGCGTTGGAGATCTCGGCGCTTTGGACCCAAGTCGCGGTTTTGCTGGCGGCGATGCCTACGGGCATCAACGCCTTCATATTCGCTAAGAAATACGATATTCGGGTCGCCGTTGTCACCAAATCGATCGTGCTGAGCACCCTCGTTTCGATGGTAAGTGTATCGATACTGCTGCGGTTATTCCTTAACTGAAACGTCGATTTCGGTCACAATAGAGTGAGCAGCGAAATTTTAAAGTCCGGGCGCGGACGGGCCGATGAACCTCGTATCCGCTCCCCCGCGATCGCTTAACGAAAAGACTCAAACGATCTAGAAAGATGTCGACGACCGAACCTAACCCGCGAAACGGCGACGACGCCTGGCAGCAGAAGTATCGCGATGCCGTCAGAGAGTCGAGCGCCAGTGAAAACCGGTGGCGAGAAGAAGAAACTCGTCTGCACAAGAATCTCTTGCGCCTGTCTTTCTCTCACCTGGGCGTCGATGCCGATCTGGACCGGCGGTTGAAGCAGCTCCAGATTGAACTGAAAAAGAATCCCGACCCCGAACTGCGCGGCAAATTAATCGACGATATCGTCGACCAGATCGCTCAGGCTACGGACGAGCGCGACGGCGGAGATTCCCAGTACGGCGCGAGCGCAGTCATTACATCGCTACTCGATGAACTGCGATTGCCGGAGGCCTATGCGAATGAACGGGCGCTCATCTCCTCGCGATTCAAACGCGATGACGGATCGATGCTCCGAGAGAACGTCGAGCGCCTTGCGGACCTGCTCAACGAGGTGACCGGCGCGCACGAGGAGTCCGCAGGTGGCCGACTAAGCGACAATTTTATCGAATTCCTGAGCAAATTTTCGCTACCCGGGTCGCTCGGCGAAAAAGTCAAGGCGATGCAGAAGCGATCGACAGAAATCAAAACCGATCTCGAGCGCCTGGTCGTAATCGACGACACCATCGCCCTGATCAGCGAAGAACTGCAGGGGGACCCGCCGACCGGAGGCGGCGCTACCGAGACTCAAGCCATCGTCAGAGAGTTGATCGATTGGATGACCCTGCCGAGTCAGGTGAAGGCAGATCTCGTCGACATTCAGTCAAAACTGGACGGCGCGGAATCCCAAAACGATTTATCGGCGATCCTGCGCGACCTTGGCTTTACGGTGAGCCAATTCCATAGCACCTTGATGTCTGAATTGACGGACGTCGAATACTATTTGAAAAACGTCGCCGTCCGTCTAAAAGAACTGCAACTCGGTATCGAAGATTCCTTCAAGGATCAACGCGAATCGCTCGGCGAACAGGAGGACCTGAATTCAGGCGTCACCAACCAGGTAGTCGCGATGGCGGCGAGAATGGTCGACGAAAATGACCTTGACACGATTAAGCACCTAATCGATGAGGGCCTTAGCGAAATACGAACACAGATGGACGAACATCTCGTGCGTGACCGCGCGCGCGTCGCAAGGGGCGAAAAGCGGCTAGAGGCGCTCTCCGAACGGTTGACGAAAATGGATGAAGAGTCAACACGCTTGCGTGCCCAGGTGCAGCAGGAACGCGCCCGGGCGCAACGCGACGCGCTCACCGGAATCCCGAACCGATCGGCCTATGACGAGCGAATCAAGACCGAAACGGCTCGCCACGACCGCCACAACAGACCCGTCAGCCGGGCAGTTATCGATATCGACAAATTCAAGTATGTCAATGACCACTTCGGGCACAAAGCCGGCGACAAAGTACTAAAGAACCTCGCCCGGATATGCGTCTCCAAGGTCCGTGCGACCGACTTTCTTGCGCGTTACGGCGGCGAAGAATTTGTCCTCATACTTGCCGAAACGCCCCTGGCACAAGCGCAGCTAGTCGCCGAAAAACTGCGTGAAGAGATTGCAGGCAAAGGTTTTTACTGCAACGGCGAACGCGTGCCAATAACGGTTTCGATCGGCATAGCGGAGTTTGCGCGAGCGGAAACCGCCGATGAAGTCTTTCAACGTGCCGACCGGGCCCTCTATGCGGCGAAGGATCGCGGACGCAACCGCTGCGTTACGGAGTCAGAACTAGGGAACCTCTGACTAATTCTGGGACAGTCGGATTGTGATTCAAAATTGTTCGACTCAAGGCGCGGATCACAGGCAATAGCCGGGACTATTGGCAAGATACGCAACGCCGAGACGGACGATTTTGAACGCAAGACGGCGTTCCACGAATTAGTCAGAGATTCCCTTGGGAAGCCGTGAGCCGATCGGTGACTTCTCTGAACGATCTGGCTACGGTAACCACAGGCGGAAACTAGCACCGCCGTCTATCCCGTCGTTCGACAAGGTTACACAACCGATACGATCTCGGTAGCGGTGGAGTTCGGCAATACGACGAGCAAAAAGTAACGCCGATCCGGTACTACCTGAAGACTTCGCGGACACAGCCGAATTGACGTCGACGTCGCTGCGACCGAGCAACTCCTCTGGATAGCCGTTGCCATCATCCTCGACGGCCAATACGATGTACCCGTCATCAATACAGCAAGAAAGGCGAACCGCGCTCTTGGCGTGCCGTTGCGCGCTATTGATTACGGAATTCAGGATCTCGATCACGAGTTCGCGATCGAAATATCCCTCGACCGGATCGCCGTGGTCGGGCAGGAATTTTATCCCGCGGGCCTCGAGCAAGAGTTCGTTATCGGCGGCTAACTCAATCACCAGTGCTCCGCAGTCGACTATGGCCGGAGAGATCCCTTCTTCCGAGCGAAGCGTCTTATGGAGGGCCAGCAGTTGAATTATGTGCTGGTTTATCTGCCGCGCTTGCACTTGCAAGGCGGCTAATTGTGGTCGCGTTTCGGGTTCGACTCCGTTACTCGGTATTGAATCCGCGCTATGGACGAGCGCGCCGGCCGAGTTCTTTATGTCGTGAACGCAATTGGCGACGGCTTCCATGAAATCCGGATCGGGACCTTGTCCCTGGACACGATGTCCCATTAGGCGACCACCTGCTGCTCTGCCATTTGCCGAACATGGGATACATTTTCGCGCATTTTCGCTAACTTTGGACTTCGAGCATCGATTCGTTCGGCCCGCTTTATGTATTCGTTAATCATGTACTGGCGCTGGTTCGTGTAACCAGTCTCTCCCATTTGGCTCAGTATCACCCGCAGTACGTTGAGGGTGATGGTGAGATTGCCCGGAAGTTCGTCCGACGCCTGAGCCAGAAGGTCTACCGCATCGTCCAACTTACGTTCCTTCGCCAGTTGCACTCCGCGGTTATTGATCTCGATGACGGCGCGGCGGGCGTTTTCGATGAGATCGTTGCCCACACCTTCCAAGCCGAGCGCGCTAAACATATCCCGCGCGGCGGTGAGGATGTCATCGCGATCGTGGTTTTCCCGGACGATGCGATCCATCAATGTCTGCGCTTCGACGGTCATCCCCACGGCATAGCAAGCTTGGGCCAGTGCAATCACAGACGGGCCCGCTGTGTCGTGCGGTTCAGCGCGATAGCCTTTGAGCGCTTTCTCGATTGCGGTTTTTGCATCAACCGCGCGCTCGTTGGCCAGCAGGATCTCTCCGTGGCTCAAATCGAGCCTCCAGTCCGGTTCCGCTTGAGACGAGGCACCCGTGCGAGCGGGGGAGTCACTCAATTCGATGAGTACTTCGAGCGCTGCCTCGGCGCCGCGGGTTTCAGCAACGGCGTTGACGAACCCCACTTGGTCGTCAACACGTGAGAAACACGAATGAATACCTAAATCAACTGCTGCCTCGAAAGCCTCTCTAGCGGTTTCATAATCTCCGTTTTCAACGGCCAAGTCGGCCAGCAGCTGGTGCCGTCTTATGGATTTCGGCGACAGTTCCACGGCCTGCTGCAACGTTTTCTGTGCAGACTCCGGCTCGCCTGTCTCGCGATCGAGGTGAACGAGCCTGTCGTACGCCTCCATCAATGTGAGATCTTGCTTGATAGCCTTTTCGAACAACAATCGCGCTTTTACGATATTGCCCATGAGGTAACTCGCGCGTCCCATGCATACTGTTGCCCACGGAACTTCCTGTTCTACCAGGATACCGGCAGAGAGTTCGGCGGCGTGTTCGGCATCCCCGGCTTGAATCAGCGCCTCCGCCTTCGCATGGAGCAGGTCCAAATGTAACTCGGCGTTTCGTCCGACCATGAGGTCACAGATTGCAGCCGCCTTGGCGAAGTTGCCAGCCATCGTCTGCGCCTCGATCTCCTTGAATACGCGTTTGCGGTGGAGAACCTTTTCCAGGCGAACCTCCAACGCTGCTTTATGGAGCGGTTTTACAAGATAGTCGTCCGGCGAATGCTCGACAACGGCCATGACAACGTCTTTGGTGTCTTCGGCGGTGATGATGATGTAAGCCGCGTGCGGCGCGATCATCCCGAACTCCTTGGCTTCCTCGAATACCTGCAGCCCGTCGCGACCCGCTCCCAGCATGTAGTCGCTGAGAACGATGTCGACATCGTGAGTCTGCAACTGTTCGATTGCCTCGGCGCCGGATTTCGCTTCGTAAATCGTTTGTGCCCCCAGAGACTTCGAGATCCCTCGCAGGGAAGTCCGCATTTCGCGGACGTTATCCACGATCAGGATCTTGTATCTTTCTAAGTTCAATGCCATCGAGGCCGCCGAGTGAAGTAGCAACAACGAATCTATCGGCCGGCCGGCGGCAAAACTTGAGGGTTCGAAACACCGCTACGCGGCTGCGTAGCGCCGTCTGGAGAGCGTCGGCATTTCTGCGCGTCGGCGCAGCTAATTATCTGATAAATCAGGTTTTCGAAATCTCCCGGATGGGTGATCGCGGGCAGCTATAGGCGCGCTCGAGGTCCGTGCGCGTAACGACAACCGAAAAAGCCCTTAGGGCCCGCCAAGGCCGATCGGCGAGCGCCTCATCCAGCGCACGGACACGCCTGAGCGGAGCTATTGGACAAACAACAGTTGCAGATCGTCGAGGAATCGATAGCCCAGCTCCGTTGGCCTGATGACGCCGGCTTCGCGCTCTATCCAGCCGCGTTTGCAAGCCTCCCGCAGCGGTCCGGCGGCAGCTGTGGCAGCGAGGCCGGTACGTGCCGTAAACAGATTCTCGTGATAACCGCGACGAAGACGTAGCGCGTTCATGGCGAATTCGGCGACTAGCTGCGCATCGGTCAGCGGCCCGTTACGGATCTCGCAGCCGGCGGCGCCCGCGCGCGCCATGTAGGCAACTGGGCCGCAGCACTTCTCCGTGCGAAATGCACCGCGAGCCGTCGTCAGCTTACCGTGTGCACCGGCACCGATACCAATATAGTCGCCGAACTCCCAATAATTGAGATTGTGATGCGCGCGCGTCCCGGGCTGCGCATACGCAGAGATTTCGTATTGCTCGTAACCCGCGGCCGTGAGCATTCCCCGACCGGAATCGAATGTGCTCGCGATCGCGTCGTGTGCCGGCAGTTCGGGCGATTCTTGCGCGAAGGCGGTGCCGGGTTCAATGGTTAGCTGGTACCAGGATATGTGCTCCGGCCCCAACGCAATCGCGGCCCGTAAGTCGACGAGGCTGTCATCAGCGCGGCAGCCGGGTAAACCGAACATCAAATCGATATTGATATTCTCGAATCCGGCGGCACGAGCTGCATCGAGCGCCGAATAAGCGGCGGCCGCGTCGTGGATCCTACCAATCCGAGCGAGCTGGCGGTCACTGAAGGTCTGCACGCCAATCGAAAGCCGGTTGACGCCGGCGGCGCGATAAGCTTCGAACCGTCCAGCGTCGGCGGCTCCGGGGTTGGCTTCCAAGGTAATTTCGATATCGCCGCGCCACTCGATCAGTTTCCGGAGGCCATCGAGTAGCCGCCGGATCGCGCTGCCGGAAAACAGGCTTGGGGTACCCCCGCCGATGAAAATTGTATCCACCGGCCGACCTTCGACGTAGGCCAACTCCGTTTTCAGGTCCGCCAGCAGCGCATCGACGTAACGGGTGAATGGGATGTCACGGGTCGCTTCGTGCGAGTTGAAATCGCAGTACGGACATTTGCGTTTGCACCAAGGCAGATGCACGTATAGGCCGAGAGGAATGTCTTGGGCGGCTCCCATCAAACGCGGTTCGGTTTATCCGGCCACTTCGCCTCGCAACGCTTCGGCGATCTGAAGCATCGCGCGCGCGCGGTGGCTGATCGTATTCTTTACCGCGAGCGGCAGTTGCGCCGACGAACAACTGTGCTCCGGCACCCAAAAAACCGGATCGTAACCGAACCCGCCAGTCCCGACCGGTTGCCGCATGAGTCGCCCATCCCACGCGCCTTGACAAACGATCGGCACCGAGTCGTCCTCGTGACGCAAAAACGCCGCCACGCAGATGAACCGACAGCGCCGCCGATCATCGGGTAAGTGCGCGGCGTCGGCGAGCAGCTTTTCAACATTCGCGGCATCGGTCGCGCCTTCCCCGGCATAACGCGCGGAATAGATCCCGGGAGCGCCGCCCAATGCGTCCACCGCGATACCGGAATCATCGGCGAGAGCCGGGCGCGACGAATGGGCGGCGGCATTGCGCGCTTTGATGATCGCATTTTCGATAAATGAGAAACCGCTCTCGCGGACCGCGGGTACTTCGAATTCGGATTGCGCGCGGATGTGTACCGGGACTTCCTCGAGAAGCACCGCCAGCTCTTCTAGCTTACCGCGGTTCCCGCTTGCCAGCACGACCTCCACCGGTTATCAGACCCTGTTCCAGAATGCTGCGCGACGAACCCGATAGGATCAGCCTGGGGCAGTATCCTTCAGGACGTGCTCCTGCAACATCAACAAGTGTTCGATACCGTGCGTCGCCAGATCGAGGAGCGCATCGAATTCATCCCGACGGAAAGCATGTCCTTCTGCCGTCCCCTGCACCTCGACGAAATGTCCCGCATTATTCATCACTACGTTCATGTCGGTCTCGGCATTCGAGTCCTCGAGATAGTCGAGATCCAAGACCGGCGCTCCGTTGTAGATCCCGACCGACACCGACGCTACCGTACCGTGAAGCGGATTACGGGCCAGGCTCCCGTCGGCGAGACGTCTCGTCACCGCGTCGGCCAACGCGATATAACCTCCGGTGATCGAAGCGGTTCTGGTGCCGCCGTCCGCCTGGATAACGTCGCAGTCGATGGTGATGGTCCGCTCGCCCAGCGCGCGCCGATCGACCACCGCGCGCAGGGATCGTCCGATCAGCCGTTGGATCTCCAGTGTCCGTCCACCTTGGCGACCCTGCGACGCTTCGCGACGCATGCGCGAATTCGTCGATCGCGGCAGCATCCCGTATTCTGCGGTGACCCAGCCCTCTCCCTTGCCTTTGAGAAAACCCGGCACCCGGTCCTCTACCGTCGCGTTGCAGAGCACCTTGGTGTTGCCGAATTCGACCATTACCGAACCCTCGGCATGCATCGTGTAATGCCGCGAAAACTTCACCGTGCGCATTTCATCGGCTGCGCGACCGCTGGGTCGGTCTATCATCTCTATGGAAAGGGCCTAATTGTGAAGAGCAGGAATTATACCTGTGTTTAGGAACAGCTTCCCTGCTTTGCCGAATAATCTCGAACCGTTAAGATGTCGGCTATTAGCCGGCAGGTTGCACCAAGATCCAACGTGTCTTTCCACTCATTCCGAATCGTGACCCGAACTCGCCGCCAGGCGACAATTGCAGGTTAGGGCAGGAGAAACCCATGTTATTCAGTATGACCGCGTTCGCCCGGTGCACCCGAGAAGGTGAAGTGGGTCGGATTACGTGGGAAATGCGGTCGGTCAATCATCGGTACGCCGAGATCTATTTTCGTATGCCGGAAGATTTTCGCGGCCTTGAGTCTGATCTTCGTACGATACTGCTCGACCGTCTAAAACGCGGCAAGATCGACTGCAATCTGCGCGTCGAGCCGAACGAGACGACGACGAATTCGCTCGTCGTTAATCAGACGCTTGCACGCTCGGTTGTCACCGCGGCTGGACAGATCGCTTCCATGACGGTTGACGGCGGCGCCCCGGATCCGATGGAGATCTTGAAATGGCCCGGCGTCCTCAAGGTCGAAAAGCTCGACGCCCAGCAGATCTCGCTCGAGATCCGCCGGGCTTTCGAAGACGCGGTCGACCAACTCGTCGCGACGAGGCGGCGCGAGGGTGAAAAACTCGACGATCTGATCGGCCAGCGTTGCGACGGAATCGCCGCCCAAGTCACGGCACTGCGTACCCGCGTACCGGAGATCATGGACCTCATACATGAACGTTACGTACAAAGGCTTCAAGATTACTTGCAGGATCTCGATAAAGGTCGTGTAGAACAAGAATGCGCGTTGCTAATGCAAAAACTTGACGTAGCAGAAGAATTGGATCGGCTCGATGCACATGTCGAAGAGGTACGGCGGGTCCTCGAGCAGGGCTCTCCCGCCGGTCGGCGGTTGGATTTCCTCATGCAGGAACTGAATCGCGAGGCGAATACCGTCGGGTCTAAATCTTCACACATCGATACTTCGACGGCATCCGTTGAACTGAAGGTCCTAATCGAGCAAATGCGCGAGCAGATCCAGAACGTTGAGTAAGACGATGGATCGGGACATCGGCAACTTAATTGTCATATCCGCGCCGTCCGGCGCCGGCAAAACGAGCCTCGTCCGGGCAATGGTAGCAAGCACGGACGCGGTCTCAACGTCGACGTCGTATACGACGAGATCGCGCCGCGCCGGCGAAACCGAGGGCGAAGACTACTTTTTCGTCGATAAAGAGGCATTCCGGCAAATGATTTCCAATGGCGACTTTTTGGAACACGCGGAAGTCTTCGGCAATCTCTACGGGACCTCCCGAGCGCAGGTCCAACGGTCATTGGACAACGGTATCGACCTCATGCTCGAAATCGACTGGCAAGGCGCGCGCAATGTCCGCCGAGTCTTCCCAGAAGCTGTGTCGATATTCATTCTTCCGCCGTCCAAGGAGGTGCTACGCGAGCGGCTAATCGGCCGCGGCGGCGACAATCTGCAAGTTATCGAACAACGCATGGAAGCCGCGATGAGCGAGATGTCCCATTTCGGGGAGTACGAATTCCTCGTCATCAACGACGATTTCGATCAAGCGCTCGAGGAAGTTTGCGCCATCGTTACAGCGTGCCGCCTGAAAACCGCAGTCCAGCGGCGGCGGCTCCGCCCTAATCTCGCCGGTTTGATGGCATCGGCCGACGCACTTTGATATGCTTATAAGACAAATTTTTCCGGATCTTCAAGAGGTTAATAAGAAATGGCCCGACTGACAGTAGAAGACTGCCTGCCGTTCATAGACAATCGTTTCGACCTCGTGTTGGCGGCTGCTCGGCGAGCGCGGCAGCTATCGATGGGTGCGCCGTCCCTAGTGGAAGAAGAAGATGACAAACCGACGGTCGTCGCCTTGCGGGAGATCGCGGCCGGCGTGATGAACGCCGAGGTTCTCGACGAAATCGAAGCAAAAGAACGTGCCGCCGAGGAATTCGAACTCGCGGCCGAATTCGCGGCGCTTGAACAGCCGCCCGCCGACCTGCTCTAAACCTGTCCGGACGGCGCCAGTGAAATGCCATGCATGCCGAAACGCAGTTACTGGCAATCGATGATCTCTGTAACCGCGTCGGTTCGTACCTAACCGACGAACAAGTCGACAAAATAGGCCGAGCCTACGAGTTCGGTGCCAATGCCCATTCCGGGCAATTACGGCTCAGCGGCGAACCCTACATCCAGCATCCGCTTGAAGTCGCAAATATTCTCGCAGAAATGCACATGGACCAGGACACCCTGGTCGCCGCCATATTGCACGACGTCATTGAAGACACCACGACGGGAAAGGAAAAGATCAGCGGTGAATTCGGTGACGAAGTCGCGACGATAGTCGACGGGCTGAGCAAGCTGACGCAGATCGAATTCGAGTCTCACGCGGATAAACAGGCTTCGAATTTCCAGAAGATGCTGATGGCGATGGCCGACGATATCCGCGTCATCCTCGTGAAACTAGCCGATCGCCTGCACAATATGCGTACGCTCCGCGCGCTCGCGCCGGATAAGCGTCGCAGGATTGCGCGTGAGACTCTCGACATTTACGCCCCGATCGCGCAACGTCTCGGTATAAACGGCATACGACTCGAGTTGGAAGAACTCGGGTTCGCGGCGCTTTTCCCGATGCGCTACCGGGTCATCAAACACGAAATCCACCGTATTCGTGGAAACCGCAAGGAAGTGGTCAATAAGATCAATAATCGGATCAAGCGGAACCTGCGTCAGGAACACCTCGTGGCGCGTGTTGTCGGGCGCGAAAAGCACCTCTACAGCATTTACTGCAAAATGCAGGAAAAGCACCTCCCGTTCTCGGAAGTCCATGATGTTTATGCGTTTCGGGTGGTCGTGGATTCTGTTGATACCTGTTATCGCGCGCTCGGCGTGATCCACGGGCTCTATAAGCCTGTACCGGGAAAATTCAAAGATTACATCGCGATCCCCAAGGTTAACGGCTATCAGTCTTTACACACAGTGCTATTCGGTCCCTTTGGTGTACCAATCGAAGTCCAGATCAGAACGAACGAAATGGACCAGGTCGCCGAAGCGGGAATCGCCGCGCACTGGTTGTACAAGTCCGGAGGAAGTGCCGCAAAAAGCGCGCATAAGCGTGCTCGCGAGTGGTTGCGCGGGGTTCTCGAAATGCACAGCCAAGCCGGCGATTCACAGGAATTTCTGGAACACATCAGGGTGGATCTGTTCCCGAACGACATCTACGTATTCACCCCGAAAGGCGAAATTCTCGAGTTGCCACGCGGAGCGACGGCGGTCGACCTCGCTTATGCGATCCATACCGATATCGGTAATACCTGCGTCGCGTGTCGTGTTAACCGGCGCCTCGCTCCGCTGCGAACGCCGCTGGAAACCGGACAGACGGTCGAAATCGTCACCGCGCCCGGCGCGCGCCCGAACCCGGCCTGGTTGACGTTCGTCAGTACGGGGAAAGCGCGAGCGAACATCAGACATTTTCTAAAGAACCTCCAGGTAGACGAAGCTCGAACCCTCGGCAAACGGATGCTCGAACGCGAACTCGATTATTTCTCCTTGACGCTGACTACGCTTTTGGAAGAACGCGTCCAAACGACGTTGGAGAACTTCAAACTCGAAAGTATCGAGGCACTCCTAGCCGAAATCGGCCTCGGTAACCGTCCGGCGCCGCTGGTTGCCCGCGCGCTCGCCGGGGTGCAGGAAGAAATGCCCAAGCCCAAGCGGCGCCGCCTATTGCGCAGATCGGCGGCGCCGAGTCCACTACTGATCCGCGGTACCGAAGGCATGGTGGTCAGTTTTCCGAAATGCTGCTACCCGATCCCGGGCGATCCAATAGTGGGAGTTCTGACTTCAGGCCGGGGTATCGTCGTTCACCAACCCTCCTGCTCCAACGTCGTAGACGGCCGAGACAATCAGGACAAGTGGATCGACGTCGAGTGGGCGCGGGACATCGAACAGGAATTCAACGTCGAACTCTCACTCGACGTCGTCAATCGGCGCGGTGTACTCGCCACGATCGCCGCCGCCGTCGCCGATCAAAGCGCGAACATCGAAGAAGTCGAGTTAAGCGAACGCGACGAACGGCATTCGCATATGCGAGTGGTCGTTGCGTTGAAAAATCGCAAACACCTCGCGGATCTGATCCGCAAACTCCGCGCAATCAAGACGGTCGCTCGCGTCATGCGCAAAAAGGCTTAACCGCGAACGGAGTGTAAGGAATGGGCAGGCAAACGATTGCAACGAACCGGGCGCCACGTGCCATCGGGACCTATTCGCAAGCGATCCGTTCCGGTGACACCGTATACCTATCCGGTCAAATCCCGCTGGTACCGGAGACGATGACGCTGGTGACGGGCGATATAGAAGCGCAGATCCGCCAGGTATTCGAGAATCTCGAAGCCGTGGCTCAAGCGGCTGGCGGAAGCCTGGCTGACGTGGTCAAACTAAACGTGTACCTGACCGATCTGACCAATTTCGCCGCGGTCAATGAAACGATGGCGGAATTCTTCGCCGAGCCCTACCCTGCGCGCGCCGCCGTCGGCGTCGCCGCGCTGCCAAAGGGCGCGGAAGTCGAAATGGACGCCGTCCTGTCGTTCGCCGACTGAAACCAACCGCCCGGTCGCGGATGCCCCGACCCGCGTCTCTCCGTTGCAGGCAAGCTTTGGCGCCGATGCGCAAAATGTCCGTCTATTGCGTGACCATCGCTCCTACGAACGCCACTGGGCGCGCCTACTGAAAGATGCCGGTTAACCTCGACGACACCGTAAGCGTCCTTAAGGGCGTCGGCCCCAGCCTGACGGAGAAACTGGCTCGCCTTCATATCACTTCCATCCGGGATCTCCTGTTTCACTTACCGCTGCGTTACCAGGACCGAACCAGAAAAACGGCGATCGGTCGCCTCGTTCCGGGCGCGGAAGCCGTTGTCGAAGGTCTCGTCGACTTAGCGCAGGTAACTTACGGCCGGCGGCGCGCACTCGTCGTTCGAATCAGCGACGGAACCGGCGCGATTGTTTTGCGATTTTTTCATTTCAATCGTGCGCAGCAAAATCGCTTCGCCCGCGGCCGCGGCTTCCGCTGCTACGGCGAAATCAGACGCGGCGCGCAATCCCTGGAAATGATCCACCCGGAGTGTCAAGTCGTTGACCCGGACACACCGTTGCCGATGGAAGAATGCCTGACGCCGATCTATCCGACGACCGAAGGCCTCCACCAGCCGCGACTCCGCAAACTCATAGACCAATGCGTCCCGTTATTGAATCGAAATACCGAAAGCGCGATCCCGGATTTCATTCCTGCCCGGATCCGCGAGCAACTCGAGTTGCCATCGCTGGAATTCGCTCTCCATTACCTCCATCGGCCGCCCCCCGATGCCGCGGTTGAGGAGTTGCTGGACGGAACGCATCCAGCACAACAACGGCTGGCGTTCGAAGAACTGCTCGCGCATCAACTCAGCCTGAAGCAGCGCCGCCGACGGATCCGGACCCATACCGCACCGCGTCTGAAACGACCGGCGGCTCTGCGCAGGAGATTCCTGGAGGGTTTGGGATTCTCTCTAACAGGGCCGCAAAAGCGCGTTATCGCCGAGATCGATAGCGATCTGGCTGCGGCGGCGCCGATGCTCAGACTGCTGCAGGGAGATGTCGGATCGGGAAAAACCGCCGTCGCCGCCGCGATCGCTCTCAACGCCGTGGCAAGCAAAACCCAGGCCACGATAATGGCGCCGACGGAACTATTGGCGGATCAACACCGCGGCAACTTCGAGCGTTGGTACGCGCCGCTCGGCATCGAGGTTCTAACGCTTACGGGTCGACTAAGCGCGAAACAACGCCGGTCGGTCATCGAACGGATCGCCCTCGGTAACCCTTGTCTCATCGTCGGCACGCACGCGCTATTTCAGGATGACGTCGAATACCCCAAACTGGGGTTGATCATCGTCGACGAACAGCATCGCTTTGGCGTTCATCAGCGGCTGGCTTTGAGGGACAAGGGCACTGGCGGCCCGCTGCGGCCCCATCAATTGATCATGACCGCGACACCAATCCCGAGAACCCTGGCGATGACGGCGTATGCCGACCTCGACGTATCGGTATTGGACGCACTACCGCCAAATCGAAAACCCGCGCGAACTGCGGTGATCCCGGATTCGCGCCGTGACGAAGTCGTGCAGCGAATAGCGCACGCGTGCGCGAGTAACCGCCAAGCTTACTGGGTGTGCCCGTTGATAGACGAATCCGATCTACTCGAGGCCCAGGCCGCAACCGACACTCTCGCGCGCCTTGTAGAAGCACTACCGGATTTAAGGATAAGCCTCGTTCACGGCCGTCTCTCCGAAAAGGAAAAGTCCGAAGTGATGCGGGCATTCGCGGCTCACGAATTGGATCTACTGGTCGCCACGACCGTGATCGAGGTCGGGGTAGACGTCCCGAACGCGAGTCTGATGGTCATCGAAAACGCCGAGCGGCTCGGTCTGTCCCAGTTGCATCAACTACGCGGCCGCGTAGGCCGCGGTGCCGAGGCCTCGGATTGCCTACTGCTATACAAGACACCATTGAGTGACACCGCTAAAAGTCGCCTCCAGGCGGTGCGCGAAACGACGGACGGATTTGTCATCGCCGAGAGAGATCTGGTACTGCGCGGCCCCGGCGAGGTGCTCGGAACCAAGCAAACGGGCGCATCCGAATACCGCATCGCGGAACTGCCGAGAGACCACGCCCTGCTGCCCCTGATCCAGCGCACCGCCGAGGAGTTGCTCAGCCGGGAACCCGCGGTCGTCGACAAGATCATCGGGCGGTGGCTTACGGATCGGATAGAATACGGCAACGTCTAGCCTGCATTATTCATGAACGCGCGAGCGAGGGCGTGGAAATGCCTGTAGATACAAGGCGCGCGGGGAAATCTGCGCGAAGACGTACTGTCTGTACGTTGAGCGCAGATTTGTTCGCCCAACGCCGTAGATGCAGGCAGATCCGCGTCCGCAGCCGTGGGTTCATGAATATTGCAGGCTAGGAGACCGTCCGGAACGCGCCTCACGTTGTGCGCAGGTCCGACTATCGTCACCCCGGACTTGTGACCTACGGGGACGTAGGAAATGCAAAAGGATTGCAGGAGCAATCCTAGCCGACCGCCAAGCCGGCGCGAATCCGGCATGACGGAAGTCATCGATGTTATGGAACGGACGGGATGTATCTTCCACTACCAAGCAAATCTGGGTTTTCACAATTGCCGCAACAATGGACTGGGATCATCTGATCGATCGCGCCCAAGCCTACGGGCGTTTGATGCGACTACACCGGCCGATCGGCACGTTGCTATTGTTGTGGCCAGTATTGTGGGCCCTTTGGATAGCGGCGGCCGGGGTTCCCGACCTTCGGGTGTTGGCGGTATTCCTTTTGGGAACACTCAGCATGCGCTCGGCCGGCTGCGTGATCAATGATTATGCCGACCGCAACATCGACGCTCATGTAGAACGAACGAAAGACCGACCATTCGCGACCGAAACCGTATCGGCGACGGAAGCCCTGGTTTTGTTCGCGGCGCTCGTCGCCGTATCAGCGACGTTGGTGCTGACGATGAATCGTCTCACCATAGAATTGGCCTTCGGCGGTGTCGCGCTCGCGATTATTTACCCGTTTATGAAACGGCACACTTACATCCCACAGATATTTCTCGGAGTAGCATTTGGTTGGGGCGTACCAATGGCATTCGCCGCCCAAACAAATTCGCTACCGAATATCACGTGGGCGGTGATGGCTGCCGCGGTTCTCTGGGCGATGATCTATGACACGGAATACGCGATGGTAGACCGCGACGATGACCTGAGGCTGGGGATGAAGTCAACGGCGATACTATTCGACGACGCCGATCGCACATTCATCGCCGCGTTCCAGTGCATGATGCTCTTCGGCCTGGCAATAATCGGACGCGAAGCGCGGCTCGGGTGGCCGTATGTCGTCGCCTTGCTCGTATGCGCCGGCATGGCCGCCTATCAACAGTATCTGATCCACGACCGAACACCGGAAAAATGCTTCGACGCATTCATGAACAACAACTGGTACGGGGCAGTCGTTTTTGCCGGTATCGCCGGAAGCTACGGACTAATGTCCGGCTCCTACTGAGACTTTCATAATTCGTGAACACTGTAGGTTGGGTTAGCCCGCAGGGCGTAACCCAACACGGTGGCCGAATCGTTGGGTTACGGCGCTGATCAAGCCTAACCCAACCTACGGTGCACAGGTGTTCGGTCTTTGTGTAAACCTCTATAGGAGCCCGCATTTCTCGCCGGGGCGAATTACCCTCGCTCGCTCCAATGGGTTGTGCGGTCATCGCGTCGGTGGGTGAGAACTGCGGGCCAGACTCGTTTCAACTGCGCCGTCCCGGCCGCCGGCGATCGATAGCTTTCGGTTGCTTAGGAGCCCCGGGGCGCGGTTACGCGCCGCTTCGATTTGTGCGGGCGATAAGCCCGGTTCGAGAACCGCGAGGTTTGGCGTCGCCAACGGGTGCCCGGACGCCGCAGCCAGCGTGTACCAAGCGTAGGATTGAACCAAGTCTTTCGCCACGCCGATCCCCTGGGCATAAAGGAAACCGAGGTTTACCTGCGCATCGGAGTTACCCTCCTCGGCCGCAACCCGATACCAGTGCAAAGCTCTGGCCGGATCCGTCGGCCAACCCTGGCCCGCCTCGTATAACATTGCGAGCGCCAATTGTGCTTCCTCGAGACCAGCTTCTGCCGCACGTTCGTACAAGGTTCTAGCCCGCTCCAGATCACGAACGACGCCTCGGCCCAGACGATACAGCCGCGCTAGATTGTAGAACGCTTCCGCAAGACCGTGGTCGGCTGCGGCCTGATACCACTTCGCCGCGTCGAGATCGGAACGATTCGCACCCCGGCCATCCTCAAACAGTACTCCGAGGGTGTAGCACGCTTGAGGGTGCGCGGCTTCGGCCGCCAGGCGTACCCAGTGGAACCCCTCGGCCGGGTTCCGGGGCACCCGTTGCGCCCGCAGGTACATCCGTCCTAGACGGAACTGCGCCTCCACGTCGCCGCTCTCGGCGTATTTTCGCAACCGCGCCACACCATCGGCGTTTCCCGATTCGGCGGCGCGAATGAACCAGCGGCGCGCCAAGTCCTCGTCGGCATCGAAATCCGCGCCGTCGCGATGCAGTAAAGCCAGGTTATACTGAGCTTTCGCATACCCCTGTTCTGCGCTCTTGGTGTACCAGTTCTTCGCGCTCGCACGGTCTCTCGCCACGCCTTCTCCGTTGTCGTATATCAGCCCCAATGCGAACTGCGCTCGAGGGTCGCCGGTCGCCGAAAGCTCAGAAAACACCTCGATTGCAGCAGCGAAGTCGCCGCGTTTGTAGGCGGCAACCCCGCCGCTGAAATCGGATGCTGCGGCGTGATACCACGTTAGCCCCAATACCAGCCAACTCGGGCCAAATAGGGTAATTTTCGATGAAATCCGCATTTTCCCCGCTTTCATGATTCAAGGTATCGGCGCTATGGGTTAAATTCTCCAACCAGGCTAGAGGCGGCATAAAGTATAGTGTGTCGCTGCTCAAGTGCGAGAAAATGCCGCTCGAAGCTCGGCACGAGGTAACACGATGACAGATTTAGTCGCAGACTGGATGACGCAGACCGTCGTCTCCATTGGCTCGGAGGCGACCCTGGATGAAGCCGAAACGCTGCTGGACCGGCACGGTATCAGACGGCTTGCCGTCGTCGACGACGGCCGGTTGACGGGCGTCCTGACGCTCGGCGATCTTCGCGCCGTCAAAGCGACTGCAACGGCCGGCACCGTTGATGACATGCGGCAGACGCAGGTCGCGACGCTGATGACGCCGGCGCCCGTGACGATCCCGATAAGCGCGACCCTGGGGCTGGCCGCACAGACGATGCTGCAGCTCAAGGTCAGCGGGTTACCGGTTGTGGATGAGGAAGGTGAGCTTTGCGGCCTGCTTTCGGAATCCGACCTGTTTCGCTACATCGTCGAGAACACCGACTAGAGCGATCTCAAAATTATCCACGCTAGCGCCGGGTGTAGTTTTTGAGAAGGATCCTACTGTCCTCAACCGTCCATCGGCGGGTCGGCTGGCTGATGGTGTCGGCGGTAATCGTGCTCTCACTCGTGCCGACGGCGCCGCTGCTACAGATCGCGGGAGGCTATGACGACAAGCTCGCCCACGGTCTAATCTACGGTGGGCTGACAGCCTGGTTCGCGGTCGCCATGGCACGTTCGACCTGGGTCGGGGAGCACTGAGGCTATTCACCCTCGGCGCCGGGCTCGAATGCTGCCAGGCGCTACTACCTTATCGCACCGCGTCCATTGCCGATGTAGTTGCCAATGCTTGCGGTATTCTCCTCGGTGCGGCCTTCGCATTCGCGTTAACGACTGGACCCGGCCGCTCTGCCCGCTCAAAATAGCGACCCTGCGAGGTGAGGAGACCCCCGCCGCGCTGCATATCGGTAAACAGGCCCTACTACATTGACGACAAAGCATAATTCCGCACGGCGCCCGTTACACGGCCTGAGAGTCATCGAAGCCGGACAACTTCTGGCCGGTCCGTTCGCCGGTACGATCCTCGGATATTTCGGCGCCGAAGTGATCAAGGTCGAGCCCCCACGAAGCGGTGATCCGATCCGGCGCTGGCGCAAACTGAAGAATGGGCAGTCGCTATGGTGGTCGAGCCTCGCCCGCAACAAAAAATGCGTCACGCTCGATCTCAAAAGCACCCGTGGGCGCGAACTGATGCGCGCGCTCATCGACACGGCGGATATCCTTGTCGAAAACTTCAGGCCCGGGACGATGGAACAGTGGAGCCTGGGGCCAGAAGAATTCAAGCCGACAAACCCTGGACTGATCTACGCGCGCATTTCGGGCTACGGCCAAACCGGTCCGTCCGCACCCAAACCCGGCTTCGCTTCGGTGTGTGAAGGCTTCGGCGGGTTTCGCTACGTCAACGGGCTTCCCGGCGAGGCCCCGATCCGACCAAACCTGAGCATCGGGGATACGCTGGCCGGGATCCATGCCGCGCTCGGGATCCTGCTCGCCTATATTGACCGTAGCCGCGAAGAAGACGGTAAAGGCCAGGTCGTCGACGTCGCTATTTTCGAGGCCGTGTTCAATCTGCTGGAAGGCGTTGTCCCTGAGTATGACGGCGCCGGGGTCGTCCGCGAACCGTCCGGATCAACGATCACTGGAATCGTACCGTCGAATACCTATCGCTGCGGCGACGGTAAACTAATCGTCATCGGGGCCAACACCGAATCGATGTTCAAGCGACTGGCGAAAACCATGGGACAGCCGGAGATAGGTGACGACCCTAAGTATTCGACGAACGACAACCGGGTCGAGCATCAGGACGAAATCGATGGGAGAATTGCGGCTTGGGCGGGATCGTTCCCGGCGGCAGAGGCATTAGCTCGGCTAGAGGACGCCGGCGTCGCCGCCGGCCCGATCTACAGTGTCGAAGACATCTTCAATGACCCACAGTATGAGGCGCGGGGCTTGCTTCAACGGGTCACGGTAAATGGCGAACCGCTGACGATCCCCGCGCTCGTACCGCGTTTGTCGGAAACGCCGGGCTCCACTGACTGGCCGGGACCCGCCGTCGGCTCCCATAACGACGAAGTATTCTCGCAAATATTACGACTGTCGGAAGACGAACAATCAGAACTCCGCGAAAATGGCGTTATCTGACGACCGCCGGCTAAATAGGTGTTCCGAAAAATGCTTCACTTTCGTAGTTGCACCAGCAGTGGTCACCCCGGACTTGCGGTCGCAAGCCCGGTATGACGGTGACGGCGTATGATCGTCGGTCACCGATCCCAAACTGATTCGTATTTCGGAACACTCATTTAGGATCCAATGGATCGATTGTTCGCTTATGGCACCTTGCTCGCGCCGGAGTTACGAGGGGCCGTCATCGGCCGTGCCGTCGAGGGAGACCCGGCGGTCTTACCTGGATACGCCTGCTACCGGGTACGTCGCGCCGCTTATCCGGCGATCGTGCAACAACAGGGAACGAATACGCACGGTAGCCTGTTCGCCGGTATCGAGCCGACCGAGTGGGATCGATTGGACAACTTCGAGTCGCATCTGTACGAGCGTCGCCTGGTCGAAGTGACACTCTCGGCCAGCTCGCACCGTAGTGCCTACGCCTACGTCGTCGCCGCTACTTTCCGACATCGCGTTAGCGAGGAACCATGGCGGCTCGAACGCTTTCGCCGCGACCGTTTGAACCGCTATTTAAATCGATTATCACGGGAACCGGAGGACCGGCCAGATCAAAATACTTGAACAGGATTGTCATGTCGCATTATCGCGGGGTGAGGCGACACGGATCCGCGCCGTCGTCAATTCATCGCTTTGCACCGGCTGATGTACGATGTCTAAAACCTGGTTTCTAGTGGGCGCCCTCCTGTGGGCGTTTTGGATCCCCATCGCGGCCGCTGTCGAGAACGTCCCAGTTCCGGTGCGCAAGACCATCGACGCTTACAAGATCCCGGACGGTTCGTTCAGCCTGATCGTTCAGGACGTCGCTTCGGCGACTCCTTTGTTGAATATCAATCCCAAGCGCCCGCGCAATCCGGCCAGTACCATCAAACTATTGACGACTTTCGTCGCTTTGGATGTACTCGGTCCAACGTATACCTGGCCGACGAAGCTTTACGCGCTCGGACCGATAAAGGATGGCGTGCTCGACGGCAGTCTCCTTATGAAAGGGTACGGCGACCCTTATCTGGTCGTCGAAGAGTTCTGGAAGATGCTGGGCGCACTTCGCTCCCGCGGTATCGATACCATCAATGGCGACCTCGTGATCGACGATTCCCACTTCTCGATACCGACGTTGGACCCCGCCGCTTTCGATCGCCAGCCATACAGACTCTACAATGTGATCCCGAACGCGGCGCTGGTCAATTTCCAGGCGGTCGAATTTCAGTTCACCCCCACCGGCGACGGGCGGACCGTTCGAATCAGTGTCAACCCTGCGCTTCCCAATCTCGACATTACGAATCGTCTATCGATAAAAAAGGGCCCCTGCCGCGGCTACCAAATGGGCATAAAGATGGACGTCCCGGCGCCCGCCACGGCCGATCGGGTCGTCTTTTCCGGCTCATTTCCATCGGCTTGCCGATCGCATTCTTTGCATCGTAGCGTGTTACGCCCCGCGTCCTATGCATTCGGAACGTTTCAGCGACTGTGGGGCCATTGGGGGGGCACTATTTCGGGGGGGGTCCGCCAGGGGCTGGCGCCACCAACAAAGCGGCCGCTCGTTGTCTGGCAATCGCCCCCGCTGGCCGAAATCATTCGAGCGGTCAATAAGTGGAGCAATAACGTGATGACGCGTTTGCTGCTCTATTCGCTCGCGGTATCGAAGTTCGACCCGCCGGTGACAAAGGAACAGGGGATCGAAGTGCTGCGCGATTACCTGAAGCAAAGCAACCTCGACGACACCGACTTGACGATCGACAATGGTTCCGGCCTGTCCCGAAATACGCGAGTCACGGCCGAATTGATGAACGATCTATTGCGACACGCGTATCGCGATCCCTACATGCCGGAATTCATCGCCTCCCTATCCATCAACGGCTTGGACGGAACTACGCGACGACGACTGCGCGACCCGCCGGAGTTCGGTCGAATGCACCTCAAGACGGGCCGCCTGGACGACGTCGCCGCGATCGCCGGTTACGTAGTCGCCGCGAGCGGGACTACCTATTCGGTCGTGCTGATGATCAACCACACGGACGTGCATCGGGGGCCGGGGCGGAAAATCCAAGACGCCTTGCTCACTTGGGTGCATCGTCAATAGTCGACGACCCCACGAACGGGCCCGGGCTAAGATTCCCTGGGGTGGGCGGCAAGCGCATTATCCATCCTGCCGGTGATCTGCTCCAGAATGCTGCGCGAGGTGGCGAAATTCAATCGAACGCAGGCCCGACCCGGATCACCGAACCGAGCCCCGTCCCCGAGCGCCACCCTGGCGTGGTCGAGAAAAAAGGCGTAGGGGCTCGGCGACAGCTCGTAGCGGCGAAAATCGAACCACCCGAGGTAGGTCGCTTGCGGTGGGAAATGCACCGCCTGCGGCCAATTGGCGGTCGCATGGCTACGGACAAAGTCCCGGTTCGCCTGCAGGTACCGGAGGACCTCGTCCAGCCAGGGCTGGCCGTCGGTCAAGGCGGCCGTCACCGCCGCGATGCTGAGCGCGGATACGCCACCACGTAGCCGCCGGGGGATCTTCGCGAATCTTTTTCTGATCGAATCGCCACCGAAGACCGCGAAGGCCATGCAGATCCCCGCGATATTGAACGCTTTGCTCGCCGACATGAGGGTCACGGTACGCTCGGCAACCTCGGGCGAGAGGCTGGCGATCGGAATATGCCGGTGCGGCTGGAACACGAGATCCGCGTGAATTTCATCGGAAATGATCGCAAGATCATGGTCGAGAGCGATGCTGGCGAGACCCTCGAGTTCGACGCGCGTGAAGCACCGGCCGCTCGGATTATGAGGGTTGCACAACAACAGCACCCGGGTACCGGCATCGATTCGTTCGCGCATCTGATCGAAATCGATCTCGAAGCCGCCGGGGCCCACGCTGAGCGGACAGAACACCAAACGGCGCTCAGTCGTGTTCGTCGCGCTGATAAAAGGCGGATAAATCGGGGTCTGAATGACAACCCCTTCGCCGTCATCGGCCAAAGCCAGAAGTCCGAAATAGATCGCTTGCACTACATCGGTGAAGAGTTCGACCCGGTCGGGGGAGATCCGCCAACCAAAACGTTCTGCGACCCGCTCGCTCAATATTTCCGCCAACCCGGTGCGGTCCGCCGGGACCGGATAACCGCAATCCGAGACCGACAGGCAATGCTCCACCGCCGCGCGGATCGGCGCCGCTATTTCGAAATCCATATCCGCCACCCACGACGGCAATACGTCCGGCGGGTAATGCGACCACTTTTCGCCGGCACGAAGCCGCAGGCGGTCAATATCGAGCGCGCCAATGTTCATTCGTTGTCGTCCATCGTCTGGATATGGATTTCTCCGCTCACCTGGTTCCGCGCGCACGCACCCACGATCAGCCCACCTCGGCGTGCTGAAAAGCGATGATCAGCAGGATCCCCGCGGTAATGAGCGTCAGTTGGGCTACGGTATCTTTCAGGCGGACACCGCGATGCAGCGTCGGGATCAGATCGGCAACGGCGATGTAGATGAAACTCGCGGCTGTAAACGCAAGAATGTAAGGCAGTACGGCTTGTACGTACTGGATCCCCCACCACGCCAGAAGCGCGCCGATGACCATCGCCAGGCTCGATACTCCATTCAGGACGAAAGCATGGAAACGCGAAAGCCCGCTGTTCAACAAGATCGCGAAATCCCCTAGCTCCTGCGGGATCTCGTGGGCGATCAACGCAAACCCGGTTGCGATCCCGAGATGAACGTCGGTGACAAACGCAGCTGTCAACAATATCCCGTCGAGAAAGTTATGAAAGGTGTCGCCGACGACGATCAATGGCCCGGCCGATTTCGCACCGCCGTGTTCGTATGCCGGATCATGGCGATGGTGGTGCGCATGACGCCATATCAAGGCTTTCTCGAGTACGAAAAATACAAAGATGCCGGCTAGAACGGTCGCCATGATCGCGCTCGAGCCTCGCGTAGCCTCGTGGTCGAGCGCGTGCGGAAGGAGATGGATGAATGCGACACCGAGCAGGACGCCGGTAGCGAAGCTGACCAGCATCGACAAACTGCGATCACGCAACCGCTGTGGCAACAACAGATACGCTGCCGCGGTGCCGACGCTGAGGAGGCTGCCGATGACGCTGAAGGCGATGATCCAGCCAAGAACACTCATTAGGGCACCTCCATCGATTGCTTAGCGCATCTGCCCGACGCAAAACGCACTTCCCCGAGCATCAACCGCCCTCAATGACGACCACAGGCGCGCCGCGACCAAGTCCGAGAAGTTCCGCCGCGCTCTGTTCGGCGCGAGCGATCTCGACGACGCCGTAAGAATTGAGCAGCGCCAGCAAATCTCCGGGCGAGACATCAGCATAGGTGCGGCGAAGCGCGATGTCGTGCCCGCCGGCGCGCACCATCGGCCGCTGGAACGCCGCCAGCGCCGGCCCGTCGATATTGGTGAACAGATTTCCAAAATTGTCGGTCGTGATCACCACGCCGTGCAGTTCTCCACCGCGGTACTCTGGCGGCTCGATAAGGGATGGAATGTAATCGCGCGTCGGCGAGCCCAGCGCCTCGGGAGATAGTTTTCCGGAGGCGAGTTCGCCGGCGAGCGGGGCGAATATGTCGCGCCCGTGAAATGTTGCACTCACCGATTCCAAAGCAAAGCGAGCGATTTGGTGTTCTTCTACTTTGATCACCGTCGCGTCTATCGCGTCGATCACGCCGGCCAGCAGGCCATTGTCCGGAGCGAGAAACACGTGCCCGGCGCCGACCACGAGCAACACCGATCGGTCGGTCCCGACCCCCGGATCGACGACGGCGAGGTGGACCGTGCCGACCGGGAAGTATCGGAAGGATCGCTCCAACCAGAATCCTGCTTCTGCCGGCCAGTGCACGTAGGCCTCATGGGTTAGATCGACGATCTTGGCATCCGGATAACGGTCGAGAACGACGCCCTTCATCGTCCCGACGAACGGTCCGCGGTGGCCGAAATCGGTGGTGATCGTAATGACCCCGGACGGTTTGAACATTTCACTCATCGTACGTATACCTCCGATCGTGTGTAAGGCGGACTGACAGAGCCAATAGGTGCTTTCGATCGCTCGCCGCACCCGGCAATAGTACTTGAAAGCGGTTTAACGATCGTATAATTTTGAACAAAGAAAAAGGGGTCGGATTTGAATCCGACCCCTTTTCGCGACTATTCGCGAAAAGGACTATTCCCCCCATGTCTTCCTATTTGTGCGGCCTCGATATCGGAGGCACCTTCACCGATTGCGTCCTGATCGATGACGAAGGCAGGTTGACGATTGCCAAAGCGCCTTCGACACCCGCCAATTTCGCCGACGGCGTCATTGAAGCGCTGTCACGCGCCGCCGCCGAAATCGGGGTTGAATTGCAGGTATTGCTCGATTCGATAGCGGTCCTCGCGCACGGGACGACGATCGGGACCAACGCAGTGATTCAACGACGCGGGGCGAAGGTGGGCCTGGTAACCACGAAGGGCCACAACGACGTAATTCATATCATGCGCGGATCGCGGGGCCTGAGCGGCCAGGATATCAAGCTCATCGTGCATTTTCCCGAAAGCAGCAAACCGGAGCCGATCGTACCGAAACGCTTCATCCGCGGCGTCTCCGAACGCGTCGACTGCTTTGGCCGGGTGGTCGTCGAGCTCAATGAAAAGGAGGTACGCACCGCGATCAGCCAACTCCGTGATGCAGGGTGCGAAGCACTCGCTATCTGCCTGCTCTGGAGTTTCCTCGATCCGACCCACGAACGCCGGATCAAGGAAATCGCCGAGGAGCTGGCGCCAACCCTGTATGTCACCTGCTCCGCCGACCTTGCGCCGAAATGGGGCGAATACGAACGCACGACGGCAGCCGCATTGAACGCTTATATCGGACCGAGCACGGTCGGCTACATCACCCGGCTCGACGGCCGCTTGAAAGACTTGGGCTATCAACAACCACTGCAGATAACACAATGCGCGGGCGGGACCATTTCGGTGAACAAGGCCCGCGAAGCGCCGCTGCTCACACTGGACTCGGGTCCGGTATCCGGGGTAACGGGCTCGGTCTACCTCGGGGCGTTGATGGGCTACCGCAATGTGATCACCACCGACATGGGCGGAACTTCGTTCGACGTGGGCGTGATCCACGAGGGCCGCCCGGCCGTGTCCTATCGCAGCCTCGTACATCAGTACGAGTATTTTCTACCCAAGGTCGACGTCCAGACGCTGGGCACCGGCGGCGGCAGCAAAGTGTGGATCGACAAAACGACGCGGACCCTCAAAGTGGGGCCCGAAAGTGCCGGCGCCGACCCGGGACCCGTATGCTATGGTCGTGGTGGTGCGGTGCCGACGACGACAGACGCGGATCTGGTCCTCGGTTACCTCGACGCCGACAGTTTCGCCGGTGGTACGATGAAACTGGATCGCGACGCGGCGGCTGCGGCGCTACAGTTGCTCGCCGACGAACTCGAACTGGAGCTGCTCGAACTCGCCAGCGGAATTGCTCAAATAGCCGAGTTTCAGATGGCCGATCTGATCCGCAAAGTCACCGTTCAGAAAGGCCTCGACCCGCGGGAGTTCGTGGTTTTCGCGTTCGGCGGCGCCGGGCCGGTCCATATGGGTGTCGCGGCGCGCGAACTCGGCGTACAGAAAGTGATTGTGCCGCAGGGTGACACCGCGGCCGTGTGGTGTGCGTTCGGGGCAGCGTCGGCTGATATTCTGCACGTCAACGAGCAGGTCAACATCATGTCGTCGCCTTTCGATCGGGAAAAGATTAGTGCCCTAATCGAAGCATTGGAGGATCGTGGCCGCCGCCAGCTGCACGAGGACGGCATCGATCCCGATCGACACCAGTTTGCACTCTCGCTCGACATGCGCCATCGGGGCCAGATTAACGAGGTCGAAGTCGGCCTCGACGCCGGCGTCCTGTCCGCCAGCGACGTAGATACACTGCGCGAACGTTTTGTTGCCTGCTACGAGCGGCTTTACGGCCGCGGCGCGGCGCTACCGGGCGCGCGGCTGGAGATCGTGACGTTACGCTGTCGCGCGAGCGCGCACTCGCGCAAGCCGAGATTAGTCGAAGCAACGGACTTGAGCAGTGAATTAGACCCGTCGGCCAGGACCGGTTCGCGCGACATCTACTGGGCCGAAAACAAACGGATCTCCGCTACCCCGATCTTCGACGGCTACAAGCTGGCCCCCGGCAATGCCATCGCCGGTCCGTGCGTCGTAGAAACAAACACGACGTCGATGGTCATACATCCCGGCCAGGCCGTAGGTGTCGATGCCTTGGGCAATTTCCTTATCGCCCCCGACGAAAACGCCGGCTCCGAGGTCAGCGAGGAAAACCGTCATGCCTAGAATCAGCGAAATGACGGACGTAGACTTCAACGGCGTCGAACAACCGTATGTGCCGCCGAAGGTTCTGTCGATATCCGACAAACTGACGATGCACCGCGCGTGGGATAACGATATCGACCCGATTACCTACGAAGTGATACGCCACAACCTCTGGCAGATCAATGAAGAACACGGCGCTACGATCCAACGTATTTCTGGTTCGCCGGTAGCAACCTACGCGCTCGATCTGAATCCGTCGATACTGACCGAAGACGCGGAGTTTGTGTACTTCGGCCCTTACATGCAATACATGTCCGGGGTCACCGACGTCCAGGTAAAGTGGACGCTGGAGAACCGTAGCGACAACCCGGGCATCAGCGCCGGCGATATGTTCATCGCCAACGACCCTTGGGTAGGCGCGGCCCACCAACAGGATGTGATGCTACTGTGTCCGGTGTTCTGGGAGAACGAACTGTTTTGCTGGGTCACCAACTGCCTGCACCAGTACGACATCGGCGGTATCACCCCCGGCAGCTTCTGTCCGTCGGCTGAATCGGCGTTCGAGGAAGGGATCCTTCTTCCGCCGCTCAAAATCATCGAAAACCATGAAATTCGTAAGGATATCGAAGCCGTCTATCTGCGTTCATCGCGCAAACCCGACTTGGTCGCGCTCGATTTTCGCGCACAAATGGCCGGTAACACGACGGCGCGCGGGCGGGTGTTGGCGCTGATCGAACGCTACGGGGCTGGCACCGTAAAGGGAGTGATGAAGCGCGTCATCGACAATTCAGAGAAGTCGTTTCTCGAGAAGATGGCGCGCCTGCCCGACGGGTTCTGGCAGGATAGAACCTACGTCGAAGCCTGCCGGCCGGGCGACCGCAGAACCCACCGCGTGATGATCGGCCTCCGCAAGGAGGGCACTAAGCTGTGCTTCACGAACGACGGCTCCGCGGACCAGGACGGTGCGATGAACGCGACGTATTCGGGCTGGCGCGGTTCGATCATGGTCGCGGTCAACGAATTGTTGTGTTGGGATCAGTACTTTGCTTGCGGCGGCGCCCTGCGCCACATCGAATTCGACCCGACACCCGGAACATTCAACTGCGCCGATTTCCCCGCATCGGTTTCCACCGCGCCGATCCAATCGATGGAGATATCGCTCTATCCGGCATACAACGTGCTGTCGAAAATGATCTATCCGGATCCAGAGATGAGGAAGGACATCATGTGCATCGGCGGCACCAGCCAATGGCCGGCTACGCTCTTCCGCGGCGTCGACCAATGGGGCGAGCGCTTCGGCTACCTGCTAATCGATCCGATCGGCGGCGCAATCGGTGCATTCTCGACCGCCGACGGTATCAATACGGGCGGGCAGGCGCGCACCCCTATTTGTCAACTGCCGAACATCGAACATACCGAACAGAGTTTCCCGGTCCTGTTTCTCTACCGCAAGGAACTGCCGGACTCCGGCGGCGCCGGACGCTACCGCGGGGGGCTATCGGCCGAAAGCTGCTTCATTCCGCACAACACCGACGTCATTACCCAGGATACGCTGTCCTCTGGCAACGCGACCCCAACATCCTCCGGCATGATGGGCGGCTACCCATCAACGACCAACGCCTACACGTTTATTCGCGACAGCGATATCTTCGAGCGCATGGAAGCCGCGGAGATGCCGGACGACAGCACCGAGTTGAACGGCGATCCGATCACCTTGCAACTGCGCGAAGAAAACTTTCTGCAGCACGGACGCGATGTTTACGCGGTGCGTTGGACCGGCGGCGGGGGCTTTGGAGATCCGATGGACCGGTCGCCGCTCGATATCGAGCGAGACCTCGAAGACCGTTCGATCACGGCGGCGGCGGCACGGGCTATCTATGGTGCCGTTATCGACGACGAAGGCACGGTAGATGCCGGAGCCACTGAGGCGCATCGTGCAAGAGTGCGTGCCGGGCGCGTTCGCAAACACGGCGCAGCGCAAAAAGCGCGCCCCGGTGCACTCGTCTTCGAAGCCGGAAGCTGTCTTAATGTATTGGTCGACGGCGAGGGTCGATACTGGGCCTGCGGCAAATGCTCGGCGCCGCTCGGCGCGACCGCGGAAAACTACAAAGACGGATGTATTTGCGAAGACCAACCGGTCTCTGCATCCAATCCTTTGATCGGCGAACCGACGCGCTTCATCGACGATACGGTCGAGTTCCGACAGTTTTTCTGCCCGGGTTGCGGCACCTTGATCGACAACGAGGTGGCCGTCGACTCAGACCCGATCCTGACGGATGTGTCGGTCGGGTAGGTGTCGCGGGTCAACCGCTTGAGACCAAGTCAAGATTAGCGACCGTGAGTCGATTACGGCCGTCGCGTTTCGATTTGTAGAGCGCATCATCGGCCCGTTTGATCAGTTCCTCCGATAAGAATCGCCGCTTGTGCGGATGCGGTACCGAAATGCCGGCACTCGCAGTAACTCGCCGCGCACCCATCTCGGGAATTTCGAGAGCACGGATGTTGGCGAGCAATCGCCGCCCGTAGTCCTTCGCCGCCGCAGCATCTGCATGCGGCAGGATCACGACGAATTCCTCTCCACCGTAACGACCGATGATGTCCGAATCGCGCAATGAGTTCTCCAGTTCGTGCGTCACGCGCTTCAGTACCGCATCACCCACGAGATGGCCGAAATCATCGTTGATATTCTTGAAGTGATCGAGGTCGAGCATGATAATCGCCATCGGAAAATCGTACCTCTGGCTCTGTTTGCCGAACTGCTCCATGAGCTCGATCGTCGTACTGTGATTGTACAGACCTGTGAGACTGTCACGCACCGCGAGGTCCTGTAGCTCGGCATTCTTTTCTTCCAGCGCCGTGGTCCGCTCGTGCACCAACGCCTCGAGATTCTGATTGAGATCGGTCAGTTCTCGGTTCACTGCCGAAATTTCATTTTCCTTGTCGCGTTTCATCAGGGCGATGCGATCGCCTATGGCGAACGTAAGCAAAACGAACTCTCCCATCGATCCGATTTGCATGGCGTGTTTGAACAGCATCAGATTGGGTAGCATGCCCGAGTAGTAGAAAGATGTTACAAAGATCCCAACCGCATGCAGGGCCCAACCCGCGAGAAAGTACCGCGCGGGCCGGTAGCCCATTGCCATGCAGGCAAACGCCACCGGCAACACGATCACGGGCAATACCAAGCCGAAATGGACGGCTACGACGGTGCCAAGATTATCGGATGCGGCTAGATGATAGACTCCAGCGGCTAACGGAACCAAGATTACTGCCTTGAATAGCCTATCCGTTCGCGGTAAGAGCCGCTTTGTATCAAGACAGAGCCGTATGAAGATTATGGCGGCGACCTGCGCGAATACCGCGAACAATGTTCCTGCGCCTGCCTTAAAATCTGGATGTTCGGGCCACAGGTACTGGTAACCGAACCCATTTAGCGAAAGCAAGAGCATCGTATAAAGGACGATGTACGCGAAATAGGCCAGCAACACAATGTCTCGGACGAGAAAAAATATGACGAGGCTGCTCGCGGCTACCAACAGCATTACCCCGTAGTAGACACCGAACACGTATTGCGTTCCGTGCACATGCCGCGCGAGGTCGCCCCGCGAATAGGCGTAGAGGGGAAGCGATAGCGCACTATCGTCACTTTCTACCCGAACATAGTACGTCTGTATCGTATCCGGTGCCGGTTCGATCTCAAAAACGAAGTTGCGGTAATCGTGGACCCGGTCCGCGAAGGGCTCGCGGTCTCCCGCAACGGTGCGAACGTACGAGCCGTCAGGGCGTGGCGCATAGAACTCGATGTGATCGATCAACGGATGTTCCGCGACGACATAGATCGTGTCTTCGGCCACAGAATCGAAAGCAATTTCGAAGCGCGCCCAATAAGCCGAAGACGTAAAACCCATATTGGTGTTCGTTCTCGTCGCGGGGTGGAACCTTCCCTCGAGACTACCATCGGCTACGGCACTCACGTCCAGGTTCCGCGTCTCATCTTCTGCGACTTCGACGTAGTCGATCATGTCGAGCAGACCCGAGTCGGCGGTTTCGATTATCGAATAGGCGATAGGCTCTCCGAAGGCCGGAAGTCCAAGGGAGATGAGGAGCAATAGAAAAACCGAAATCGAGCTACAACGGCCTGCGATCGCATCTAAAATACGGCTTAGGAGAGTACTTACACTATCCCGCGGATTGAGAGCACAGGCAAGATTCAAAACGTTACAGCCCACCTAAGGGAACCTCTGCTTAATTCGTGGAACGCCGCCTTGGGTTCAAAACCGTCCGTCTCGACGTTGCGGCGCTTGCCAATGGTCCCGGCTATTACCTGCGATCCGTGCCTTGAGTCGAACCATTTTGAATCACAATCCGACTGTCCCCAGAGCCCTTGTCGGTTCGCACCGGCGCGACCTTTAGAGCGACGCGGTCAGACGCAATACCGCGGCATTATGGCTCGTATGCGGCTTAACCCTTGCTGAATACGATCGACCTTGTCGGCGAACCGGTACTCTAGCGTAGACGTTGTCAAAGTACCGGCCTATCGGCGGCAATTTCCGGTAATTGCGCACAGATATGGCGTTTGTCGCCGAGGAGCCGGTCGGACCTTGATCGATTCGTCGGGGCAACTGCTCCTGTATCTGATGAGCAGAGATGCAACACTGCCGCGATGCTACGACTGCATGGGCGCATGGATGTCGGAGGTGCGACCCCATGGATGCGGGGGGTACGAGTCCAAGGATGGACGAGGTAGAACTGAGTCAGGAACGGAAGTCGAGAGCGACGCAGGAAGCCAGAGCGCGACCATGTAAGCGCGCGCACCGTCGAGGCATAGCGAACGTAGGCGCTCCGTCGCTGGGCTACTCGACCTTGGAGAAGAACAAGACGAGCGCGGGTTTGATCATGAGGCGTTTCGCTGCCATCCGAAAACCATGCTTCTCGAACAGCGCTCTCAGAGTACGGTAATTGAAGTAATAAAGGTGCTCCGAGGGTTTGACCTCTTTCCACAAGGACAGGTCGCGCGGCGTCTGCCAATGATCGACGTTGGGGGTGCGGATCTCGACGACACCGCCGGGCGCAATGATGCGGAGGAGTTCGGCCGCGAGACCGTTGAGATCGCGAACGTGCTCGATCACATCGTACAACGATACGACGTCGAAATAGCC
>PVBE010257725.1_pt1 | contig 33754 bp, 34 predicted proteins | sample 1631181 | NCBI WGS metagenome assembly PVBE01 (sample SAMN08397723, study PRJNA350692) | Marine metagenome, whole genome shotgun sequencing project. | isolation source: water | place: Pacific Ocean | collected 2012-04
CCAACTCCAGGAGGCGCACCACGGTGCATCCCGAGAGGATATTCTCGAAACGGGGGTGTTTCAAAACCCCGTCCCGGGTGACAAAGGCCATGTTCATGTTAGAGCCCTCACCGACGTTGCCCTCCCCGTCGGTGAAGACCCCGTTGTCGAGCCCTTTTTCCTTGGCTTCGAGCTGCATCAGGACATTTGGCAAATAGTTGGTGCTTTTCGTGTTTGCGTAGAGCGAGGGCTTGATCGGGTAGGTCGTGGTCATCACCCGCATTCCCTCGGAGTAGTAGCGGTCGTCATAAGCGAGGCCCGGAAAAATCATCACGAAGAATCCGGTTTCAGCTCCCCCCGCGGGAACAAGACCCAGGTTTCCGGTCCCCGAGGACATCCAGTAGCGGATCGATCCTTTCCGTTGACCCGAGATCGCGGTGGTCTGAATGATGATATCGCGCATCTCGTCTCGGCCGCAGGGAGGGATCAGCTTCGAGGCCGCCGCCGAGCGGTGAAAACGGTCTAGGTGGGCCTCGAGGTCGTAGATTTTCCCTTCCACGATCGCAGCGGTGTCGAAGATGCCGTGTCCGCGGTGAACCATATGGTCGTCGAAGGGAATCATCATCAATGCGGGGTCGGTGACGATCCCGCCGATGTGGCTGGAGTAAAACGCAGAGAACGAGACCGGCTGCTTTTAGCGCAGCCTCCGGAGGCGGGCGATAACTTCGTCTGGGCCGAGAACCTGAAGTGGCGACATGAGGGTCAACCTCCGTAATTATTTTTTTAACTGGAGTGGACTCCTCGCATCATGCCCCGAGCCGCATACCCCCGGCAAGAGAGGCGCCCCGGGGGGCGCCTAAACGGTCAAGGTTTTCTCGCCACCGCGATGGATTCCAGGTAGGCGAAGATGCTCGAAATCTGGTGTCCGTTCAGCTGTGGCCAGTGGATTTTCTCCCTTTTGGCGCGTTCGAGCATCATCGGCGCGTGGCGGAGCATCCGGGTCGAAAATGCGTTTACGTTCCCGAGGCGGTTTACCGCTTCTCCGAGGTCGGGCCCATAGTGTCCGCCCCCAAAAGGCGGGCCGTGGCAGGTTCGGCAGCCGATTTCGTCGAAAAAGGATTTGCCGTGCGCCGTGTTCGCCCGGAAAACGACGCCGGCCCCCGGCCGGCGGTTCAGGGAATTGAGGTAGGTGAAAATATCCCCGATTTCCTTGCCCTTGAAGCGGGGCCATTTCAGTTTCTTCTCCTTGATGGTTTTAGACATGATGGGAACATGGTTCCACATGACGGCGGCGCCAAGGACGGGCGAGGCCCAGAGGGTGACGCGCCCGAGGTCGGGCCCGGTCTGTGCACCTCCCTTACCCTTAACGGAGTGGCAGGTCGATCAGTCATGCATATGGAACAGTGTGTGGCCGGAGCTGATCTTCTCGCCCAGGGGCCGGATCGGCTCATGGGAAATGGCGCTGATGGGAATAGTAAATAATAAAGCGGTAAAAAAAGAGACCGTTATTAAAAAGCGCATCGCCGCCTCCTAGTCGAAATGGAGAGGGACCAAGGGGAGGGTCGCTAAAATAAATATGGGTTATTCCGGTTGTAGCCGCAAGGACGGGACTTTTCTTGGAATTGGAGAGAATCCGGCAGCGGCGTCTACTCCTCCAGCGCCTCGGCCACGAGTTCGGCGATGTCGGCGGCCCGGATCGTTTTATCGGGGTCGAGTGTTTTGAGCGCGTCGTCGAACATCTGCATGCAAAACGGGCACGAAACAGCCGCAGTTTTGGCCCCGGAGGCTTTTACGTCCTCGAGTCGGATGTGGTTGATCCTTTTTTGAGGGTCGTCGTCCATACAGGCGTATCCACCTCCCGAACCGCAGCAAAGCGCCCGGTCCCGGCTCCTTGAAAGTTCGCGGAACTCCCCCGGACCCGCAATCTGATGAAGAACTTCGCGGGGCTCGGTGGCGACGCCGTTGTGCCGGGCGAGGTAGCAGGGGTCGTGGTAGGTGATGGATTCGAGAGATCTATTGAGCTTCAGGCGGCCGCTTTTGATCAGATTGTGTATCAACTCGGAGTGATGGATGACTTCGTAGTGTCCGCCGAAGTCGGGGTACTCGTTCTTGTACGTGTTGAAGCAGTGCGGGCAGGTCGTGATAATTTTCTTGACGCCGTAGCCGTCGAGGGTCGCGATATTTTGCTTGGCGCACACCTGGAAGATGAACTCGCCGCCCGCGCGGCGGGCCGGGTCGCCCGTGCAGACTTCCTCGGGGCCGAGGATGGCGAAATCCACCTCGGCGGCATCGAGGACTTTCACCACGGCACGGCTGACCGCGATGTTGCGATCAATCATCGACCCGGTGCAGCCGACCCAAAAAAGATACTCCGCCGTCTCTCCCTTGCCGAGAACCTTCACCTCGAGGTCCTCGTACCATTCTTCGCGGTTGTGCTGCGCGCCGGTCCAGGGATGCATCCGTTCGTCCATGTTCTTGAGGAACTGGCGCGCATCATCGCCCATTTTCGAATCCATCATCACAAGGTAGCGCCGCATGTCCACCATCTTGGGAATATGCTCGATGAACACGGGGCACTCCCGCTGGCAGGCGCCGCAGGTCCGGCAACCCCACAACTCTTCCTCGAGAACGGCCGGCCGCAGTTCTCCGTCCGTGTCTCTGCCCTCGCCGAACAGAGGATCCGTCTCCGGCGGCGCATCTGCGCCGTCGGCGCGCGCTTTGAGGATGGCGGGCCCGTTTTCGGTCAGGTGATCTTTCAGGTTTCGGATAAGCTTGCGCGGACTCAGCGCCACCCCGCTCGCATGGGCGGGGCACACCTCCTCGCAGCGCCCGCAGTTCGTGCAGGCGTCCAGGTCGAGCAGACCCTTCCAGGAATACTGGTCTATTCTATCGGTCCCGAGCGTCTCGATGGCATCGGGGTCGGTTTCCATCGTCGCCTCGATGTCGATGAAGGAGAGTTTCCCGCTCGGCCCGAGATTACGGAAGAAAATATTCAGCAGGCCGTACCAGATATGGTTGACCTTGCCGAATCCCAGATAGCCGAGGAAGGTGAAGGCCGTCGCCGCGTGGAACCACCACTGAAAGCGGTGAAAGCTCCCGAGGTGCTCCGGGCTCCAGTCCTTCATGATGAGCGCGAACGCATAGCCCACCGGCGACCACGGGGCCTGAGGAAGGTTTCTGGGGAGCTCGGTCGCGGCGATGCGGGCGCCCTCGATGACGAACCCCTGAACGAAGACCAGGAGGAGGAGCCCCAGCGCGATCCAGTCGTCCAGAACCGTGTTGATGCGATCCGGGCGCAGGAAGGCGCGCCGCCAGATAGCCATGCCGATTCCGACAATCGCCACCAGCCCGAAAAGATCGCTCGCGAGGGAATACCAGAGATAAACCGGCCCCTTGAGAAATTGGGTTCCAGACCATTCCTGGGCCGCGAGGAGGGAGGTGGCGATCAACTCGGCGAGAAACCCGTAAAAAATAAAAAGGTGCATTAGGCCGCCGTAGGGGTCACGCATCAGGCGGCGGTAGGTGAATACCTCGGCGAGGAGGCCTCCGGTGCGCCGGGGGATTTGATCCAGCCTGTATTCGCCCCTGCCCAGCCGCCAGAGCCTGAATCGCGACCAAATTCCGAATACCATGAAGAAGAGGGGAATAATGGCGAGGAGGTAAAGGGGAAATATATGGGTCGCGAACTCGGATTTTTCCTTCGTATGACAAACTTGGCACTGGGACGCGGGGGCGAACTTGGGCATTTTGTGCGGGTTGTGGCAGGCCGTGCACTCGAAGGTCTTCTGAGGTTTGGCCAGCAGCTCGCCTTCCCGGGGGAATCCGGTTGCGGAAGTGGCGAAAAACGAAGCGGCGAAAACAAGGAGGAGCAATCCGCAAGCGATGTTCCATGATTTTCTCATCGTCGGAGTCATTTTCTTCCGTTCGCGGATGGCGCCAAGAGACAGGGTTGTCGTTTTTCTCAACACGGGCACTCGAAAACTAACAGCTAGGCGGGCAATTTCGCAACGCCCCCCGGGATCGGCGGGCTCTTGGGGCGGCGAAGCCTCCGGGCGGATTGGTTCCGTGGGCGCTATTGCACTGGAGGGAGTTTTCGATGACGCCGGAAATGTTCAGGGCTGCCGGAATAGTTGCTTTGCGAAGATAATTGCGCTTATTCTCTTGGAGTGAATCATCTTTGCTGCCCCGAAACGATCTGATTGGTTAAGGAATTACGCGAGTGTCCGCGTCCGAATTGTCATCTCCGCCGGAAGAGAATCTCAAGCGCCGTGGCGCGATGGTCGGCATGGGGATGATTGCCGCTCTGGCGGTGAGCTATGGCACCGCCGCTATCTACGGACTCCGGTATCTTTTCGGCAGGCAAAAGGCGCCGCGGAAAATTCCGGTGCTCGTTGCGGCGTTCGCCGACGTGCCCGAGGGGGGAAGCCTCCTGAAGGAGGACCTCTCCGGCCAGAAGTTCCTCCTCGTCCGCTCGGGCGAAAATATTCGGGCGTTTTCGACGGCATGCACACACTTGGGCTGTCAGGTTCACTGGAAACCCGGGGAGAAGACGTTTTTCTGCCCCTGCCACGACGGCGTTTTCGACGCGGACGGGAATCCCGTTTCCGGGCCGCCTCCGTCGCCGCTGGCCCAAAAGCCCGTCAAGATTCGTGGTTCCAGCATCTTTGTCTCCATGGACGAGGTTTGAGCCGTGCCGGAAAGAATCGCCAGTTGGATAAACGAGCGAATTCCCTTCGACTGGGGTCTCCTCGGGAACGCCCTCGACGAGCCCGTCCCGCGCCACATGCACAAATGGTGGTTCTGCCTGGGCGGGACGCCCCTCTATCTTTTCGGGATTCAGCTTTTGAGCGGAATCGCGCTCGCCTTCTACTATGTCCCCGACCCCGACAAGGCGTTCGAGTCGGTGCGCTACATCACCCAGGAGGCCCCCTTCGGCTGGTGGGTGCGCGGGGTGCACCGCTGGGGGGGCGAGTTGATGGTGATTTCGGTAATCCTCCACATGATCCGCGTCTTTTTCACCTGCGCCTACCGCAGGCCGCGCGAGCTCAACTGGCTCATCGGAATGGGGCTCCTCGTCACCGTCCTCACGTTCGGGTTCTCGGGCTACTCGCTCGTCTACAACCAGCTCTCCTACTGGGCGACCGTGGTGGGCACGAACATCACCGCGGCCATACCAATCGTCGGGGAATTAGCCGCCGGTTTCCTTCGCGGCGGGCCCGTCATCACGGCGAACACCCTGACCCGGATGTATGTTCTGCACACGGCCTTGTTGCCGGTCTGGGCTATTGCCCTGATCGCGCTTCATCTCTTTCTTATTCGCCTGCACGGCGTCAGCGAACCGGAGGAGGGCTCCGGAGAGAATTCAGGGCGCTTCTTTCCGTTCTATCCCGACCACGTTCTTACGGAGGTGGCTATCGGCGCGTTCCTGATTTTTCTCATCAGCCAATTGGCGATTATTTTTCCGGTGGGGCTCGGGGAGCCGGCCAACCCCGGCATTACGCCCGAGCACATCAAGCCCGAGTGGTATTTTTATCCGGTTTTCCGGTATCTCAAGCTGTTTTCGTTCCAGACCGGGATTATCAGTATGCTCGTCATCGTTTTGACCATGTTCGCGTGGCCGTGGATCGACGCTGCGATCGAACGGCGCCTTCCGGGCCGGGGTGTGAGCGTCTTCGTCGGCATTGGAGCGGCCCTGACGATGTCGCTGCTCACTTTGGTGGAGGGACTCTCGGGGCAGGTGGCCTTTATCAGCCTCTTCGTCGGCATCGCCGTCGCCGTGGCGTTGACATTATTTATCCTGAAAGGGCTTTTGAAACATTAAGCGGGGGAGAATTCGCGTGAATCTTCGGGTCAAGCAGCAAATCGTGATATTGATCAGCTTGTTTTTCATGGGCTCGTTGATCACGGTGGGGTATATCGAGAGCGAGCGCCTACTTCCCAAGAAAAAGGCGAAGGCGGTTGTCACCAATAAGAACCTCGGTTGCGTCAAGTGCCATTCCGAAAAATCGCCGGGAATCGTTGTCCAGTGGAAAGAAAGCCGCCACGCCGCACTCGGAGTCGGGTGCATGGACTGCCATCAGGCCAAGGAGGGCGAGCCCGACGCCTGGGACCACGAGGAATCGCTCGTCGCCATCGTGCCCACGCCCAAGGACTGCGCCCGCTGCCACGAGCAGCAGGCAAAAGAATTCACCGCGGGCGCTCACGCAGACGCAGCCAAAAATATCGGCCGCCTCGATCATTTCCGGGGAGCGGCCGCCGAAGGCTCGGCTCCGGCCGGCGGCGGCTGTCAGAAATGCCACGGCAGCGCCATCAAGGTCCTCAAGGGCGGCCAGCTCGATCCCGCCACATGGCCCAACACCGGCAGCGGCGCGATCAACCCCGACGGCAGCAAGGGCTCCTGCTCGGTTTGCCATTCGCGCCACCAGTTCGCTCCCGCCCAGGCCCGCCAGTCGGATACCTGCGGAAAGTGCCACCTGGGGGCGGAGCACCCTCAGATTGAGGCTTACGGCGAGTCCAAGCACGGCATCTTGTTCCGCTCCCGGGCAGCCGAGATAAACCTCGACAGCGCCGAGTGGATAGCCGGGAAGGACTACACCGCGGCGCCGACCTGCGCGACTTGTCATATGAGCCAGACCAAGGGTCAGCCCGTTACCCACGATGTCGGCCAGCGGATCGGTCGGGCCCTTGGACCGATTACTTCTATAAAGAGAGAAGGATGGGAGAAAAAGCGCAAGAACATGCAAAGCGTCTGCGGCGCCTGCCACGGCCCCGAGTTCGTGAAAGCCGCCTTCGTCCAATACGACGCCATCCTGGATCGCTACAACGAAAAATTCGCCGCCCCGGCGGAGAAAATCATGGCTGCGCTGGGGAAAGGGGGGAAACTCACGAAAGCTCCCTTTGACGAGAAAATCGAATGGACCTTCTTCGAGCTTTGGCACGGGAATGGCCGGCGCCCCGAAGAGTTGGCCCGGCGCTTCGTGTCGAACTTCATCTCCGAGGCCGAGGCGCTGTCTCCGGGGATCGCTGCGCGCTTTTTGAAGGGAAAGTAAACGCGGCCTGATGCCGGGGAGGAATGCACGCGATGGCGAAGAAAGCGCGGATTTTAGTGGCCAAACCCGGTCTCGACGGGCACGACCGGGGGGCCAAGGTTGTCGCCCGCGCCCTCCGGGACGCCGGCATGGAAGTCATCTACACCGGGATTCGCCAGACCCCCGAACAGATTGCCGCCACCGTCTTACAAGAGGACGTGGACGGCGTCGGCCTCTCCATCCTGTCGGGGGCGCACAATATTCTTTTTCCGAAAATCCGGGAGCTTCTCGACGCACAGGGAATGTCGGACGTGGTTCTGTTCGGGGGCGGGATCATTCCCGGCGGGGATATCGCCGCCCTCAAGGAAAGCGGTGTCTCCGAGATTTTCACCCCCGGCACTCCACTGGACGATATCGTCGCCTATGTTCTCAAAACCGTCGAAGAAAAATGGGCTCGCGAGAAGGCCTGAGTTGAAGCCCCCGCTCCCCATCGCCGCTGCCCGGGCGGCGCTCGTTCTCCTTTTCTTGATTTCCGGTTGCGCGGTTAAGGGAAGTCTCCCGGCTCCGGGGGAGCCGAAACAAGATTCGGCGGCCGCTTCTCCGAAAAAAAAACCGGGGCGGCGTAGTAAGGAAGCCATCCGGCTCTACAATCTCGCGCAGGAAAAATTGAGGCGCGGAAAGTTGCCCGCCGCCGGGGAATTCCTCCGAATGGCGGTTTCGGCGGACCCCGAACTCTTTCTCGCCCATGCGTCCCTGGGCCGCGTCCTGGAGAAATCGGGAAAGAAGGCCGAGGCGGAAAAAGCCTACCGCCGTGCATTTGAGCTCAGACCCGGTCATGTGAAAAGCCGGGTCGCCCTGGGGCGATTGGCTTTCGACGCCGGGAAACTCGAGGTCGCGATTTACCATCTTGAAAAAGCGGTTGTACTCGACCCCGAATCGTTCATCGCGCAATACTGCCTGGGCCTGATCCGCCGCCAGCGGCGGCAGGTCGCTTTGGCGGTCCACCATTTCAAGGAGGCCCTGCGCATCTCTCCCGATCACGCGGCGGCGCGGTACTGGCTATGGCTGAGCGTGTCGGAGCGGGGCGGTGCCGATGAGTGGGAGGTCGAGTTGGGGCGGGCGGTGGTCGAGGAGGGAAGCGACACCCCCATCCGCTATTATCGGGGCCGGGTGGCGAAGTTATTCCAGACGGGAACGGTGGAGCGAGCGCTCCAGACCCTCCGGAAGGCGGTGGACGTGAACCCGAACTGGCGCGATAGGCGCTGGAGAGGGGTTTTGAACGATATGGCCCGCTACCGCCGCGCCCTGAAAAAATAGCGGGTTATTTCGCCTTGTTGCCTCCCCCGGCAAATTGACCTCGTTCGGGGTGGCTCCCTATACTTCCCCCCGGATTGAATCTCTTGGATCTTGGCCCGTTTTTGAGGATGGAGTTTATATGAGGCGTGGAGCGTTGTGCGCGGTTCTTCTGGCGGGCGTGGCGGCGGTTGTAAGCTGTACCCGCACTCCTCTAGATCGGGCGGTCAGGCGGGAACTTCTGCCCAGCGAGGCCAACGTGGTGGTGGCCGATCATTGCCGGGGTTGCCACATTCACGCCGCTTTCCGGGGAGATCCCCACATGCAGAGGGTGAAGGAATTATTTCCCGAGGGCAGCGAGTTCCGGGAGGCGAAAGAGTGTCTGGTTTGCCACGACCTGCGCCTGAAGACGATTTTTAAAAAAGAGCGGCGCACGACGACGCGCCCCCACGGGCAACTCATCAAAATGTCGGAGATCCCTGTCCCCAAGAAGGGGCCGCCTATCCAAAGTGTCAAAGCCAAGGAAAAGAAAAAAAAGAAGTGGTACTTTTTCTATCTCTTCTGAGCAGGGTCCAGCAGGTCGCGCAGGCCGTCCCCCAGAATGTTCAGCGACATCACCGTTAGCGCCAGCGCGATACCCGGGAATAACGTCAGGTGAGGGGCGATCAGGAGAAAGTCCCGCCCCTCGGCCAGCATGGCGCCCCAACTCGGGGCCGGCGGCTGGACCCCGAGACCCAGGAACGAGAGACCCGCCTCGGCTACGATGGCCCCCGCCATTCCGAAGCTCGCCTCGACGATCACCGGCGATATGATGTTTAAGAGAATATGGCGCACGACCACACGGAGCGGCCGGGCGCCCGCCGCGCGCGCCGCGACGACATACTCACGCTCGCGGAGAGAGAGCACCTGCACCCGCACAAGGCGCGCGTAGCCCACCCACCCGAACGCCGAGAGGGAGAGCACCACGTTGCCCACCCGGGGTTCGAGGACCGACATCAGGGCGATGGCGAGAAGGATTCCGGGAAACGCCATGAACACGTCCGTTACCCGCATCAAGAACTCGTCCCACGCCCCGCCGGCATAGCCGGCCACCGCCCCGACGGCCCCGCCGATCAGCACCGAGAAGAAAACCGCCGCGAAGCCGACCATGAGCGAGATTCGCCCCCCGTAGAAGACGCGGCTGGCGATGTCGCGGCCCAGCTTGTCTTGTCCGAACGGATGGTCCCAGGTCGCCGGGGACAGCCCTTCGGCGAGGTCTAGCGAGAAGGGGTCATCGGGGGCTAACAGGGGCGCGGCCGCGGAGAAGACGATGATGGTCGCGAGCACCAGCGCCCCGGCGCGGATAGAGGCGTTTCCGCGCACTTCAGTCGAGCCTCACGCGGGGGTCGAGCCAGGCGTAGGCGATATCGGCGAGTAAATTACCCGCCACGTAAACCATCGCGATGAAGAGCACACAACCCTGGACGAGGGGATAGTCCCGCGCGGCGATGGCCTGAATCGTCAGGCGGCCGACGCCCGGCCAGGCAAAGACGGTCTCGGTGATGATGGCTCCGGAGAGCAGGGCGCCGAGCTGTAGGCTCAGGATTGTGATGAGGGGGAGGCAGGCGTTCCGGAGGGCGTGGAGCCAGAGGACGCGGCGGTCGCTCAGCCCCTTGGCCCGGGCGGTGGCGAGATAGTCCTGGGGCAGGACGTCCAGAATGCTCGAGCGTGTCATCCGCATCAAAATGGCGGATAGGGCCGTCCCGAGGGTGAGAGCCGGCAGGACGAGGCTCAGCGCGCTCGAGCGGCCCGATACCGGGAGCCATCCCAGGTCGATTGAGAAAAAGATGATGAGCAGAGGGCCGAGCCAGAACACCGGGATGCTCGCGCCGAGGACGGCGAGGGCTCCGGCGGCGAGGTCCACCCCCGTGCCCGCCCGCCTGGCGGCGAGGATTCCGAGCGGAAGGGCGATTGCGATTGCGATGGCGAGTGAGGCGAAGGTCAACTCGGCCGAGGCCGAAATCCGCTCGACGATCAGCCGGGCGACGGGCCGCTTTTTATGGAGCGATGTGCCCAGGTCCCCCCGGACGAGGCTGGCGAGGTAGTCCGCGTACTGGACCCCGAGCGGGCGGTCAAGGCCCAGGGCCTTTCTGAGGACCTCCCGCTGGGCGGGTCGGGCCGTCTCTCCGAGCATGAGATCGACCGGGTCGCCGGGGATGATATTCGTCACGGCGAAAACGAGGGTGGCCACCCCCCAGAGAACGGGCACCAGGAGGACGAGCCTTCTCAAGAGGTAGCGGCGCACGTCAGCGTCCCCTCCTCTCCGGCGGGTCGAGGCGGACCCCCGCCAGGGAGATGAGGTCCTCGTTGGGATACACGCGGTAGCCGCTCACGCGGCGATCGATGGCGGCCACGTTCACGCTGTGCCAGAGATTCACGTAGGGAAGCTCGCGGCCGATGATTCGCTGAACCTCGGCATAGAGCTCGGCCCTCTTTTCGGTGTGGGAGGCCGCGCGCGCGGCCTCGACAAGGTCGTCCACCCGCGCATTATTGTAACGCCCCCGGTTGAGCCCCCGGGGAGGCACGAAGCGGCTGTGGAATATGTAGCGGTAGATGTCGGGGTCCGAGATTCCCACCCAGGTCAGGCTGTAGAGCTGGAAGTTTCCGCTGCGGATGTCCCCGAAGAAAGTGCCCCACTCGTAGGACCGGACGCGGAGGTGAATTCCCACCCGGCGGAGCTGGTCGCCGATGACGGTGGCGATTCTCCTTCGAAGCTCGCTCTGGGAGGTCTTGTAAACGAGAGAAAAGCGGGGGCGGGGCCCAGGCCCGTCGGGGTCGGCGAGGCCGGCCTCATCCAGAAGCTTTCGGGCGAGAGCGGGGTCGTAGGTGTAGCTCGGCAGCCCCCCCAGGTGCGCCCAGTGCTCCCGGGGGAGCAGGCTGTCCGCCTCCGAGGCGAGCCCCTTGAGAATATGGCGGATGATGGGCCTTCGGTCGATGGCGTGCGCGATGGCCCGGCGCACTTTTATCCGCCCCAGGATGGGGTCGGTCATGTTGAAACCCAGATAGGTGAAGTTGGTTCCCGCGCGGCGGAGAATTTTGAGACGCGGATTGGCGCTGAGACGGGGAAGAATGTCGGGCGAAAAAGCGTTCTGGAGCATGGAGAGGCCGCCGCTTTCGAGTTCGAGAACCCGGACAGTCTCCTCAGGGAGGATCCGGAAGATCAGACGGTCGAATTTAGGCGCTCCGCCGAAATAGTTAGGGTAGGCGGTGAGCTCGATTCGCTCGTCCGGGTCGAAGCGCTTGAAGCGGAACGGCCCGGTGCCTATCGGGCGCTCGCCGAATTTTTTCCCGGCCCGCCTGGCGCTCTCGGGCACGATTCCCACCATGAGGGAGTCCGCGAACGCGGCGGAGGGCTCCTTGAGATAAAAAACCACGGCGTCCGGCGAAGGGGTCTCCACCCGGTCCAGCTCACGAAGCCCGGCCGCCCGCGGAGAAGCGAGGGCGGGGTCGCGTATCGAGTCGAAGGTGTATTTCACGTCTGCCGAGGTGAGGAGGGCCCCGTCGTGGAAGCGGACCCCGGGGCGGAGCCGGAAGCGGTGGGTGAGCGGGGAGGGCCGCTCCCAGGACTCGGCCAGCTCGAGGCGCTGGCGGTTGTTCTCGTCGCGGGCGATGAGCCGGTTGAAAAGAAACCGCTGGACCTGCTCCGATACGGCGTCCTGCGAGAGGCGGGGGTCGAACTGTGTGGGGTTGCTATCGAGGCCGACGATGATGTTTCGGCCTGGTGGAATCGGGTCGCTTCCGCACCCAGACAAGAAAAGGGCGAGCGCGCCCGCCGCCAGGAGCGCCGGCAATGGAGCGCTCCGAGCCCCTTGGGCGCGTCCCGGCCCTCGAGTGGGCGCCGCCCGGAGGGCCGTGGATTCGGGAGGATATATCTCGTTCAATTTCAAGCCAGAACCGGCGACGGGCGGGGTTAATTCGGGGAACTTGTCACACACTGCGGCTTCCGTCAAATAAAGAGGCGATCCCGCAGGTTTACAGCCAATAGAGCAAGGACTACCATCTTACCCGTCAAGCCGCTGAAAACTGATTCGGGAGACACCTCAATCATGAAAGATAGGCACTTTTTCACCGGAGCGGGCCACCGGGCCGCTTTGGCCGCCGTTTTATTCCTGCTGGTATTCCTGACCGGGGTTCTTGCTCCCGCACGTGCCCTCGCCCAGGCCGTCCGGGTGGGCGAGAAGGCCCCCCGGTTCGAGATTCAGGGTTTCAATTCCGAGAAGTTGCTGGGCGAGAACAATATTCTCATTGTCTTTTATCGGGGGCTATTCTGAAGCTACTGCCAGAGGCAGCTGGTCCAGCTCCAAGAGTATTCGGGAAAATTCACGGAACTCAAAACCGAGATCGTGGCCATCAGCACGGACGATGAGGGGAAGGTCCTCCGGACATCGAGGGAGCTGAGCGTTCGCTTCAAGCTTATTTCCGACGTTGACCGCCGGATCATCAATCTCTTCGGCGTGCGCCACCCCAAGCAGGGGGTAGCGCGCCCCGCAACCTTTATTATCGACAAACGGGGTCTCATCCGGTATCGATATATCGGAAAGGATTATTCCGACCGGCCGCCGATTACCGGACTGCTCCAGGCCCTGAAATGGCTTTAGCGGAGGCGGCCGGGGCTCCGGCTCCCATCACGGGGCGGGCCGCCCATCATCGCCCGTAATTTTCAGGATATCGCATGAAAATACTCCACTCTCGCAGGGGCCGGGCGCTTTGCGCCGCCGGGGCGCTCGCCCTGTCGTTTTTCTCATCCGGGGCCGAGCCCGCCCGGCCGAAACGAAGAGAAAAGCGCCCGATCACTACGGTGAAAATTTTCAAAACCACAATCAGCCGGGCCATTCGCCAGGAGTGTAAAATCACCGGCAAGATCGGTGTATTCATCCGCTCGATATCGGCGCACGAGACCCTCTTTGATCACCGAGGGGGTGAGAAGCGAATCCCTGCCTCGAACATGAAGCTGCTCACTACGGCCGCGGCCTTGGCCTATCTAGGGCCCGACTACACCTATTCGACCGATATATACGTCAACGGCCCCTTGAAAAAAGGCGTGCTGACGGGAAATCTCTTCATCAAGGGATACGGCGATCCGACCCTCGTTCAGGAGCGGGTCCGCGAGCTCGCCTATTCGCTCTATCTTAAAGGGGTACGCCGAATATCGGGCAACCTGGTCGCCGACGATACTTTTTTCGATGGCCAGAAGTACGGAAAAAAGTGGAATGTCAGGGGATCGGCCAAGGCTTATCTGGCGCCCTATTCGGCGCTTTCCGTCAATTTCAGCATCGTCAACGTCCGGGTCGATCCGGGGCCGAGGCCGGGCGCCCTCGCCCGGGTGCAGCTGATTCCGCCCTCGGACACCATCGGTCTCAAGGATTCCCTGAAGACCTCCTCGCGCCGGTCGCGCCCCCGCGTTCTGGTGAGCCGCCGGTCGGGAAACGGGAAGGACTGGATTCACGTCAGCGGCCGGACCCCCGCCAGGCGGAAATCGCGAAACTACACGGTGTCCGTTTCCGACCCCACCCGGTTCGCCGCCGGGACGTTTTCTGCCTTGTTAAAAAGGGAGGGGATTCGCTTCAACGGAAAAATCCGCCGCGGAAAAACCCCGCCCGAGGCCCGGCTCATCGTCAGGCAAAACTCCCGCCCTCTCAGCGACATCATTCGGGGCCTGAACAAGCACAGCAACAACCTGAGCGCGGAGCAAATTCTCAAAACCATTGGCGCCGAAATGTTCGGGCTTCCCGGAACCACGGAGAAAGGGCTTCTGGCCGTTCAGAAATATCTGGTTTACATGGGGGTTCCGCTGGGCTCGTTCGATCTGGCCGACGGATCGGGGCTGAGCCGGCTCAACCGGATTACGCCCAGAGCCATCGTGGCCCTTCTCGAGGGGGTTTATCACGATTTCCGGATTCTTCCCGAATACCTATCGTCCCTCGCGGTGGTCGGCGTGGACGGCACCATTCGCAAACGCCTGCGGAGGAGTTCGGCGGCGCGGCGAATCCGTGCGAAGACCGGCCTGCTCGCCGGAATTCATGCCCTGAGCGGCTATGCCGCTGCCGACAACGGAGAGACGCTGGCCTTCTCCATACTCTCGAATACGAACGGGTGCCGGCCGAAAAGGCTGATGAACCGGATATCTCTGGCCATGGCGAAGCTGGACCGGCCTCTTCCCAATGCGCTTCGCAACGGTCTCAATCCCTCTCGCCAGAAGCTTTCGCGGCCCATGCCCTTCCCCCACAAAAGGGATCGATGGCGGCGGAGCGGCCGGGCCCGGGACGATGTGGAAGGCGCGCTGGGCGGCTCCCTGCGTTGAGCGGTGATTTTTCTTTCGATCTGAACATTAGAGGGCGTGAATGGCCTCCCCGGAAGATGTGCGATTGAACGGAAGAAAAAGGCCCCGCTCCTCATCTCCCGATATTCCCGCTTTTCCCGGACGATGGACTCTCAAGAAGGGCGACGAGGACCTCTCGAAACGCCTGGCGGATGAAATGGGGGTGCCCTTGCTCCTGGGACGTCTGCTCGCCCTTCGGGGAATCACGGGAGTGGAGGAGGCCGGCACGTTCCTGGACGCGCCGCTGACCGCCCTGCACGATCCCTTCCTGATGAGGGGAATGGAGGAGGTGGCGGCCCACCTGACCCGGGAGGTGATGAAGGGCCGCCCCATCGGCATTTACGGCGACTACGACACCGACGGTATTTCCTCGACCGCTTTGCTGGTTCTATTTTTCAAATCCCTGGGTGTTTCCGCCCCCTATTTTATTCCCCACCGGATGCGAGAGGGCTACGGGCTTCACCTCTCCGGTTTGCTGAAGTTAAAGGAGGCCGGCTGCGGGACGGTGGTGACCGTGGACACCGGCATCACGGCGGTCGAGGCGGCGAAGGAGGCCAGGGCGTCCGGAATCGACCTGATTATCACCGATCACCATGGGCCTCCCGAGCGGCTTCCCGAGGCCGTGGCCCTTATCAATCCGCGCCAGCCGGGGTGCAATTATCCCTTCAAGGGGCTCAGTGGGGTGGGCGTCGCCTTCAAATTGGTCGCCGGTGTCCGGCGCCGCCTCCGGGACGAGGGTTTCGCCGGAGAGCTCCCGAATCTCAAGCAACACCTCGACCTCGTAGCCCTGGGTACGGTGGCCGATATCGTTCCCCTTCTGGACGAGAACCATATTTTCGTTCGTGCCGGCCTGGAGATTCTTTCCTCCGCGTCGAGGCCGAACGCCGATTCCGCCCGGTCCACTCCGGGCAAACCCGGCGTCGGCGCCCTCGTCGCGGCGGCGAATCTAAGGGCAGAGTCGATTACGGCGGGGCATATCGGTTTTATCCTGGCGCCCCGGCTCAACGCCGCCGGCAGGGTGGGGGACGCCGGGCTTGGCGTGGAACTGCTCGTGGAGAGCGATCCCGCGAAGGCGAGGCCCCGCGCCGAAAAACTCGAGGAGTGGAACCGCCAGCGGCGGGACCTCGAACGCGAGGCCTACGAGGAGGCTTTGATTCAAATCGAGGAGATGGGTCTTCCCGAGGGTCGCCGGTCGATTGTTTTGGCGAGCGAGCGGTGGCATCCGGGGGTGATCGGAATCGTGGCGTCGAGGATGGTGGAGCAGTTTTTCAGGCCGTCTGTGCTGATTCATCTCGACGGGGAAGAGGGGAAAGGGTCCTGCCGGGGCGTCTCGGGTATTCACATGGTCGAGGCGCTGGGGCGTTGCTCCGATTTATTGATTCAGTTCGGCGGGCACAAAGGAGCGGCGGGTCTTTCGATCAATAGAGAGAATATCGATCTCTTCCGCGATCGGTTCGAGGAGGCCGCCCGGGCGTTTTTGGGCGAGGAGCCGGTCGAAACCGAGCTTTTCCTCGATGCGGTAGTGGATTTAGATGACCTGGAGTTGCCCCTGGTGGAAACGCTAGAAAAAATGGCGCCCTTCGGTTCGGGGAACCCCCAGCCCGTCCTGGCGACCGCCGGAGTCGAGGTGACCGGCAGGCCCGAGGGCGTGGGAGAGGGCGGAAAACATCTCAAGATGAGGTTGCGCCAAAGGGGCCGGGTGGTTGAAACAATCGGTTTTGGGTTGGGCGGTCTTCTCGATGACGAGGAATTATTGAGCGGAAAGCTCGACGTGGCCTATCATGCTGGCGTGAACCGCTGGCGCGGAAGCACGAAGGTGCAAATCCAAGTGAAGGCCCTCCGGCCCGCGGGCGGCTAGCCCCTCAGGGTGGCGAGCGATTCCCTGTCGCCGGGCTTCATGGAAAATGCAGGGAACGCTGCATCGTCGAGCCCCCGGGAGAGGAGCATGACCTTGATCGCTCCCCCGAGGCCGCCCGGATCGAGCAGCCCCATCGCCCCCCGGCGGTCTCCTGCGGCTTCGGTTTCGCTCCCCCCGCCTTTTTCGATGGCTTCGGAAATTCCTGCGCCCAACAGGAAATGGGTCTGGTCGGTGAACCCGGCCAGGGCGAGGCCTCCGGCTTCGGCGGCTCTCAGGATTGACGTGAAATCGACGTGGGCGGTCAGGTCGGTCTCGCCGGGGTTTTCGAGAGGGTCGTCTATAAGGGTATGGTCCCGGTAGCCGCGGATCGTCCCCTCTCTCCTCGATGGGTGATAAAGCACCCGGCTCGAGAATCCGTAGTCGAACAGCAGCGCCCCGCCGCAGCGCAGGTTCCGGGAAACGGTTTCGGTCCATTCAAGGGCCGCGGGGCAAACCTCCGCCATCTGGCCGATCTCAAGCTCGATGCCAAGATCTATGAGCCAGCCACCGAGTTTTTCGTCCGAAAGGGGGCCCTCGCACATAGAGAGTTTCCCGTCCCGAAGCTCGACATATCGCTCGGCGAGGCCTTCCCCGGCTTGAACGAGGATGTGAACCGGAAGGGCATCAAGATATTCATGGGCGATGACAAGACCATCGAACTGGCCGGGAGGGTTGAAGTTTTCGGGGGCTTCCAGGCGAGCCCCGGGGAGGCCGGGAGCCCCTTTCATCCAGCGCGAAAGTCGCTCCCGCATCCGGTCCGAGGCGGAGGCGCTTTGCTCGATCAGGACATATTCGAGCGCGCCTGAGAGGGTGTCCGGGCAGTTGGCCTCGATTTCCTCCAGTAAATCATGAGCCAGCCATCCTTCGCCGGGCCCGAATTCGTATACGGAAAAAGGAGCCGGGCGGTCCATGGCGCTCCATATCTCCTCGGCCTGCCGGGCGAGCATCCGTCCTAACCAGGGGCTTTGGTGGGGGCTGGTTTTAAAATCGCCGCCCCGCCCGACTCGGGGCGAGGGTTGGCGGTAGTAGCCGCCCTCGGGGTGGTAGAGGGAAAGCTCCATGAACCGCTTGAATGGAATCGGCCCGCTCCGGAGTTCGGCTTCGAGCGCCTGGGCCAGGGCGGGGTGTGCGCAAATTTTCATGTCCGCTATTATAAGGTGTGTTGACGCGAGGTGGGGCCTCCCCGGGCCCGGCTCATCTTGATTCCCTCTGTCGCGCCTTCTATGCTGGCGCCGGATAGGATTTTCTCCGGGAATAACGCGCCTCTCCTTTAAGAGCCCACGGCGCCGAAAGGGTAAAGGATGCTGGTTACAGTCAAATGCTTTGCTTGGGCGCGGGAAGTGACGGGCGGTGATGAAGTCGAACTCGAAGTCCCCGATGCGGGAACGGTGAGGGACCTGCGCGAGTCGCTGGGCAAGAAATTTCCCGCCTTCGCCGAGAGAATGGAGTCCATCGCGGTTTCGGTCAATCAGGAGTTCGCCGGAGACTCGCAAGGGGTCTCGGTCGGGGACGAGCTTGCCCTGATTCCCCCGATCAGCGGAGGGGTGTCGTGATCTGCCGAATCGTCGAGACGCCGGTCGATATGGACACCCTCATCGGGGATGTCGCCGAGGACGACATCGGCGGCGTATGCACTTTCATCGGGCTCGTTCGGAACCACAGCCGGGGCCAGAGGGTCACCCACCTAGAGTATCACGCCTACCCCGAAATGTCGGAGAAAAAAATGCGGCAGGTGATTGAGGAGGTCTCCGAGCGCTTCGGGGTGGATCGAATCGCAATGGAGCACCGGATCGGTACCCTCCAGATTGGCGAGATCGCCGTGGGAATCGCGGCTGCCTCAGCCCACAGGGACGCCTCCTTTAAGGCCTGCCGCTACGCCATCGACCGGATCAAGCAAATTGTCCCGATTTGGAAGAAGGAATTCGGCGAGGACGGTGCGGTCTGGGTGGAGGAATGCTCGGTGGACGCCGAAACTGCTTGAAAAATATCTCCTAATAAATCTTTGACTTCTAAGAAAATCCGGGTAATATACTAGGAAATCGGACACGGGAAGTTGCTTGAACGTTTGTGATGCACCTCGGCGCGGGGTTTTTGTATTTGGAGAAATGCCCCCGAGACGCAAAGAAAATTTTTGGACTAACGTGGTTTAACGATGTGAATCCATGATTTTCATGTCGTCGGTATTACCTTTAAGTTCTAAACAGACGGATAGGAGGGTTCCTAGATGAAGCGCAGCCTGATTTTGAGTCTCGTTGCAGTGTTTGCCATCTCGCTTTCTTGGACCGCCAAGACCTGGGCCGCATCGGTGTCCGTAGGCGTGGCCGTTTCGCAGACGGGCCGCTATGCCGAGCCCGCAGGACGGTTTGTCAACTCTTGGAAAATGTATGTCGAGGAGACCAATGCCGCAGGTGGTTGGCTTGGTAAAAAGATCGACCTCAAACTCCTGGACGATAAATCCGACAAGCAGCAGAGCATCAAGCTCTTCGAAAAACTCATTACTCAGGATAAAGTCGATTTTACCATGGGGCCTTATTCATCCGGAATCACGGATGCTGTGGCGAACATTCTTGAGCGCTACAAGTACCCGACGATGGCTCCCGGCGCCTCCTCCGGCATTATTTGGAAGAAGGGCCGTAAATACCTGTTCAACATCATTTCCGTCGCCCAGGATTATCAGAAGGGCGCGCTCCACATCGCAAAAGATATCGGTGTCAAACGCATCGCCGTTGTAGGCGAGGACAGCCTCTTTCCGCGCCAGACCGCTGAAGGCGTGAGGGCCTGGGCGAAAAAACTCGGACTGAAGATAGTTCTCGAGGAGAGCTATCCGAGAAAACAGCAGGACTTCACCGCTCTTCTCACGAAGATCAAGTCCCGCCGGGCCGAGGCGCTTATCTCGAACAGCTACTTCGCGGACGCTACCGCTCAAATACGCGGCCTGCGAGAGCTCAACATCAACCTGAAAATTTTTGCCGGGACCGTCGGCCCCGCGCTGCCGAAGTTCGCCAAGTCGCTCGGGAGCACGGCCGAGTACGTCCTCGGCTTCAGCCAGTGGGAGCCCAAGCCCGATTTGCTCAAGCGGCCCGGGATGAGAAAATTTATCGCCAGCTATGTGAAGCGCTATGGCGTGAAACCCAACTACCATGCCGGGCAGTCGTATGGGTCCTTCCAGGTTTTGGGAGCGGCGGTCAAGGCGGCGGGAACCACGGATCGTCACAAAGTATGGCAGACGATGCGCTCGTTCCGCACGACAACGATCATCGGCCCCTGGAAAGTGGACAAGACCAACCTGAACAAACATGAAGGTCTTACCTTCCAGATTATCAACGGACAGCGGAAGATCGTATGGCCGGCCAAACTGGCCGAGACGAAGTACATCCTGCCGATGCCGAATTGGAAAAGCCGAAAGAAGAATTAATATCATCCACCGGTGCAAGGTATGGAATGAACGTTATCTACTAAGCGCACAGTGCCGGGGCCACGGCTGTGGCCCCGGCGTTTTGCATGAATTCTCGCATGGCCCGTTGCTGGCCGAAGGGATGTAGCCGACTCGTGGAAAAGGCTGAACGCAGAAGCGCATACATGCTGGCCGGGTTTCTTGTCCTTGCCTATACCATGCCTTTTGCTATCGGTATCTACACCGAAAACGTGTTCTTTGATCGGCAATGGCTCGCCGACCTTGCGACCGTTGTTTTGAACGGGGTGATGCAGGGGGGCGTTTATGCGATGTTCGCCGTCGGTCTGACGATGATCTTCGGCGTCATGCGCATCATCAACGTGGCACACGGCGAAATGGTCATGCTGGGCGCCTACCTGAGCTGGATGTCGTTTTTCTGGCTCGGGTTCGATCCGCTTCTTGCCATGGTATTCACCCTGCCCATCGCCTTCGGCCTGGGGTGGATGATTCAGAAATTTCTTTTGAACGCCGTCGTCGGCGGTCCCGAGCTCACTCCCCTGCTCATGACCTTCGGCCTTGGCCTCGCGATGATTTATGCCGTCGAGGCGGTTTTCACGACGGACTTCAAGTCGATCCCCTATGCTCCTGACTCATTCCAGCTGTCGGGATCCATTGTGGTCGGAAAAAGCCGGTTAATCAGTTTCGTGATGGCCCTGGTGATTTCCGTTGGCGTTTTCATGTTTTTAAAGAAACACCGCATCGGCAAGGCCATCCGGGCCACATCCCAGAACGCCGACGTGGCGATGGTGTGTGGAATTAATATATACGGCATTTACATGATCACATCGGGTATCAGCGCCGCCCTCGCCGTCGCGGGCGGGGTGCTGGTTTCGATACAATTCGGTTTCAATCCCGAGACCGGAATTATTTATACTCTCCAGGCTTTCGCAATCATCGTTCTTGGCGGCCGCGGCCACTACATCGGAGCGATGATCGGCGGAGTCATGTTGGCCGTCATGGAAAGTCTCATTTCCTTCATGCTTCCGAACGGAACGGCGCTGGTCGAGATCGCCGCCTACGGCCTGATGATATTCGTCCTGTTGATTCGGCCCCGGGGTCTGATGGGTCCGAAGACGGACTAAATGCGGAGATAATTGTGAGCACGCGGGATAATTGGCGTAACCTTGGATTACTGGCCGGTGTGGTAGTGCTCCTTTTGTTCGTCCCGCCGGTTTTCACTATCTATATTCGCTCGTTTTTCATGTTCATGATGATGTATGTGATTCTCTCCCTGAGCTGGAACATCATCAGCGGATATACGGGCTATATCTCGTTCGGCCATGTCGTCTTTTACGGGGTCGGCACCTATGCCACCGCGATTCTGGTGGTGGACTACGGGTGGCACTGGATAATGGCCGTCGCCGCCTCAGGTTTGGTGGGGGCCGTATTCGCCATCCTGATCGGATATCCGGTCCTTAGGCTGAAGGGTCCCTACTTCGCCATCGCCATGCTCGGCGCGGCCGAGGGGACCCGGGTCATCGCCATCAACTGGGTGAGCCTAACCCACGGGGCCGACGGCATCGCCTATCCCAACATCGAGAATTCGTTTGAGACCTACATCGCGATGCTCGTCGTGATGGTGATCACCATTATCGTCTCCTACTGGGTGGGACATTCGAGATTCGGCATCCGGCTCAACGCCATCCGCGAGGATGAAATCGCGGCCGAGTCGCTGGGGGTCAACACCACTTTCTACAAATTGGCGGCCCTGGGTATTTCGGCGATGTTTGCGGCCATGGCCGGCGGCATTCAGGGCTACAAAATACTTTATATCGAACCCGAATCGGAATTTTTCATCCTCGTCACGATTTATATGAAACTCTTCGCGATGTTCGGCGGAAGGGGAACCGTCATTGGACCGATTCTCGGGGCGTTTATTCTATATTCCGTTCAGGAGTACACTTGGATTCGTTTTCCGACGGCTCATCTCATTACATTTGGCATTTTTATCATTCTCGTGGCGCGTTTCATGCCTCGCGGCCTGATGGGATTCGCCGTGGATCGCGGCTGGGCCCGAAAGGGAATGGTTCACTAGGATTTTTTTGGATAAAGGAAAAATGGCGGAAACAAACGAAATCTCACTCCAGGTAAAAGACCTGAAAAAACACTTCGGCGGAATCAAGGCCGTTGACGGGTGCAGCTTCGATCTGCCCAAGGGGAAAATTTCGGGTCTCATCGGCCCTAACGGTTCGGGGAAGACGACGATCTTCAACCTCATGACGGGAGTCCTTGGGGCGGACAGCGGCGAGGTGGTTTATCGGGGCGAAAATATCGTCAATCTGAGGCCCTACCAGGTATTCAACAAGGGAATCAGCCGGACCTTCCAGATTACGCGCATCTACCGCGAGATGACGGTTTTCGAGAACATGCTTTCGGCTTCGAGCATGCGCGTGCCCGAAAGCGAGGCGAGGGAGCAGGCCGAAAAGCTCATGGAGTTCGTCACCCTGACCCCGCTGCGGGGCGAATACGGGGGAAATCTCTCCTATGGGCAGCAGAAACTTCTCGAGTTCGCGCGCGCGTTGATGACCGATCCGGACATCATCCTCCTCGACGAGCCGGCCGCCGGCGTCAACCGGACGCTCCTTCAAAACCTCCTGGCCCATATTCATCATCTTCAGGAGGAGGAGGGGAAGACCATTCTGATCATTGAGCATGATATGAATGTAATTATGAACCATTGTGAAAAAATTTTCGTGATGGACTACGGGGTGAAGATTGCCGAGGGACTGCCCGATGAAATTCAGAATAACGAGTACGTTATCGAAGCCTATTTTGGACACAAATAAATGGCCTTGCTAGAGCTGAAAAATATCGATGCGGGCTACGGCCGGAGTCAGATCCTCTACGGTGTTTCCCTCGAAGTGATGGAAAAAGAGGTGGTCTGCGTCATCGGCCCGAACGGCGCGGGAAAATCGACCACTTTTAAAATCATCATGGGGTTCATCAACTACCTGGGCGGCGAAATCACCTTCAACGGAGCAAATATCGTGGGATTCCGGCCCGATCAGATACTCGGCAAGGGGCTGGGATACGTCCCCCAGGGGCGAATTGTGTTTAATCAAATGACCGTTCGCGAGAATCTCGATATGGGCGCCTACATCGAACGGGACAAGAAAAAGATTGAAGAAGCGATGGATTACGTTTTTACCCTCTTCCCCCGTCTCGCGGAGCGCCAGAAGCAGCTGGGTGGCACCATGAGCGGCGGGGAGCAGCAGATGCTGGCCATGGGCCGGGCGCTGATGACCCGCCCACAGATGATCATGATCGACGAGCCTTCGCTGGGCCTGAGCCCCCGGTTTGTGAGTGAGGTTTTTGAGTTGATACTGCGCCTCGCGGAGGAGGGGCTGACCATCATGGTGGTCGAGCAAAACGCCACCCGGGCCCTCGAAATTTCCGACCGCGGTTACGTCCTCGAGTTGGGCCGGAACCGATACGAGGGGACCGGGCAGGAACTCCTCAACAACCAGGATGTCCGAAGGATGTACCTCGGCGGCTGACGCGGCTGTTCCCCCCCCCGCCTATTAGGGTGGGTCCTCTTCTCTCCTGGATACTTCTAACTGTTTCGGATCGAATGCCTTTTCCCCTCCAGCGGGATTGGTGTATTGTTTGCCGCCGGGAGGATGGAGCGGTATGATTCGCGTCAAGATTTGCGGCGTAACGACAACTGACGATGCTCGCTATGCCCTTGATTGCGGGGCGGATGCGCTGGGCATCAATTTCGTACCCGGGACGCCCAGGTGTCTCGACGAGGCGGTGGCCGCCGAAATAGTGGCGGAGTTGCCTCCGTTCGGGGTCCGGGTCGGCGTGTTCGTGGACGAAACCGCCCAGCGGGTGGAGTCGATCGCCCGGCGAGTTGGCTTGGACGCCGTGCAACTCCACGGGGAGGAAACCCCCGAGACCTGCGGCCGACTCATCGATCGCGGCCTGCGTGTCATTCGGGGCCTTCGCGTGCGGGGTGCGGAGACCATCGAGGAAGCCGCCCGCTACCCGGACTGCACCATACTTCTCGACGCTTTTGTAAAAGGCGAGCTCGGCGGCACGGGGAAGACCTTCGATTGGTCGCTAGCCCGCGAGCTGGCTTCGGGCCGCGAGGTGATTCTTTCGGGGGGGCTGAAGCCCGGAAACGTCGCCGAGGCCGTCCGGCAGGCCAACCCCTACGGGGTGGATTCGAGCAGCGGGATAGAAGGGCGGGTTCCGGGGCGAAAAGATCCGGCGCTCGTCAGGGAATTTATCGGGAACGCGCGGCTTGCGGCGGCTCATCAAGACTGATTGCGGAGATGAGATGGAAAAGATTGCCGATAAGGGGCGCTTCGGGACTTTCGGGGGAAGATATGTCCCCGAAACACTCATGCCGGCCCTCGAGGAACTAGAGGCCGCCTATGAAGAGGTTCGCGAGGACCCCGCTTTCCATGAGGAGCTTGGCGAATTTCTGGAGAAATACGTCGGCCGCCCGACCCCGCTCTACCATGCCGCGCGGCTTTCCGAGGATCTGGGCTCGCTCAACATTTATCTTAAGCGCGAGGATCTTTGTCACACGGGCGCTCACAAGATCAACAACACCCTCGCCCAGGTCCTCCTGGCCAAGCGGCTTGGAAAAACACGCATCATCGCCGAAACCGGCGCGGGCCAGCACGGCGTCGCGACGGCCACGGCCGCCGCGCTCTTCGGGCTCGAGTGCGATGTCTATATGGGCGAGGAGGATGTCGACCGCCAGGCGCTCAACGTATTCCGGATGCACCTTTTGGGCGCCCGGGTGATTCCGGTGACCTCGGGCAGTTGCACCCTCAAGGACGCAACGAACGAAACCCTGCGGGACTGGACCGCCTCGGTCCGCACGACGCACTACATCATCGGTTCCGTCGTGGGACCCAATCCGTTTCCGCGCATGATTCGCGATTTCCAGTCGATCATCGGCCGCGAGGCGCGCGGCCAGATTCTCGAGGCCGAGGGACGGCTTCCCGACGCCTGCGTCGCCTGCGTGGGTGGCGGAAGCAACGCCATCGGTCTTTTTCATCCGTTCGTGGATGATGCCGGCGTCGAACTCATCGGTGTCGAGGCCGCGGGCCGCGGAATCAAGACCGGGGAGCACGGGGCCTCGCTCAACGCGGGGCGCGTGGGCGTGCTGCACGGGTGCCAGATGCATTTGCTCTACGACGACGACGGGCAGATCATACCCGCCCACTCGGTGTCGGCGGGGCTCGACTACCCCGGCGTCGGGCCGGAGCACTCCTATCTGAAGGACTCGGGCCGGGCACGGTATTACGCCATCGGGGATACGGACGCCCTGCGGGGATTCAAACGCCTTTCGCTCCTCGAGGGAATTATTCCGGCGCTCGAGAGCGCGCACGCCATCGCCTTCCTCGGCGTTCTGGCCGAGGAAGTCCGCCAGGCGTGCGAAACGAAAACAGTATTAGTGTGTCTCTCGGGCCGGGGAGACAAGGATGTCCAGCAGGCCGAGGGCCTGCTGCGCGAACTCTCGGACGAAGAGGCGGAGGGGTGATGCAAAGCTCGGGAAGATTCGAAGCGCTGTTCGAGCGCCTCTCCGCCGAGGGCCGCCCGGGTCTCTACCCCTTTCTCACGGCGGGGGACCCGAATCTGGACTTCACCCGGCGCCTGATTCCGGCGCTGGCCGCCGCAGGAGCCGACGGGTTCGAGATCGGGGTACCGTTCAGCGATCCGCTCGCGGACGGGCCGACCATTCAGCGGGCGAGCATGCGCTCGCTCGAGGGCGGAACCACGCTTCGAAGCGTCATTGATCTGGTCGCCGGGGTGCGGGCCGAGGCGCCCGACCCGCCAATGGTGCTGATGACCTACTATAATCCGATCATCGCGTTTGGGATCAAGGAATTTTGCGCCGAGGCGGCCCGGGCCGGCGCGGACGCGGTCATCGTGCCCGACCTTCCGCCCGAGGAGGCCGGCGAACTCTTCGAGGCGATGGCCGAGGTGCCGCTCGAGCCGATTTTCATGCTTGCTCCGACGAGCACGGACGCGCGCATCGATCTCGTGAACCGATCGGGAGGCGGGTTTATCTACTATGTCGCGCAGATGGGGGTCACGGGCGCGAGGGACTCCCTGGCCTCCGACCTGGGGGGCGCCCTCGAGCGGATCAACAGGGTGAAGAACCGCCCGGTGGCGGTCGGCTTCGGCATCAAGTCCCCGGAGCAGGCGACCGAGGCGGGCGCGCTGGGCGACGGCGTGATCGTGGGCAGCGCCCTGATCGATGTCATGGAAAAAGAAGAAGGAGAAGAGGAGAAATTCGGGGCGGCATGCCGGTTCATCGAGTCTCTCAGAAGCGCGCTCGAAAAATCCAGGACAGCCACCTGATATTAATCTTCGCATCAACATCGGTTTCGCCGAATAGCTGAAGGAACGAGTCATGTCCGAAAGAACGCTTTACGATAAAATCTGGGACAGCCACATCGTTACCAGGCTCGATTCGGGGGAGTATCAGCTTTTCATCGGGCTGCACCTGATTCACGAGGTAACGACGCCCCAGGCCTTCGCCTCCCTGAAAGAGCACGGCTCGAAGGTCGCCTTTCCCGAGAGGACCGTCGCCACGGCCGATCACATCACGCCCACGCTCTCTCAACTCAGGCCCTTTAAAGACGATCAGGCCGAGGCGATGATGTCGGCCCTCGAGCGGAATGTGGACGAGTTCGGAGTCCGCTTCCTGAACTGGGACTCGGGAATGCAGGGAATCGTCCACGTCATCGGCCCGGAGCTGGGGCTCTCCCAGCCGGGGATGACCATCGCCTGCGGCGACAGCCACACGAGCACCCACGGCGCGATGGGTTCCCTCGGCTTCGGCGTCGGGACGACCGAGGTGGGTTTTGTCCTCGAGACCCAGACCATCGTGCTCAACCGCCTCAAGGTTCACCGGGTAGCCGTTGACGGCGAACTTGGGCGCGGCGTTTTCGCCAAGGACGTGATTCTCAGAATCATTCACGATCTGGGTATCAAGGGCGGGCTCGGGCACGCCTACGAATACGCCGGCGAGGTCATCGAGAGCATGGCGATGGAGGATCGGATGACCGTCTGCAACATGAGCGTCGAGGGCGGGGCACGGATCGGCTACGTCAATCCCGACGAGACGACCTACGCCTATCTTGAGGGCCGGGAGTTCTCACCCAAGGGAGAGGATTTCGACCGCGCGAAGGAGTACTGGAAATCCATCGCCTCGGGGCCCGACGCCGTTTACGACCGGGAGACGGTGATTGACGGAGGAACTATCGAACCCATGGTGACGTGGGGGATAAATCCGGGTCACTCCGCCGGTATCTCGGAGAAACTTCCATCCCTTGGCTCGTTCACCGGAGAGGATGTCAAAACGGCGGAGCAGGGTTACGCGCACATGGCCCTGAAGCCGGGCGACGCCATCGCGGGAACGAAGATAGACGTCGCCTTCCTCGGCTCGTGTACCAATTCGCGGCTTTCCGATCTCAGGGAAGGGGCGAAGATAATCAAAGGCTACAAAGTTAATCCCAAGGTGAAGATGCTGGTCGTGCCGGGCTCCCAACGGGTCAAGGCACGGGCCGAGAAAGAAGGGCTGCACGAAATTTTCCTCGAGGCCGGAGCGGAGTGGCGCGAAGCGGGCTGCTCGATGTGCCTGGGGATGAACGAGGACAAACTGTTCGGAACCGAGCGGAGCATCTCCACCTCGAACCGGAACTTCATCGGCCGGCAGGGAAGCCCCCGCGGAAGGACGCACCTGGGCAGCCCGGCCACGGTCGCCGCCTCGGCCATCGAAGGATGCCTGGCCAATCCGGCGGAAATGGCGGGAGAGTGAAATGAGCGACGAAATCAGGCGAATCAGCGGCCGGGCGATTCCGATGCCCGGCGACGACATCGACACCGACCGGATCACCCCGGCCCGGTTTTTGACGGCTTTGACGTTCACGGGGATGGAAAAGGCGCTATTTTGCGATGAGCGGGAGCACACGCCCGACCATCCCATCGACAACTCCGACTACAAGGGGGCCAAGTTTCTTTTTGTCGGAAAGAATTTCGGCTCGGGCTCCTCTCGGGAGCACGCCCCCCAAGCCATCAAGCGGTATGGAATCGAAGCGATCGTGGGCATTTCCTTCGCCGAGATATTCGCGGGAAACTCCCAGGCTATCGGCATGCCTTTGATGACGGCTTCGCCCGAGGACGTTCAAAGGCTCATCGCGCTCACCCAAAAAAAACCAAAAACCGAATACACGGCGGATTTGGAGTCGCTGACGGTGTCCTGGGGCGGTGAGAGCGTGGCGGTTGAGATGCTCGAGGAGCGGCGCCAGTCTTTTCTAAAGGGAAACTGGAACGTCGTCGCGATACTCCGCTCGAATCTGCCCCGGGTGCGGGAGGTGGCCGAAAAGCTTCCCTACGTCAACAATTTTCAGGCCTAGCTTGGAACTTGATTCCGGGCTTGAATTCGCTTACCGGATTTCGCTTAGAGGATGAAGGAAATTGGCTGACTACAAGATTGGAGTGATACCCGGAGACGGGATTGGGCAGGAAGTGACCGCCCACGCACGAAAAGTTCTCGATGTGGCGGGTGTGCGCTTTGGCGTCTCGTTCGAGTTCCGGGAAGGCGTGGCCGGAGGAACGGCCTACGATGCGGCCGGCGAACCGTTTCCCTCCGAAACCCAGGAGCTGTGCGCCGATAGCGACGCTTGTCTTTTCGGCGCGGTGGGCGGGCCGCAGTGGGACGCCCTCCCGCGCGAGAAACGTCCGGAGGCGGCGATTCTGGGGCTCAGGCAGAAATTCGGCCTGTTCGCCAACCTTCGGCCGGCGGCCATGTTCGAGCCCCTCGTGGACGCATCGACCCTCAAGGCCGAAGCCGTCCGCGGGCTGGACCTGCTCGTCGTCCGCGAGGGTGTGGGCGGCATCTATTTCGGCGAGCCCCGGATCACGGAGCAGGTCAACCCCGACGAGGAGCGCGCCGTCGATACGATGGTCTACTCCACCTCCGAGATCAGGCGGATCGTGCGCGTCGGATTTGAGATGGCCTCGGTCCGCCGCAAGAAACTTCTTTCGGTGGACAAGGAAAATGTCCTCGAAACCAGCCGCCTCTGGAGAAGGGTGGCCGGTGAGGTGGCGAGAGATTTTCCGGACATCGAGGTTTCCCATATGTACGTGGACAACGCGGCGATGCAGCTCATCCGAGACCCGCTCCAGTTTGACGTGATCGTCACCGGAAACATGTTCGGCGACATTCTGAGCGACGCGGCCTCGATGCTCACCGGTTCGATCGGAATGCTCGCCTCGGCGAACCTCAACGAGGCGGGTTTCGGCGTGTTCGAGCCGGTTCACGGCACCGCGCCCGACATCGCCGGGCAGGACAAGGCGAACCCGATTGCGGCCATCATGTCAGCCGCGATGTTGTGCCGCTATGCGCTGAAGCGCGCCGATATGGCGGACGCCATCGAGGCGGCCGTGTCGAAAGCGCTCGACGGGGGCCTCCGCACCCCGGACATCCACACCAACGGGACGACGCTGGTGGGCTGCGCCGCGATGGGCGAGCGGGTGGCGGAGCTCGTGGGGGGCTGAAGTCGTGAGTGGTTTGCGGGTTGCCGTCGCGGGCGCGACAGGGGCCGTGGGGCGGGAGATGTTGTCGATTCTCTCGGAGCGGAAATTCCCCGCCGCCGAGGTTGTCCCGCTCGCCAGTGATCGTAGCGAGGGGAAAATCATTCCCTACGCCGGCGCTGAGTTCAGGGTGAAACGCCTCGGCCATGATTCCTTCGAGGGTGTGGACCTCGCGCTATTTTCGGCGGGGGCCGCGCGCTCTCTCGAATTCGCGCCCTCGGCCGTCAAGGCGGGCGCGGTGGTCGTTGACAATTCGAGCGCCTACCGGATGGACCCCGAGGTGCCCCTGGTCGTGCCCGAGGTGAACGCCGGGGCGCTCGCCTCGCACAAGGGCATCATCGCCAACCCGAATTGCTCGACGATTCAGATGGTCGTCGTCCTCAAGCCCCTCTACGAGAGGGCGGGCGTCCGGCGGATAGTGGTGAGCACCTATCAGGCCGTCAGCGGAGCCGGACAGAGCGCGGTGGACGAGCTTCGGGGGCAGGTGGAGGCCGCGGGTAGTGGAAACCCGCCCGAAGCCCGGGAGATGCCCCATCCGATCGCCTTTAACTGTCTTCCTCAGATCGATGTCTTTCTCGATGAAGGCGACACCAAGGAAGAGCGGAAAATGGTGGACGAAACCCGGAAGATTCTCGGGGCGCCCGGCCTTCCGGTAAGCGCAACCTGCGTGCGCGTTCCGGTCTATAACGCGCACTCCGAATCGGTGAACGTGGAGACGGAGCGGCCGCTTTCGCCCGAGGAGGCGCGTGAGCTGCTCGCGGCCGCCGCCGGCGTCGAGGTGATCGACGACCCCGCGCGGCTCGCCTATCCGATGGCGCTTTCGGCCTCGGGGCGGGACCTGGTCTATGTTGGCCGCATCCGCCGCGATTCGTCGGCCGGGAACGCGCTCAATATGTGGATCGTCTCGGACAATCTCCGAAAGGGCGCGGCGCTCAACGCCGTGCAGATCGCCGAGGCGCTTATCGAAATGAACCTGTTGAAGACCGTGTAGCGAAGTCCTGCGGCCGGAGTTAAGGGCCGCATACCTAGGCCGCTCCGCGGCCGGAGAGGAATAAACATTGTCGGAAGCCACCATCGGCGTCATCGGAGGCAGCGGTCTCTACCAGATGGAGGGCCTGACCGAGGTGGAGCGTGTCGAACTGGACACCCCCTTCGGCGCGCCCTCGGCCTCTTATATTCTGGGCTCTTTATCGGGAAAGCGGCTTGCGTTTCTGCCTCGCCACGGCGAGGGGCATATTTTCATGCCAAGTGAAATCCCCTTCAGGGCGAACATCTACGGTTTTAAGCAACTCGGTTGCGAGTGGCTGATCTCGGCCAGCGCGGTGGGGAGCCTCAAGGAGGATATCCATCCGGGCGAGATCGTCATTCCGGATCAGTTCATCGACATGACGAAAAACCGCATCGGCACATTTTTCGGGGGAGGGGTCGTCGCCCACGTCCCGATGGCCGATCCGGTTTGCACGAAGCTGAGTGAAATTCTCCTGGCCGCGGTGGACCGTGTGGGCGCAAAAGTCCACGCGGGCGGGACCTACGTCTGCATGGAGGGTCCTCAATTCAGCACGCGCGCCGAGAGCTTTCGCTACCGCGATTGGGGAGCCTCGGTAATCGGGATGACGAACATGCCCGAGGCCAAGCTCGCCCGGGAGGCCGAAATCAGCTACGCGACCCTCGCCCTACCCACCGATTACGACTGCTGGCACGAGGAAGAGGAGTCGGTCACCGTCGAAATGCTCATCGAAACCCTCCGGCGCAACGTCGCCCTCGCCCAGAAAATCATCATCGAGGCCGTTCCTCATATCGAGGGCCGGAGCCCGTTCGAGGATCTGCTCAGGTCCGCCATCATCACCGACCCGGCGCATATTTCGGCCGAGGCCAGGGATCGGCTGAAACTCCTGATCGGGAGGTACCTTTCGTGACATCGCGCGCGCGCTCCGAGGCCCTGTTTCAGGCCGCCCAAAATCGCATCCCCGGCGGGGTGGACAGCCCGGTCCGCGCCTTCCGCGGCGTGGGCGGCTCCCCGCTGTTCATCGATCGGGGGGAGGGGAGCCGAATCTGGGACGCGGACGGCAATGAATACATCGACTATGTTCTCTCCTGGGGGCCGCTGATCCTCGGGCACGCGCACCCGCGAGTGGTGGCGGCGGTTCGCGAGGCGGCGGGGCGGGGGATGAGCTACGGCGCGCCAACGGCCGCCGAGACCGAGCTGGCCGAACTCGTCCAGGAGGCCTACCCGTCGATGGAACTCCTCCGGTTCGTCAACTCGGGCACCGAGGCCACGATGTCGGCGCTCCGGGTCGCCCGGGGTTTCACCGGGCGCGACATCATCGTCAAATTCGAGGGGTGCTACCACGGCCACGCCGACGGCCTTCTCGTGAAGGCGGGGAGCGGCGGCGCCACGCTGGGAATCCCCGACAGCGCGGGCGTCCCGGCCGATTACGCCCGCAACACGATCACACTTCCCTACAACGACGCGGAGGCGCTGGAGAATCTCTTTCTGCGCGAGGGGAAAAATATCGCAGCGCTCATTCTGGAGCCCGTGGGCGGGAACATGGGCCTCGTCCCCCCCGAAGAGGGTTTTATGGAAATGGTGAGGCGCTCGACCAAGGGCTCGAACTCGCTCCTCATTTTCGATGAGGTGATGACGGGATTTCGCGTGGCCCGCGGGGGGGCGCAGTCGCTCTTTGGAATCCAGCCTGATCTCACCACGCTGGGCAAGGTGATCGGCGGCGGGATGCCGGTGGGCGCGTACGGAGGGCGGCGCGTGGTCATGGAGGTGGTCGCTCCCCTGGGGCCCGTCTATCAGGCGGGAACCCTCTCGGGAAACCCGTTGGCGATGGCGGCGGGCGTCGAAACCCTTCGCATCATCAAAGAAGAGGGCCTTCCCGAGGCGCTCGAGGATCGGGGCCGCCGGCTCGAGGAAGGGATGGCCGAGGCCGCGCGTGCGGCGGGGGTGGCCACCTGGGGCGCTCGCCGGGGGTCGATGTTCTGCACGTTTTTCCAGGAGGGCCCGGTCCGCGATTTCGCCGACGCCCAGCGCTCGGACACGGAAAAGTTCGCCCGCTTCTTCCACGCCATGCTGGAGCGGGGGGTATCCATCGCGCCGAGCCAGTTCGAGGTGGGTTTACTCTCCTCGGCCCATACGGAGGCCGACATCGAGGCGACCCTCGAGGCGGCGCGCGAGGCGTTTGCCGCTATCTAGGCCGCTTGTTGTAGAATGAAGCCCCCTTGCCCGGGCGGGAGCGCGACTGAGCCTTGACGAGTTCGAGACAAGACACCCGCAACGAGAAGCCGGACCGCTACCTTTACTGGCTGGTGGGAGGGGTCTGCGCCATTCTTCTGGGCGCCGCCATTCTCGGCAGGGACGGCCTGTTGGCGGTAATCGTAAATCAACGGAGGTTAGGCGAACTCAGGGGCGAGGTGACTCGCCTTTACGAGGAAAACCGCGTTCTCCAAAATCAGATTCACTCCCTCCGGAGCGATCTCACCTACATCGAACGAATCGCCCGGGAGGACCTGGGCCTCGTGAAACCGGGCGAGACGGTCTATGAGTTCGTTCCCGACAGAAATCGGGGAGGCGGGAAAGCCGGGAAGCAGCCTTGAGCCTTGAACTTTTAGCCCTGAGCCCTTGACACCCGGCCCCCAAGCCTTTAAATCACTTATACATTTCGGTGCGGGGTGGAGCAGCTGGTAGCTCGTTGGGCTCATAACCCAAAGGTCCCTGGTTCGAATCCAGGCCCCGCTACCAACAATTCAACGGGTTACGGCTTTGCCGTAACCCGTTTTTGTTGTGAGGTGTCCATATAGGTGTCCAGTCGATGCACAGCGGACGCCTTATGGTCGGCACTAAGGTGAGAATACCGGAGGGTCATCTGAATCGTCTTGTGGCCGAGTAGGTCCTTCACAGTGGCCAAATCAACGCCCGCCATGACGAGATTAGACGCAAAGGTGTGCCGAAGGTCATGGAAGCAGAAATCTTCGACCTGGGCGCGTCTCAGGGCCGAATTGAATCGCTTTTTGATATCAACTCTTGGGTCCCCAGTTTTCCCCGCGAATATGTAGGAGCTATCGAGTCGGGGAGGGATGTCTCTAAAGGCCGTTCTTAGCGTCTGATTCATGGAGATGTTACGGCTCTCCCCGTTCTTGGAGTCCATGACCCGGACGATACTAGACTTAAAGTTCAC